>OIRN01000015.1_pt1 | contig 64433 bp, 42 predicted proteins | sample 1586281 | NCBI WGS metagenome assembly OIRN01 (sample SAMN02675049, study PRJEB24791) | human gut metagenome, SKBSTL061 | isolation source: stool | host: Homo sapiens | place: USA
GTAAAGCCTGTAACACGCTCTACAAGCGTCAGGATTACCCCTTTCTGCTCTTTGCCTATGATGGTGTCCATCTCAAAATCTCCTACTCGCGCCTTCTCGTCAATGCACTTAGGACGAGTCTCTATGGACTTTCGCTTAGGCCAGTCAGTTTTTATTGGGGCAGCCAAGCGTCGCTTGCGATAAGTTAGCCCATGCCTTGTGTGTTTGTAAAGATCGCCTCCAGCTTTCTTGTCTTGATGCAGGAACTTGTAAATGGAGGTCTTACCGACCATCGGCTTGCCCTCCAGCTTTCGCCTTCCAGCAATTTGCTCTGGCGACCATTTACGCTCTACAATGCATTGGACAATATCAGCTTTCATAGCGTTCGTCAACTTAGCTCTTGCTTTGTTCTTCCAGTCTTGTCGCTCTTTGGCAAACATATGAGCCTGAGTAGGGCTATAGTTGCCAGCAGATGTCAAGTTCCTCTTAATCTCTCTACAGATGGTGCTAGGGTGTACTCCTATGACCTCTGCGATCTTTTTTTGAGATGTGCCAGTCTTCAGAAGAGCAGCAATTTCGTATCTTTGCGCTTGGGTTAGATGCATACTTGTATATAGCTAAGTTTTTGTTTCAACAGCAAATATACTGCATTAACCTTAAAGGGACGGTGAGCGCATCGTCCCTTTTTTCGTCTCGGCAGCTCGCTACCTGCTCCACTCCAAATTGCATTTTGGAGTGGAAAATACGTGGTTGATATTGCACGGGAATACCTGAGGCAGATGGGTTACTCAGATACTCAGTACCTAATTGTTAGACACGTGGATAGGGAGCATCCGCATCTTCACATTTGCATCAATCGGGTAGACAATTACGGCAATACAATCTCGGACAGCAATGAGAAGTTTCGCTCCACTAAGATATGCAGAGAGCTTACAGACAAGTATCAGCTGAAGCTAGGAGAAGGCAAGACGGAAGTTAAAAGAAATAGACTGCGTGGCAGTGACAAAGTTCGCTACACTATCTACGATGCTATTACAGAGGTATTGCCCAAGAGCAAGAATTGGGAACAGCTTGTTTCTGCTTTGCAAAAGCAGAGTATTGACGTGCAGTTCAAGACCAAGGGCAAAACAGATATCATTGAGGGCGTAGTCTTTAGCAAGGATGGAGTTAGCTTCAGTGGCTCACACATTGACCGCTCTTGTAGCTACTCAAAGTTATCTACACTCCTCCAGCAGAATGCAAATGTTCTCAGCTCTCAAAAAGCACCAGAGATTTCCGAAGAAAGAGAGTCTGAGAGTTCATCTGAAAACTTCATTGAAGAACTCTTTGACAGGAATGTCCCAGCAGTTGACGTTGCTGAACTCGTATTCCAACGTAAACTAAGAAATCAAACTAATAAGAAACTAAAACGCAGAAGATTATGAACGAACAAATGAATATTCTCCTTGAAGTACTAGAGGAGATCAAACAACAGAACAGAGACCTCAAAGCAAGTATCACCAACCTTGTATCTCAACCTAACCCCGCAACCAGTTCCTCAGAAGATGACGCTATTTCTCTTATGGATGTAGCACGCCTTATTGGGCAAAAGATTGAGGTAGATGGCAAACTCAAGAGTGAACTGACAGATGTCGCTATCGTCCTAGGCAAACGAATCCGAGAAATCAAAGATAGCATAGCAAAGGACCAAGAGCGACAAGCTAAAAGCATAGCCTCTCTATCCGAGAAAATTCAAGAAACTCAATCTCCTCCAGAGATCAAGAAGTACTACCTCTTTGATGTCAAACGTTGGATAGAATGGCTGATCTGGGGAATATCTATCGTACTCATCGCCTGCACTATCGGTTGGGCGGTCTATCTACACAATGCCAATCAAACCCTCGAAAGCTACGCCCTACGATATCGCATCCTACGTATGGAGCATTCAGTCAGCAACCCCGCCTTCGCCCAACTCGATAGCATCTTTGAAACTCACCGCTCTAACGAAGCCATTGCCACTCTAGAGCAACGTGTCATTAACCACGAAAAGGCAGTTCAACGACAGGCAGAACTCCTTCTCCGCCAGCAAGAGCTCTCAGCCGAACAAGAGAAAGTCCAACACCAACTAAACCGATAAACAACAGAGCGACCTAAAACCCAGACCACTCTATTTGAAAATATCTATGATTTCAAAACAGCATTAGTTATTGGCAATGCCGAATGGTATATGTACAACTGGAATTCTATCTATATGTTCAAGATGCACTTTTTGATCATCAAAGAAAAGATGAGGCTGTAAAATATTTAAGATTCTTGATTTATCAATGCCCCCAAGGAAAAAGGCTTCATCAACTTCTACGCCCCACTCGTTTAATGAAGTAACAACTCTTTCGTGTGCAGGAGAGTTTCTAGCAGTAACAATAGATGTTTTTATTATTTTTTGATATGAGTCATCCTGTTTGAATTTTTCGTTTTCCAGCCTTTGAAATAAAGATATCTTCTGTAAGAGAGATCCTAGAGGTCCAAGGGGCAATGCTTCGGTTGCATGTCTTTGCTCATGTTGAAAATACTCTCCAATATTTTCAGCCTGCTTATAGACCCTCTCAGATTCATCACTTGCTAAAACTCCATCAAAGTCAAATGCAATTCTTAGTTCATGGTCATCATCATTATCTTCAATATAATATTTATTCAGTACTTGACCTGCGGGACTTCCTATTTCCAATGCTGCTTTTACATCATCTGGATTCGCAGAGAGAAACAATGAGGCGTTAAACCCTGGGAGATATTGAAAATTTGACTGCCCATTTGTAAAGCATGCTCTACTGATGTCTAAGTTATAATATTGAATTGATCTAAAAGCTCGAAGCCCTGTCTCTGGACTGTTTTTTGACATTAAAATAACTTCTACCGGATGTTCTTCTGCAAAAGAATTGTTTAGGCTTAGAAGTCTTTTAATGAAAGGATATGCTACTCCCTTTTCAAAAGGTTTGTCGATATTTTTATTTTGATAAACCCTATACATAGCTTCTCCCCGCTGTCTAAATACACTATCAGACTCTGTCAAATCAAATAATGCACTCGACGCAACTGCAACTACAAACTTCTCTTCTATAGGATATGCCATATTGCTATAATAAGATATATTCTTTTTGCGAAAATCCGAATGAGTAAAAATATGAAATCCCGAATATTAAAGACGAGAATTAAAAAGTTTTAAACTCTCCTACAAGATTGCTATACCTTAATCTTAAATACTCGCAGCTCTCATCGTTTAATACACTTTTTGAAAGAGTCCTCAAAGGTGTTATATTAGAAATAAACTGAACTTGAGCATCCTCAAGACGGTTTGAAACTAGCAATGTTCTATCACTATTAATTTTAAGCAAATGAGCGTCAAATAGCCTATGATGATTACTACATAGCCACAAGCCATTATCTTTACAAGTGGCATGGTTGTATTTTTCTTCAAAGGAAAGAGATGGAGATCTTGATATATCAGAAACTGACCATAAATGAGCCCCTTGTATTATTTCTGGAATTGCACAATTGCAAAAGGCACATTTCTTTTCTCCAAACTTATCTAATAAGTTGTAGATGTATATTGGTGAACGAAGTGTTGGCTCTTCTAGGATAGTTTCTTGGAATTTTTTTCGGTCAAGGAACAAGCTAGTATTAATAACCTCAATATTATTGTATCGACTTAGGGAGGTTAGAGAGGCTTTAGGAAGTTCCTTTAATTCTTGCTCACATATCGAATATAGTTGGATAGACCCATCCCAAATAGTTGCAGCGGCTAGAGCGAGAAGAGTAGACTCGTATTTACTAGCACCATAAACTTTTGCATAAAGCTGAACGCTCTCATCGTTTATCGTAATAAACGATGAGTTATTGCTTTTGTTAGAGCCTCTATTCTTCTCTCTCTCGCTGATAATCTCATCTATTGTAAGGTATGGATGAATCCCGCTAACATATGTTTTAGCATTTAGAAAATCAACACCAATTGTAGCCATCATCCTGTAATACATCATATGGTAGTCTGTAAAAGCATTTCCAGAGTGCTTAATAAAATAATAATGTAGTTCTTTGTGTGGATGATCATCTGCAAAAAATATATTAATTGCGGTGGGCACACTTTGCACACTTGAGTTACGACCTTTTATAGCAGACTCTGACAATGTAATAAAATGGCAAACACCATCATACTCAAGAGTCAAAAGACGCCCCTTGTTATAACCAGTATCAATAATCTGAAGGTCGTAATCATATTGCTTCGTTATTCTATAACAAATGTCTTTCAAGACACTTTCTGAAAGAAGATCTGAGAAACTGTATGATCCTTTCTGAGATTTATCCCTATACGAAATTTTAGCTCGCATATTTAGTAGTTTGTAATTAGTATTTCTTCTCGATCACCATACTTCCCTTGGGGTTTATTTACGGAGATGGCGTTAAAGTTGTGAGCCTTTGCCCATTCTTCTATCTCTCGTGTTTTAATGTATGAGAGGATAAATAGAGCATCAGATTTGTCTATCTTTTCAAGAAACTCAAACATGCAGGATTCTTGATGCTGAGACCACCCTAAAAAGCCTCTTTTTCCATCATTGTAAACACCTGTAGTTCCATTATATGGTGGGTCAAAGTAGAAAAGACTTCCTCGATTAGCATAGCGATCCAAGGTCAAATAGGAGCCAATCTCAAAAACAATATCTTTTGTTTTTACAACTCTAGCAAATGAAATGAATTTTGCAAGCAGTCTATCATTAAACCTCCTGCTTCCATAAGGATTATTAAATTCATGCTTACTATTAAATCTAATTTGTTGTTGAAATCCATATAGCGTTAGAGTGTAAAGCATTTCTACAGGTCTGTCCCTATTGCTGTTATATGCATTTCTCAGAGATAAATATCCCTTCTTGCTACCTTCATTGAGATTGTACTGCTCAATGAGGTTGAAAATCTTTTGTAAATACTGATAAGTATCTAATTCAGAAAATGATTTAATGAGTTCAACAACAAAGTGGTTTATCTCGTTGTATATAATATGGCTGGACTCAACATTAATGCCAACATTAAAACCTCCTCCGAAAGCATCAATAAAGGTGTTGTATTCATTAGGTGAAGTGTTCTTGATTTGGTTCACCATTTTTGCCTTACTTCCAGGGTAATTCAATGGCGATTCAATAACTATATCTTTCTTGTCTTTCTTTTGAATATAGAAAAGATACTCTTCGTGATCATTTGATTTTCGAGATTTGCTATTTGTATACTTTTTATAGCTAATCACTCTACAATCATAAGACTCTTCATTTCCATAACGCTTCAGGACAGCTTCAATGTAGTCTTTCGACATAAAGCCATCTTTGCTGTAGCTCATGATGATATATTTTGCTTTTGTATTCGCAATCACATAGTCAAAAAGTATATGGGAATGATATGCATAGGACCATTTAGACCTAAGAGGTGTAGTTGGTCTAGAGCCAGTAATTTTGCTCAAACTTGGACTATCATTTAATACTAATGTTTCCAACAAATGATATTGGGTTCCATATTGATTCTGGGTATATGGAGGGTCTAAGTACAAAATGTCACATTCTATGTCTGCAATGATATCTTCAACCTTTTCCGTATACACAATGGGAGATTCCTTACTAGGAAATAAGGTGCGAGAAATCGGTGTGAATTCTATTGGCTGTAGGGCTCGTTTATCCCAATGCTTAAGAAAAGCCCCGTAAACTCCAGCAACATTAGCTACTTTTGAAACAGAGAGAAGAAGCGAGCCGAGTAAATAATCATATTCATCTACTGTGATGAGAGATTTTTCATACCAATCTTCTATCTGAGCACGAAAAAAGTCTATTCTTCCTGCATTCTCCTCTGAAAAATACATCCGATTTGAATTGCCAGGAGAGTAATTGTCAAAGAAGAATCCTTTTTTTGAATCGGTCGACCTGTTTAAAAAAGTAATAGGATCAAATCCCAACTTTCTAAAATCACAATGTTCTGCAATTACTCGGGCTTTGGCATATGTGGCACTACTCTTAAGTATGTCATTAAGAATGATTTGATATGTATTTTTGAGACTGGCTGAAACAGCTCCAGTACCACAAAAGCAATCGAAGAAAACATAGTCTTCTTTCAGAAGTCCTTTTTCTCCTAAAAGACTAAAAATATCATTGAGTAAGCTCTCCTTATTTCCCAAATATCTCATTAGAATAACTCATTTTCTTGCGACATCAATTATGATCTACAAAGATACGAATAAAGGGCGTAAATGGATGTGGTACATTCCTGCACGTACATTCCACTCTCGAATGCATTATTAGGGTATATCCTATCAAAAAAAACAATGCAATTGAAATCTCACTTACCAACTAAAACATAATAAAGAGTTGCTGTTATTCGTCCTTTGAAGCGCTCATTTTTTTGGGTGCGAAAAAGGGTGTAAACCACGTAACACGTTGATTTACACCCTTTACTGCGGAAGCGGGGGGATTCGAACCCCCGGTACGGTTACCCGTACGACAGTTTAGCAAACTGTTGGTTTCAGCCACTCACCCACACTTCCTTTTTGGGCTTTGCTGGCACAAAGGTACTACTTTTATTTGACTTGGCAAACTCTAGACGAAAAAGAAAATTCCGCGAGTCTTACGCATAGGATTGCGGAATTTAGCAGTCTCTTAGAAGCGGTAGGCGAGGTAGTTGTCGGCGCGCCAGCGGGGCACGCCGTCGTCTAGGTTGCGGTCGTAGCGCACGGAGGCTGCTAGGGTCCAGTGCGGTGCTAGCTGCCACTGCAGGAGCAGTGCTGTGGCAAAGCCTTGACCCGTGGCGCTGTACAATCCGAAGGCGTAGCGAGTGGTGGGCAGGTAAGCGTAGCTCGCCACCCGCACGTGGTCTGCATGGTAGTAATGCCCCGAGAGCGCGATGCTCAGCGGACGGCGCACACCCGTACGATAGCGACCGACGACAGTGAGTGACCTACCCCACTGCGCTTCATCTTGCCCCTCTAGGCGACGCTGCTGTATAGTGCCAACAAGTTGCAGGGAGATGGGCTCTAGGCTATAACGTAGCGTACTGCTGAGTCGCCAGCGAAGAGCCTCTTCATTGGAGCGTCCCAACTGCCCGTACCAGAGTTGCTCGAGCTGATTGTTGTAGCGGGTGGTTAGGTAGAGACGTGTCACGAGTCCACGACTGCGCTCTAGCTTGCGGTAGCGCGGCTCGACGCTTTCGTATAGCTCCAGCATAGCACGTAGGGTGGAGCGCTTCATCAGGCGCGTAGTGCCATAGAGTCGTAACCCCATATCGTTGCCCAGACGAGCGTAGTGGCTTTCGCTACGACCATAATAGGAGGCGAAGCGTGGAGACATATAATATAGTGTCACCCCGAGGTCTCGCTGCCGAGGGGTGTGGTAGCGCAGGTGCTGTATGAAGCCCAGATGCTCTAGCCGCTCAGTGGCTAGCTCGCCATGCAGCTCCAAGCGACGCGACTGGCTCTGCCACTGGTAGGCAAGCGATGTGAGCCAATGCGACTGCAGCGGAGTGTTGCTCTCTAGAGCTTTGTAACCAGGCATAAAAGCTAAGTCATACCCCATCCAGTCGGCATAGAGCGTCTGTAGCGAAAGAGAGGCTCGTGGCATGGTGTAGGCGAGCTGCGCACCCACCGTCTGCATCGGTATGAGCGCTCGCTGGGCTCGTCGCTCAGGGATGTCGTAGTGCATGTTAGGTCTGATAGACAGGATCAAGCCTTGTCGCTCATCGATCGTGCCGTCGAGCCGACTGTAAGAGTAAAAAGCGGAGTAACGCCACGCTCCCCAATGCCCCTCACTCGCAACGCCCCGCAAAGTACGCTCACGCATCGCACTGAGCGAAGGGGAGATCATCGACTTATGACGCGTGAACTGTGGCAGCGCACTCGCACTTGCCCAGACAGAGCGAGCGGCAAGGAGACCAGCGCCCCACCCCACCTTAAAGTGTCCAAGTACCACCTTGTCGAGGTAAGCCAGACGAGGCTCATACATAGCGAAGTAACGCCAGGTGCCATCTTTCGCCAATTCCTGTGGGTATCTCTGATACTGAGCTGCCACCTGCCACTGCCCCTTCTGCCTGAGCGATATAGCTGAGCGCAGCTTGAGCGGATCGTACCACGCATCAGAGATAGCTTCGGAAGCTTTAGGGTAACTCATCGCTACGTAAGCCTCACCCGTGACGGGTGTAGCGGGCTTTGCATAAGGCTCCCCAGCGAAGGGGCGCACCGTCACATAGGGTGCCACACGAGCTATCGTCTCACGATCCCACCCCGTGACCCACTTGAGGTCATAGACCGATTGTAGCTCGCCTCCGCGCTCATCACGGTAGCGTCTGAGCTGATAGATCTGGTAACTGGTGAGAAAGGGGAAACACTCCTGAAGCTCCTGCTGGGTGGCACGGTTCAGGTCAAGTAGCTCCTTTGACTCTTGCTGCGACAGCTCGAGCAAGTCGTCCTCCTCTAGCTCGGAGAGATCGTCACTCGGCAAGCGCTCCACGAGCCACTCGAGGGGCAGTTCGCCCGTCACGAGCGAGTCCGTTTGCGCCCACCCCGCTAGCGGTAGGAGGAGCAAGAGAGCTAAATAGAGAAGCCCCCTACCCCTGCAGATGAACGATCGTAATACCTGCACCACCAAAGCGCACATCTTCATCATGATAGTGGCTCACCCCGGGGTAGTGATCGAGCAGTTCACGGATAGAGACCCGCAGCGCGCCCGTCCCCGTGCCGTGCAGTATCTCCACACGATTGAAGCTTAGACTGATCGCATCGTCGAGGAAGTATTGGACTGCTTGGATCGCCTCTGCGGCACGCATGCCCCGCACGTCTAGTCGATCGGAGAAGTCCAACCGACGCTCATGCAGATGCTCCACCACATTGGTCGTACGTGCTGGTTTCGGAGTGGCCTGCACCTGCTCTTCCTTACGCTCACTGCCGAGTCGCACGATTTCATTAGGCTTGCAAGTGATACGTATGCGACCATTCACCACCACCGTGGCACTATTGGCCGAGAGCTCAGATAGGACGCCCACCACATTCATCGTTGTGACTCGCACCTCATCTCCTTCCTTAGGCGGCTTCGGCTTGGTTAGCTTCACAGGCGAGTCGTTGATGTCAATAGGTCCTTTACCCTGCTTGCGCTTACGTTCCTTACGCTCTTTGCGGCGTTTGAGCCGCTCCAGCTCACGCTCCACACTGCCCGACTGCTCTACCGTCTCAGCCTGCGCCAGCTGCTCGCTGTATTCGCTGAGCGCTTGACGAGCCTCCTTGGTCTGCTGACGCTCCGCTTGGCTCTCCTTGATCTCACGGATGGTGCGCTCGATCTGAGCGCGGCTCTGATCCAGTAGTTGAGCCGCTTCCTGCTGTGCTTGCGTCAAGAGATCCTGACGCTGCTCCTTGAGTTTAGACAGACGCGCTTCGTAGTCTGCGAGGAGACGCTCGAGCTTCTGCTCACGATGCTCTATCTCAGTGCGCTTGCGCTGCCAATACTGTTTGTCGCGTACAATGTCCTGCACGTAGCGCTCGCTTTGGATTACCTCCTGGCCGACCAACTCGGTGGCGTACTCCAGCACCTTGCGCGGCAGCCCTTGCTGACGTGCTATCTCAAGGGCAAAGGAGCTACCCGGCTGACCGATAGAGAGTTCGTAGAGCGGCTTCATCTCCTTCTGGTCATAGAGCATTGCACCATTGACAATTCCCTTGTGCGTGGTTGCGTACTCCTTGAGATTGCGGTAGTGCGTCGTGATGACGCCCCACGCCCGCTGCTCATTAAAGAGTGCCAAAAGCCCCTCCGCTATGGCTCCACCAAGCTCAGGCTCCGTACCTGCTCCAAACTCATCGATTAGAAGCAAACTGTTAGCTCCGCAAGCGGCCGACATCGCCCGCATGTGCTTCAAATGCGAGGAGTAGGTACTCAGATCGTCCTCCATAGACTGGTTGTCTCCAATTTCTATCGCTAGGTGGTTGAAGACGCCCGCCTCCGAATCGGGGTGTACGGGGATCGGGATGCCACTCTGTAGCATGTACTGGAGGAGTCCGACCGTCTTGAGACAGACCGACTTACCGCCAGCATTAGGCCCCGAAATGACGAGGATACGTTCGTTGGGGTAGCGTAGCAATATGTCTTGTGGCACGACACTCTTGCCCTCTTGGCTAAGGGTGTGCTGGAGTATCGGGTTGATCGCTTGGTACCACTGAATGGTTGGCTTGTTGCGCACCTCAGGGATAGAGCAGTGCATCACATCGGCAAAGCGTGCTATCGCACAAACAGCATCGATGCGCCCCATCGAGAGGTAAAGCTGGGACAACGTCTCACGACGCTCCCGAATAGGTGCCGTAAGCTGACGCAAGATCTCGATCACCTCACGATGCTCCTCGCTCTCCAGTTCACGGATACGGTTGTTTGCCTCGACCACCTCGAGAGGCTCTATATATAATGTCTTACCCGTAGCGCTCTCATCGTGAACGATACCCGGTATCTGACGCTTGTGCATAGCGGTCACTGGCAGTACGGGACGCCCCGAGCGCATCGTCGCCTGCGCATCCTCCTCGACATAGCCAGCAGCCTGCGCCGCCGTGAGAAGGCCTCGCATCAACTTCGCAATGGCACGCTCCTCACGCTGGAGGTCTAGGCGTAGCTCAGCTAGACGTGGCGAAGCGTTGTCCACCAGTCGTCCATGCGGGTCGAGCTTGCGCAAGATCGTTTGCGCTATCTCCTGCAGTCCCTCACTGCCCACCACAAGGCGAGACAGACTGGGATAGAGCGGTGATACGTCGCCCGTCCCATTGTCCTGCACTTTCGTCAGGAGCCTCGACCACGCCTCATAGCTCACGATCGCCTGAGCCACCTGCGCCAGTTCCTCTTCTGTTAGGTAGCTACCCTCAGCACGTAGCGTGCCAAGCGTAGCCCGCAGATCGACGACACGTCGTGTGGGTAGCTCCATCGTGACGCTCAGCAGATGGCTCATCTCCCGCACACGCTCCAGACGGTGGCGGATAGCATCTGGACGAGTCGAGGCGGTCAGCGCACCGACCATCTCCCGCCCCATAGAGCTGTGACACTCCGAGGCGATCAGATCTAGCAAGTCGTAATAGCCTACTTTGTCTAGATAGTCCGAGGGATAGGTTATATCGCTAGGCATCGTTTCAGAAGAGCTTAAAGAGGTCATTGCCATTGGCATAGATCACCAGTGCTATCAGGAGCAGCATCCCCACCATCTGCGCTCGTATCAGCACTTCGTCCTTTACCTTGCGCCCGGTGATCATCTCCCAGAGTACGAAGAGTAGGTGTCCTCCGTCCAGACCTGGTATAGGGATGATATTCATAAAGGCAAAGATGATCGAAAGGAGAGCGCATATTTGCCAGAATGTGAACCAGTCCCACTGTGCGGGAAAAAGCTTGCCCATCGAGACTAAGCCTCCTAATGAAGAGGCACCCTCTGGGGTGAAGACATACTTCATATCCTGCGCATAGCCCGAGAGGGTGCCGATACCCTTGTGCCACCCCACGACAAAGCTCTGCGGCAGTGAGTAGCGCACCTGCTGCACCTCGTAAATACTTTGCAGCGGACGGAGCATCACCCCGATCACGCCCGTCGTGTCGGGACGTATCGCAAGCTGCACCGTATCACTGCCACGGAGCCACTCAGAGCTAATCCACTCGCCCGCATGGGTGTAGAAGTATCGACGCCCACTCGGCAGGTGAGGCATCGGAATGCTGTCCAGTGCGAGCAGTTTGTCGCCACGCAGCACTCCCGCCATAGCAGCCGCGCTACCTGGCACGATACTATCTGCAATAAAAGGCACCTGCATCGTCATCAGCCCCTCGTTGCCCCGCAAGATACGCTGCATCATATCGTCCGGGATCGCTATATCGATTAGCGCACCATCACGCTGCACGGTCACCACCTTCGCCTCGATCACCGCACGCATGAAGTCAGCATGCAGCACGTCACGCTCCTTGCCGTCGATAGACCATATAATGTCTCCATCGTGGAAGCCCACCTCCTGAGCCGCTGGACTAAAAACCATGCCCGCCGTAACCGACCGTGAAGACATCTCCACATCGCCCCAGTGGTACGATATGCCCGCATAGATGAGAAGGGCTAGGACAAAGTTAAAGAGCACCCCACCGATCAGGATGAAAAAGCGTTGCCATGCCGGCTTACTGCGAAATTCGTTGCCACGCATCGGCTCCTTGATCTGCTTCGTGTCGAGACTCTCATCGATCATGCCGTGGATCTTGCAGTAGCCCCCGAGCGGGAGCCAGCCGATACCATACTCCGTCTCGCTACCCTTAGGACGATAACGCCAGAGCGCCTTACCCTTGACATCAAAGAAGAGGTAAAACTTATCCACCCGCACGCCAAAGAGCCGAGCGAAGAGGAAGTGCCCCAGCTCATGTATAAAGACCAAGAGACTCAATGCCAAGAGCAACTGCCCGATCCGCATCAGAGTACTCATGAGTGCTACCGTATCTATACCCATCTAGTTTGTCGTAATTATAGCTAGCCACAAAGGTACAATAATATTAGAGGCTAGCCTGTGGATCTAAGATTGATACAGTCTAAATCCTGCGTACATGCGGTGATTAACTCTCGATTTCTTGCACACTCATTAAGGTGGTAAATCACTCTCCGTAGAAATGATCAAATACCTCCGTGGAGAATATATATTTTCCAGCGAGGAAATAGGAAATACTTCGGACTTATGATTTCATTCTTCCGAAGTTTCAGTTCTTTCTTCCGAAGAATTTTTCTTTTCCTCCGAGGAAATAGCAGTTTTCCTCGGAACTATTCTGGTAATTCCTCCGTAGGAATTTATTTCTTCTCATAGGATTCTCACAGAATAAGCAGCTAAATCACTAAGTATCAACAATCTGGAATTACAACCATCTATGACTTCACAAGAAATCCCCAAACAAACTACATGAATTACACTTTCGTATTGGAAAAAGTGTATCTTTGCACCAGAAATAAGACGTAAATATTTTAATTGCAAACGACATCGTCTTAAATATAGACCGTATGAATACAAATAGCCGCAAGGATAAATATGTAGCTAAAGCGATCAGCATACTCAAGCAAGAAGGCTTCAGATTATCGCTCGATGAGATGGCTACCAAGATGGGGATCACGAAGAAGACCCTCTACAATAACTTCAGCTCCAAGGAGGAGCTACTCAAGGAGTGCGTACACGCTATCTCGAGAGACTTCCAGCGTGTACTCTCGATACTCGATGACGAGGATGTGAGTGCCATAGAGAGCTTGACGAGGTGCTTCGCACAGCTAGACGAGCTCTTCGTAACGCTGAACCCCGTCTTCTTCTCCGACCTGATGCGTAGCAATCCTGATCAGGCGATGCTGGAGCATGTCATGGGGTCTAGCTACTTCAGCGAGAAGATGACGGCCAATCTGCAGCGGGGCGTCCAGGCAGGCTTATATAGGGCCGATCTAGACATCCCCTTCGTATGCGAGTATATGTCTTACTCGATATTTGGCTTTTACATACAGGCGGTGATTCGCAGTAAGCCGTTACCCTCGGGGAGCTACTTTGCCTCCATACTACAGTATCACTTACGGGCCATCGTCTCGACACAAGGTAATTAGTTTATACACCACAATCATGATAAGATCTAATCGTCGTACCGGGCTGCTCTCCATCAGCCTGCTCCTGCTCGTAGCCTCAGGCTATGCTCAGGAGAGCTACTCGCTACAGCAATGCCTCAACTATGCTGTACAGCACAATAGTAATGTCAAGAAGTCATCCTATGATCAGGAAAAAGCGAAGCAGGCTCGCAAAGAGGTGATCGGAGCTTTAATGCCTCAGATCAGCGGGTCAGCTGCGCTAAATGACAACGTAAAGAAGGCTAAGTTCATCATGCCAAACTTTATGAACAATATGCTCCCCGAGAAGATGCGCGACCCCAACGCTTCGCAGTACATGACTATCGAGATGGGGACGCAGTACAGTGCCAATGCTGGAGTCGCTGTCAATCAGCAGATACTCAACATGTCGCTCTTTAACACGCTCGACATTGCCAAGGTCTCTGAGCGTATGGCGACACTAGCAGCCACCTCGACCGAGGAGGATGTGATCGCCCAGACAGCGACACTATATTACGGAGCTCAGGTTACACAGTATGCAGCGGAGCAGATGGGGCATAGTGTAGAGCTAGTAGACAAGATGCTCCGCACGATGGAGGCTAGCTACTCCAGTGGTCTGATCAAGAAGGTAGACGTAGATCGTCTCAAGGTCAACCTGACCAACCTCAAGACACAGCAAGCAGCTATCGAGAGCGGTCTGGAAGTGCAGAAGAACCTTCTCAAGCTACAGATGGGACTAGAGATTACAGAGCCGATCGTGATCGCTCCGCTAGACCTAGATCTGCTAGCTCAACAGGAGATAGCCGAGAGCGGCGCAGCAGCCTTTGATCCAGTGCAGCACATCGCCTACCAGCAGCTACAAGAGCGTGAGAAGATGGCTCATCTACAGGAGCGCTCTAAGCGGTATGACTACATCCCTACCCTATCTCTCGCCTTCAATGCTCAGTACAACTACATGAGCGACAAGCTCTTTGGCGGTGGCAATACGCAGTACAGTTACCCGACAGCGATGCTGGGGCTGAGCCTGCGGGTGCCTATCTTTAGCGGTCTCTCTCGTCTCTCCAAGGTGCGCGAGAGCCATATGGATCTGCTCAAGGCGCAGGAGGATCTGCGCTCTCTCGATCAGTCGCTTCGCATGGCGCATCTCAACGCTTCGCTTAAGCTACAAGACACTCAACGGACGATCTCACTGCAAAAGGAAAACCAAACTCTCGCAGCACAAGTCTTCGACCTAGCACAGCAAAACTTCACCCTCGGTGTGGCTTCACTCTCTGATGTACTCAATGCGAGTCAGTCGCTCGTGCAGGCGCAGATGTCTTACGCCAACGCCCTCGGTGACTATATCAAAGCCTACATAGATCTCAAGAAGAGCAAAGGCGAGATCAGAGACCTTATGAAATAACAGAACAACTCAATAGCATCACACTTATCTAGTTATGAAACGAAAAGTCTATCTACCGATAACCATCGTACTAGCTATCGGACTCATCGTACTAATCCTAGTACTGAACAAGAAATCCACCACCGCCAAGACACAAGCCCTCCTCGCTGAGGATTCGGCCGTGGCTGTACGCACAGAGGTAGTCAGTGAGAGTGACTATACCGCAGATTTCAGCGCCAATGGACTGGTGGAGGGTGTACAAGATCTATCCTTCGTCTCCAGCCTAGGCGGACGCGTCGTCTCGCTCTATGCCGATGAGGGCGACCATGTATCCAAGGGCAAGCTCCTCATACAGCTCGATGCCGAGACACTTCGAGCCGATGCCGAGGCTAGTTGTGTGGCTTACGAAGCTGCCAAGAAGGACTACGAGCGCTTCCAGCAGGCGCACGATCAGGGCGGTGTGACCGACCAGCAGCTCTCGACAATGCACACGCAGATGGTTGCAGCCCAAGGGCGATACATATCTAGCCGCAGTCGCCTTACTGACGCCTCTATCAAGGCTCCTATCTCAGGGCAGATCTACAAGCGCTATGTAGAGGTCGGTAGCTATGTCAATCCTGGCACGAAGCTCTTTGACATTGTAGATGACTCACAGCTCAAGGCTAGCTGCTTCGTGACCGAGCGCCAGCGTTTGCAGCTCACCAAGGGACAGACAGTCTCCGTGGAGAGTGAGCTTTATCCTGGTCAGACGATCACGGGTAAGATTTCAATGGTAGGTGACAAGGCGAACCATGCACTCGCCTTTCCTGTGGATGTAACGCTAGACAAGCAGAGCGCCGAGGGCCTGCGACCAGGGATGTATGTCTCCGTATCCTTCGGCAGTCAGCAGGAGACGCACGGTATCTTAATACCCCGCCGCGCTATCGTCGGCAGCGTCAAGGATGCTCACGTCTATGTCGTAAAGCAGGGCGTGGCTAAGCAGAAAGCGATCACCGCTGGTTCTCTCATCGGTGACCGCATCGAGGTACTGAGCGGGCTACAAGCTGGCGACAGCGTCATCGTAGCCGGACTCATCAACGTATCGGACGGACTTCCCGTCAATACTATCAACGAGTGACTTAGCGGACGACAGCATGAAAATCGTAAAGTTATCTATCCAACGACCCATCTACGTCACAGTACTCTTCATACTGCTGACCGTGCTGGGGTACTTGAGCTTCAAGAGCTTGAGTGCAGAGCTGATGCCTAAGTTTACACCGCCTTTGCTCAACGTACAGATCATCTACCCAGGCGCCTCGCCTAGCGAGGTGGAGAACTCGCTAACGCAAAAGGCCGAGGAGGTACTCTCCAGCATGGAGGGTATCGACCAGATGCAGTCCTACTCCTTTGAGGGGATGTCGATGATCATGGTCTCCTTTGACTTTGGCACTGACATAGACAAGGCTATGACCGAGGCGCAAAACCGTCTTGCCGCCAAGCGTGCCGAGCTGCCTCGCGAAGTCTTTGCCCCTCGTATTTCTAAGGTCTCAGTAGACGAGAAGCCGATCCTGATCCTCTCCGCCAGAGCCGACATCGGCTCCACAGAGCTTTATGACCTTGTGGACAAGCGCATCGTCCCCGAGCTATCGCACATCAAGGGTGTCGCCAATGTAGACTTCGTCGGTGGCGTAGAGCGTGAGATACAGATCAACCTAGACAAGGGTCGCATGCAGGACTTCGGCATCACACCGATGATGGTGCAGGGTGCCATCAGAGCGTCGAACCTGGACTTCCCGACAGGTTACCTGCAGAGCGACCAAACGCAGATGGCCGTACGTCTCTCGGGCAAGATAACCTCTATCGAGGAGCTACGCCGACTCATCCTGCGCAATGTCTCTGGGACACCTATACGTCTAGAGGATGTCGCTGAGGTAGTAGACGGCGTCAAAGATCCTGTCAAGATGGGACGTGTCAATGGTCAAGAGGCGATCCTACTCAACATACTCAAGCAGTCCGATGCCAATGCGCTCCAGGTGAGCGAAGCTGTCGGTAAGCAGATCCAAAACCTTGAGGAGCAGTACGCCTCTGAGGGACTCAAAGTGGAGGTAGCGCAAGATACAACGACCTTCACACGCAACGCCATCAGCTCCGTGCTGACGGACCTTCTCCTAGCGATCCTACTCGTTTCGCTCGTGATACTGCTCTTCCTGCACAACGTGCGCAATGCGCTCATCGTGATGGTCGTGGTGCCTGTCTCGCTCATCTCCTCCTTCATCGGTATGCGCATCTTCGGCTTCACGCTCAATATGATGTCGCTCCTAGCCCTCTCACTGGTCATCGGTGTCCTTGTCGATGATGCTATCGTGGTCATCGAGAATGTCTACCGTCACATGGAGATTGGCAAGAACCGTGTCCGAGCCACGTGGGACGCACTCAACGAGATCGGTCTCACCGTCATCTCTGTGACCCTCGTCCTCGTCGTGGTCTTCCTACCGATCATCTTCACCAATTCACTGGTCTCTGACATCTTGCGTCAGTTCTGCGGAGTCATCGTCATCTCCATCCTCTTCAGCCTGCTCGCTGCCCTCACCTTGGTGCCTTTGCTCACCTCTAGGCTGGGCAACATACAGCCGCTACGTGGCGATCGCCCACTGGGACGTATGCTCACGAGCTTCGAGCGGGGCATCAGTCGCTTTGCCGATGGCATTTCGTCACTCACACGCTGGGGTCTAAGCCATCGCTGGGCTTTGGCAGGCATCGTTGTCGTGCTGATGGTTGCAGTGCTGGTGCTCTTCCCCTTGGGCTTTATCAACTTTGAGTTCCAGCCCTATATGGACCGTCAAGAGTGTATCATACAGCTCGAGATGCCTAAGGACATCTCTATGGCTGAGTCGAACCAGCTCGTGCGTAAAGCTGAGAACTGGCTCATGCAGCGCCCCGAGGTGGAGAAAGTGGTGACCATGGTCGGACTAACGAGTGACAACAGCCAGAGCAGCAAAGGGACCCCTTACCTCGCCGAGCTAGATGTCAAGCTCCGGAAGACGCCCGAAGGTACCGAGTCCTACGTGGCTCGTATCCGCAAGCCTCTGACCGACTACCTCGTTGATGCGCGTGTCAATGTCTATAGTGTGAGCATGACTGGTACCGTCTCCAAGGCGGCTGTCGAGTACATCATATCAGGTGCGGACAAGGACTCCGTGGCTCGCTATGCGGACAAGGCTCTGGCGCTCCTGAGCTCCGTCCCTGGAGTCATACAGCCTACCCTTTCGGTCGAAAACGCTACCCCCGAGATCCTCGTCAAGGTGGATCGCGACAAGATGTCCAATCTGGGGCTAACGCTAGACAACGTGGGGGGGATGATGCAGACCAACTTCCAGGGCAATGACCAGCTCCGCTACACGCAAGGAGACTACGAGTATGCGATAAACATACGTGCCGACAAGGCTTCTCGTCGCTCTATCGAAGATGTGGCAAGTCTGACCGTCGCCAATCCACAAGGCGACCTGATACAGTTGTCGCAGTTTGCCGATGTCACGCTCGGCATCGGGCCTAGTCGCTTGGAACGCTTCAACCGCAACAGCTCGGTGACTCTGCGCGCACAAGCCTACGGCGTGCCAGCAGGCGCTATCGCCAAGCAGTTTATGAGCCAGCTCAGCGAGGAGCAGATGCCCCAAGGCGTACAGATACAGACCGCTGGAGATATGAAGAAGATGTCAGACTCGATGAGCGTCCTCACTACCGCTATCCTGCTCTCCCTACTCTTCATCTACCTAGCTCTCGTCCTGCTGTACAACAACTGGACAGACCCGCTCGTCGTCATGATCGCCATCCCGCTATCTATCGTGGGGGCGCTCCTAGCCTTGGCTATGAGCAATACCGCCATGAGCATCTACGCTATGCTCGGCATGGTGATGCTGATTGGTCTCGTTGCTAAGAATGCGATCCTACTAGTGGACTTTGCCAACGAAGCTCGTGGCGAGGGCTTGCCCGTAAACGAAGCGCTCATTCAGGCGGTCAAGCTCCGTACACGACCGATCCTCATGACGGCACTATCGACCATCATCGGTATGCTCCCCGTAGCGCTCTCACGAGGCTCGGGTACTGAGCTTCGCACCGGCATGGCGTGGGTCATCATCGGCGGTATGGCGCTCTCCACGTTGCTTACGCTGATTGTCGTACCCGCCCTTTACAAAGCCTTCCACTCAAGGCAGCGTACCAGCGCCAAGCCAATGGTGGATATAGAGGCACTGATGCAGGAGTAGCCCGCACGGGTAGCAGCCCGCATCAAGTTTACTTTGTTTTAGTCACGCTTAGGATCAATACTCTCCTGGGCGTGACTTTTTCTGTTTCCGTTGCCAAACTGTTTTCATCCGGTGAAGCTATTGACTCATACAGCACGTTTCAAAAGAATATAGGAGAAGCTACAAAATGCCTCTTCAAACACGCCGAAAAGGTCTAAGATCCTATAAGAGAATTGATAGGATTTTGCCACCAGCTCCGCATTAAAATCAGAAGCTGGTATAACTTTAAAACAACAATGAGGGACTATATAGCGACCCCGATCGTAACTTATTAGTACCCCCCTAGATAGCACATATTCTTAACTGTCTATTACTCTATATACACCTCAAAGAAACATCCTTAACAGACTAACAATCAAACGACTATAGCAAATCACTTAATTGTCAACAACTCTACATCCTAACTCTTTGACAACAATAGAGATAGGCGGGAGGAGAGGTGCTTTTGTCGTTTTGTCCTGTTGCATGGCATCGACAAAGTTAGGATCTTTGCAAGTGAAAAGTGACCCCTTCCAGAGGAGCCTCCTCATAGGTCACTTGACTATCCTACTGTTGCAAAGATAACAGTCTCATTTTACATCGACTACTATCATAGAATTGACTACTTAATATGACTGACAGAGAAGCTGCCCTGCGGGCGTGGTCTGAGTGTACAGTCCTCCTTCAAGCGATGATCCAACCAGAGGTCTACAACGCTTGGTTCCCACACATAAAGCCGGTCTCACTCATCGGAGTGGAGATGACGCTCGGTGTGCCTAGTCAGTTCTTCTGTGAGTACATCGAGACGCACTTCATCAACGAGCTCAAGCAGGTACTCCAGCGTATCGTCGGTCCCAACGTAGTCCTCAAGTACAAGGCGCTTGTAGACAGTGCAGCCTCTCACCGCAAGAACTCGTCTGTGACGCTGCCCACGCAGAGCTATGCCAACAATGCTTATGGTGCTGCTAGTGCCTATACAATCAATGCCAACGGAGCTGCAGCTGCACTTAAGACGGAGCCACGTCAGCTACCAGACTTTGACTCGCAGCTCAAGCCTCAGCTGAGCTTTGATACCTACTATCAGGGGGAGTCCAATCGTACCGCCAGCTCTATCGCACGCTCTATCGCTGAGAAGCCTGGACAAGGTGCCCTCAACCCTTGCTTTATCTATGGTCCTTCTGGAGTTGGTAAGACGCACCTTTGTCACGCCATCGGACTGCGAATCAGAGAGCTTTACCCTGAGCTCAAGGTGCTCTACGTCTCCTCTCACATGTTTGAGATGCAGTACGTCGCCGCCACAAGAGCCAACACGACCAACGACTTTATCAACTTTTACCAGCAGATAGATGTGCTGCTCATCGACGACATACAGGGTCTGATCGCCAAAAAGAAGACACAGCTCACCTTCTTCCAAGTCTTCAACCACCTCTACATGCTGGGCAAGCAGATCGTCTTGACGAGCGATACGGCACCCGTCAACCTCGCTGGACTTGAGGAACGCCTCATCTCCCGCATAGCAGGTAGCCTGACAATAGAGGTAGAGCGCCCTGACTACGACCTCCGCAGAGAGTACCTCCGCCACAAGAGCGAGGAGAGCGGAAGCATACTACCCCAAGAGATGATCGACTACATAGCCCGCACGGTGACCAGCAGCATCCGTGGCTTGCAGGGAGTATTCTTTTCGCTTATCACACGTGCAGCCGTCGAGGGTTGCGACATCACCTCCTCTTTTGTCAAGAAGATCGTCAGCCAGACGGTCAAGCAAGAGAAGAAAGAGATCACTGTCTCTATGATTGAGAAGACGGTGTGCGACTACTTTCACGTACCGATAGAGCTGGTGCGCAGTCGCTCGAGAAAGGCTGACGTAGCTCAGGCGAGACAGATGATTATGTACTTTGCGAAGCGCTACACGGATCAGTCGCTCAGTGCTATCGGGGAACTGCTTGGTGGTCGCTCACATGCCACTGTGCTACACAGTTGCAAGGTAGTGGAGGATCAGGCGGAGGTCTCCGCGGCTTACCGCTCAGACCTCAACGCCATCGAGTCGCTGATCAGGTAATCACCCAACGCACCACCGCTATGCCCCACCCATCCCGTGCTACCGAGACTGGCTACATAGACCCCACAACGATCATTGACGAGGGTGCTCACATTGGTACTGGCACAACCATTTGGCACTTCTGCCACATCATGCACGATGCCGTCATCGGAGAGCAGTGTCATCTAGGACAAAACGTAGTCGTCCAGCCACGTGTTCATCTAGGCGACCGCTGCCGTGTTCTGAACAATGTCACGCTCTTCACAGGAGTTCACTGCGAAGAGGAGGTTTTTCTGGGGCCTTCGTGCGTTTTCACCAATGTGATCAACCCACGTGCAGCGGTCTCACGGAAGCACGAGTTTCGCCCCACACATATAAGCCGAGGAGCCTCTATCGGGGCCAATGCGACGATCCTTTGCGGGGTTAAGATTGGTGCTTACGCCATGATTGGTGCAGGCACAGTAGTGATTCGTGATGTGGCTCCCTACGCCCTGGTCGTGGGCAACCCCGCTCGCCAGATCGGTTGGGTGAGCCAGGATGGGCACAAGCTAGACTTCTCTGAGGGGCCTTCCTGCTATGTAGCGGAGGAGCAGCGCACCTACCACCTAAGCCCCGACGGCAACACTATAACTTGTGACAACCAGTAATCGATATATGACTATGGATAATAAAGCAACCTCCCTAACCAAACAATACACCATCGAGACTAAGCATAGTGCCGCTGAGATGGGCTCGGGCGACATGCCAGTCCTCGCCACGCCTGCACTGATCGCCTTTATGGAGAACGCAGCTATGCTCCTCGCTCGCAACTATACCGAAGAGGGCTCGACAACCGTCGGCACGATGATCACGACCGACCACCAGCATGCGACACCCATCGGAGAGACGATCACGGTCACAGCGCAACTCTCCTCCATAGAGGGACGCAAACTCATCTTTGCCATCGAGGCAACCGATCAAGCTGGCGTCGTAGCTCAGGCTACTCATGAGCGTTTTATCGTATCTCGTCAACGATTCCTAGAGCGTTTAGGTATCAAGGAGTAGTTTGGCTAAATCCTATTTCGCGGTGCTGGGAGCAGAGCACTCTAGGGATAGGATGTCTTAGTCAAACGAGATAAAACTCGATAGCCACGTGGAGATTTACGAATTCCCACGTGGCTATTTTTTATTTTCCACGTAGGCGAGAAACATTTCCTCCGAAGTTTCATTTCATTCCTCCGAAGTTTCATTTGATTCCTCCGAAGAATTTTTCCACGCCTACGTGGCTATTTTTTATTTTTCACGTGGAGATTTGAGATTTCCCACGTGGAGATTTGAGATTTCCCACGTGGAGATCAGATTTTTCTACAGCAAAAACGTATTGATCCCCAGAGATCCTATTTTATATAATGTAGCTGCTATAAACTTCCCAGCAGTTCAGAATAGAAATTAGCCTGATATTTTCAGTACCTTTGTACCGAATATCACGACAGACTATAAGCAATGCAAGACGATTCTATCACTTCTCAGATAACTAGTGTCTACGATCCTGCGGGTGTCGAGACTAAGTGGTACCAGTATTGGCTGGCCCACAAGCTCTTTGAGGCACATGTGGATCACAGCAAGAAGCCCTACACGATAATTATGCCCCCGCCTAATGTGACGGGCGTACTGCACATGGGTCACATGCTCAATAACACGATCCAGGACATACTCATCCGTCGTGCTCGCATTTCGGGTTACAACGCTTGCTGGGTGCCAGGCACCGACCACGCCTCGATCGCCACGGAGGCTAAGGTGGTAGAGCAGCTTGCTAAGCAAGGTATTCAGAAGAATCAGCTCACGCGAGAGGACTTCCTCAAGCATGCCTGGGAGTGGACCGACAAGTATGGCGGCATCATCCTCAGCCAGCTACGCAGACTAGGCGTATCGTGCGACTGGAGTCGTACAGCCTTTACCCTGGATGAGGAGCGCTCGGAGTCGGTCATCAATGTCTTCTGCAAGCTCTACGAGGAGGGACTCATCTACCGTGGCGTACGCGTGGTCAACTGGGACCCCAAGGCACAGACAGCACTCTCGGACGAGGAGGTTATCTTCAAGGAGCATCAGGGCAAGCTCTACTACCTTCGCTACTTCATTGAGGGTACAGAGGATTACATCATCGTAGCGACGACGCGCCCCGAGACGATCATGGGTGACACGGCCGTCTGTATCAACCCGACAGATCCTCGTTACCATCATCTGCGTGGCAAGCGGGTCATCGTGCCGCTCGTGGGTCGCTCTGTCCCGATCATCGAGGATGAGTACGTAGATCTAGAGTTCGGTACGGGCTGCCTGAAGGTCACTCCCGCCCACGACATCAACGACTACCAGCTCGGCATCACGCATCAGCTGGAGACGATCGACATATTCAACAACGACGGCACGCTCAATGAGCACGGCGGCAAGTATGCGGGTAAAGATCGCTTCGTAGTCCGCAAAGAGATCGTCGCAGACCTCAAGGAGGCTGGCTTGCTTGATCACGAGGAGGACTACACCAACCGTGTTGGTTACAGCGAGCGCACCGATGTAGCTATCGAGCCAAAGCTATCGATGCAGTGGTTCCTCAAGATGTCCGAGCTGGCCAAGCCCGCTCTACAAGCTGTCCTCGAGGATACCGTACAACTCGTACCCAAGAAATTTGTCAACACCTACCGCTACTGGCTAGAAAACATCAAGGATTGGTGCATCAGCCGTCAGCTCTGGTGGGGACATCGCATACCAGCCTACTACCTGCCCAACGGTCAGTTCGTCGTAGCGGCTACCGCTGAAGAGGCTTTGGCAAAAGCAAAGCAAGAGACAGGCGACAACAGCCTAACCCTCGAACAGCTCAACCAGGAGTCAGACTGTCTCGACACATGGTTCTCCTCCTGGCTATGGCCTATCAGCCTATTTGGCAAGATCGATGATTCCGAGCCTACAGAAGACCTCAAATACTTCTACCCCACCTCAGTCCTAGTCACAGGACCTGACATCCTCTTCTTCTGGGTAGCCCGTATGATTATGGCGGGGTACCACTTTATGGGTGATCGACCCTTTGACAAGGTCTACCTAACGGGTATCGTTCGTGACGACAAGGGGCGCAAGATGTCTAAGTCGCTCGGCAACTCTCCTGACCCCATCGACCTAATGGACAAGTACGGAGCCGACGGCGTGCGCCTAGGACTTATGATGGCCACCTCTGCCGGCAATGACCTCCTCTACGACGAGAGCCTTGTGGAGCAGGGACGCAACTTCTGCAATAAGATCTGGAATAGCTACCGCTTCCTCAAGACGCAGAGTGTTTCCGACGAGATCGAGCCTGACGCAGCTAGTCTGGTAGCTATGGAGTGGTTCGAGTCGCTACTCGCCTCGACTATGAGCGAACTGGACGACCTCTTCGACAAGTACCGCATCAGCGATGCCGTCACGCTCCTCTACAAGCTAGTCCGAGACGACTTCTCCGGCCTTTACCTAGAGGCTATCAAGCCCGCCTACGGCACCAGCATGAGCCGTAAGGTCTACGAGCGCACTATCCACTACTTCGAGCAAATCTTCATCTTGCTACACCCCTTCATGCCGTTCATCACGGAGGAGCTCTGGCAGGACGTAGCACCTCGCCAGGAGGGTGAGTCAATTATGTACGCTCATCTAGACGATGCGCTGCAAGCTGACAAGCAGCTACTCGCGGACATGGAGCATGCCGTAGAGCTGATCACCAAGATACGTAGCATACGCAGTGCGCATCAGATCGCGACGAAGCAATCGCTCGCGCTCACCACTAGTGGCGAGCATCCTGAGCGTATGAGCGAGCTAGTCATCAAGTTGGCCAATCTCTCAGCCTTTACAAAGGCGGAGGCGCATCAGTCGGAAGAGCATACGGCCGAGCACTTCATCATCGGCACAGTCCCCTACTCCGTCGAGCTGGCGGGCGCCATCGATATCGAGAAGACCGTAGAGCGTCTGCGTGGCGAGCTAGCGCATCAGGAGAAGTTCCTCGCAGGAGTTCGCAAGAAGCTTTCCAACGAGAAATTTGTCGCCAATGCCAAGCCCGAAGTTGTCGCCCTCGAGCGCAAGAAAGAGAGCGACGCTCTGCTACGCATCGACGAGGTCCAGCAGCAGCTCAAGCAGCTCGGTGCCACCCTCTAAGCTAATAGCTTTGCCACACCTACTTACTAACTCGAGAAGCGTTACCTATCTGAATTAACCATTTAAGAATAGAATAGCTCTACTCAAGGGGCTGACAGATTATAATCAGCTGATTCGTCTAAATCCTTATGGAGGAAATTCTAAATTCCTCCGTGAGGATTTTTCATTTTCCACGTGAGAAAGGAAAAATTCTTCGGACTTATCATTTGATTCTTCCGAAGTTTCAATCCATTCTTCCGAAGAAATATTTCTCACCTCCGTAGAAGATTCTTATTTTCCAACGAGCTGTTTGGAAATTTCTCGGCTAAAACGACCAAACGGCACTTGTCGCAATGCTTAATCTCGAAAAGTCAGATTATAATGCGTTAGCCCTAGTCAGTCCCTTACGTAAAATATCCTATGTCGTGGATTTGTCGTAATTTTGGGAAGCCGATGAAATTAGAAACCTTCATAGGCTTTGTCCCAATGAATTGCTAGCTAATGACAATGCACGAACATACCCCAAAGTCTATCCTTCTCACAGGTGGCTGTGGATACATAGCCTCCCATACTGCTGTTGTCCTGCAAGAGGCGGGCTATGGAGTCATTCTCGTAGACAACTTATCGAACTCACGTCGTGAGGTAGTTGATGCGATTGCGCAGATCACCTCGATACGACCAACCTTCTACGAGGTGGACTGTACCGATGAGGCTGCTATGGGGGAGGTCTTCGAGCATCACAAGGACGAGATGGGGGGTGTCATCCACTTTGCAGCACACAAGGCAGTCGGTGAGTCGGTCGAGCAGCCACTACGCTACTACGACAACAATATCAATTCGCTCATCACGCTCCTACGCTGTATGGAGCGGTATGGTGTGCAGCACTTGGTCTTCTCCTCCTCCTGTACGGTCTACGGACAGCCGACGGCTGAGCATCTACCGATTACCGAGTCGGCACCGCGTCAAGATGCGACCTCGCCTTATGGCAATACAAAGCGCATCAACGAGGATATCATCATAGACTCCGTACGTAGTGGCATGCCGCTACAAGCGGTCATACTACGATACTTTAACCCTATCGGGGCGCACCCCTCGGCACTCATTGGCGAGGAGCCTGTGGGTACACCGCAAAACCTCATTCCCTTCCTGACCCAGACGGTAGCAGGGCTTCGCAAGGAGCTCGTCGTCTTCGGCAATGACTACAACACGCCTGACGGCACCTGCATACGTGACTACATTGATGTGATGGACCTAGCACAGGCTCATCTAGCAGCACTACGTCGGCTGCATCGCAGCGATGTGCAGACTGCTCCAGCACACTATATATATAATGTAGGCATGGGGCGTGGGCTGAGCGTCTTGGAACTGATACAAGCCTTCGAGCGAGCCACAGGTCGCAAGGTGCCATACCGCATGGGCGACCGCAGAGCGGGCGACATAGAGCAAATATGGGCCGACACGAGCTACGGTGAGCAAGAGCTACAGTGGCACGCTGAGATACCTATCGAGGAGAGCCTGCGACGTGCTTGGCACTGGCAGGAGGCTCTGGACAAGCGAGACAACAACTAAAGAGAATACAATCCTAACTATTTAACGAATAAACAACTATGAACTTCCCAAACGAACTAAAGTACACGGCTGACCACGAGTGGGTACGCATCAATGGCAACGAGGCTGTCATCGGCATCACCGACTTTGCTCAGAGCGAGCTAGGCGAGATCGTCTACGTAGACGTCGACACCGAGGGTGAGAAGATCGATCGCAACGAGGTCTTTGGCTCTATCGAGGCTGTCAAGACTGTTTCTGACCTGATGATGCCTATGACGGGCGAGGTCCTAGAGGTCAACGCAGAGCTTGAGGATGCTCCTGAGCTGGTCAACGAGGATCCATATGGCAAGGGCTGGATCATCAAGATAGCTATCGAAAACCCCGCAGAGGCTGACGAGCTACTGGACGCAGCTGGCTATCAAGAGAAGATCGGTAAGTAAGACCTAGAGCAGATGCAACCTCTCGTTAGTGTCATCATGGGTAGCACTAGTGATCTACCCATCATGCAGCGTGCCGCCAAGCAACTGGAGGCACTGGAGATACCCTTCGAGCTACTCGCACTCTCTGCCCATCGTACACCTGATGAGGTAGCTGAGTTCGCACGAGGAGCCGAGGAGCGTGGCGTACGTGTCATCATAGCTGCCGCTGGTATGGCCGCACACCTATGTGGTGTCATCGCATCGATGACTACCCTGCCTGTGATCGGAGTGCCTATTGATGCCTCACTAGAGGGACTAGACGCTCTGCTGGCTATCGTACAGATGCCTCCGGGCATCCCCGTAGCAACGGTCGGAGTCAACGCTGCTCAAAACGCAGCTCTCCTAGCTGCTCAGATGCTAGCTCTGGGCGATCCTGAGATAGCACAGAGAGTGAGAGCTCAGAAGGCTTCGCTCAAGGAGAAGATCGTCAAGGCTAACAAAGAGCTAGCTCAGATCTCTGACTATAAGTACAAAACGAACTAACGATCTGACGATGTAGCGGCGGAGGACGATATATCTTTTTGTCCTCCTCCCCTACTCGTTTATCTATCTTTTATACTCACCCACCACACGCTCTATTCGTTATGTCTCTCTGTAGATACCAGCGTCGTCATAGCTACACCGTACCTGTCGGTGAGGCTCGTCTAGGAGGCGAGTCTCCACTACTCTTACAGAGCATGGCGAACGTGAGTACGATGGAGACCGATCTCTGTGTGTCACAAGCCTTACGCTGTGCCAGCGAGGGGTGTCAACTCTTTAGATACACCGCTCAGGGCGTGCGAGAGGCTACCAATCTAGGCGTGATCGCTGAGCGACTACACGCCGAGGGGTGTCGTATGCCTCTCGTGGCAGACATACACTTTAGGAGCGACCCCGCCTTTGAGGCGCTCAAGCATGTGGACAAGGTGCGTATCAACCCGGGCAACTTCATTCATCAGAAGGCTTCGCTAGACGATGAGACGGCACGGGCGGAGATCGCTGAGGTCTTCGGACGCTTCGTTCGCGAAGCACAGGCTCGTCACCGAGCCATACGCATTGGGGTCAATCACGGATCCCTCTCTGAGCGCATCCTCGCTCAGTATGGCAACACGCCCGAGGGGATGGTCGCCTCCTGTATGGAGTACCTAGAGGTGTGCGACAGTCTAGGGATGCGTGATGTGGTTATCTCGATGAAAGCCTCCAACGTCCTAGTCATGACGCAAGCGGTGCGGCTACTGGTAGAGCGTATGGATGCGCTAGACTGGCACTACCCGCTGCACCTCGGAGTCACCGAGGCGGGAGCTGGTGAGGACGGGCGTGTCAAGAGCTGCATCGGCATTGCTAGTCTACTCGTTGACGGACTGGGCGACACGCTGAGAGTCTCTCTGAGCGAGGAACCTGAGGCGGAGCTTCGCTTTGGCAAGAAGCTCATCGCTTACATTGATCAGTTGGCCGCCTTTGACCAGACAAGATCGATCTACGCTAGCCACACTTATCGCTCCGTAACTCGTGGCCAAGCGCAGGGAGCTACGGAACTAGCTAAATACCCCGCTGTGCTAACGCTAGACAGTGACGGGACAGCTCTCGACGAGGGCTTTGATGCTCGACTGGAGGAGACACAATTGGCTTTTTCCGATGAGCGACAGACATTACAGGTCATCGACCTAGACACACCTCTGGATCGGCTCTTGCAGCATCTAGAGGACTTTGCAGCTCACTGGGACGGACACTCTTGGCTAGAGCTACGAGGTGCAGAGCTGGACTATATATATAAGGTACGCTATGCCGTGGAGCAGCTCTCGGGAAGAGGCACGATGCCCCGCATCTTGCTGCACTATGCATCCCATGCGAGAGGATATGACGACATATTGATCGACTGCGCTACGCAGCTCGGCTCCCTGCTGCTAGAGGGGATCGGTAATGCGGTCGCTTTCTCAGCAGTGGCTATGAGTCCTAAAGCTCGCCTAGCCCTGCTCAATGGTATCCTGCAGGCGGTGCGTATCAAGATGACCCACACGGAGTTCATCAGCTGTCCAGGCTGTGGGCGTACGCTCTTCGACCTGCAGCAGACGGTGACGCAAGTCAAGCAACGACTAGCGCATCTGCCTAATCTCAAGATTGGCGTGATGGGCTGCATCGTCAATGGTCCTGGCGAAATGGCCGATGCTGACTACGGCTACGTGGGCGGAGGCGTCGGCAAGGTCGACCTATACCGAGGACAGGAGCGACTCGTGCATGGCATCCCTTCGGCAGAAGCCGTGGATCGTCTCATTGAGCTCATCAAGAGTGACGGCAAGTGGTGCGACCCGCCACAGCAATAACCTTTATACCAACGCTACTCATGCTTTCTATTCGGATTATCAACCGTTCTTCCTATCCCCTGCCCCAATACGCTACGGCACTCTCTGCAGGGCTAGACCTACGCGCCAACCTAGAGCAAAGCGTCTCGCTAGCGCCCCTAGAGCGTCGACTGATACCCACAGGTCTATTTATGGAGATCCCCGCCGGCTACGAGGGGCAGGTGCGTCCACGCAGTGGGCTAGCACTCAAGCAGGGTCTGACCGTACTCAATGCGCCTGGCACGATTGATGCAGACTACCGTGGTGAGCTACAGGTGATCCTGATCAATCTATCTCAGGAGACGGTAGAGATAGCTCCTGGCGATCGGATAGCTCAGCTCGTCTTCGCTCGCCACGAGCAGTGCGAGTGGATCGAGGTCGAGAGCCTCTCGGACACCCAGCGAGGCGATGGCGGTTTTGGACATACGGGCGTATGAAAAGCATCGGTCGTCAGACACTCTTGCTCTTTCTCTTAGCTCTGCTAGGGCTAAGCTCTACTAAACTCTCTGCACAGTCTACAGAGACGGAGAGAACAGCCTATGCGCAGATTGAAGACTACGCTAACATACTCTTCTTCGCAGGAGCGCAAGAGCCAGCTATCGGTTATCTCTACTATCTCTACGAAGCTTATCCCGACCAGCAGGTCCGGACGGCAGTACCGCTAGCCAGCTGGCTTGACCTGGCGGATCGCCAAAGCGAAGCGAGAGAGCTACTCCAGACACTTTTCACCAAGAAAAGCGACCAAGCTCAAGACAATCAAGAGCTCGTACGCTACTACCTCACGCTCCTCTACAGTTACGGAGACATTAATGAGGCGGACTCGCTCTTTGCTTTGCTTCCAAGAGAGGTATCGAGCCACCCCGACATACTGCTAGTCCATCTGACGAGCCTAGCAATGCTAGACAAAAACCAAGAGTTACTAGATCAGATAGCACTACTCGACACGACACAGCTCACAAACCCTCAGCAGCGAGTGACCTATTACCGACTTATCGCTCAGTCCGCCTCCAAGCAGGGAGACTACCAGCGTATGCTCCAAGCCGCTGAGCGACTGGTCGAGCTTGATCCGAGTAGTCTTGGCAATCATCGCACACTTCTAGAAGCGCTCAACACACTGAGGCTAGACGACCAAATAGACGAGAGCCTGGTGCAACTTCAGCAGACGCTCTCTCTACCTGATGCTTACATCGAGATGACGCGTGCCGAACTGATCGCCTCGCGCAGAGATACCAAGCAATCGGCCGAATACCTCCACAGCTACCTAGAGCGTCAAGACAGCATCTCTCCCGCCTCGGCACGCATTATCTCTATGATGCTGCCTGACTTCTCAGACATTAGCCAGATCCCGTCAGAGTTTATTCCCGCCCTAACACGCCTCGCAGAGCTAGAGCCGAGTGATCCGAAACTCTTTGCCGACCTTTACCTAATCGTCTCGACACAACAAGGGAAAGCGCAGGCGGAGCAACTGGTCAAGCAGTTTTACGACAACCCCAAGACCGCTTACAGTGCCGTCTTCGTACAGGCTTCGCAAATGCAAGAGCAGGAGCGACTAACCTACCTCACCTCAGCGCAAAAGCGTTACCCCGCAGACCTTCAAATACTGGCACTCTACGCTGGCGAACTCGTCGCTAGGGATCGGCTAGACGAAGCTAAGCAAGCAATCAATAGCCAGTTAGACTTGACCAAACTCAAGACAGCCAAAAACGTTGAACCAACCGAGGGTCTACGCCTGCTACTCCTTTACTCTTCGCTGATCTATCAAAAGCAGGAACAGTCGGCACAGGCACTCGAAGTCTTTGAGATTGCCGAGCGGCTCTTTCCCCGAGATGCTATCCTGCTTAACAACTACGCTTACTACCTCTACACCCTGTCACCACAAGACAGTAGCTATCTAGCAAAAGCCGAGCAACTAGCCGCGACAGCCTACGGACTAGCCCCCGAAGAGGCCAACATCCTCGACACCTACGGTACGATCCTTCTAGCTCAGGGACAAACGACTATGGCGCAGCTCATGCTCTCGCAAGCGGTAGAGCGAGCCAAGCAAATAGGCAAGCCCAATGCGGGCTACATCGAGCGACTAGGCGACGCCTATCTGCAGGGTGGTGATCGACAGGCTGCGCTCCAGCAGTGGCAGAGAGCTTACAAGTTGACCCCAACGGAGTCACTCCAGCAAAAGATCGATTCGCTGACCCCTTAGATGCGACATACTATAATTACAGACCTATCATGAGACACCAACTACCATATATTCTCCTTCTGATCGATAGCATGCTACTGCTTCTAGCTTGTGGCACACGATCTCCTCAATCAGGCTCAACGACAGCTCCCGTAGTTGCAGACACAGGAGGTTGCGCTCTAGGCGACTCGTGGCTTTCTGAGCAAATTCTCCAGATCCGTCACACGCCCGAGCATCGTATCGCCAGCGCCGATCTATCTCTAGGCGACTCGCAGCTATCGACACGCATGGATCTCTTTGTAGGTCAGAGTGAGGGGCTGATGCTTTCGGCTCGTCCACTCCCCTTTGTGGAGGCTCTCCGCATCTACATACTCCCCGACCACATCGCTCTCTACGATATGATGCACGATGCCAAGGTCACCATCAGCTACTACGAGCTGAGCGAGCGACTGGATGCCGAGGTCTCATACACGCTCCTGCGTGACCTACTCCTGGGCCAGCCCACCTACCTAGCCGATCGTGAGTACGTGGTCGGGAGAGGTTCTCTAGAGGCCTCACTGCGTAGCCTCAAGGGCAAGCCCTGGGTCGCCGACTATATGGTCAATCCACAATGCCAGCTAGGCACCATCCGCATCGCCTCCACCGACCAGAGCAAGGGAGGCTATCTGCAAGGACGGTACAGCTACCAGAGTGGTACCAGCAAGTCTGACGCAACCCAACTTCTCGTTTCGACACCGCGCAAGCGTCTCTCCATACAACTAAAGTATAGCAAGAGCAAAGAGCTCACTCCAGCCCAACTGCAAGATCGTCTCACCGAGCCTCAGGGCGGCTACACAACCATGACCCTAGACGAATTGCTTCGGCTCCTTTAGTTTATCGCAAACTCCACTTCCCCATTGATCTATGTCACACCTCCGACGGTTACTCTATACCCTCTGCCTACTCATGCTCACAGGCACCCTCCTCTTGGCTCAGCAACCCAAGAAGTCTGCTGCCGTACGCAAGCTCGAGCGACAGCGCACCGAGCTACTCAATGCGATCAAGAAGACAGACAAAGAGATTAAGTCCCTCGGTCAGAGTCTTTCGGAAAAAGCCAAGCAAGATAAACTCGTTCGCCAGCAAATTCAAGATCGCACCCAGGTCATCGCCCTTCTAGACCAAGAGGTGTCTCTGCTCAACGTCTCTATCGACTCGCTAGCCAAACAGATAGGCAAGCTACAGCAAGAGGAGGAAGTGAGCCGGGAGCGGTACGCCAAGACGCTGCAAGCACTCCAGCAGCGCCCCCGCTTTGAGGATCGACTACTCTTCATCCTCTCCGCCTCCAGCTTTGACGAGGGCATACGCCGTGTGCGATACCTCTCGGCTTACGCGAGAGCCCACAAGGAGGTCGCCGCACAGCTACACGCCACCCGTGAAGAGCTGCAAGCGAGCCAAAACCAACTCATAGCGACGAAACAGCAAAAAGGCACCCTCCTACAGCTACGTGCCGAGGAGCGTGTCAAGCTAGAGCAGCAACAGAAGAGCATCGCTTCCGAGGTCAAGGAGCTCTCTACTGAGCGTCAGTCACTCCAGAAGAAGCTCAAGCAGCAGCAACGCAAGGCGGAGCAGCTCAACCAAGCTATCCAAGATCAGATAGCCCGTGAGATAGCCGAGGCTGAGCGCAAGGCTCGTGAAGAGCGTGAGCGTCTCGAGCGTGAAGCTCGTAAGAAGGGCAAGAAGGTATCCAAGCAGGCGGAGCGTCGTGCCGAGACTAAGGACGGCTATGCGATGAATGCTGCCGAGCGTAAGCTGGCCAGCTCTTTTGCGGCCAACAAGGGACGGCTCCCTGCCCCTGTCAAGGGTCGCTACCGTGTCATCAGACGCTTTGGCCTCCAGCAGCACGACGATCTAGCTATGGTGCAGACACGCAATGGCGGTATCGACATACAGGTATCACGTGGCACCGAGGCGGTCGCCATCTTCGACGGCGTAGTCAGCAAGGTTTTCGTTGTACCGGGCTACCACAACTCTATCATCATACGTCACGGTAACTATCTGACCGTCTATGCCAACCTGCAGAATGTCTCTGTACGAGCAGGGCAAAAGGTCAAGACGGGTCAAGTGCTAGGCACCGTGGCGAGTGACGATGAGGGACAGTATGGAGTCATGCAGTTCCAAGTGTGGCACGAGCGCAACAAACTCAATCCTCAAGCTTGGATACGCTAATCCTCGACACACCATTTAGAGCAGTTCATTCATGCAGAGAGCAGAGTCTATGGGGCATCTAGTCGTTGCCATGGGAGCCTTCGATGGCGTACATCTAGGGCATCAAGCACTGATCCGCCAGGTCCTCACAATAGCCGAGCGAGACCACTTGACCTCAGGAGTCGTCACCTTCGAGCCTCACCCGCAGCTAGTGCTGCATCCCGAGCGCCCTTTCCGCCTCATCACGCTAGAGCGAGAGAAGGAGCTACTTCTGCACCAGATGGGCGTAGAGCGAGTCGCCGTCATTCCCTTTACAGCAGCACTCTCGCAGATGAGTGCCGAGGAGTTTCTCCGCACCTACCTCGACGAGCAGCTACATATCCACACGCTCGTCGTGGGCTTCGACCACCACTTCGGACATGACAAGGGGCTAGACTTTGCGGACTACCAGGCGATAGCGCACCGCTACGGCATACGCTGCATACGTGGGGAGGCGTACGCACTGGGGGAGAGCACGAGCCAAGACCCCATCAGCTCGACCGCTATACGCCGGTGGATAGACACCGGAGCTGTGACCGAGGCAGAGAGACAGCTAGGACACCCCTACACCATCTTGGGCAAGGTCAAGACGGGGCTCCAGATCGGGCGCAAACTGGGCTACCCGACAGCCAATATAGAGGTACCTTCGCACCACAAAGCTCTTCCCCCTGCAGGAGTCTATATGGCACGTACGACGATCGCCCCCTTTGGAGCGGGCCAGCAACGAGATATACCGAGCATGCTCTACATAGGGACACGCCCCACGCTCGAGCTAGACGAGGAGGAGACGATGATCGAGGTCTTTCTGATGGGTGGCGAGGAGTACCAGCTGTACGGTCAAGAGCTGCTGATCTCCCTCTGCGATAGACTTCGCCAAGAGCTACACTTCGAGAGCTTAGACGCACTGCGCAAGCAGATAACTCGCGACGAGGAGGCGGTGCGGCGCTACTTCCACCTCTCCGACTAGTCACAACCAATACAAATGAAGGGGCTATATCGCTACGCTGCGGTATAGCCCTTTCATTTTTCCCGCTAAGCCTTCTTTGAGACTGTTGCAACAGTCTCTATTTGTGGGTCACCTCCGAGCAGAGGTTGTCATCTACACCAGTCGTATCGTTCTGAAATCGTTATACATACGAGTTCCAAAAACAGTTCCCCTCTTGGAACTTTTTAGTTCCAAGGCAGGAACTTTTCAGTTCCAACGGAGGAACTCTTCGGTTCCAACGGAGGAACTTTCATTTTCCCAGGGAGGAAACTAGAGTTTCATAGGTAGGAAACAACAGATCCACGTACATTCTAGTGTCAAGTAGACCACGAAACGACGTTTTGGATTGCGCTTGATCCTAAAATCTGCCAAATATTGGAGAAACCATATCGGATTCTGCTGTATTTGGACAAATCCCGAGAAGTGCCCTTTTTGCTCTTGATTGGTAGCCCTTAAGGCTTGTAACTTTGTGTTGTCTATAAGCCTCTTCTTTAGTATCCCCTAGAGGGTATTTATGCACTCTCTAGGGGCATTTAGAATCGCTAGATCCCAGCCAACAACTACACTAATCAAAACCAAATCAATCCTCAATCATATATGAACTCTCTACAAATCCGTTGGCGACATTTGCTTGCCCTCTCGCTCATACTACTCTGTAGTGTGAGTGCGCTCTTTGCTCGGCCTCTGAGCGAGCGTGAAGCTCGACACCTCGCCGAGCAATTTTTCCATCAAGTTGCCTATGCACATAAGGTGTTGGCTCCTGCGCAACAACCGCTCAGTCTCGTATCAGCTCCGATACGTCAGAGTGCTGGTGTAGAGCTACGCACCCTATCGGGCGACAAGGCTCGCTACTACTATATTTATAATAGAGGTAGCAATGCTGGCTTCGTCATCATCGCTGGTGATGATGAGCTGACACCCTATATCGGCTACGCTACGACTGGACAAGTCCTTGAGCAGGATATGCCCGAACAGCTCCGAGCCTTTCTCAAGGCTTGTCAGGAGCGTATCGATGAGCTTACCACTAGTGTAGGTTTGCGTAGCTCTCTCAGACCTACACCCCGAACCGCTACAGAGCCAGCACAGATTGCTCCTTTGTTGGGAAACATACAGTGGAATCAGAGTGCCCCGTGGAATAATCAGACTCCTACCGACAATCAAGGAGAGCATATGCCAGTCGGTTGTGTCGCAACCGCCTATACGCAGGTGATGCGTTATTATCAGTGGCCTACGCAAGGTGAGGGAACCTTCTCCTATACAGAAGAAAGAAGTAACCGCCAGCATAGTGTAGACTACGGGGCTACTACGTATGACTGGGCGCATATGCCTGAGCAGTATAACGACCCATCGTCTGCGACCTCTGAGGAGACCCAAGCACTCTCTACGCTTGCTTACCATGCAGGTGTCGCTGTCGAGATGATGTACGCATCCAGTGGTAGTGGTTCCTATACGCCCCTTGTAGCACGAGCTTTGGCAGATCACTTCCGCTATGACAAGAGGGTGAGCTTCAAGAGTCGAAGCAATTATACTCAGTCCTCTTGGGAGCAGATGCTACGTGCCGAGCTGATAGCCGCTCGTCCTGTAGTCTATAGTGGTTCTGGTAGTGGCGGTGGTCACGCTTTTGTCTGTGATGGTTACGATATGGAGGGACTCTTTCATATCAATTGGGGCTGGGGAGGCATGAGCGATGGCTACTTCAACCTCAACTACCTCGTCCCCTCAGATCTCGGTATAGGTGGCGGTGCTGGAGGAGGCTTCAGTCTCGCCCAAGGAGCAGTTGTAGGCATCAAGCCCGACAAGACTGGCTCATCTCAGAGACAAGAGTCTTCGCTGGTGACCACGTGGCGATTTGGGATGACCTTCACAGAGGGTACACTTGATGCTAGTGCAGAGTACTCCGTTGTATTAACAACTGATGCGACTCCATACGATGGGTCCGTAACCTATGGCGTGACCAAGGTTGGAACGACAGATACGCTGTACCTAGATCAATACGCACGCAATGCTCGTATCGATGGACTTTATCAAGGCTTTAGCATCGACCCCGAAGAGCTACAACTGAGTAATCACATCGGTGTCGGCACTTGGGACATCTTCCTCGCATATCGTCATACTGATGCCACGGGTCAGACTGCGTGGAGACCTTGCGGTCAGCACGAACGTGCCAAAGAGCAGTATCGTCACACCTACACGATTACGCAGGAGAGCGATGGCTCCTATGTCGTAACAGAGGAGGCTAGTAGCAACCTCTCTATGCTAGAGCTGGTCGCAGGATCTGTTCAGAGCTCTATCGTAGGCTATGAAAAGAGCAAAGTTTCTCTCCAGCTACGCAATACAGGGCGAGTAGAGTTCTTCAACCAACTATACCTATACGCTAGAAAGGTCGGTGAACGGATATTTGAACCAGTAGTCAATATACTCCCAGCGATAGATGCTGGAGCGGTCAAAGAGGTTACCTTCGAGATAGACCGATTCCCCTATGGATCTGGAGATGTGGAGCTAGAAGTAGGGTATTTCATCGGAGATCGCTTTAACCAGTTATCGACGACGACTGTCTCCATACAGTCTGCGACCGACATACGTACAGCTTACGTCCTCTCCTCAGATCAGCCTGTCACGGTAAATGTGAACAGTGGCAACCTCTCACAGATACGTATACGCAATATAGGTACGAAGACACCAACAAATCGTGTCTTCTATCGCTGGGAGCTACAGAAGGAGAAGCAGACGGCTAGCACCCGTTGGACGCAGATTCACATTCCTGCTGGAGGTGAGCAGCTTGTTGCCCCAAACCTAGCAGACGAACTTAGTCAGATAGGCGCAAAGCGTGGCGATAATATTACGCTCACAGCCACCTTTGTCGAGGCAAGTGATGAGGGACGTATCATCAGTGTAATACCTCTTATGGAGGAGGCTAAGCTCTCCGTATACTGTGATGGTGAGCTAGTGGTCGGTGATGGAGTCATCACGATGACCACGGCACGGGCAGTCGGAGAAAATATCTCCTTCTCCTACTTAGCGGAAGGTGATGTCGTAATAGAAGGAGCGACAGGGACTCCCAAAGAAAAAGAAAGGATCGACTATACCCTTACAAGCCAACAAGTATCCCTACGAGGAGACATCACTGCGCTCATCTGTTTAGTAAATGAGTTGACAAATCTTGATGTCTCCCAATGTAGCTCCTTAGAGTATCTATCGTGCTTTCTTAATCAGATTAAGGGAGAGGCGATGACACAATTGGTCAATAGCCTCCCCGACCGCACAGGTAAGGAGGCTGGGATCTTTGCCGTTTATTCTCTCTTTCAAGAGGAGAGTAATATATGTCTCAAGAGCGATGTTGCTATAGCTAAAGCTAAGAACTGGCAAGTCGCTCTAGCGACTTTAGAAAACGGAGAGGTTAAACTGTACCTCTATGAGGGAGAGGACGACTCTCAGCCCTCTGTCGGTGACGGTGTCATCACGATGACCACCGCCAAAGCGGTTGGGGAGACGGTAATGCTCAAGATGATTTATACGGGCGATGCGCCTACGCTGAGCGGTCTGACCGGTACACCCGAGAGCGGGAAAACGATCATCTATACGCTCACATCGCAAACCGTAACCATAACCGGTGATGTAACCTACTTTGATTGCGGTAACAATCAGCTGACCGCATTAGACGTATCAAAAAACACTGCGTTGACAGAACTTTACTGCAACGACAGTCAGCTGACCGCGTTGGATGTTTCCCAAAACACTGCGTTGACAAGACTTTCCTGCTACAACAATCAGCTGACCGAATTGGATGTTTCCCAAAACACTGCGTTGACAGGACTTTCCTGCTACGACAATCTGCTGACCGCATTGGATGTATCCAAGAACACCGCGTTGATATGGCTTAACTGCGAGCGAAATCAACTGACCGCATTGGATGTATCCCAGAACACCGCGTTGACAGGGCTTGACTGCTCTGACAATCTGCTGACCGCGTTGGATGTATCCCAAAACATCGCATTGTCAGGGCTCTACTGCTCCAACAATCAGCTGACCGCATTGGATGTATCCCAAAACACCGCACTAGAAAATCTTTACTGCTACAACAATCAGCTGACTGCGTTGGATGTTTCCCAAAACACTGCGTTGACAGATCTTGTCTGCGAGCGAAATCAACTGACTGCATTGGATGTATCCAAGAACACCGCGTTGATATGGCTTGACTGCCCTAACAATCAGCTGACCGCATTGGATGTATCCCAAAACACCGCACTAGAAATTCTTTCCTGCTACGGCAATCAAATCAAAGGCGAAGAGATGACCCGCTTGGTGAACAGCCTGCCCGACCGTACTGGAAAGAAAGCTGGCAGATTTACTGTGGTGCAAGAACCTGACCTTGAGGGCAATATTTGTCTTAAATCCGATGTCGCTATCGCCAAGGGTAAGAACTGGAATACGCTAAAGTACGAATCCGATACCCAAAACTCTGTTCCCTACGAGGGCGCAGAGGACGCACAACCCTTAAAGGTAACGCTGACGAAAGAGGGCGAAGGTACGCTCACAGCTATGGGTGCAGATGATCTCAACGCAGTCCCCTACGGCACGGAGCTCACAGTCGAGGCTGCACCAGCCGAAGGTTACGAGCTGACCGCTCTAACGGCCAATGGCAAAGACATCCTAGCGACGAAGATGCTGAGCGTCAGGGAAGACACCGAGATCAAGGCAACCTTTACGAAGGTTGGCGACGGTGTCATCACGATGACCACGGCGAAATCTGTCGGAGAGAGCATCCGTCTTGGTTACCTTGCAGATGGAGGTGTCTCTATCGAGGGAGCAGAGGGCACTCCTAGACCAAACTATTATGTAGACTACACACTCACCAATCAGCAAGTGACTATGCGTGGAGATATCACAGTATTGAGTTGCTATGACAATAGATTGACTGATATAGATGTTTCCCAGTGTAGCTCTTTAAGAACTCTTGTCTGCCATACCAACGAGATCAAAGGGAAGTCAATGCTACAACTAGTCAACAGCTTGCCTGATCGCACAGGTCTAGAAAGTGGCGAATTCGTTGTCTACTCAGACGGCTCTCTGGGGCAAGAAGGCAATGTGTGTCTGAAAAGCGATGTCGCCATAGCTAGGGCTAAGAATTGGGAAGTATATCTGGCAAGAGAGGAAAACGGAGATCTGTATCTATCCCCCTACGATGGCGAGGACCCGACAAAGACCTTTGCCGTCACGCTCACGAAGGAAGGAGAGGGTACCCTCACAGTCACAGGAGCAGACGACCTCGATGCAGTACCCTACGATACGGAGCTTACCGTCATTGCTACTCCAGCTGAGGGGTACGAGCTTACAGCACTTACTGCCAATGGCACGGATATCCTCGCTACGAAGAAGATCGTTGTCACGGATAATGTGACCGTCAAGGCGACCTTTGCGAAGAAGAACTTCGCTGTCACCTTCGACAAGGAGGGTGAGGGTACGATCACCGCTACGGGTGCGAGCGACCTCAACGCAGTCGCTTACGGCACAGAGTTGACGATCAACGCTACACCTGCTACGGGCTACGAGCTAACAGCGCTTACTGCCAACGGCACGGACATCCTCGCTACGAAGAAGATCGTTGTCACGGATAATGTGACCGTCAAGGCGACGTTTGCGAAGAAGACGTTTGCAGTGAAGCTCACGAAGGAGGGCGAAGGAACGCTCGTAGCTACAGGTGCTGACGACCTCAACGCAGTCGCTTACGGCACAGAGCTAACGATTGCCGCTACTCCAGCCGAGGGGTATGAGCTTACTGCACTTACTGCCAATGGCACGGACATCCTCGCTACGAAAAAGTTCGTCGTCAAAGGTGCTACTGAAGTAAAGGCAACCTTTACGAAGATGGCGTTTGCCGTGACCCTAACGAGCAACGAGCATGGTACGATTTCGATTGTCGAGAACGTAGATCTCAAGGCTGTACCCTATGGGACTACCTTGACAGTTCAAGCTACGGGTAAGAACGACAAGTGCGAGCTTACCGCCCTCACAGCCAACGGAGAGGATATCCTTGCCACGAAGAAGTTTGTCGTCAAGGGTGCTACCGAAGTGAAGGCAACGTTTGTGGATCACACAGGCGTGGAGACGACCGTCACGCAGCAGGTGAAGCTCTACCCGAACCCAGCAACTGACTATGTCATCGTGGAGGGTATAGCACCTGCTAGCGAAGTGATGCTGCACAGCATGACTGGCGAGTTACTGTGCGCTATGCAAGCAGATGCAGAGGGGCATCTACAGATTGACCTGACAGCTCTCAGCGATGGTGTCTACCTCCTCGTAGGCACTGGGTGGCAGGAGCGACTAGTGGTCAAGAAGTAGGGCTACCCCCTTTTCTATAGTAGAGACTGCTGCATGATGGCAAGCGATTAAGCTCACCATCGTGTGGCAGTCTCTTTTAGTTTCTCCCATATGAAACTGGAGGTCCTCCCGTATGAAACTAAACATCTCTCCCTTCAAAAAATGATTCCACAAATCTTACACGTAGTGACCAGTAGGAACGCTAGGCTTAAGTGTCCGCCCCTACAGATCGGGGATACAGCGTTTGATGAGTGGAATTGTCGTGCTGACGTAGCTTGTGTAGGGGCGGACCTACGTGTCCGCCCGCAGAATAGACTGCGCTCAGTGAGGACGGGCGGACACATAGGTCCGCCCCTACGGTGGGAGCTTCCACCCCGCCGAGCGGTTCACCCGAAGAGAAGTCGACCAAGCTTCCGAAACGAGAAAAAACTTCGCTTTTTACTTGCATATGAACTTAGAAAGCTTTAAGAGAAGACTGGGGCTACTCATAGGGAAGAGTCTAGTCTCTAAATTGTATCTTTGCGAAAGAATGAAGCCAAATAGCCGATACGTACTCAGTCGGATTATAATGAGTGTCTCCCTATTGTTACTGCTCTCTCTTCAGGCTCATTGCCAAGAGAAGGGGGTGCAGAGCATACGCTACTCCAAGGAGCAGGGATTGCCACAGTGTCAGGTGACTAAGTTGATGCAAGATAGTCGCGGGTATATATGGGCTGGGACGAAGGCTGGTGTGGGTCGATTTGATGGCGTGCGGTTTCACCCCTTTACGGCATCTAGGGAGGGGTTGTCAGCTGGAGAGGTCGTCCATCTTGAGGAGGATGAAGATGGCTTTGTATGGATCATTACGACGCAAGGTGTCTCAAGGATCAGTGGCGATAGTGTACAGACACTCCCTGTACCTCTGACGGGACTATATGCCGCAACCTTAGGTGGAGAGCGTACCCTGTGGTATGCCAAGCGGAATGCATCGTCTCGCTTTGTAGTCGGTCACTATGCAGAGGGGAGGCTGCAAGAGACGCCTCTCTCTCCAGGGGTCACCTCGGTACACTCTCCGATGCGCTATGATAAGCTACACCACGACCTCTACCTCGTAGGTTCGTATGATGATGACTCTGAGAGGCTATTGCGGGTGACGAGAGAGGGGCGTATCACAACCGTTGACCTCCCTAAGCAACTACAGCAACAGTCTAAGCGTCTGCTCTATGGGCCTCGGGGCGAGGTCTGTATAGCCTTTAGCCGAGAGGTGGGGACGGTGGAGCTTTATGCTCTCTCTGCTAAGGGGCTTAGTCGTATAGCTTCTTCTGTAGGAGGGCGTTGGGTAGAGCCACTCCCGATAGCTTGGTATGGGGTAAGCAATGTCATACTGCCGGGCTTACATTTAGGAGAGTTACAGTTCCTAAATTATGGCGAGCTGATAAATCTTAGTAAGTATATATCGCAGTGGGGGTATATCACAGATATGGTCGTTAACCATCAGGGGGGCATCTATCTTGGTACAGAGCGCGGTATGCTACAGGTATTGCCTGATGCGATTCAGCTCTACGATGCGAAGCTACTGCCTGAGGTGTGGGGCTGTGTCGCTGGCGATGATGGCACGATATACGCTAGCTCCTTTACGCACGAGATCAAGCGCATCCGTGGCGATCAGGTAGAGTCGCTCTCACTTACTAGCGAGCTAGATCAAGGGTACTACTTTCATCCTGTACGAGATAGCCGTGGGGTGCTTTACTTTCCACACTCTAAAGGAGTGATACGTTATAATCCGAAGAGTGGTAAGGTCTCAGAGCTAGAGCGTACAGGGGTGCATGAGCAGCTCTGCTTCTATACCTATTACGATGCTCAGCGTCGGCTTATATGGGGAGGAGGTATGGGTAGCTTTGCTATATGGGACGAAGAGGGTAAAGTACAGCGTACAGTCACACAATATAAGAGTGTCACAATACAGGGTAATATACTCTCCATCACACGGGACTCTGTCGGGAGCTACTGGCTGGGTGGTCGAGAGATTTACCGCTATGACTACGACACAGGAGCGTTAGTTAGGTATGCTAACGAGCGAGGCGCCTCATACTTCTGTATGGAGATGGCGACAGATGCGTATGGCACGACTTGGTTTGCCACTGATATGGGACTATGCTACTACGATGCTAAGCAAGATCAAATCTGCGTGGTAGATGATCCCGAGTTCCAAGAGGTGACCGCCCTCGTCCTACCGATAGATAGCGAGCGACTACTGGTGTCGCAGGGCGATCGGCTCTGTATCATCGATCTCAAAGCATTTCATCATACGAGACGAGTGAAGCTGTGGGGCTATATCGATGCGTCCAATGGTTTTCGTGTAGAGGAGCCTGGGCAGGCTGGCGCCTATATGGACTCTCAGGGCAACATTTGGGTGGCTAGTAGTTCGCATCTAGCGTCTATTCGCCCCAAACTATTAAGACCGACAGCTACGCACGGAGCCAAGCTCTTCTTCTCCTATTATAATAACACGCCTATACTATATAATCAGCGACGAGTGAGCCTCCCGACCAATAGATCGTCTGTGACCATTTCGCTTACGACGCTTGCCTATAGTCGTCCCTATCCGCTGGTGTATCGCTATCGTACGAGTGGCACAGCACCTTGGAGCAAGCCTCAGGATGAGGATTATATCGTCTTGACCGACTTGCCTCATGGCACGACGACACTGCAGGTGCAGGTGCTATACAAAGGGACTGATAAGGTCTGCTCGGAGCAGGAGCTATATGAACTAGAGATATCGGTAAGGCGAGCCTTCTATAATCAAGGGTGGTTTGTCCCGAGCATTGTCCTCTTACTGCTACTAGCCATCGTGGGGAGTGTGCTCCTCCTGCTACGTACTAAGCGACGCCTCTCTGAGACTATTACGCAAGCTCAGGTCGCTGAGATGGATACGATACAAGCTCAACTCAATCCACACTTTGTCTACAATGTCCTGACCTCGGTACAGGCTAAGGTACACTTACAGAAAACCGAAGAGGCCGAGCAGCAGTTGATCAGTCTGAGTCGGCTCATACGAGCATTCCTCCATAGTTCGATACAAAGCTCTGTAAGTGCGCTAGACTCTACACTAGCACAGCACTGGACTACGCTACCGCGGGAGCTAGAGCTGACGGAGCAGTTTGTGAGCTTTCAGCAGGAGCTACACCCAGATGCTTTTGCCTTTCAGATTACCATTGACGAGGCTATATCTTCCGATCAGGTTTGTATACCTCCGATGCTCCTGCAGCCCTTTGTGGAGAATGCTATAAGTCACGGACTACTGCCTCTCAATGATGCCCGTAGAGCGATGCTACAAGTCTCCATCTCTCTAGACCAACAGAGTGGAGCCATATCCATCCAGATAGCTGACAATGGTATCGGCATACAGCAAGCCCAAAAGCTACAACACAAGTCCAAGCTCAGCTATCACTCCTATGGTCTGGAGCTAACGAAGAAGCGTATCCACCTCCTCAATCGACTAGGCTATGCGATAGACCTCGGTGTAGACTCTTCGGAGCAAGGAACCACCATCACACTACGCTTACCACCCCATTATCGCCTATAAATCTATGTTTACAACTATCCCACCACTACGGACCATAATCGCTGACGACTCTCCCGAGATCTTGGCTCTGATGCGTTCTCTAGTCGAGGAGGTAGCCCCAACGCTAGAGATTGTTGCGACTTGTACCTCGCTGGCAGAGGTAGATCTAGCCATCAAGAAGTTTGCCCCCCAGCTACTCATCTTGGACATACAGTTTGCTCCTGAGGGGCGGACCGCCTTTGACCTACTAGAGGAGTGGCAAAACTTCCGACAGTTTCAGCTCATCATCTTCTCTGGGCACTGTGAGTTTAAGTATGCGCAGCAAGCAATCTATGAGGGAGCCGTTGCCTTTCTCGACAAGCCTATAGACAAGGAGTCGCTACGCTCAGCTATCGAAAAGGCTGCTCAGCGTATCTATCAGTCGCAAGAGACGAGTACTGCATCTACCCCAAGCGACCAGACTGGTAAGTGGCTACAAGTCTCCACAGCGGTAGACACGCGCATCTTCCATAGTAATCAGATCGTATACATACAGTCTAGTGACGGGGGGTGTAAGATCTATCTGTCTGATGGTGAGGAGATCTACAGCACTAAGAACATAGGTGTCTACGATAGAGAGCTACAAGGACTACACATCTTCGTTAGGACGCATCAGAGCTATATCGTCAATCTTAACTACATCCAGGGCTACACAAATCGCACCGAACGCAAGCTCATACTGCGCTCTCCTTTTCCTCAGTTACCCAGCTCCAAGACTGGCTTCAAGAACCTCAATCATTTCTTCTCCCCAAACCGAGAAGACTAGCGATAAGTCGTAAGCTCCTTTTTGCCGTGAAGCTCTAGTCCCCTACCCCAACACATTCGTCCAGGTGGCGACAACTTCTTACAGAGGAGCGGTCGCCACTTTTCTTTTGCCTCATCCCCATTTCAGCCAGGTTCATACGGGTGAAACTGGAGTTTCATACGGAAGAAACTCCAGTGCCAACACCTATTGGCACTACAGTTTCATAGGTAGGAAACTCTAGTTTCATAGGTAGGGAACTCCAGTGCCATAGGTAGGAAACTCCAGTGCCATAGGTAGGAAACTGTCGTGCCATACGTAGGGAACTATTGGCGTCTCTGCACTTTTTTGTATCTTCGTTGCTACAAATGAGGTGATTCGTCTCTTGATGCCGAGTCACCCTCATGGTAATGCTGACAAACCGACACCCTACAAACATTCAGAATCGCTATGAAAAAACGCAATATATTCCTCTCTCAGTTCACCTCTAAGCTCTCTGACATACCAATCCCCAAGGGTGTGCGCAGATGGCGACAAGGAGCTATCGCTGGTGGCACCCTCGCCTCGGGTGTTGCTGTAACCGCTCTGGCTCTCGTCTACTGGCAGCGTCACAAGCGTAGCAAGAGTTACAGCTATGCGACAAGGACCTTTGACACGCTAGAAGTGGGAGCGGGAGTTCAGATACAGATCAACTTTGCCACTGTATCACACGCCTCGCTCAGAGTCTCCTATCCCAATGCTTTGAGACGTCGGGTGAAGGTGCGCATGAGCAATAAGACGCTATCGATCAGCCGTCTGCCCTATCACAATCGTTGGGTGCAGGGAGATGTTTTTGCAGAGCTCACGTTACCATCGATCAGCCAGCTGCGCGTGGTCGGTGATGCCAAGGTGGTGGCGACGGGATGCAACAAGCTCGAGACACCTTTCGACCTGCTACAGATTGGTGGTCAGGTAGAGGGCTTGACCATCGATGCGCACTATGCAGAGGTCCAGTTGCGTGGCAATGCAAAGGCAGATCTTTACCTCTCGTGCGACCAGTCCTTCATAGGCTACAGTGGCTCGCCAGAGATACGCACAGTGCTACAATCCGAGGGGCACACGCACATCACAGCGACTGGATCGGGACGTGCCACACTCCTCGGACAGACCAAGGAACTCTCCCTGACAGCTTCCGATCGCTCTGTCGTCGAGGCTGACTCACTGACTGTCGAGGGGGCTGATGCGCTACTCTCTGACAGCGCAGAGTGCCACCTACATGTGACGGACCGACTCTCCTACACACTCTGCAACGATTCAAAGCTAGGACTCACACAGCAGCCTAAGCGGATAGTGAAAGCTGAGGTTCTTGACTCGGCAACATTGGAGACGCTAGACGGGAAGCGTTAAACTTCTCTCTCACTCCCCTATCTGATACAGACAAGACTATGAAACACATTAATATCATAATGCTATGACAACACCCCCTCCCTACAACCCCTCTGACTATACGACACCACAAAGGCAAACTTATATGGTCACTCCTATGGTGAGCAAGGTGATGCGCAAGACTTTCGGCTGGATGACTATGTGTCTGCTGATTACTGCGCTGACCGCTATGGGCGTCGTAAACTCAGGACTCTTCTACCAGATAGCTTCATCAGGAGCTATGTGGCTACTCATCATCGCTGAGCTAGTACTGGTCTTCGTCCTCTCGGCGCGCATCAACAAGATGAGCGTGACGACTGCTACCATCATGCTAATCGCCTACTCGGCACTCAACGGCGTGACGCTCTCTGTCATCTTTGTAGTATATAGTCTCGGGTCTATTGCGAAGACCTTCTTCATAACCACCGGAATGTTTGGCGTGATGGCTCTTGTGGGGGCTACTACCAAGCGGGATCTATCTAAGATGGGCTCTATCCTATTCATGGCACTGATAGGTCTCATCATCGCTTCGCTGGTCAATATCTTCCTTCACTCGAGCGGTCTAGACTGGATCATTAGCCTCATCGGTGTGGTCCTCTTTACCGCTCTGACCGCTTATGACGTGCAGCGTGTGAAGCGTCTAGCTACTGAGAGCGACCTCTATGACGATACGCAGGTGGGACGGCTGGCGGTGATTAGCGCACTGTCGCTCTATCTAGACTTTATCAACCTATTCCTATACCTCTTGAGGTTCTTCGGACGTAACGACTGATAGCTCTCTACTGCACACCTATGCCTCGAGCATCTCTCTGGAGTCCAATACTCCTACTACTTTTCGGCCTCCTCCCCTATACTACGGTACGGGGGCAGGAGGCTCATACTTTTGGCTTCCTGCTACAGCCCCCCTCGGCACAGTCGCTCGCTATGGGCGGTAAAGTGATCTCCTATATAGATGCGAACCCGGGGCTAGCTTTGGACAACCCCGCACTCTATGGGCACGAGGTGGCGGGACGAATGTTTCTCTCCTACTTCAAATACATGCGTGGTACGCACAGTGCCAATGCGCTCTACGGGCTACCGGTCGGTGAGCGTGGTGCCTGGGCAGTCGCTCTGCGGAGTACGTACTATGGCAAGATGCAGGGATACGATACGCAGGGGGTGGCGACGGCTCCTTTTCAGGCGATGGAGATGGCACTCTCGGGGCTTTACAGCTACGACTTGACCGACCGACTACGTGGAGGATTGGCACTGAAAATGCTTTACGGACAGATCGAGCGCTACTCTGCCTTTGCCCTTGTAGCCGACGCTGGGCTGAGTTACTACCGCTCCGACTGGGGCACCTCGCTAGGTATGACGATCTCTAATGTGGGCGGTATGCTCAAGAGCTACGGCCTCTCACGTCGTATGCCGCAGTGGGATATACGTCTCGGTATGTCACAACGGCTAGCGCACGCTCCGATACGCTTTCACCTCACACTGCATGGTCTGACTCCTTATAACATACAGACGTGGGGAGCTGGGCGGTCGACTGGCATACGTATAGCGAGTCACTTTGCTGGTGGCGTGGAGTTTGTCCCATCTGAGCAGTTTTGGGTCGGTATTGGCTACAATGCGAAACAAGCAGTGGACCTCTCGGAGCGAGGAGCCAAAAGCCTGAGTGGACTGTCGGCTGGCGTGGGCTTTAACCAGAGACACTACCGCCTAGCTCTCGGCGCGACCTATTATCACCCACAGATGTTGGGGCTGATGTTTTCATTCTCCACAACCTTTGGCAATGACAAGTATGTCTACTAAGAAGATACAGATAGCGATCGATGGTTACAGCGCCTGTGGTAAGAGTACGCTAGCACGTGCGCTCGCCAAGGATTTAGGCTACACATACGTGGATAGTGGTGCGATGTACCGTGCCGTGGCTCTCTTTGCTATGCGACGTGAGCTATGGGATGGCGAGCAGTTTGACCTAGATAAGCTACGTCAGGAGCTGGAGGGTATGCAGGTGACCTTTGACCCTAAGACGGGACACACGCTCCTCAATGGTGAGGATGTGGAGTCTGAGATCCGCACACTAGAGGTATCTCGTCCCGCTAGTGTCATAGCGAGCTATGACTTCGTACGTACGATGCTCGTGGCTCAGCAGCGTCGTCTAGGCGAGGCAGGCGGTATCGTGATGGATGGTCGAGATATTGGGACGGTGGTCTTCCCAGAGGCTGAGCTCAAGATCTTTCTCACAGCAACACCAGAGGTGCGTGCGCAGCGTCGCTACGATGAGCTGCGTGGCAAAGGCGACCAGACGACAACGATCGATATGGTGTCTGCTGACCTAGAAGACCGTGACTACAGGGACTCACACAGAGCGATCAATCCGCTTCGCCAAGCTGAGGATGCGGTCGTCATAGATAATAGTGTACTCTCTATAGATGAGCAGGCTGCCATGGCTCTAGCTCTAGCACGACAGAGAGAACAGAAGTAGTTAAGAGTGAAGGCAAACAGTCAGATAGGACGTGTCGAGATAGACCCCGAGTCGGGCTTCTGCTTTGGTGTTATCAAGGCGGTCTCTCGTGCGGAGGAGATCTTGCGCCAGGAGCGTGACGAGCCTCTCTACTGTCTAGGAGACATCGTTCACAATCGTGCTCAGGTAGATCGCTTGGAGTCTCTCGGCATGCGAACGATAGACCACGAGCAGTTTAGCCGTCTGAGCAATGCACGGGTACTATACCGAGCTCATGGTGAGCCTCCCGCCTCTTACACTTACGCTGCAGAGCATGGCATAGAGGTGGTCGATGCGACTTGCCCTGTCGTGCTGAGACTACAACAGAAAGTGAGACAAGCGTATCTCCAGCATGCGGAAGATGATACGCAGATTGTCATCTTCGGCAAGCCTGGTCATGCAGAGGTCAATGGGCTAGTCGGGCAGACCGATGGGAAGGCGATTGTGGTGCGAGAGCCTAAGGACTTAGATTTGATTGACTTCTCTCGCTCTGTCGAGCTCTTTTCGCAGACTACTATGCAGGAGGATCAGCTCGAGGAGATGCTTTCGCTCATTAAGAGCCGTCTGAGTGGTACTGCAACGCTTATTTATCACAACACGATCTGCCAGCAGGTAGCGCGCCGCATTCCCAATATTAGAGCCTTTGCCAAGAGCCACGATCGCATCTTTTTCGTTTCCGATCAGAAGAGCTCCAACGGGCGTGTTCTCTATCAGAACTGCCTCGAGGTCAATCCTAATACGACCTTTATTACCTACCCCTCCGAACTGACCTACGACCTAGTCCCCTCTCACGAGGAGTCTATCGGTGTATGCGGAGCCACGAGCACCTCGCGAGAGCAACTGCAAGAGATCGCCAAGATCATCGAGCATTGGATGCGACAGCGACAAAATGCTGCTTTAACTATCTAAATTACCCCCCTATGAGACAACCGATTCCTCCCTTTAGCACGCTACTATCACTACTCACCTGCTTGCTCCTACTCGTATCTTGTGGTAGTGGAGAGGTGCAAATAAAGATCGACAGCAACAAGGCGGATAACACGGGCTACACAGCACTCCTCTACACGCTACAGAGTGGCGGCGCACAGATTGACACACTCGCCTTTACCAAGGTCGGGGAAGCTTTTTCCTACTCCTTCGACCGGGACTCTATCTATGAGGCTTACATCGTTGTGGGGGCTTTCGAGCAGTACTATCCGCTAGACTTCCAGAGCCGGAGTAAGGTACGCTTTCACCTAGAGGTCGCTTCACCGCACAACTGCTACGACCTGGATGAAGCTAAGAAGACGGGCTACAAAGCTTTCCTAAAGGATGCCACACCACTCCTACGCTCTTATGACAAAGCGGTCGCTGACAACGATTTCGACAATGCCAATAAAGAGGCAAAGCTGGTGATGCAGCAGTTCATCGCCTTCGCCTCAAACCTTAAGAAAAAGGAGCAGAAACGCTATGCGGGACAGATGGACTGGGCGCTGGAGATCATGTCTCTCTACGAGGACGGTTTGTCGCAGTTTCGTCAAGCACTCATCGATGGCACTATAGACTCTGCGCTCTTCACGCCTGAGATCTATCAGTTTGTCGTCACACCTCCATCAGCTACGCAAAAGGAGTACCCCAGCCTACGAGCTATCAATAAGCAGGACACCATCACATGGCAAGCCTCCAGCTATCCACAGGGGCGCATACTCTTTGGCACAGATATTGAGTGGCGAAAGGTGCGCGTACCGCAAGGCTCCAAGCAGTCAATCACGTTACTCCTGCCTCTCGGGAGCGTAGATTCGCTAGCTCAAATAGCCAATCGCCTGAGCGCTTACAACTACATCGTTGATGCGCCCGAGCCTCTTCGCGTGCAGCTCTACAGATCTTTAGCTCCAGACAGACAGGCTGGAGTGATGCACTACAGTACTGACAGTAACCACACGCTGGTTGTGGACTCCACCTCTTACTTCCAGTACAATGAGTAAGCTCGTCAAGACCTATTCCTCAGCCCTCGTCAGTCTCGATGCGCTCCTCGTCACTGTCGAGCTCAGCGTCTCCAAGGGGTTTAACATTAGCATGGTAGGACTGCCCGATGCCGCTGTGCGGGAGTCGCTCTCGCGTGTCTACACCGCCTGCGATTCCAGTGGCGCACACCCTAAGAGCTACAATACAGTCATCAACCTAAGCCCAGGCGATGTACGCAAGGAGGGGACGGTCTTTGACCTCCCCATCGCTGTGGCGCTCCTTGCCGCTAATGAGGTCATCCCAGAGGAACCTCTGGCAAACTTTGTGATGGCTGGCGAACTATCTCTCGATGGCACCTTGCAGCCTGTCAAAGGAATACTCCCGATGGCCATCATGGCACGAGAGCAGAAGTTCAAAGGGGTCATCGTGCCGAAAGAAAACGCCCGCGAGGCAGCCGTCGTCAATGACCTAGAGGTCTACGGCGTCGAGTCGCTCAGGGAGGTGATAGACTTCCTCGCAGGCAGAGCTAAGGTAGAGCCGACGGTGGTCAACACCCGCGAGGAGTTTGCCCAGCAGCAGTGCGTCTCTTCGGTAGACTTCAGCGAGGTCAAGGGGCAGCCCGCCCTCGTCCGAGCTATGGAGGTCGCAGCCGCAGGGGGACACAACATTATTATGATCGGTTCGCCAGGATCGGGCAAGTCAATGGTCGCCAAGCGTCTCCCCACGATCCTACCACCGCTCACCCTCCACGAAGCACTCGAAACCACTAAAATATACTCCGTAGCGGGCGCACTCAAGGGTAACGTATCCCTGATGAAGAGTCGTCCCTTTCGTGCGCCCCACCACACCATCTCCAATGTAGCGCTCGTCGGTGGCGGTACGACACCACGTCCAGGCGAGGTAAGCTTGGCACACAACGGGGTTCTCTTCCTCGACGAGCTGGCCGAGTTCAATCGTGTAGCCCTCGAGCTACTACGTCAGCCACTCGAAGACCGCACTATTACTATCTCTCGTGCTAAGGCGACCTTCAGCTACCCCGCTTCCTTTATGCTAGTGGCTGCGATGAACCCTTGTCCTTGTGGTTACTACAACGATCCCAACCGTGAGTGTACCTGCCCTCCTGGTGCGCCCGCTAAGTATTTGCAAAAGCTCTCCGGACCTCTCTTAGACCGCATAGACATACAGATAGAGACCCGTCCCGTAGACTTTGACTCGCTCTCCGACCGTCGCCCCTCCGAGAGCAGTGCTGCGATCCGCGAGCGGGTCATCAAGGCTCGAGAGATACAGCTCCGACGCTTTGCCCCCTACCCAGGCATCCATTGCAATGCACAGATGACCCCATGCTTGATGAAGCAGTTCGCCTATGTCGAGGGCGATGCTATGAAGATACTGCGTCAAGCAATGATACAGCGCGACCTCTCTGCGAGAGCTTACGATCGCATCCTCAAGGTGGCCCGCACCATTGCCGACCTCGACGGATCTGAGCAGATTTCGCTCAAGCATATCAGCGAGGCGATCAACTACCGTAACCTCGATCGCTCCTCGTGGGGCATCGTATCGGTCTAACAACAAGTAATACAATAAACAGCCTTCCTCCGCCGTTAGTTCAGTAAAACAATAGACTCTATGAAACTTCGCAATCTACCCATAACCGTACTCCTGCTCCTAAGCATGGGATCTCTAGCGTCTCACCTCACAGCACAAGAGGTGAGCCAAGACAGGCGCTTCAATCCAGTACTCACCTCAGTACCCTCGCTCAATATCAACCCGAGTGCTCGTGGTGCAGGTCTAGCCGATATGGGTGTCTCGACCACGCCTGACGTACAGTCTCAGTACTTCAATCCCGCTAAGTACGCTTTTCTCAGTAGCAAGGCGGGTATCAGTATGTCCTACACTCCTTGGCTCGCTAAGCTGGTCAAGGACATCAAGCTTATGGAGCTAGTCGGCTACTATAAGATAGGTCGTGAGAGCAACCAAGCACTGAGTGCCTCGATACGTTACTTCTCCTTTGGTGCTATTGAGCAGTTTGGACCTATGTCCGAGTCCCTCGGTGAGGCGCACCCCAATGAGTTTGCCGTAGACTTTGGCTACGGGCTACAGCTCTCTGACAGCTACTCTATGGCGGTCGCTCTGCGCTACATACGTGCCGACAACAACCTCGCGACGGGTGAGAAGAGCGCAGGCAATGCCTTTGCAGCAGACATTGCGGGTTTCTACAATCGTTACTTTGACCTAGGCTCTGCCGAGAGCTTGTGGACCTTTGGCTTCAACATTAAGAACATCGGTACCAAGATCTCTTACGACAACGGTGCCACCAGTATGTTTATCCCGACCAATCTCTCGCTCGGTACAGGACTTCTCTACCCCTTTGATGAGTACAATGCACTGGCCTTCAATGTGGAGGCAAGCAAGCTCCTCGTTCCTACTCCTCCCATCAAGGATCAAGCTAACCCCGAGGCGTACGACGCTGCCCGTGAGAAGTACCTCAACACCTCCTCCATCGCAGGCATCTTCACCTCGTGGGCAGATGCTCCTGGCGGCTTCAAGGAGGAGCTACAGGAGGTCTCCCTCCGACTCGGTGCTGAGTACAGCTACAACAACCGCTTCTTCTTACGTGCGGGCTACCACTACCTACACCCAGACAAAGGTAACCTCCAGTACTTCACCGCTGGTGCGGGCTTCAAGATGAACGTATTTAGCATCGATGCTTCTTACCTAGTCTCCACCGTCCAGAGCAACCCGCTCGACCAGACCCTCCGCTTCACCATCGCCTTCGACTTTGATGGCATTCGTGAGCTACTCAAGTAAGCTACCACGAGCATGACCTGTAGCTACCGCATAGGCTCTGGCTACGACATACATCGCACCACGCCAGACCGACCGCTCATCCTCTGTGGCATACGCATACCCAGTCCACTGGGACTGCTCGGACACTCCGACGCGGACGTGGCGCTACACGCTCTGATGGATGCGCTCCTCGGGGCAATCGGGCAGCGAGACATCGGCTATCACTTCCCCGATACCGATGAGCGGTACCGTGGTGCCGACAGCACTCAGCTCCTCGCCACCGTCATGCAGATGGTGCGCGAGGCGGGCTATCAAGTGGTCAATGCCGACCTCACCATCATCGCTCAGCAACCTAAGCTCTCGCCTCATATACCTCAGATGATAGCGCGTCTCGAGGAGCTGCTCGACACCCCTTGCGTCAATGTCAAGGCAACGACCCATGAGCATCTCGGACCGCTAGGCAATAGCGAGGGCATCGCAGCGCAAGCCGTCGTACTGCTTACTCGCTGATCTCCAAAGCATACTAGAACCCAATAGCCACGAAGGATACACTGACATCCTTCGTGGCTATTCTTATTTCCACAAAGCTTCCCACGAAGGCGCTGTTCGTCTCTTCGGAGATACGCTGTTAGATGCCAACCATCTTGATCGATGGTTGCAACCCTAAACTCCTGTCTCCAAGATTATACTTGATTATGCGGTCTTCTTTTTTCTCTTTCTACTCTGAGAGACGAGCACCCCTATAATGAGAAGGGCATAAATGGCCATTCCTCCTGTGGTAAGCCAAAAGAGAAGCATATCTCTATCAAAGGAGAGGTAGACAGAGATCAAAAAGAACATCAGAAAGAGGATACTCCTGACAGCTACGAGAAGAAAAGGCTCCTCCTCCAGCATATTAGATAAAACAGTTTTGACAATGCTCATTGAATCGTATTTTCCCAATAGTTAAAGCTGTGTGCTGCAGCAGAAAGACTTCGCGCATCGCAATGTCAAGTGCAACACGACTACAAATGTAAGGAAAAACTTCGTAGGGAGTTTGATCACCGACGCCAGGGCTGACGTCGCACTACACCGAGCTACCCATCGCACAGCTCGAGGAGAACAAGGGGCAGATTGACGGGCTACCAGCGCCCCCCCGCAACATAAAGCCTACAAGCTCCGAGCCTACACGATCCTCGACAACAGCTCCATGGGCGAGTGGTACTGGCAAGCACTCCAGCTCGAGTGGAACACCACACAGCTAGACGATTGGGGCATTGACCCGCCAGACTTCACGGACGAGCAAGAGGAGGACCCTATCGCACTGATTTCGTTACGCATACAAGTTCCAAAAGTAATTCCCCTTTTGGAACTTTTTAGTTCCAACGGAGGAACCTTTCAGTTCCAGCGGAGGAACTTTTCGATTCCTACGGAGGAAATCATAAATCTCTACGTGGGCGAAGAAATAAAACTTCGGAAGAATCAAATGATACTTCGGAAGAATCAGATGATACTTCGGAAGAAATGATTGACGCCCACGTGGAAAATAAAAAATAGCCACGTGGATATTCTCAATTTCCTACGTGGCTATATAAGTGTAGATGGTACGAGTGTGGATAAGGCTCTGATAAGTGGGGCAATAGAACGAAGGAGGCTCAACCGCAGATCGCTACGGTCAAGCCTCCTCTAGAGACTATTATGCGTTTGCGGAGAGCCGGACGTTACTGCTGCGTGAGGCTGATGCGGAGGGCGACGCCGAAGGAGGTATTGTTCACGGGGAAGGAGGCAGTGCTCACGAGCGGGTGATTCATATTCCAGTCGAAGTAGCCTCGTATGGTGAGCATACGGCTGAGGGCGTAGTCGGCACTGAGCTTGATTACGTGCGCCACGTTACCATTGGTCGCCTGCGTGAAGGCCTCCTGTATCTTGCGAATGAGCATCGAAGAGTGATTATACGAGTACTCGCAGCGCAGCGTCATAGCACCACCCGAGGCAAAGAGCGGATTCTCCTTATTCCCTTTCTGCGCCTGTGACCCAGTGCGCTGAGGAGCCCGACGCTTGATGCCGATGAGCTTGCTGAAGTCATCGATCTTGTAGTTGATCCCGACAGAGATCTCGTTGCGACTGTTCTCGATAACCTGGAAGGAGGTAAGGTTGAGCATCAAGTCTCGCGACTTATTCCAGCGAGCATTGAGCCCCAGACCACTCTGCAAGGTCATCTCGACCCCAATGAGCGGCGCAAAGGACTCACGGATGGAGACCTGTGTGATATCGTATGGAGACGAGGCGACACGGCGCATGCCATTTGCTCCACTAGAAGCTCCGTCGGCAGGCATCTCTATGTAGCCCATACGTAGCTCCGGCTCGATCGGTTGCCACGAGATGAAGGAGTTGTAGTTTGCCACACTATAACTATTGCGATAGGTGTGGGAGAGGGAGAAGTTGCGGAAGAGGTCTGCCAAGGCGGGAATCTTAGTTAGACCCGTATAGGTGATGCTCCAGTTAGGAAGGGTGCGCCAGATCGAGTGGAAAGGCGTCGCCCCGTCTAGACCACGAGCCGTATAAGCAGCGATGAAAGCGGGGATCAGTACGTCGGGACTGTTGGGTCGCACCTCGGGGGCGTCAGCTCCGGCGATAGCACCGTATTGATTGGTCAGTCGCTGCACCATCTCCTGCTGGTAGCTGAGGAGGTTGTCGAAAGTACTCGTCTTGTAGCCATCGCCAGCATTAGCACTGGCAAAGAAGCCCTTGAGACCGATGGTTCCAGCGGTAAAGGTACCACTGTAAGTCTCGGGAGCGCCCTCAAACATATACTGCGTCTGCACCGCTCTATTGGTATGATAGTCCCAGGTAAGTGTCACTTTGAGGTCTTTGAGTGGCTCGAGGTTGAGACGTGCCGTGGCATCTTCGGAGAGAGAGTACATGGCGGGGTTGATGTTTTCCGCCTGCTTGAGGAGCCAACCACGCTGTGCCGCCTCACGGACATAGTCATTGTCTGTAAAGCCAAAAGCAAAAGCAAGGCCAGGAGCCATCACGCCCTGCATCGGGTAGCCCTGGCCGCCCGCAGCCTTGATGTCGGGGAGGAAGCCAGGCAAGTGCAGCGACGAAGTGCGGGTGTAAGTGAGCGAGATGTCACGCAGGAAGGTGAGCAAGGAGATACCCGCATCAATGTAGGGATAGATGCGCTCCATACGCATCTCACGAGCTTTGTCGGCAGCATAGACGTTGACCCGGATCGTGACGGAGTCGGTGCCTGTGACAGTGATGCTGTTGGGATTGACCACGGCATACTTGACGGGGTAGTTACGTCCGAGCGAATTCTTAGCAGTCACCTCGGGCTTAGCACTACCCAGCTGGTGGTTGATGGTAATCGTCGTGTCGGGACGTAGGACTACCTCCTTAGTAAAGCGCAGTGGCGCAGGCTTCTTGCGCTGTGAGACTTCAGGAGCTTTGTCCGCAGACTCCCGATCTGAGCGGCTGGCACGAGCATCTCGACGAGAGGCAGAGCGGTTGTCACGGTTGTTGCTCTTGTTCTGTCGCTTCTCGTAATCTTTGTACCAGTCGAACTTGCGGTAGAGTGTCTGGAAGAGGATGTTGACCCGTCCATCGAGCTTCATCTGATTGCGTACCACATTGCCCATGGAGGCTCCCTGCTGAGTCAAGGCTCCGCGGTCCCAATTGTACGAAGCCATATAGGTGGCGGTGGCTGAGACGAAGTCCATAAAGGGGATGAGTGCGAGCGGAAGCGTGTAGGTGGCGTTGGCAGTCTGATTGTACTGCATCGGGAGTCCCCAGCTACGTATGCTCTGCCAGACGGAGTCGCGCCATAGCGTGTAGTCGTCAGGGGCTAGCTCACGATTGACCTGTACGTGTGGCTCTACGATGCGGGCGTTGGTGCCAGAATTAAAGGAGAGCTTGAGATTGGTTGTGGGGTTCCAGACAATGTTTGCGGCACGCTGCCAGACGAAGTTCTGCACGAAGGTAGCAGGTAGTGACCAGTCAGCCATAGCACCGCCACCAGGCATGAGATTACGCACCTGATGCTCGCTATAGTTACGCATTATGGAGCTGTTGAAAGCAAGTCGTGAGGGGAGGTAGTTGATCTGGTAACCTCTCATCGTCGAGGAGACGGTGCGGATCGCCTCGGAGGAGCCTTTGCCTTGTTGTAGCTTGGCAAAAGGCTTCCACGGAGCCACCACGGGCGTGTACTGATACTGCGCCGTAGCTTGCCACGTGCGATTGCGGTCGTAGACAATCTCGGGGCTGTTCTTCTCATCCCACGACATCGAGTAGCCGAGCGTGAAGTTGGCTGGATCGTACGGCATCGGGGTCTTGCTCTGTATGTTGACCCCCACGTTGGAGAGCGACAGCGCATGAGCCTGTGTCCGTGTCAGCGCCATCGTCTTGATGGAGTCGCGTACCGACTCGTTGGCAGCATTGTCGAGTGCCTCCGTGAGGAGCAGGTCTTGGTCTAGCGGGTTGTACTGCGGACGGATCACTTCGTCTTGGTAGCTGTAGTAGAGCGGTATGCGCACCTTCGCCTTCTCGGGGAAGAACTTACCCAGCTCCACCTGCGTCGAGAGGTTGAGGAAGCCTGTATCCTCTAGCTGTCTCTGCGCGAGCGACTGATCGAGTGCGCCAAAGCCCGCCGTGCGGTAGGAGCCTCTGGCGTTAAACGAGCCTAAGTCACTCAGCTGTACCTGCAGGTCGGCATTGGTCGCCCAGCCCCCCTGCTCTTGGTACTCGCTCAGGCGTAGCTCATTGACCCAGATCTCGGCACTCTTGACCTGCCCAGCACTGTTTCGCACACCGATCATGATGGTCTTGACATTGCTCAGCGAGGGGTTACCCATCACGGTGATCGTGTTGCGTGGACGCTCAGCATCGGGCACCGAGTATGGCGTGTAGAGGTCGGTCTCGCCATTAGCCTGCGCAGCGTTGCGCTTCATTTTGAGTCCCGTGAGGAGGTCAAAGCGGAAGTCTACCTTGTTATCCTTTGGCCAAACCATCTCTCTGTCCTTAACATTGTCACTGTAAGTGCCGAAGGGGGTCAGCTCGAGGGGGACGCTGTACTCGTAGTAGTTGTTCGTGTAGTCAGAGCCTAGGCGGAGGAAAGCGGTCATCTCGCCATTGCCCGTGGGCGTTCCCTCCTCGGGTAGCTCCTCGGCATGGACAAATAGCTCGATGCGCTTGTAGCGACGTAGGTCTAGCCCCGTATTCTTGTAGACAGCCCGTGCATCGCCTGGAGCTAGTCGCTTGATACGTAGGCTGAGTGCCTGCTCGTTCTGACGAATGGCTTGCGCCTGACTGGGGCTGACGCTACGAGAGACGCCTGGCGGGAGGATGTAGTTGATCGGCTTGCGGTCACCGTTCTCCTCGATGTTGACCGTATTGACCTCCATCGTGCCATTAGATATAGGCGTGACGGAGGGAGCGTGTAGCGGACGGTCATACTGTCGCCACTCGCCACGCACCATCTTGAAGGTACCGAAGCGCAGCACGACAGGCTTGTCCCACTGCGTCAAGTAGAGGCGCATAAAGCGGATACTCTTGAGGTCGGCTATGCCCCCTACCCTGCGGGTCGGCTCTCGCACGGGAATCTTGAACTGATACCACTTGACCGTCTCTTGCTTGCCGTTGGCCAGCTTCACATTGACCGACCGCTCGTCAACGATGTAGTTGCGCCCCACCTGCATCTCGGCAGGCGAGAGCGCTATTTCGTACTCGAAGTAACGCTCCTGCTCGTTGAGCGTGTTGTCCTGGTTGATGTCCTCCACATCAGGCACGACACGACTCGCCACGCTGTAGGAGCCAGTCTCATTGGTCGCCTCAGCACTATTGCCCTCGACCCCGTTGTAGTACTTATATCGCTCGAGGATAGAAGCCTGTAGCTGGTCATATCGCTCGTCGCGGTAGTGACGGAAGCTATCACCCGCTGGATCATTGAGCGGACTCATTGGATCGCCCTGCCACTGCTCGAGTACTTCGCCCGAGACCTTGCCACGGATTGCGGAGAGGTAGTCAGCATAAGCGGGGAAAGCCTTCTCCTGCTCAGAGCTTAGTCCATTGAAACCCACATCTTGCTTGCTACGCGCCCCAGCAGCATTGTCAAAGGAGTAGCCCGCCGTCTGACGAATAGGCACGCGCCCCCAGACTGTCTCGATGGTTGCCGAGGGGTCATCGTTCAGCGGCATACCGTTCTCAAAGAACTTCTTCTCATCCTTCAGCACCTCCTCCGATACCTCGCCCAGGTTGAAGAAGAGCTTGCCACTCGTCGGTGCCGTCTCGGGATAGATGAAGGGGTCCATCATCCAGAACTCGATGTACTCGATATTGGCCGCCTCAAAGTCGCTCTGGTCTATCTTGCGCATCATACCGCCCCAGTTCTCGGTGGGGTTCATGAGCTTACCATCGCTACCGACCTGATCGCTGTTGAGGTTGTACGGGCCACGCTCATCGGGATAGTAAGCGAGACAGAGCGTCTGGAGGTAAGACTGCTGGGCAAAGTTCTCATCTCTATAGGGGAACAGCTCCGACATGCGCACCTCTCGCGAGTAATGGTTCGAGAGCATGTCGGGATTGTTGCGCAAGTAAGAAGGTGTCAGCGAAGAGCCAGCACGGTTCAGCATCGGGTCTATGTAAAACCAGTTGAGCAAGGCTCTCCGATTGCCGTAGCGCAGATCATTGACCATTCGAGCCTCGGGGAAGAGGTCCGCCGCCCCGTCTGCAGGGTCGTGCCACGGCGTAGAGCTGAGCATCCAGGCGTAGGGATTGAGTAGGTCAATGCTGCTCTGCGAAGTCTCAAAGTCATCAATATAGCTATGTCCCTTGGTGTAGCGCCCCTCATAGTGCCCTGGGATCAGGTGGGCAAACTCCATATTGAGTGCAATCTCCGACGGCTTGGTCAAGTCTAGGAGCGGAATGTAGTCTAAGATACGCGTCAGCCACTGAGACTCAGTGCGCCACGAGAGATTAAGTCCCCAAAGGCTGTTTTGCATCGACTCACGCCCCATGACAGGCTTGGCAGTCAATGGCATCTCGCTAAGGTACATAAAGGTACCGCCCAGCGTTAGGTCTGGAGTAAAGTGGTAGTTGAGGTCCAAGCCCAGCACCGTCTTGCGCTGCAGGTTGAGGAAGCCTCTATTCTCCAGAGAGACATCGACACGCGTACCACTGTTGAGGATTGCTTCGTTGAGGATCGTGACGGTACCCATGGCATAGTTGACCGTATAGTCCACATTCTCCACGAGCGTCGCTCCACCAGCCGTCACCCGCACCGATCCTGGGGTCACATTCATCGCCCCGAGTGAGATCTGCCCGCTATTTGCCGCTTGGTACTCACCTCGCAAGATAAACTTATCACGCTCAGCCACCTGCTGCGCTGCGACCATCGTCGTGTCGTAGATCTCTCGATAGACGTAGCGCTCGGCAATGGCTGGGTCGCCTATCTGCTCCGCCAAGTAACTACCGAAAGGCTCCGTAGAGGTAAAGATGACGAGTCCACGCTCCGCGTCGACCGTATAGCCGGGAACAAAGTCAAAGACTCCATCAGGGTGCGGTTCGTTGCGCGAATCCAGACGGTCCATTCCCAATACCCGTGTGAGAAGTTGCCCCGCCACTTTGCCCTCATTAATATAAGGTACAGCGGTGCCGGTGCTATCGTTGCGGTAGAAGACATCGAGCTTGAAGTGATCTGCCTTGAGATTGTAGACGCTACTTCCGAGACTATAGACGTTGCGCATCATAAACTGCCAGTAAGGAGCCGTCGGGGTCATCGATGCGCCCTTGAGCAGCTTGACAAAAAGGTTGTCAGCTGTACGATCCGAGCGGTCCGAGCTAAACTCACCCACCTGATAGACCTTGCCCTGATAAGTGTACTCAAAGGCGACGCCCACCACCTCATCCGGCTGGAGACGCACCTGCAGCGAGAGCGTACCGAGCTGGTCATTGATGCGGTACTCGTTGGCATTCAGGCGGCGAGCACTCTCTATCTTCGCATAGTCCATACCGCCACGCAACTGTCCCTCTAGTAGCTGGCTCACCTGATCCACTTGGCGCAGAGCTGGTTGTCCGAGCAGCCAACTGTAGAGCGAGTTCGCCTGATTGGCAGGCAGTCCCTGCGTCGATCCATTCGTCGTGACGCCACGAGCCACCACACGCTCCGCCTCACCCATGTCGGTAAAAGCGACAATGTTGCGCGCCTCGTCAAAGTTGCCTCGCTTGTTGGTCACCCACACCTCGATGCGGTTGATCTTAACGCCCGAAGAGATAAAGGGCAGCGTAGACATCGCCTTGTTGTAGTGGTCTCGGAAGTAGTGCCCTAGGTAAAAGTGCCTATTCTCGTCATACTGATTGGCCGAAAACTCAAAGGGTGTCGTCTGCGCCCCACGATCTGTCGAGACACGCTTCGTCTCCGCCTCCTGCTGGCTCACGACGAAGTCCACATCGAGCTTGCCAAACTGCAATTTGCTGTGGATGCCGAAGAGCGACGCACCGCCCTGTATCAGCGAGTTCTTAGACTGTAGCGACACATTGCCCGCCTCTAGCACCTTGATGATGTCATCCTCCTCGCCCTCGTAGGCAAGCTTGAGCTTCTTACTGTCGAAGTCAAAGGTAGCCTGCGTATTGTAGTTCAGATTGAAGTTAAGCTTCGTACCCACCGACGCCTGCACATTAGCCTGGATCTTCTGGTCGAAGTCAAAGAAGGTGTGTCTCCGTGAGCGAATCGGTATGGAGGGATTGTCCGTAGCATTGCTCTTGACACCCATCGACACCTCCGCAGAGCCTTGCGTTCGCACCCGCACGCCACCCGGGCCAAAGATCTTCTCCGCAGGGCCCAGCTCGAAGCCAAAGTCAAACGGGTTGAACCCCTTGCCCTCCTGCTCTTTCTCATCTTGCGCTGCACGCTCTAGGAAGTAGCTCTGCACGCCATTGAGCTCCACATAGGCGACGTACTGCTCCAGCGTGTAGGGGATCGGCGTACCCACCTGCTTGCCGCCCACCTTGGTTACCAGTAGATAAAGCCCGGTGGCGGGATTGTAGACGAATTCGTGCGTCACCACGCTCGGCGTACGCAAATCGACCGCCGACTCCTGCTCGAGCCACTCATACGACTCGGGCGCTGTCGGCTGCACAGGGTAGCGCAGACTATCAGGCTGCGCAGGATGCTCCATAGCAGATACAGATAAAGGGGGCATAGCGAGCAACCTCACTACACCCACCAATGCGCAGAGCAACGAAAGCCATGCACATAGTATCCTGCGCCTAGGGATCATCTAGTGTCTATACTATATATAGAGTCAGTTATGTAACGCTCGGGAGTCCGTTTTGTTGTGCCCAAGCCCCCTAATCTCTAAAGCTGTGCCAACGCTTGCTTGATCACCTGCTCTACGGGGGTGTCGGGCTTGACAGTCATAATCTGCTTCACCACCTTGCGCACATTGGCCTCCGCAAAGCCCAGCATCTTGAGTGCCGAGATCGCCTCCTCAGCCACCTCACGAGCTGCCCGCGAACCGATACCCGCCGTCACATCGTCACGATCTGTCAGCGTCTCGGGTAGCTTACCCTTGAGGTCCACGATGATGCGCTGTGCCGTCTTGAGTCCGATGCCCTTGACCATCTTGAGCCGCTTGTCATCGCCACTCTCGATCACCTCCGCCAGCTCTAGCGGTGCCAGACTAGAGAGGATCACACGAGCCGTAGCGGGTCCCACACCGGACACGGTAATCAGCTTCGCAAAGAGCGCCTGCTCCTCCCTCGTGTAGAAGCCGTACAGATCACACACCTCGCCCTGACGCATCACCTCCGTGATCCAGAGTCGCACTGGCGCATCACGCTCCAGCCCATGCAGCGTATCATAAGTAGAGAGCGATATATTGACATCGTAGCCCACCCCGCTACAGTCCACATAGGCGTTGGTCGGTGTGAGCGTATCTATCGTGCCACGTAAGTATGCAATCATAATCTTAGTATCTAGGTAAATCACCGCAAAGTTAGTGGTTATTGACCAAAGGGTAGAGGGCTGACGCATTATACGGGGTAGGTTTACCTACGCCTTAATGAAGGATCTCGG
>OIRN01000016.1_pt1 | contig 61947 bp, 43 predicted proteins | sample 1586281 | NCBI WGS metagenome assembly OIRN01 (sample SAMN02675049, study PRJEB24791) | human gut metagenome, SKBSTL061 | isolation source: stool | host: Homo sapiens | place: USA
CGAAACATGTGTATATATCGAATGGCATGACACTTTTCAGCCTGCAAAATGAGCTATAGGTCTTCATTTACCTGGGCGTTTCCCGGTTGGGGCTTATTCTCTGAATGATCCTCTGTAGTATGCTTTCATTGCTTACAAGTATGGATGCCGTGCCTGTCATTCCGCTGATAATTTTATACTTGCAATCCGTTATCTTCACCTGCGTCGTGAACACGCTGCCCGTTGCCGTTTGCCGGGGCGTGTGCGATGTGGCGGTTATTTCACCTTTGGCGGCCCCGTATGTTTCTGCATCATAACCCTCAACCTCGATGTTTGCCGTCATTCCTGCCGCTATCGCATTCACGTATTTATAGGGAACGTCTATTGTGCCTTGATGGGCATTTGTCATCTGCACCTTTGCACTGATGGTTTCGGGATAAGGGATAAAGTATGCGCCTACTAATAATCCCAAAATCACAATGGTGATAATCGTGATGCCATAGCGCACAATTCCTGACGGTATCTCGCCAATGATATGCCTTACCTTCTCGCTGCGGAGTTCTATCTTGCTGTCTGCCATAGTGTTTCTACATTATTAGTTGCCTAATTCCAACTGGTTTTTCACGAGGTTATAGTATGCACCCCGCTTTTCCGTAAGCGCTTCGTGGTTGCCGATTTCCACAACCTTGCCTTTATCCAATACCACTATCTGGTCAGCATTCTTCACCGTACTTAATCGGTGCGCTACGATAACCACCGTCTTGCCTTTGTAGAACTCGTCCAGATGCTCCACAATCATGCGCTCGTTATTGGCATCGAGCGAGTTAGTGGCTTCGTCAAGGAAGATATAGTCGGGGTTCTTGTACACGGCTCTCGCTATTAGGATGCGCTGCTTCTGTCCTTGACTTAAGCCTACACCATCGCGCCCTATCTTGGTGTTGTATTTTAAGGGTAAGCCCATCACATAATCGTGGATGCAGGCTATCTCAGCAGCCTTCTGCAATCGCTCTTTGTCTATCTCGCCATCATCTACGGCAATGTTCCTTGCTATGCTCTCGGAAAAGATTACACCCTCCTGCATCACCACACCACACTGCCTGCGCCACCACTTCTTGTTGAGCGTGTTTACATCAGTTCCGCCAATGGTAATCTGACCTCCCAATACGGGATAATAGCCTAACATTAGTTTGATGAGCGTTGTCTTACCGCTACCCGACGCACCGACAATGGCAGTTACCTTGCCTTTGGGAATAGTGAGGCTTACATCATCTATGATGGTTTTCAGTGCGTGAGGGTCGTACTTGAAGCTCACGTTTTCAAGGTCTATACCCATATTCTCTTCTTTCACTGAAGTTTCCAGTCCCTGCTTTCCGTTCTCATCGTCCATACGGTGGATCTCGTTGATACGCTCAAGGCTTATCTTTACATCTTGTACGGAGTAGAAGAAACTCATCAACTGCTCGACAGGCGAGTTGAGCTGTCCGATGATATACTGCACGGCAAGCATCATACCCAGTGTGAGCTGTCCGTGAATGACGGCTGTTGCTGCTACCACCGTGATGACAATGTTTTTCAGTTCGTTGATAAAAATGCTGCCTGCCTCTTGTGTCTGCTGGAGTTTCAGCGACTTCATCTGCACTCCGAAGAGGTCTGCCTGCACGTCCTCCCATTCCCAACGTCTGCGCTGCTCGCAGTCTTGCAGCTTTATCTCCTGCATGGAGGTGATAAACTCGTAGGTCTTGTTGTTATTGATGGCTTGCTGCTCAAAGAGTTCATAGTCGAGTACTTTTCTACGCCTGAGGAATAGCGCGAGCCAACCGCCGTAGAGCATACTGCCGAGCATGAAAATAGTGAAAACAAGCCAATTATAGAACAGCAGCACAATGCTGAACACCACAAAGGTGAAGAGGGAGAACACGATGCTGAGCGTTTGCTGTGTCAGGAACGAGTTCACACGGCTGTGGTCGCCCATACGCTGCATGAGGTCGCCCATCAGTTTGGTGTCGAAGAACGACATCGGCAGTTTTAAGAGTTTGATGAAGAAGTCGCTCACTAAAGAAATGTTGATACGCAAAGAGATATGTAGTAAGAGCCAACGACGGATAAAGTCGATGGCAGTTCGGCTTACGGTAAGCATCAGTTGGCCAAGAAGTATCAGCCAAATAAAGCCGATGTTCTGGTTTTTGATGCCCACGTCCACAATGGATTGTGTGAGGAAAGGCAGAATAAGTTGTAACAAACTGCCCACGAGCAGCCCCAATACGATCTGCCCGAAGTACTTGCGATATTGCTTGATATAGCCAAATAGGAACTTAAACGAGCGTTCCTCTTTGTGTTCTTCGTCTATTTTCTTTTCATAAAACGCAGGTGTGGGTTCTAAGAACATGGCGATCCCTTTTTCCTCACCGCCCGACTGGGTGCTAATCCAATGCTTCTTGAACTCCTCAAGATTGTACCTGACAAGTCCTTTGCCTGGATCAGCGATATAAAAGGTCTTTCCATTCTTGACTTTATAAAGAACAACAAAGTGGTTTTGATTCCAGTGGAGAATTGCAGGATGCCAAATCTTTTTTAAGTGTTCTATATTAGTACGCTGACATTCTGAGCTAAGACCAAGTATATTCGCAGCATCAGTAATGCCGAGTAGTGATACTCCTTCCGCTGTAGCAGCACAGATGCGAGAAAGTCCTTTTGCAGAGTATTTTTTACCAAAATATCTACATATCATTTGCAAACATGCTACACCACATTGCATAGAGTCTTCTTGTTGAACAAAAGAGAAACGATACATAGTTTTAACACTTTCTAAAAACGTTGCAGTTCTTCTTGAGCAGCACCCTTACCCTTAAATGATTTCTTCTGCTTGAAAGAATAGGAGACTGACAGTTGAATTATTTGCGATGCTCCCTTGCGATGTTCACGATACGAGACGCCATTGGTGTTGCACACGCTTTTCTGTCTGTATGTGTTTGCTACATCGTTGAAGAGGAGATTAAACGACCAATTCTTTATATTCTTGTTCAACATAATATAAAAGGAGAAGTCGCCCTCTGAATAGATAGTTGCCTGATGCCCTTTACTTGTCCACGAGGCACCAACGTATGCGTAGAGTGACCACGGCAAATCAAGACGATTGCTGAGAGTTATCTTGCCCAGCGGTTTATCGTAGCTTTGGTTGTCTGTTCCGTATTTCAAATTTTGGAACATGAGCACACCTTGCAGCATGGGATGCCACAGACCGATGTTGAAGCTGTGAGATGCAACGAACAGATAACTGTCATAATCGGGCAGGTTTATTTCCTGACGGAGGTTTACATTCTCTGCCGGCAGGAACGTATAGACCGTATTGATAGCCCGGACGTTGCGATTGTAGCAGGCTGTCAGCATGGTTTGTTTACATTGCAATGATAGTTCAAGCGAGTGGGTCAAAGCCGGCTTCAAGAATGGGTTTCCCGTTTCCCACGACGTATGTGAAACATAGGTGTAGTTGTTGTTGAGCATGTTGTAGCTCGGACGGTTGATATTCGAACTGTAAGCCAAACCGACTCCCACGTTCCCCTTTTGGTAGGTTACGCCCAACGTTGGCAAAACATCTGTGAAAGTCTTCGACTGTTCTTTTATCTCTACACCGTTCTGCTCGTAATTAAAAGCGGTGTTTTCAAGTCTCAATCCTCCGTTTACGCTCCAATTGTCATTTAACCCGTAGGCAAGGGTGAAGTAACCGGCATACAGATGCTGGCTCTCCTGATCGGTAGAGAGTTTCAAGAATGAGTTGTTGTCGCTGCCCGTGCTATTGAAACGCATATTGTTTTTGGTGTAGGAATATTGCAAGCCCACTTCAGCTGCCAGCTTTCCGAAAGTCATGTTCAGGCTGGCTTTAGAGGCAAAGATATGGTATGCATTGTTGTTGTCGGTTTTCATGTTCCACAAGGAGTTCCGCAGTGTTTCGTTGTTGTCGGCAGATTGCCCATTGCTGCCATATATATAGTCGGCATCTAACGCAAAATCGAAGTTCTTTCTCTTGCCAAAACTCATATAAGAATAGGCGTTCATAGTGTGTTGATAACTCTGCGAGCGACTTTCCGACAGGGATTTTGCCTCAGTGGCTTCTGCCAAAGCATTGGTAAAAAAGTCGGCAGCAGCCTTGTAATGGGTATTTGGAATGCGACTGAACTCATATCTAACACCTATAGACTTATTGGCAGAGAAGTCGTAACTCGTACCGAAATTCGCCTTTAATGACTCTGTGCGCGAATTATATTTACCCTCTGTAGTGGTGTGAAATGCGTAGTTGTTGAACATTTCTGTATATGTACGGTTCTGGTTGAAGCCCTGCGAGCCAACCGAGGCACCGCCATAAATGCCCAGACCATTGTGGAACATATATGACAAACTGGCGTTGGCTTCGCCCGAATGCACCTCTGACAATGTGCCGGTGCCCGTGAACACGCCTGCCAATCCCTCATCAAGTTTCTTTGTATGTATGATTATCACAGCCCTTACATCTGAATTATACCGCGCTCCTGGGCGGGTAATGATTTCCACACTGCGCACTTTCTCTGGCGAGAGTTGCTTTATTTCGTTTCCGTCGCGCACCTTACGCTTGTTGATATATATTTCTGGCGAACCTTTTCCCAGCACCGTTCCGCTCACAGGGTCAATCATAGGCATTTGCTTTATAGCGTCTTCCACCGAAGGCAGTTTTGCCAACGGATTTCCTTCCATGTTAACAACCAGTCCTCGGTTTGACATCTTCACAAACTTTCTTACAGCCGTTACGACGACCTCTCCCAGTTCCTGTGATGTGGGCTTCATGCGGATGTGTTTTGGGAAAGGTTTTACGAAACTCTGCATCTCATAGCCGACCATGCTTATCCGAATCATCACATCGGTGTTTGCCTCTTCTATATCAAAGCAACCGTCGTTGTCTGTCAAACAGCATGTCAGCAAAGTGGAGTCTGCAAGATTTATGATTGCAACCGTCGCAAAAGGCAAAGGGGCGTCTTTTTCGTCGGTAACTGTTCCTGATAGCCTTTGTGCCTGAACTTTGAGGACACAACATATAACCAATAATGTAAAAACAAGTTTATTCATAATTATATTATTTATTCGTATACCAATTTTGAATGTATTTCCGGGGCATAGATACATCTAGGATCTGGGTAATCCCAATTGTCCAACCCATACGCTTTTATGGCTTTTACAAAACATCTTCTATGCCTTTTATTACAAGACGACAGTGCCTCGCAAGTATGGCACCTGCTTTCATTTCTGAACATATTCGCTTTCATTTCGAATAATTTCAAAGCTTTTGTTGAATTCCATATTTCACTAATTGTTTGTTCTTTTAAATCACCTATAATGAATTGAGGATGCCAATATAGTTGTTCACATACGCTTACTTTTCCGTCAGGCAAGATAAATAAACGATCTTGAAGGATTCCGCATGCACCTCCATGAAAACATTCATCCGTAGTTTTTCCTTTCCTATAAGTATAGTGTGAAGCCTCGTCACTAAAATAAATCTGGAAATCAGCTTTATACTTAATCTCATCTTCAATAAAATGCCCGATAAAATCAATCTCTTTCTTAGAAGCTTGAATCTCTGTAAAACTTTCCGGTGTATATATCGAATATTCAGGGACTCTAATCTCCCAATATGCCAAATTTGGAATGGTCTTTATATATTCAAACAATTCTAACAAATAATTTTCTTTTATATTTAGCTTTGTAAGAATTGTGTCTATCTGTACAGTAAAGCCATATTCGCATAACAATCGTATACTGTTTTTTATTTTTTCGACATATCCGTCATGTGTACCAATAATAGAATTTAACACATAATCATCCAAAGCGTCTAAAGATATTTGAACCACATTTTTATATCCTGTAGCAAGTAATTGCTTAATATCGTACTCTGTTATTGGAACTTTAGTAGAGATGTAATTGGGAGAAAGATTGTTGTCAACCATTTTCTTTATAATTATATTCCAATCCTTACGACAGAAAATTTCACCACCAATAACATCTATATATGTCATTCTTAATTCTTTGGCTTCTTCTATTATTTCTATGATCTTGGATGTTGACAATGACTTGTGCTTTGTTTTTCTGTCCGCATAACAATATTTACAATTTGTAATACATTTGTTTGTAAGCATAAATAGCATAGATTGCGGAGCCTTGTGCAGCCTGTCAGGTGTAATATTTATATTATCACAATAGAAATCTTTGGTTTGATAATCTTCATACTTAAAATTTTTATCTTTCTTCTTAGATTCTATCAACACATTTGTTGGAAGTGGAATTTTTTGCCCTGAAAACATAGTATAAATTGGGGTTTCATTCTCAATATATGGCTCTATCATTTTGGCAATACTTTCGATTGATAGATTCAAGTCAAAAGACAATTTTTTGTATTGGTCCACTAATGACCTTTCTTCGCAAAAAACACTTAAAATTTGAGCCTGCATTGGATGTAGATAACTAATCCAATCTGGAGAACTGTAATCTTTTACTTGTTTTCCAGAATACAATACAACCCTATCAATATCATTTTTAAAATGATAATCTGGATTTAATACAACCGATTGATATTTCATATTGTAATAGAATAGTTATCCTTGTACACTACTTGAGATACCTGATGTATGAGTAGATGGGGAGGGCTGTTGTATTATAACCCCAGAACCTTGCACGGTACATTTAACTGCTGATGCAAAAATACAAACTTGTGTTTTGTCCAGGATTCCTCCTTTTACTTCCATTAATTCAAGAACATCTAACTTGTCTGATTTCTGTAGATTTTCCATATTACTTTATTGTTTTTGCCTTCTTATAGCTTCCGGCATTGCTCCTTTTGGCAGTTAGGTCTGCTCTATAATCTTGTCGACTCGATTATTTCTGTTGCAAATATATTTGTATCTCCAAATTTTTCCACTACACAAAAGTGTAATTTTGAGTTTATCGGCTTAAATATTACACAAAAGTGTAATCATGCAGCCTTGCAAAGTTCACCATATCTGGAAAAGAACCCCATTAAACCTCTCTTACTGGAACATACAGGAACGGTCTCTGATGTAAGGTAGTCTATGGGTTTCCCTATTTGGCGTGTGCCAAATCCCAAAACTTTCATTACTTTCAGTAGTTTGCTGTCAATCTCTGCAATCATATAGCTGTACTTGTCCTCAACTATCGGCTTTACTGCCAATGCCATTAACCGCTTGAATAAAGTCAATGTGGATATTCCCGATTCCTTTGCAACGGCAAAGCGTCCGATATGCCAAAAACTATATTTGCTTTCCTGGTGAATAGCATTCAGCGGGTTTATCCCATATATTTTTTCGATAGGAAGAGTCTTGTGTTTATCCCAATGAAAACTCCTGATGCAGCCAATTATATTCCCAAAGGCATCCCTTGCAATATAGATATGAGATTTGTTATCATACAGATATTCCTCTTCTTCAAGCACTGATTTGATATCTTCATTTACTTCTTTCTCTGTAAATGAAGATAAGTGATGGGAGTAATTTTCCCTGACTACAAACTGTGCTATTTCCAACAGACTCGTTTTGTCTGCCATGAAAATAGCGTAGTCCTTAAATGTTGCAATCTGTTTTTCCATAATGCTTTTTATTTCTTGAATTATACGGCAAAAATACTTCCTATGCAAATATCATCTATTACACTTTTGTGTAATTTGGCATTTCTCTCTTTGTTTTTTACACTTTTGTGTAATCTTTTTGTGGTATTTCGCATTAAAAATGTACTTTTGTAGTGAAATATATCAGCGAACCTTAGCACGTTTAGCATATATGACAGACATAAAAGATTTCTTTATAGCATCGAATACCGTAAGCAATGCACCAGACTATGACTCACATGTACTATCTACATTAGTACAAACGGTAGAGGCATTTGCACGTGTGAATTATCAGAGTGTTTACTTGATAGATTATTACAGGCAGGAATTTCTTTATGTGTCGGACAACCCCTTGTTTCTTTGTGGTCATACGGCAAAGGAGGTGAAGGAATTAGGATACAGCTTTTACTTGGAATATGTGCCAGAGGAAGAGCAAAAAATGCTTGTTGAGCTGAACAGCAGTGGGTTTAAGTTCTTTGATACTTTCGACAACGTGGATAAATACCAGTGCTCTATGTCCTATCACTTTCATTTACAGAGTGGGACAAAGAGCAAACTGATCAACCACCAGCTTACTCCCATTCTATTGACCGACGAGGGCAAGATATGGATTGGTATGTGTGTCGTATCGCTATCTTCACATAAAACAGCAGGGCATGTAGAGTTCCACAAGAAGGGACAACAGAAATATTGGATATACTCTTTCGAGGGACATCGGTGGAAGGAATGTGAGGGTATTTCGCTCAAAGAAGAGGAACTTGAGGTGCTCAGGCTTTCTGTCGCTGGTCTTACCATGACGGAAATAGCCGACAGGATGTGCCGCTCGTTGGACTCCATTAAATTCTACAAACGCCACGCCTTTGAAAAGTTAGGCGTGACGAATATCACAGAAGCTATTTCAAGGGCAACCTTAAACAAGTTGTTCTGAAAAAGAACTTCACTTACTGCAAAAGCGAGGAGAAATAGAATTTTGGGAAATAGTTAATGCTTTTCCCCGTGGCAAGATTGTACATCGCCGTTGTACACAATCCCGCTGCAATCCATGATGCTATGGACAGTTGTGGAGGTGGGAGCATATCGCTTTCTTCCCTGTATTGAGTAACTATTTTATCCAACCATTCCTTTGGCTGATTCCAGAAAGCCCCATGTCCTGTAACATACTCAGCCACCTTCAACTCAAACCCTTTAGGCTCATCAGCCATTTCAGACAAGGAATGTCCCAATGGATCAACAACCGTGACAAAGCCAGCCCAGCCAAAGTTGTACGGGTGCAGTACGGGGATTTTTCTTTTTTTGCAGATTTCATCAAAGACGAATGGGGTGTTATCCTTAAAGTCCAATGCATTTATAGCAACATCATGCCCATTCAGCATCTCTTCGATATTATCAGGAGTCAGGAACTCCGTATGAAATTCTATCTGCGCATTGGGATTGATGCTTAGCAGACGCTCAGCCAAACACTCCGCCTTGTATCTGCCAATGTCGTTCTCCGTATAGCTCTGCCTGTTAAGGTTGCTTTTTTCAACTTTATCACCGTCAACAATGGTGATATGCTCGAAACCAAACCGCAAAGCACATTCAGCCACTATACTTCCTATACCTGCACCACCAAGGAAAATTTTATAATCCTTGATAATACTTTGTTCCCTTTCGCTCACATAGAGTCTGTTTCTACTGTATCTTTCTTCCATAATCAATAATTATTTTTGGCAAAAGTAGAATCTGCAATACAAACATTCACTACACAAAAGTGTAATAATCGTTCAGGTTATTGGTTATTTTAGATTTTATAACATATTCAGGCGGTAATATGTTTACTACTCCTGATAATTTCCCGCGATTTTAAAGTTTAGCGGAGAGCAATAGAAAAAATACATCAAAACATTCTCCTTTTTGAAAGATAAGCATTAATTTTGCACCGCGTAATAAGAATGGAGAGGTGCTCGAGTGGCTGAAGAGGCACGCCTGGAAAGCGTGTAACCGGCAAAACCGGTTCCGGGGTTCGAATCCCCGTCTCTCCGCAGGATGGTGAGCGGAAGTCGTTGAAGAGGCTTCCGCTTCGTGTTGTATTTCGGTATCGGATTTTAAAATACAAGCAGACAGATGTGTTTAAGACACCTGCCTGTTTGTGTGTTCCTATAATAATCAGTAACTGCGTGCTATTATGACGCGCTGCTTGGCTGGCTTGCCGCTCACCATGTCAACGCCTTCTGTCTGTTCCACACCGAACGGCACGCAGCGTATCGTTGCCTGCGTCTCCTCCTTTATCCTTGCCTCCGTCTCGGCCGTGCCGTCCCAGGGGCAGATGAAGAAGCCGCCGTCCTTGATGCGCTCCTTGAACTCCTCGTAGTTGTCGCATTCGTATATGCGTGCATCGCGTGCCGCCTTTGCCTTGTCGAAGATGTTCTGCTGTATTTCCCCGAGCAATGTTCCGACATATCCGGCTATTCCGTCGATGCTGCGTGTCTCTTTCTCGAGCGTGTCGCGGCGCATCACCTCGATCGTGCCGTTCTCTATGTCGCGCGCGCCCAGCACTAATCTCACGGGGACACCTTTCAGCTCGTAGTCTGCGAACTTGAACCCTGGCCGCTTGTTGTCAGAGTCGTCATACTTCACGCTTATGCCCTTTGCCTTCAGCTCCTTGACGATTGGCTCTACCTTCCCGCTCACTGCGGCGAGCTGTTCCGGTTTGTTTGCGATTGGGATGATGACCACCTGCAGCGGCGCGAGCCTCGGCGGAAGCACGAGTCCGTTGTCGTCGGAGTGTGTCATAATCAGTGCGCCGACCAGCCTTGTTGACACGCCCCATGATGTCGCCCACACATATTCCGGCTTGTTTTCCTTGTTGAGGTATGTCACGTCGAACGCCTTGGCGAAGTTCTGCCCGAGGAAATGGCTTGTTCCGCTCTGAAGTGCCTTGCCGTCCTGCATCATTGCCTCGATGGTGTAGGTGTCGAGCGCGCCTGCGAACCGTTCCGTCTCGCTTTTCACGCCCTGCACCACCGGCACTGCCATCCACTGCTCGGCGAACCTGGCATACACCGACAGCATCAGCCTTGCCTCGTTTTCGGCCTCCTCCTTGGTGGCGTGTGCCGTGTGTCCCTCCTGCCAGAGGAACTCGCTCGTGCGCAGGAAAGGCCGTGTGCGCATTTCCCACCGCATCACGTTGCACCACTGGTTGCACATCAGTGGCAGGTCGCGCCACGAGTGAATCCAGTTCTTGTAGGTGTTCCATATAATCGTCTCCGACGTTGGCCTCACTATCAGTTCCTCCTCAAGCTTTGCGGCGGGGTCCACCTCCACTCCGCTCTTGTCCTCCTTTGCGCGCAGGCGGTAGTGTGTCACCACGGCACATTCCTTCGCGAAGCCCTCCACATGCTCTGCCTCCCGCGAGAGGAACGACTTTGGTATGAGCAGTGGGAAATAAGCGTTCCGCGCGCCAGTTTCCTTGAACATCAGGTCGAGTTGCTGTTGCATTTTCTCCCATATTGCATATCCGTATGGCTTGATTACCATACAACCGCGCACCGCCGACTGTTCGGCAAGTTCTGCCTTAACCACCAAATCGTTGTACCACTGACTGTAGTTTTCGGCACGTTTGGTGAGTTCTTTTAGTTCTTTTGCCATGTCAAAAATATCATTATTCGTAATTTGACTGCAAAAATACTAAAAAAAGTTGGTTTGTATTGTGTTATTCGGAAAAAAGAATTAAATTTGCAGATGATTATGTTTCTTGTGTTGCAGTATGTGATTAAACATCTTAATATTAACATTTAAAACGATACGAAAATGAAAAAGTTTAAGTTTTTGACATTCGCAATGTGTCTTGCATTGTTGGTAAGTTGCAACAACACCCAGAAGGGTGCGCTGATCGGTACCGGCGGCGGTGCTTTGCTTGGTGCCGTTGTGGGCAAACTCGCAGGTAACACAGCCGTCGGGACAGCCGTCGGGTCAGCCGTCGGAGCAGGCGCCGGAGCGTTGATAGGCAAGAAGATGGACAAGGCCAAGGAGCGCGCCGAGGCCATCGACAACGCTAAGGTTGAGGAAATCACCGATGCTAACGGTCTGAAGGCAGTGAAGGTTTCTTTCGACAGCGGTATTCTCTTCAACACGGGCAGGGCCGACCTGCAGCCGTCAGCACGCCAGGCACTCAGCAACTTTGCCGGTGTGCTTCGCGATTTTGCCGACACCGACGTCTCAATCCAGGGTTACACCGACAACCAGGGATGGCGCGGATATTCCGCTTCGCAGAGTTACCAGAAGAACAAGGACCTCTCCCTGCAGCGCGCACAGAGCGTTTGCAACTATCTCACGAGCCAGGGTGTAAAGTACAACCAGATAAAGTCGTGCGAGGGCTACGGCGAGGAGAACCCCGTTGCAAGCAACAGCACGGCATACGGCAAGGCCCAGAACCGCCGCGTAGAGATTTACATGTACGCGAGCGAGGCGATGATTAACGCCGCCAACAACGGAACGCTGCGCTAATCACTGTCTCTCAGGCAAATATCACAAGGAGGGCGATTGACAAGGGTCGCCCTCTTTTTTAAGGTTTCACTATAATACGCCAATGTGGAAGAAGTTAAGGAAAATACTCCGAATGGCGGTTGTGGCGTTCTTCGTCTCCACGATTCTCTCGGTCGTGGTTTACCGCTTCGTGCCGGTATATGTCACGCCGCTCATGGTGATACGCTGTGTCGGCCAGGTGATTGACGGTCATTCGCCGCGCGTTGAGCACAAGTGGGTGCGCCTCGGCGACATCTCGCCGAGCATGCCCGTGGCGGTCATGGGCAGCGAGGACGCGCGTTTCCTCCTGCACCACGGCTTCGACTTCAGGCAGATTGAGCAGGCGGCGAAGCACAATGCGTCGGGCGGAAGGAAGGTGGGCGCCAGCACAATATCCCAGCAGACGGCCAAGAACGTGTTCCTCTTCCCCGACCGGACATGGCTTAGGAAAGGCCTTGAGGCGTATTTCACTGTGCTTATAGAACTGATGTGGAGCAAGCAGCGGATAATGGAGGTGTACCTCAACTCCATCGAGACAGGTGACGGGATATACGGCGTTGAGGCCGTGGCGCGCCTGCATTTCGGCAAGTCTGCCAGCGAGCTCACCCGTTCGGAGTGCGCCCTGATTGCCGCCACGCTGCCCAACCCGAGGAAGTACTCGTCGCTCGAGCCGAGCAAATATGTACGCAGCCGGCGCGCAAGGATTGAGGCAAACATGAAGTTCATACCCAAGTTCCCGGCCGAAAACGAGGACATTGACAAGCGCACGGTGAAGGGCGGCATATACAAGAGATAAGGACATGGACACAGAGAGCATTCTTTCGCAGCTCAACGACAGCCAGCGCGAGGCGGTGGTGTCAACCGAGGGCCCGTCGCTGGTCATCGCCGGCGCCGGCTCGGGCAAGACACGCGTGCTGACATACAAGATAGCCTACCTGCTGCATATAGGCATCAAGCCGTGGAACATACTGGCACTGACGTTCACCAACAAGGCGGCGCGCGAGATGAAGGACCGCATCGGCTCGCTCGTCGGCAGCGACGTGGCGGCAAGGCTGGTCATGGGGACGTTCCACTCCGTCTTCTCGAGAATCCTGCGCGTAGAGGCAGACCGTCTCGGGTATACGCCGAACTTCACCATCTACGACGAGGCAGATTCCCGCTCGCTGCTCAAGAATATAATAAAGGAGATGGGACTGGACGACAAGATATACAAGCCAGCCTCCGTCCACGGACGCATCAGCATGGCCAAGAACCGCCTCATCACGGCAGAGGACTATGCCGGCAACCGCAGCATAATAGAGAACGACAGCCGGCAGCGCGTGCCTAATACATATAAGGTGTACAAGGCATACGCCGCACGTTGCCGACAGGCAAACGCGATGGACTTTGACGACCTGCTGCTGCTCACCCACAACCTCTTCCGCGACAACGACGACATAAGGCGCAAGTACGCCGGACGCTTCATGTATGTGCTTGTCGATGAGTATCAGGACACCAACACCGTGCAGCAGAAAATCGTGTTCCAGCTCACATGCGAGCGGAAAAACGTGTGCGTGGTGGGCGACGACGCGCAGAGCATATACAGCTTCCGGGGCGCGAATATCGACAACATCCTTGACTTCAGGGAGATGTACGGCGGCGCGAAACTATTCAAACTCGAGCGGAACTACCGCAGCACGCAGCACATCGTCGAGGCCGCGAACAGCCTCATACGCCACAACGAGCGGCAGATACCCAAGAAGGTGTACAGCAAGAACGGCGACGGCAACAAACTGACACTCAAACCGACATACAGCGACAGGGAGGAGGCTGTCGTGGTGTGCAACGAAATCATGGCAATCCGCAGGAGGGAGAAAGGCTCGTGGGACGACTTCGCCATACTCTACCGCACAAACGCGCAGAGCCGCCCCTTCGAGGAGGCGCTGCGCCACGCCAACATACCATACCGCGTATATGGCGGACTGAGTTTCTATCAGCGCAAGGAGATAAAGGACATCATCGCATACATGCGCCTTGTGGCGAACCCCGACGACGACGAGGCTCTGCGCCGTGTCATCAACTACCCGGCACGCGGCATAGGGGCGACCACGGTGTCGAAGATTTACGCCCGCGCCTACGAGGCCTCTATGAGCATGTGGGAGGTAATGTCGCACCCCTTGAAGGCAGGGCTCGGCGTGAACAAAGGCACGCTTGCCAAGCTCAACGCCTTCCGCGAGCTCATCACGCAGTTCATCGCGAGGCGCGACAGCACCGATGCCTATACGCTCGGCCGTGAGATCATCAACTCGTCGGGCATACAGAAAGACCTTTACAGCGACAGCTCCCCGGAGTATGTCTCGCGGCAGGAGAACCTCGAGGAACTGCTCAGTGGGCTGCAGGACTTCGTCGGGAACCGCCGCGAGGAGGGCGACAGCCACTGCCTGCTCGTTGACTACCTGCAGGAGGTCTCGCTGCTCAGCGACCTCGACAGCGACGATGACGCTGACGCGGCGCGCGTCACCATGATGACCATCCACTCGGCGAAGGGCCTGGAGTTCCCCACGGTGTTCGTCGTGGGCCTCGAGGAGAACATATTCCCCAGCCCGATGTCTGCCGACAGCAGGCGCGGCCTCGAGGAGGAACGCCGCCTGCTCTACGTCGCCATCACGCGCGCCGAGCGCAACTGCATACTGACGTGCGCCCGCAACAGGTTCCGCTATGGCAAGATGGAGTTCGACACCCCGAGCCGTTTCCTGTCAGAGATAGACCCGTCGCTGATACATGTTGACAGCGACGCCGGCAACACGTTTTTCACATCAACCTCGCGCCCGTCTCCTGTGACGTACGGCGGCGGCAGGTACCAGAACTCACATCCCGTGGCATCGCAGTTCCGCGCCGACCCGAAATTGCGCGAGGCGGCTCACCGCACGGAGCGTGCCGCCGACCCTCTGTCGCCAGCCTTCAGGCGCACGCTGGGCAACATGCGGCACGCCGGCCAGGCACCGGCAACTGCCCATGCCGCGCCAAGGCCAAGCGGCCGCCCCGCTTCGTCGCCGGACGTTCGTGTGGGTGCGACGATAGAGCACGACCGTTTCGGCATAGGAAAGGTCATGAGCGTTGAAGGCACGGGAGAGAATACCCGCGCCACGGTGGATTTCCGCAACGCCGGCACAAAGAAACTGCTGCTAAAGTTCGCCAGGTTCAAGGTGATAGGGTGACGCTTGCAGCGCTTACGCCTTCACGTTGACAACAATCCCGTTTTACCGTTAATCCCTGCCCTGTTTGCCATTGGCAACAAGCAAGGCGGCAAAACCGCCGTAATTACAGACCAAGATAATTATTAAAATGTATCTAATTGAAAATAAAAAAGTTACCTTGTAGATGTGACTAAACAGGTAACGATTTGGAAACGAGCGAGTTTCTTCCCCTTTCTTTATTCTGCAATGCGCCAAAGAACACTTAAATTGATTATGCAAAGATCAATATTTTCTGATGAAAACAGTGTGTTTTTACGGAAATAAATAGGAAACACACCTAAAAAATAATCACATACAAAGTCTAATGGGAGGAATTTGACGGGATTTTCAGCCTAATTATTAAGCCTGCAAAAAACACCCAGAATCAACTCTTTTGCATTGCAAAATGAGAAAAATGAAACTTTTGGGAGAAAAATCCTCGAAAAAGTTTGGCAGATTGAAATAATCTGCGTAACATTGCGCTTAGAAGTACAGAACAAACATTCTGTTTTAAGTTTAGCGTTATGAAATTATGGAAAATCAAACAGATAAAGAAAGTATAAGCAAAAAGGATATTATCCTAAACGAATCGTTCAGACTATTTCTGAAAAAAGGCTATGCAGCCGTATCATTCTCAGACTTGGTCGAAGCTACCCATGTTTCTCGCGGGAATATGTTTCATCACTTCAAGAATAAAGAAGATATTTTCCATCACGCTGTTGACAGGTTTGTATTTCAATTCTTGACCGATGATGCTCCCGGCCTTCTTGCGTTTACAAGTTCTACGCCATTAAAGGACTTCATAGACAATCGTGTGGAAAACATCGGTCGCCGTATGAAATCATTTTTTATAATGACAAAAAACACAGTCACTCCTGCCAATTTCATGTCATTTATCCTGTATCTGAAAGACAACTATCCGGATTGGAAAGAAAAGTTTCAAGAATATGAGAATAGAAAGAACATTGAGTGGAAAGAGGTGATAGAGCTTGCCAAAAAGAAAGGAGAGATTACCCAAACTGTGGAAACAGAAAAGATTATATCCTCCATTAGGAATGTATATCTTGGCTTGTCGTACAGAAGTGCATTGAGCAGCCAACTTTCCATTTCAGAATTGAAAGAGCAGATACACATAATATACGATTTAATAACCAAATAATACTCCTATGGAAAAAGCAGTATATATCAATAGCGTATCGGCATATCTTCCTAATTCTCCCATTGCCAATGAGGATATGGAGGACTATATCGGGAAAATTGGTGGAAATCCTTCAAGAGTCCGTTCCATTGTCCTTAGACAAAATGGCATCAAAACGAGATATTATGCGGTTTATGCTATCTGATGGGGCGGGAGCAGTTTTGCTGCAAGACCATCCAGAAGGAACATGCCCACTCAAGATCGAATGGGTTGATATGATTTCCTATGCCAACGAACTACCTACCTGTATGTTTATGGCATCGGAGTTGCAAGAAAACGGACGGCTCAAAAGTTGGAAAGAGTTCTTTCCTGATGAGATTAAGGAGCGTGCCGTGCTTGTCGGCAAACAGGACATTCGGCAGCTAAAGAAATACATCATCAAGTATTGGGTAGACCATATCGAAACCGTACTTGCCAAACATCATGTAAAAGCGGAAGAGATAGATTATGTCATACCTCATGTATCATCAATGTTTTTCTATGAGAAATTAAATGAAGAAACAGCTGCTCGCAACATTGCTCTGACAAAAGAGAAGTGTTTTACAAACCTTACTTCTGTCGGCAACATCGGTTCAGCAGCCATTTATGTAGGATTGGAAGAACTCATAAGGACAAAGGGTATAAAGCAAGGAGATAAAATTCTTCTCCTTGTACCGGAGAGTGGAAGATTCTCGTATGGAACAGTGCTTCTATCTCTATGATAGTTAGCTCCTGTATTTATGAAGTCCCTTGCAAGGAGTTTGTAAAAAACAAAAGAGAACGGAATAAGAATTAAAGAATAACTTGCATTTAGAAAAAATAAAAGCACGAGCTATTAGCTTGGAAGTTGCAGTTATCTGCAATGCAGTAATTCCTACCGAATATTCGGGATGCTGTATGAAATAAAGGACGCGGATTCGAAAAGCGACACGAGTAGAATTATATAAACACTGCTATCTATGATAGAAAATGATTTTATCACCATTATTGATGGAATTGAAAATTTAGATTCTAACTTAATGGGAATGTTGCATCAGCCAATTGTTTTGAAGATGAAAAATGTAAGGATTGCGAATTTATACCTATTTGCATGGGAGTATGCGCCTTTTATCGAATCAAGAATATGTTTGACAATGGGAATTTTGACATTTGCTCACTCTACAAAGATAACGGAGTAATAGAAAAATGTATTTGTTTACATTTGGATAAACTGAGGATTAAAACACCTTCTATCTGAAATTTTAATATAATCTATATGAAAAGACTATTTTTGTTCGCGTTCATGGTTTGCACATTTAGCAAAATAAATGCGCAGTATTCTATTATTGGAAAAGTCCTCATCGAGAATGGTGACACCCTTGAATCCAATGTACAGCTGTACACCAAAAGCCATACGGTTGTCTCTGCCGTACAAACACAGAAAGGAATGTTTTCATTCTCAAATCTCGCAAAAAACAATTTTTATTATGTGGTTGCATCACATATCGGATATACTACTGACACAATAAAGATAGACCGCATAACAAAGGATCTGAACATTGGGACAATGTTCCTTAAAAAAAGTCTTACTACGTTGGACGAAGTTACCGTTGTGGGAAACAGCATAAGTTTTCAAAATGGAAGCAAGAGAATTTTCCCCAATGAATTTCAAAGAAACAGTCCTGACGCTATGGTTATGCTTGACAAGATGAACCTGTCGAGGATTAATGTTGACCCACTCACAAAAAGCCTGACACTGAACGGTGGCGGAAGCGTTAAGACATTGCTTAACGGAAGGGAGGTATCAGCCGTTGAAATTGCTGCACTTTCCCCAGAAATTATACAGCGCGTAGAATACCACGACACGCCGGAAGCACGGTATGGCAATGCAGACGTGGTCTTGGATTTTATTACCAAAAACGACAAAGTTGGCGCAAGGGTTTACCTTTCTTTATGGCAGGGGCTTTTAACGAGTTTCGGAGAGGACTACATTTCCTTGAAATTCAACCGCAGGAACAGCCAGTTTTCATTAGACTACAATATGGCATACCGCAATTGGAAACACCTCTGCAGGGAATATGAAGAGGACTTTAATCTGCAAAATGAGAACTTTTCGAGAACCGAACTGGGGCATCCTGGACGATTCAGATACGACAACCACAACGTACGTTTCAATTACAACTATCAGGAGAACAAGAAAATAATTAACTTTTCACTGGGGACAGCCATCCAAAATGCACCGTATAAAGAGTGGAACAGTGATTTGCACTATAAAGGGACAGCACTCAACTTATACGACAATGCGAAATCATCGGCCACAAATCCTTATTCGCAACTATATATACAGTTGCCCATAGGAGAAAATCAACTATATGTAATGAATCTCTCTGGTCAATACAACAAAGGGAAATACAACCGTCTGTATCAGGAGGCAGACAACGAAAGTGAATCCAACCAATTCTGCAGTAATGTCCGTGAGATTCAAAAAGGCTATGCGCTGTCGCAATTATACGAGAACAGGCAGAATTGGGGAACTTTGACCATTGGAGCAAACTTCAACCAGCAGTTTACCAAAAGCGACTACAATTCAGTCCTAAACGATATGACACAGGAGCATCACACAGACCAACGCCAGGCCAACCTTTATTCTTATGCACAATGGGGAAAGGCATGGAGCGAACTTTATTGCCGAGTGGGCATTGGGCTGAACCAGCGATGGATGCATGTGGGAGAACAGAAACAAAGCACCTTTACGATTCGTCCGATGCTATTCGTCCGTTATACCGTTTCTCCAAAAATCGAACTTCGTTATCAGGGGTCGGTCTCTAATATAATGCCTACACTTTCGGCTATTTCTGACTATTCACAGGAAATAGATTTTATACAGATACAGCGAGGTAATCCTAATCTCAAGCCGCAGATTGATTTCTATAATGCGTTGGTATTCAATTATAAATTCACAAAAACAGCATTGACTCTCTACTTGAATGAAACATATTCAAAGTCGCCAATCATGGAATGCACATATCTGGATAATGAAAAGGTAGTCAGAACCATGGAAAACCACAAGAATTTTCAGAACTATAATGCGGAATTTGAATATGGAGGGCAGCCTTTTGGCAATCTGCTGTCGTTCAAAGTTTATACCGGCTTGAAATTTTATAAAAGCAATGGCAATCAATACACTCACCGCAAAACAATACCCTACTATGGAGGTCAGGTTTCTGTTTACTATAAACAATTCACTATGAGATGGCAGTTTCGCAAGAATGTGCAGGACAGGTTTTGGGGAGAAACGCTTTATCGGTATGAAGACGGCCACATGTTGTCGTTTGGCTATCAGACAAATAAACTCAGCCTTTCTGCCGATGTGCTGAATCTGTTTTCTTTGAAGCATATTTCCGCACAAGAAAACTATTCAAGCGTGGCTCCTTACAAACGCTATGAATATCTTGATGAAACAAGAAATCTTATACGTTTAAACCTTACGCTGAACCTATCGTATGGTAAAAAATACAAGGAGGCTTCAAAACGCATAAACAGCAACATAAGCAGTGAATCATCCGTCATTAAAGGAGAGAAATAATAATAATTTTTGATTTTAATAATGAGTTTTGCAATAAAACGACAGCGAGATGCAATGGATTGCGCCCCCGTAGAGTCAACCGAACGAAATGATAAGAAAAAAACATATAATTTATAACCAAGTTATTTGCTATGAAGAAAATATTAGGGTTACTTTGCATATTTTTATTAATACCTATATCTGCCTTTTCTCAATACTATGTGCAGGGAAAAGTAACAGACGAGAAAGGAATCGGCATAAATGAAGTGCAAATATACCTTTATCGGAACGGAGAACTGGTGGCATTGACACATTCGAATACGAATGGAGAATACCGCACAGGGAAAGTACCACAGGGAAAATATCACGTAGTAACGAGCTGTGTAGGACTCACGAGCAAGGAAGATTCTGTAACGATAGCCCAAGATGTAACCTTGAATTTCATTCTCGAAACGAGAAGCATTATGCTCGACAGCGTTGTTGTCAAGGGTAGAAATAGCCGTGCCACATCAAAGGGGCATATATTCTACCTTTCAAAGAAAGCGAAGGAAAGCGGAAACCCTTTTATCGCCTTGCAGGAAATACCACTACTATACAGTGACCCTGTAAGTGAAAGCGTGCGTTCTTCCGATGGACAGTCGATGATGATACTCATTGACGGTATGCGAGTGAATTCCGGCATAAGCCCCATTGATCCGTCACGCATAAAGTCTGTTGAGATAATAGACGTGGTGGGAGCGAAGTATATGCGGCAAGGAGTGAAACGCATTATGAACATAAAACTGAAAGAAACCTCGCTATACACGTACACACAACTATCGGCACGTGCCGACTACCCGGAGAAATCCTATTTTGCAACTCCAAAGTTTGAGATAGGAAACAGCCGCATTTCGCTCTATGGCGATGCTTTTTTCAGCACGGGTCATAGCAGACAAGTGAACAGTTACAATCTTGTGACACCAATGCTTGCGAAGGAATACTCGGGAGAGACAAGAAGTAAAATCAATGATTATGATTATTCCCTGATGACTAAGTGGCGTATTACAGAAAAAGACTATCTTGCTGCATATATTCAAGGAAACGCAAGCAAGGAAACAAGCAGAAACATATCTCATGGAGAGCAGAACGAAAACATCATCACACGTGACAATACTTCCGATTACCGTTCACATCTGTTTTCGGCAACAGCATACTATAAGCATATCTTTTCTGATGACGAGGAAATGGAGATGTATGCCGTGTATTCTGATAATCGTGCAGACAACACAAGCAGTCTGGAAGAGAATGTAAATGGAAAGGGAGGCGTGAACACCCAAAAATACAGCAATGACCGCAAACTGACAACATTGACACTGGACTACTCCAAAGATTTCGACAACGGTGGAAGTCTCAATATAGGGAACGAAACGCAATACTCTTATGATAGAATTGAAAACACCGGCATCGGAAGTTATACATTCAAACATCATCGCTTGAATGAGTTTGTTTTTGCGGGATACAACGGAATGCTGACACGAAAACTGACATACGATGCTACTGCTGGAATGGAGTATGTATCTATGAAATCTGACAGCATTTATCATCATTATTTCAGACCGAGATTGTCACTTGGCATGTACTACAACATAACCAACAGAATGAGTACTAGAATCAGCTACACATACAGTAACACACCACCCTCTGTTGCAATGCTTAACCCATTCAACACGTCTGCCGACACACTTCTTGTCAGTCATGGAAATCCATTCCTTATGCCGTCAAAGACACACTCCTTTGGTTGGAATGCGTCATATTTCAGAGGTGGACTGGGGCTAAACGCAAGCATTTCATACGGAATATCAAGCGATGTTATCGAACCCGTTCACTTTGCAGAAAACAATGGTGTGCTGCTGACGACATATGAGAACATGGGGCGTTTCCGCTCATTGCAATTGAAATACAATATGTCATGGCATGTAAAAGGATTTTTCTTTTTGATGGACATAGCTCACAACGTAAGCTACTACACAACAGTGGGGGCAAAAAAACATTTCACAGGCATGTTGATATTGAGCAAGAAATGGGGAAAATTCGAAGTACGAACAGTTTTCTCCTATCAGAATTACATAAACACTGAATTCTCAAGGACGAAGAACTATAACCCGGAAAGCAACCTCAGACTCTCATACAATTTCACCCCTGACATTTTACTGTCAATAGGATGCACAAGTTTCATAGGCAATCCGAGAAGTAAGACCACTGTAAGCACCGGCGCATACAGGAACTTTACACATTCAACAAAAAAGACATTCACTCCATGGGTATTATTCAGGTGGAGTATTAGGAAGAACGACAAGAAAAAAATTGAGCTTGAAAACGACATAATGCGAGACCATGAGAACAAGATAAAACTGTAAAATACAATATTAACGTATATTCCTTAAAATGTCAGAAAATCAAGAAGAATTACTATATGTTATTTTATAAAACACATATTGAAAAAATCTTATCTTATATGGATTTATGAAGAAAGATTTATTTTTTATTGTTGTCAGTATATTATTTAGCTTGTCACTAAATGCACAAGATATACGCGGGCAAGTGCTCAATGAAAGAGGAGAAGCATTGGCGTATGCCAATGTAGTCTTGCTGACGAAGTCAGATAGTACTTTTATCTCAGGAGTAGTAACGGCAGATGACGGGCATTTCGCCCTGTTGAAGGCGACTGATTCGTCGTTGGATGAATGTTTGTTGAAAATTAGTAGCATTGGCTATAAAAACAAATATATGAGTCCTCGTGTGGATATGGGGAATATTACGCTCATCGAGAATGTACATGAATTGAATGAAGTGGTCGTATCGGGCAATCGTCCTGTCATTCAAATGAACCGAGGTAAGATACAAGCGAATATCCAACATACGGTGTTGGCGCATACGGGCGATGCCATTCAGGTCTTGTCTATGCTGCCTTTCATAAATCGCACAGCGGAGGGAATCTCTGTTTTTGGACGAGGAACTCCCTTGATATACATCGACAATCTTAGGATAAATAATGCCGCCGAGCTGAATAAACTTTCTAGTGATGAGGTGAAACGTGTCGAAATCGACCTGCATCCAAGTGCAAGCCATGGCAACGATGTAAAGGCTGTCATAAAAATAACGACCATTAGGAAGGGTGAAGGTTTAAGCATGAATCTTACCGCACAAGGAACTCAAGTAAAACACTTTAGCTCCTTGGGGCTCGGAAAAGTGAATTATCGTCTGAAAAAGTGGGATTTCTTCGCCGATATGGGCGGGCAATATGGAAGAACGGAGAGTTTAATGGAAAACTCTCTCTGTTTTGGACACAACGGCAATCCTATCGACATTCGTCAATCGTTCAACAATAATATTCGCAACAAGTCATTCAACGTAAGTGCAGGTCTCAACTTTTCTAACAAAGGGAAAAATGACTTTGGAATGAAATATAAATACGCCCGGACACTGTTGGGCAAAGACGAATTGAGTGGAACTAGTACATATTCAGAGGATAATATCACAAGGTATTCAGAAGAGATTATGCTTTTAGGGAACAACGAGAAAACTGTCAATAGCCTTAATACTTATTACACGACTTTTTGGGGAAAAGAGAACAGATTGGCCGTAAACGTTGATTATATACACGGAGAGACGCTGTCGCAATACGAGAGTTACCAGATACGAGAAAAAGACGTAGATACTAAAAACAAATCAGACTATCACCTATATACAGGGAAAGCAGAAGTTTTTAACCCACTCTGGGGCGGTAAACTGAATTATGGCATAGAACTTTCCTACACAGACAATATCCATTCGTACCATGCAGACCAGAATACGAATACGGTTTTAACCGAGAGTCAAGATAAAAACCGCCAAAAGTTATGCGGACTCTTTGTCTCACAATCGAAGACTTTCGGTAACTTCAACGTCGAGGTAGGAGGGCGCATGGACTTTTCTGACTATCAATACTTCTATAATGGGGAACGTAACAAAGATGTTAGTAAATGCTATAAGAACTTCCTGCCCTTCCTGCAGGTTGATTATGACAAGAATGATGTCTCAATTACATTGAGTTACAGAAATTCTATGCATCGCCCCTCTTACGGACAGTTGAACAGCAGTACTGTTTATGTGGATAAATGTACCTACCAAAAAGGGAATCCGTTATTGGTGTCGGCTTATGATTATATTCTTGATTTTATGTTCTCATGGAAAGATTTCATTGTTGACGCAACCCATACTTGGTATCAAAACAGTTTGATGAGAACGACGCAGAAGTGGGAAGATGGAACGGCTGCGGTACTCTTTACAACAGAAAACATTCCACATTACAGGGAATGGAGTGTGACTGTCAGCTATTCGCCAACGATTAAATTCTGGCGTCCTAAGGCAGAAATAAGCTTGTTCAAGCAAAATCTTGCGTATAATGGCAGGGACTACAACAAGCCCTATTTCAGTTATGAGTTCGATAACCTTTTTCGATTGTCGAAGTACATAAACCTTTCATGCAATTTATGGGGAACGGCTGCGGGCAATCTGTATTTGTCGAACTTCAACCCCACTTTTCGTACAGATATAGGGCTTAATGCTTATTTGTTTAAGAACAAATTGGCGATATGGCTTAAAATTTCAGATTTATTCAATACCGATAAGGAAAGATGGCATAGCAATATGAATGGTATCTATTTCGCAAAGGACAGGAACCTTGATACAAGAGGCGTGATGTTGCAACTACGTTATTCTTTTAATCCGCAACGCAGCAAGTATAAAGGAAGAACGACAAGTAGTGAAATTACGAGATTTTGAAGTAAAAAACAGCGGTATAAACACTATGATTTTAATAAAGCAGCAAGATGCTGTGGATTGCGGTCCTTCCTGTTTGGCGATGATAGCCAAACATTATGGACAGCAAGCTGATAAGGAGCAATTGCGGGAAATCTGTTCCTTAGGCAAAGACGGAGTGTCTTTGTTAGGTATTAGCAAGGCTGCAGAAACCATCGGCTTCAAGACTATTGGAGGACGTTTGAGTTTTGATACACTTGTTCATGAAGTACCACTGCCTTGCATTGCTCATTGTAATCAAAACCATTTTGTTGTTGTCTATAAGATAAAAAAGCACAATAAAGGAAAATATACCGTATATGTCGCAGACCCAGGCAATGGACTTGTAGCCTACACGAAAGAGGAGTTCTGTGAGCATTGGATAAGCACCAAGACCAACGGCGAAGAAAAGGGTATAGCTCTTCTCCTTGAGCCAATAGAACAATTCTACGCTCAAAATAGTGAGGAGATAATCCCCACTGTGCCGACCGCATTTGGGTTAAAAAAACAAATTTTTCGGCTGTTATGTAATATAATTAAAAAAAATATGCTTAATTTTGCAACTCAATTCGTGAAATTAGTAATAATCAAAGATTTAAATAATACCGATGAAAGTAACATTTGAGAATCCAGACAAGGTGAACGGCCTTATGACCTTGACGGTCGAGGAGGCTGATTTTGCCGGGAAGGTGGAGAAGCAACTGAAGGATTACCGCAAGCGTGCCAACGTCCCCGGGTTCCGTCCGGGACAGGTGCCGATGAGCTTGGTGCGCCGCCAGTATGGCGATGCCGTGAAGGTGGATGTCATAAACAACATCCTGGGCGAGGAGATTTACAAGTATGTGCGTGACAACAAGGTGCAGATGCTTGGCGAGCCTGTCCCGTCAGAGAAGCAGGCGCCGGTGGACTTCGAGAAGGGCGCGCCATATACTTTCGTCTTCGACATCGCAGTCGCCCCGGAGTTCAAGATTGAGCTGAACGGCGACGACAAGGTGGATTTCTACAACATCACCGTTGACGACAAGATAATAGACCAGCAGGTGGAGATGTACGCGTCGCGCTCGGGACACTATGACAAGGTGAAGGAATACCAGCCCAACGACATGCTGAAGGGCGACATGCGCGAGCTCGATGGCGACGGAAACACCAAGGAGGGAGGCATTGCCGTGGAGGGCGCGATAATGATGCCTGAATATATCAAGGTGGAGGACCAGAAGGCTCTCTTCAAGGACGTGAAGCTGGGCGACGTGATAACGTTCAACCCGAGGAAGGCTTACCCGGAAGGCACTGCCGAGATACAGGGAATGCTGAAGGTGACACGCGACGAGGCGGAGAAAATCACAGCCGACTTCAGTTACCAGATCACCGAAATATCACGCTTCGTCAAGGCTGGCGTTGACAAGGCTCTGTTCGACCAGGTGTATGGTGAGGGCAAGATTGCCGACGAGAAGGCTTTCCGCGAACGCATAGCACAGGACCTGAAGGCGCAGTTCGCAACCGACAGCGATTTCCGTTTCATAACCGACCTGCGCAAGCACTGCGAGGAAAAGGTGGGAAAACTTTCCTTCCCTGACGCCATACTGAAGCGGATTATGCTCAAGGGCAACAAGGACAAGGGCGAGGACTTCGTGGAGAAGAACTATGACAGCAGCATAAGGGAACTCACATGGCATCTCATCAAGGAGCAACTCGTGGCAGCAAACGACATAAAGATTGACGACGCGGACATCAAGGAGGCCGCAAAGGAGGCCGCACGCGCGCAGTTCGCACAGTACGGGATGAACAACGTGCCGGACGAATACCTCGAGAACTATGCCGCAGACATGCTCAAGAAGAAAGAATATGTTGACAACCTCGTTGACCGCAGCATAGACCGCAAACTGACCGACGTGCTGAAGAAAGTGGTGAAACTCAACGAGAAGGACATAACGCTCGATGAGTTCAACAAACTGTTTCAGGCATAGAATATAGACGTGGAAGAACAGGAGGAAATGCCGAAATAACATTTTTTACGGATTTTTTCTGGAAAAAGTTCGGGGTTATCGACTTTTTTTCATAACTTTGTATCTACAAAGTGCATGAAAAAGGTCGATAACCTCTTTTTCATGGATTAAAAACAAGGGAAACATGAACGATTTTAGAAAATATGCTACGCAGCATCTTGGAATGAACGGACTGGCCATTGATGATGTCATTAAATTACAGTCACAGTATCTAAACCCGTATATACTCGAGGAACGACAGCTCAACGTTACGCAGATGGACGTGTTCTCAAGGCTGATGATGGACCGCATCATATTCCTCGGGACACAGATTGACGACTACACCGCGAACACGCTGCAGGCGCAGCTGCTGTACCTCGACTCGACAGACCCCGGCAAGGACATATCCATATATATCAACTCGCCGGGAGGAAGCGTCACCGCAGGACTGGGAATATATGACACCATGCAGTTCATAACGAGCGACGTGGCAACGATATGCACCGGCATGGCGGCGTCGATGGCGGCAGTGCTGCTCGTCAGCGGGCAGGAGGGCAAACGCTCAGCGCTGACGCACAGCCGCGTGATGATACACCAGCCGCTCGGAGGTGTGCAGGGACAGGCTTCCGACATAGAGATAGAGGCGAAGGAAATACTGAAATTCAAGAAGGAACTGTACACGATCATATCAGAGCACTCGCACACACCATACGACAAGGTGTATGCCGACAGCGACCGGAACTACTGGATGACGGCAGAGGAGGCAAAGGAATATGGAATGATTGACGACGTGCTTAAAAAGAAGAAATGAAGAAAGTTTGCAGTTTCTGCGGAAGGAGCGAGGACGAGGTCAGGCTCCTTATAACAGGAATGACGGGATTTATCTGTGAGAACTGCATCGAGCAGGCACATGAAATACTGGTGACTTCCGGACTTGCCGGGGAGGAAAAGCCGCGAGGACAGGAGAAGTTCAGGATAAAGAAAGTGCCCAAGCCGCAGGAGATAAAGGCCTACCTCGACCAGTATGTCATAGGCCAGGACGAGGCAAAGCGCTTCCTCGCAGTGGCGGTGTACAACCACTACAAGCGGCTGCAGCAGCCGGAAGACAAGGCTGGCGTTGAGATTGAGAAGAGCAACATCATAATGGTGGGCCGCACCGGGACGGGAAAGACCCTTCTGGCGCGCACGATAGCAAAGCTGCTCGAGGTGCCGTTCACCATTGTCGACGCCACGGTGTTCACCGAGGCCGGCTATGTGGGCGAGGACGTGGAGAGCATACTGAGCCGCCTGCTGCAGGTGGCCGACTACGACCAGGCGGCTGCCGAGCGCGGCATCGTGTTCATAGACGAGATAGACAAGATCGCACGAAAGGGCGACAACCCGTCGATAACGCGCGACGTCAGTGGCGAGGGGGTTCAGCAGAGCATGCTGAAACTGCTCGAGGGGGCGGTCGTCAACGTCCCGCCGAAGGGCGGAAGGAAACACCCCGACCAGGACTACATACACCTCGACACGCGCAACATATTGTTTATATGCGGCGGGGCGTTCGACGGCATAGAGCGCAAGATAGCACAGAGGCTGAACACACACGTCGTGGGATACAGCTCGGTGCAGAACGTCAGGCATATAGACAAGGATGACATGATGAAATACATACTGCCGCAGGACCTCAAGTCGTATGGGCTAATACCAGAGCTGATAGGCCGGATGCCGGTGCTTACTTTCCTCAACCCGCTTGACAAGGCTGCCCTGCGCAAGATACTCGTCGAGCCGAAAAACTCAATAGTGAGGCAATACGAGAAACTGTTCAAGATGGACGGCATAAGACTGAAATTCCCGGAGGAGACTCTCGATTTCCTCGTGGATAAGGCAATGGAATACAAACTCGGGGCGCGCGGCCTGCGCTCAATCGTGGAGAGCGTGATGATGGACGCAATGTTCGAGATGCCGTCGAAAGAAGCGAAGAGCTTCACCGTGTCGCTTGACTATGCCAGGAAGCAACTCGGCAAGGCTCACTTGCAGAAACTCGAGAAATGAAAGCCGGCGGAGGTCTAAACATACTATGCGATGAAAGAAATAAACCTTATTGAGCCGCTGAAGAAATACTTCGGCTTCGATACTTTCAAAGGAGACCAGGAGGCCATCATACGCAACCTGCTCGACGGCAAGGACACATTCGTGCTGATGCCGACCGGCGGGGGAAAATCGCTGTGCTACCAGCTGCCGTCGCTCATAATGGGGGGCACGGCAATCGTCATCTCGCCGCTTATAGCGCTGATGAAGAACCAGGTTGATGTTATAAACGGACTGAGCGAGGAGGAAGGGATTGCGCACTACATCAACTCCTCGTTGAACAAGTCGGCCATCGACCTCGTTAAGAACGACATAAAGAGCGGCAAGACAAAACTGCTTTATGTAGCGCCGGAGTCGCTCACAAAGGAGGAATATGCCGAGTTCCTGCGCGAAGTGCAAATATCTTTCTATGCCATCGACGAGGCACACTGCATCTCGGAGTGGGGACACGACTTCCGCCCGGAATACAGGAACATACGCCCGATAATAAACAAAATCGGCAGGGCGCCGATAATAGCACTCACGGCGACAGCCACAGACAAGGTGCGCACGGACATAAAGAAAAGCCTCGGCATCGTCGACGCTGCCGAGTTCAAGAGCTCGTTCAACCGCCCGAACCTGTACTACGAGGTGAGGCCGAAGGTGAGCGAGGAGGCAACAAACACACAGATAGTCAAGTTTATAAAACACAATGCCGGGAAGAGCGGAATAATATATTGCCTGTCACGGAAGAAAGTGGAGGAACTGGCGGCGATACTGTGCGCCAACGACATCAAGGCAGCGCCATACCATGCCGGCCTCGACAGCGCGACGCGGTCGCAGACGCAGGACGATTTCCTCATGCAGAACATCCACGTCATCGTGGCGACGATAGCATTCGGTATGGGGATAGACAAGCCGGACGTGCGCTTCGTAATACACTACGACATACCGAAGAGCCTCGAGGGATATTACCAGGAGACCGGACGCGCCGGGCGAGACGACGGAGAGGGCATATGCATAGTCTTCTACAGCAACAAGGACCTGAAGAAACTGGAGAAGTTCATGGAGAACAAACCGGTGGCGGAGCAGGATATCGGCAGGCAACTGCTGCAGGAGACGGCGGCGTATGCCGAGTCTTCGGTGTGCAGAAGGAAGTTCCTGCTGAACTATTTCGGAGAGATTTACCCGAAGGACAACTGCGGCAACTGTGACAACTGCCTGCACCCAAAGAAAAAGATAGAGGCGCAGAGACCGCTCGAAATCGTGCTGGATGCTGTCGCCGAGGTGAAGGAGAACTTCATGCAGGACTATATCATCGACTTCGTGAAGGGCCGCGCCACCGACGACATAGTGTCTCACAAGCACAACGAACTGGAATGTTTCGGCGCGGGGGAGGACGAGAACCCGAAAGTCTGGAACCCGGTGATACGCCAGGCCATCATCGCCGGCTACCTGAAGAAAGACGTGGAGAACTACGGACTGCTGAAACTCACGGCCGAGGGGCGCAGGTTCCGAAAGAAGCCAAGGCCGTTCCAGATAGTGCTGGACAACGAGTTCAACTTCTCGGAAGACGAGGAGGAACTGGGCGAGGGGCGCGGCAACGCACTCGACCCGGCACTTTACAGAATGCTTGTTGACCTGCGGAAGGACGTGGCAAAGCGTGTCAACCTGCCGCCGTATGTCATATTCATGGACGTGTCGCTCGAACAGATGGCCACGCTATATCCCGTGAAACTCGAGGAATTGCAGAACATACAGGGAGTGGGAGCGGGAAAGGCACGCAAGTTCGGGAAACCATTCGTGGAACTGATAAGGAAACATTGTGAGGAAAACGACATCGAACGCCCCGAGGACATGCGAATAAGGACAGTGGCGAAGAAATCCATGCTAAAGGTGAAAATCATAAAGAGCATAGACGCAAAGATGGCACTCGACGACATAGCAATCGCGGAGGGAATCGACTTCGAAGAATTGCTTGACGAGATCGACACCATCGTTTACAGCGGGACAAAACTCAACATCGACTATTTCCTCGAGGAAGTGATGGACGAAGACCATGTGGACGAAATATACGGCTATTTCATGGAGAGCGAGACCGATGACCTCGAGGTGGCGATGAAGGAACTCGGGAGCGAGTATGAGGAGGATGAGATACGCCTCGTGCGCGTGAAGTTCATGTCGGAAAAAGCCAACTGACATGTCTGTTAACAAAATATTACTACCTTTGCTTCTGCTCCCAGCGCTTGCGGGGGCGGCTGAGCGTGACTCCCTGCGCCATTTCGGCGCAGAGATTTCCTTTTCCCCGGGGACTTTGGTGACGATAGATAAATACCAGAGGAAATTCATGCAGACCAGCGCCTCCGGCTCTTTCGCCATCGCCATGACATACAGCGCACTGCCAAGTGACAGCGACGCTTTCGCCGCCGACTATGGCTACCCGTCGTTCTCGTTCGGGCTGCGCTACAGCGACCACCACCGCGTGCTGATGCAGCGCGCCCATGACCCAGCGTGGGGAACGTACCAGCCGGTTGACTACAAGTCGAGGCTCGGCAACATCATCACGGCATACGCATCGTTCAACCGTCCGCTGCTACGCAGCCGGCGGTGGGAGATTGACTACATGCTGAGCATGGGCATAGGCTACTCGCACCGGAAATGGAACAACCGCGATGCCATAGACAACCTGCTCATAGGCTCTCGGTGGCTCATATATTTCGGTGCGGGCGTGCATTGCACATACCGTGTCGCGCCGCAGTGGGGCATACGCGCCGGCGTGGACTACTATCACCACAGCAACGGCTCGATGAACATGCCAAACAAGGGCGTAAACGTTGTCGGACCTGCCGTCGGTTTGGTTTACTATCCCTATTATGACGACGTGTCGGAGCGGCATTGCGAGTTCCGCCCCGGGCAATTCAAAAGCTACTGGTATCTGAATTTCTCCGCATCGGCTGGCATCAAGGCACTCAACGAGGAGTTCCAGCTGACACAGTATTACACCCCTCCCGATGCCCCGGGCTACTGCAAGAACAGTTTCAAACGCTATGCAATGTGGTCTGCCTCGGCCGACGTCATGCGCCGGTATGCCCGCCGATGGGCATCGGGCGTGGGCGTGGATGTGTTCTATAGCCGCTGCACAGACGACGTCAGGGATATTGAGACGGCCTGGCAGCAAGCCGACAGATACAGCCGGTGGTCCGTCGGCATTGCCGCGAAGCATGAGGTATTCTACCGCCAGTTATCCATCGCAATGAGCATCGGCTGGTATGTTTACCGCCATGCAGGCTTCAAGGCAAAGGCGCTGGAGGCACCTTACTATGAGCGCGTCGGCATAAATTACACTTTCCGCAAGTTGGGGAATGTGCGCCTCGGCGTGAACGTAAAGGCCCACCGCACGCTCGCCGACTACACGGAAATGTGCGTCGCGGTGCCGGTGAGAATGTGACTTGCCACCGGATTTTCCCATGCCGGCAATAAACGAGCGGCGACCCTTGCTTTCTCCCACAGGTCGCCTCGCTATTTCTTGCGATGCTTGTCCCTCCACTTGGTGGCAAACACGGGGGACATCACAGCAGATTTGCCAGTGAAGAGTACTTGAGCACAGCCCTTGATTGGCTTAGAAGACGGTAGAACTCCCGGGCGGAGTTCTTCACATAGGACTGCTTCCGTATGTGTATGCAGCCCTCCATGCTGAAATCGGCAATTTCCAGCGGGATTGCCACCAGCCCCTCCTCATCGTGTATTGTGGCTTCGGCCAGGACGGTTATTAGTTTGCTCTGCCTTATGAGTTTCAGTAGAATGCTTACGTCGTTCAGCTCTATCCTAACCTTGATCTTGCCGTTCATTTTGAGTATCATCTCGTCGAAGATGTTGCGTGCCTGTAGTCCGCGTGCTGGTAGAGCCATGTCGTACAACATTATGTCGTCAATGGTCAAAGACTTTCGCTTTGCGAGGGGGTGGTTTTCGCTTGTCACAACAGACAGGCGGTTGCCGAACAGCACATGGCTGTCGATCTTGTCGTTTATGTCGGTTGGCTTGAACGCCAGCACGAAGTCTATGTCGCGTTGTTGTAGCATGTCCATCAACTCGCTCATGGTCTTGTAATATATGTTGAGCCTGACGTTTGGATATTGTTTCATGAACTCCAAGACTGTTTCCGTGAGCAAGGGGCTGAAAGTGAATGTCACTCCAATGTTGAGCTCTCCTGCCAGCATGTTTTTCAGGTCTGTCATTTTCTGGACGCATGTGTCAGCATCGCTTATCAGCTGCCTCGCACACCGGTACAGCTGCTGGCCTGCCTCCGTTAGCGAGACCTCGTGGCTGTTGCGGTCAAACAACACCGTGTCGAACTCTTGCTCCAACTGCCTTATTTGCTGCGAAAGGGTACTCTGTGTGATGAACAGTGATTTTGAAGCCTCCGAGAAATTCAGAAGTTCTGCCACTTTCAGGAAATATCTTATCTGTCTTAATTCCATGATTAAACCGTCCTCAATACATGTTTCTGGTCACGCGGTAAGACATCTTGCTGAGGATGAAGATGGGAATCGTAACACCAAGCACCATTCCGAGGATGTCGAATACGCACGTGAAACAATTTGATGTGCAAAGATACAAATAATGGTTGAATAATTCCTCGTTTGATGTAAATAAACACATCACCAGCCCCTCGACGGTCCTGTAGGCATACATTCCGGGGATCATGGGCAGCAATGATGGAAACGAGAAAGTCTCCGGTGGGCATTTTGCTTTGCACGCCCAGCCTACGGACATGAAGCCAATGACCAGCGCTGCCACGAAACTTGAGACAATGAGGCTTCCTTGGTTGAATGCGTTGTTCATAAGGATGTATCTCACGCCATGCCCAGTACCTGATATAAGGGCGCAATATGGGTAGGCGTTTCGCGGTGGATTGCTTATGCTCGCAAATCCGATGCCGGCCAAAGCCCCAAACATGGCGTCTTCAAAGACGTTGAAAATGAATGTCATGACTTGCGCGCTCTTTAAAACATCCTGAGATTCATAAGAAGAATTCCTGCGGCCAACCCAACAGACAGGCAGAAAGTAAGTGTAACGGCATCCATAAACCTGCAAAATGACACAAGGTACTGCCCCTGGATCATGTCGCTGATGCTGTTTATGTATGGTATGCCTGGTATGAGGTAAAGCACGGATGTCCCTAATGATACATCTGGGGTGTCTCCAAAATGGAACACATAACCGGCGGAACCTATCACTGAAGAGAAAAAAGCGCAAAGGACAAACACTGCCTTGGTGTCTATATGCTCGTCGAGCAGCATTTGCTTGAATCGAAATCCTGCAAGGGTGGCCAGGAACACTGTTGCCATTGCACAGGCATCACCTCCGAAAAGTCGGCAGAACGACATGTTCGCAAGCGAGGTGAGCAGCAAGACGAGCCTTCCGTTTGTGTTCGGGGCAGAGATAATCCGGCCAAACTCGCGCTTCGCCTCCTCTTGGGTTACCAGCCTGTCGGCGATGCTCCAGCTTAGCTTGCTCAACTGGGTGTTCTTGTAGAAGCTGATGCCCATGTGCGGAGCCTTCTTGATATAAGCCTGCGACAATCCGGACACCTCGTCGAAGTGCGTGAGGTGGATGCTTCCCGGCATTATCATCAGTTCCAGGTTCAGGTTCCACACACTCACAATACGGTCCACGTTTTTCTTGATGCGCGCGCATGTGGCCCCGCATCCATATAGCAGGGCTGCATAGTCGGCCAAGAACAGGCACGCGTGTTTTGCATTTGATGATTCCATTTACAGGTCTATTCTTCCCAGTCGTACACGTTGTATTCGTCGTCGAACTCGAATATCTTGTTGTGGTGTGCTTGCATGCGCATTTTTACGGCTCCACGCAATACGAACAATACGAAAAGAAAAATTACCACTGCACTCCAGACAATTGCTTGATTTCCCATGATTTTTAATACTTTTGAATGTTTGACTGTTTATTCATTTTGACGCTGCAAAGTTACGTCGCTTGCCCAACCTGCAATCGTTTCGGTTACGCATTTTGTCTATACCAGCAATCGCAAACGCCCAAGGTCGGGGGAAAATACATTTTCCCATGATCGTGAGCCTTTGCTATTGTTGCGTATAGCCACGGATATGTCTTTGACATTGCAGCTTCACAAAAGGTTTCTGGATGAATGTCGTTATGTTTAAGTATGCATTTTTCAGTCAGGAAAAACAACTGTCTTGCAGGGCAGCATGTGGTTCTCTTACGGGATATTCCAAAAATGCAACGTTTCACATTTGTTTTTATGGATAGCCGCTATTTGGCGAGGCGTGATTACACTGAAATTTTTCCGACGAATATTTAACCACAACCGGTCATTGCAACACAGATTGTCCCATTTCATCCCGACAACCCGTCCCACGGCTGCTTGCAGCCGCTTGCCAGCATCTTGCTCATCGCTTTTTCTTGACGTGGCCCGCTACGCCCGCAAAACGACAACCAATCTGCCATGGCAATCGACTGCAATCAGTTTGGGTTCAATGGCCGGTTGGGGGTTAAGGGGGAATGTCCATGCGTGCCTTTTAACAGCGGTCGGATCGGACTCCGGTCTGTGATTGTGGGTCAATACATGTGAAAATTGTTGCCCTTTGGCGGTTTTTTATATGATTCCTATTTTCGGCGTTGCTTTTTTTCGTCCGGACAGTTTTCTGTTTGTGTATATGGTGATATGAAAGGAGTTGGGACCTTGCACTGCTGACCACATGGCGTTGTTCATGGAAGTCACGCCAAACGTTATGGTACAGTATGCGATGCCCCAACTCCTTTTGTTGAGATGTTTGTCCTCGGGGATTCCCGTCAGTTCCCGAACGTCAGCGCGTGGCCGTCACAGTCAATCACGATTGGCTTCGTGCGGTTGACTTCCCCGGCGAGCAGCCGTTTCGACAGGTCGTTGAGGACATACCTCTGTATTGCCCGTTTCACAGGTCGCGCGCCGAACTCCGGGTTGTATCCTTCCTCGGCGAGGAATTGGATTGCAGCCGGGGTGACATCGAGCCGCACGTCCTGCCCGGCGAGCGTCTTCTTCACGGCGGCCACCTGGAGGCGAACCACGTCGGCAATCTCGCTCTGGGTGAGCGGCAGGAACATTATCGTCTCGTCGATGCGGTTGAGGAACTCCGGGCGTATCGTCTTCTTGAGCATTTCCATCACCGTTGCCCTCGTGCTGTCAATGACGGCATCGCGGCTCGAGTCGGTCATCTTGCTGAACTCACTTTGTATGTACTGCGAGCCGAGGTTCGATGTCATTATGATTATGGTGTTCTTGAAGTTCACCGTCCGTCCCTTGTTGTCGGTCAGCCGTCCGTCGTCGAGCACTTGCAGGAGAATGTTGAACACGTCCGGGTGTGCCTTCTCAATCTCGTCGAACAGCACCACCGAGTATGGCTTGCGGCGCACCGCCTCGGTGAGTTGTCCGCCCTCGTCGTACCCCACATATCCGGGAGGCGCGCCGATGAGGCGGCTCACGCTGAACTTCTCCTGGTATTCCGACATGTCGATGCGCGTCATCATGTGCTCGTCGTTGAAGAGGTATTCGGCAAGCGCCTTTGCCAGCTCCGTCTTTCCAACGCCCGTCGTCCCGAGGAAAATGAACGATGCTATCGGGCGTTTCGGGTCATGCAGTCCCGCCCTGCTGCGGCGCACGGCATCGCTGACGGCCGTTATCGCCTCGTCCTGACCGATGACTCTCTTGTGCAGCTCGTCCTCGAGTCGCAGCAGTTTGTCCCTCTCGCTCTGCATCATCCTCGTCACGGGGATGCCCGTCCATCGGCTCACCACCTCCGCTATGTCGTCAACGGTGACCTCCTCGCGCACCATCCTGTTTCCCTCGCCATGTGCCAGTTTTTTGGTCAGCGCGGCGATGTCGTCCTCGAGAGCCTTCAGGCTGCTGTACCTTATCTCAGCCACCCGTGCATAGTCGCCCTCTCTCTCGGCGCGCTCGGCCTCGAACTTCAGTTGCTCCATCTTCTGCTTGTCCTGCTGGATTTTGTCCACCAGTGCCTTCTCGCTCTCCCATTTCGCGCGTGCCGTGTTCTCCTGTTCACGCAGCGTGGCAATCTCCTTGTCAAGTTGTGCAAGTTTCTCCTTGTCGTCCTCGCGCTTGATGGCCTCGCGCTCGATCTCCAGTTGCTTCAGTTGCCGCATCAGGTCGTCGAGCTCCTCAGGCACGGAGTCGCGCTCCATGCGCAGTTTCGCGGCGGCCTCGTCCATCAGGTCGATGGCCTTGTCAGGCAGGAAACGGTCGCTGATGTAGCGTTCCGAGAGTTTCACCGCTGCTATGCACGCGTCGTCCTGGATGCGCACCTTGTGGTGGTTCTCGTAGCGCTCCTTCAGTCCGCGCAGGATGCTTATTGCCGACATTTCGTCCGGCTCTTCAACCATCACGGTCTGGAAACGCCGTTCGAGAGCCTTGTCTTTCTCGAAGTACTTCTGGTATTCGTTCAGTGTCGTGGCGCCTATTGCGCGCAGTTCCCCGCGTGCCAGCGCCGGTTTCAGTATGTTGGCGGCATCCATCGCGCCCTCTCCTCCGCCTGCGCCCACGAGGGTGTGTATCTCGTCGATGAACAGGATGATGTTGCCGTCGCTATTTGTCACCTCGTTGATGACGCTCTTGAGTCGCTCCTCGAACTCCCCCTTGTATTTTGCCCCGGCGAGCAGCGCGCCCATGTCGAGGCTGTACAGTTGTTTGTCCTTGAGGTTCTCCGGCACGTCGCCGCGCACGATGCGCGCTGCCAGCCCCTCCGCGATGGCGGTCTTTCCCGTTCCCGGCTCACCGATCAGCACCGGGTTGTTCTTCGTCCGCCGCGACAGTATCTGCAGCACGCGGCGTATCTCCTCGTCGCGGCCTATCACCGGGTCGAGTTTCCCGGCGCGCGCCTCCTCCACGAGGTTCTTGGCATATTTGTCGAGGCTGCGGTAGTTGTCGTCTGCCGACTGGCTTTTCACCTTCTGCCCGTTGCGCAGCTCGTCCATGGCCTTCCTCGTGTCGGCCTCGGTCATGCCGGCATCTTTCAGGATTCGCGCGGCGGTGCTGTTCACTTTCAGCAGCGCGAGGATGAGAGGCTCGGTGCTGACGAACTCGTCACCCATTTCCTTCGATATTTCCCCGGCCTTCACCAGCACCGTGTTAGCGTCGTTGCCCAGGTACGGTTGTCCGCCCTGAACGCGCGGCAGGTGTGCCAGTTCGCTGTCAACGAGTTGCTCTATGTGCGCGCCGTTCGCTCCGGTCTTTTGGAAAAGGAAGTCCGTTATGTCCTTTGCCTTCACCAGCACCCCCTTCAGCAGGTGGACAGGCTCTATGGTCTGCTGCCCTGCGCGCATGGCGGTTTGCATAGCTTCCTGCACCACCTCCTGCGCCTTGATCGTAAAATTGTCGATTGTCATAATAATCTCCTTTCTTTTTATTTCTGCAATCACATGTTCAAAAGACGTGCCTCGCGGTTTCCTGCTGACAAAATGGCATTACTGGCACGCCTTCTTGTCATGCAGCAGGGCTTCACGGTCATTTTGCAGTCGTCCATTTTCCTTTTACGTGGAAAACCAATCCTTTTCGCGTTTTGGCTCTGTTGGTCTTTGCCTGATGCCTGACGTGTTCGCCGTTCAGCATCAACGGTAATGCAAATTCGGCGAGTTTGCTCACCAAATTCGGCGAGTTTATATTCCAAATTCGGCGAATTTACCTTCCAAATTCGGCGAGTTTGCTTTTAAAACTAGCATTGTACAAAGATAGTGTTGCAAATCATTTGCAGCATGAGTCTAAGATTATAAAACGAAATTACAACTTTCCAAAATGGCGTAACAAATCCTATTTTAAGAAGTATTGTCGTTGAAAAATCTGCAAAATGCTTACAAAATAGCTAAAAATACATGTGTTTTGTTACGAAATGCAACTAAAAAAGATTTTCTATATTTATTTTTGGCATAAAACTATTTTGAAACTTAAAAAATGTGTATCTTTGTACTTGTTAAGACTAGTTCTAACCGTATGTGGAAAGTCCATGTATGTAATTGTGTAATGTTCAAAACGATTTGTTATGAATGACTTTTTCAAACTTCCTGTTGCTTTGACCGAAGCATTGTCTAAAAATGACATGATGCTTGTAGTTGGTGGAGACAAAGCCGTTGAAATTACAGTTGTAAACGAAGGTCACGGCTGTAATGTAGCAGGTGCGTTGAACAGAGGAACAGGCTGCGGCTGTTAATCTGTTTTTACCTTAAAGCAGATAAGGAGTTTCAAATGTAAAAATATTTGTGCTTCTTATCTGTTTATTAGTAAAAAGTAAATGTTTTAGCATGATGAAAAGAAATAAATACCAGACATATATAGAAGTTGATAAAGGTATATTCCTTTATTTTAATTCATTCAGCTCAAAATACCTTTTGCTTGATGAAAAGAAACATAACATATACCAAAATAGCTCATTGGAATATATTAAACAAAATCATTTGGACTTATATAACACATTGCTAAATGCGCAATTTGTTGTCTCTGATGACTTTGATGAACAAGCAATTGTTGAGTACAAAAAACTGGCGGAAAAAATGGACACAACGATGTATCATGTTGTTGTGAATGTTACTCTTGACTGTAATTTAAGATGTTGGTATTGCTACGAAAAGAAAATTCAAAATAGTAAGTTGTATAGAAATGTTATAGAGGCTATAAAATTAAATGTAACCCTACAATATGATAAAGTACGTTTCAAAACTTTGAAGATTTCTTTTTTTGGTGGTGAGCCTTTTTTGAACTTTGAGGGAATTCAAAATATTTTAGACTTTGCACGAACTTTTTGCAAGACAAGGGAAGTTGTACTTTTGGCTGATTTTACAACTAATGCTACATTGATAAAAAAGGAACATCTTGAATATCTACAAAACTTGAAATGTTGCTTTCAAATCACATTGGATGGAGACCGCCAAAAGCATAATGAAGTCAAGCACTTAAATGGTGTAGATACCTTTATGCGTACTATTGATAATATACACCATATTTCCAATACGATAAAGGAGTCTTATATCTGGGTTCGTGTCAACTATGACGAGAAAACCCTTGAGCATATAGATGACATTCTTGTACTCATTGACGATTTAGACAAGAATCACACATTCTTAATTCTGCGTAAAATATGGCAGACGGATACGAATGTTATTAATCCTGAACTTTTAATAGGAGCAATACAAAAGATTTTGGATCATAAATTCTTTGTAGATTGCTATGCACTTTCAAGAAGTGGTATCTGTTTTGCCGAACGTATGAACCAAGTCTTAGTCAATTTTGATGGAAAAGTATTCAAGTGTTCAACTTTAGAATCCTTTGATGACGATAATTCTTTAGGTAAGTTGAATCTTCAGACTGGCGAGATTAAATGGGATTTGAACAAAGTAGCTCAGATTCCACGTATATTACCCAATAAGAGATGTTCAGAATGTTGTTTGTATCCATGTTGCTTGGGACCTTGCAATAAAAATATATTGAAATCCCCAGATAGAACTTGCATCATTGACGAAATGAATCTTTCCATGCGAGATTATTTGATGTATAATTTTAAATTGAATTTTCTTTATGAGAATTTTAGCGACACTAATCTTTAGCTTTTTTGCAACGTTTAGTTTTGGGACTACAACTAAGCAGGATATTCGTGGTGTGATACTTGATATGAATAACACCCCGATACCTTACGCTACTATATTTTTAATAGATTCGGATTCTACTTTTATAAATGGATGTACAACTGATGATAATGGTGCATTTTTCTTACCAGACAGTCTAAAAGAAGGTATGTCATTAAAAGTTTCTGCGATAGGCTACAATACGCTTATCGCAAAAATATCTGCTGCAAGTTTTCCTGTTACTTTGAAGTTGGAAAATAAAAGCTATCAATTAGGAGAAGTCACAGTAAAAAGAAAAAGACCTATGCAGCATTTAAGCAAAGGGGGAATTGTGACTACAGTAAAAGGTTCTGTTTTATCTATAGCAGGCAATGCTGTAGATGTTATAGGACAGTTGCCTGGAGTAAGGATTGAAGATGAGCAAATTAGTATTTTGGGTAAAGGCTATCCAAATTTTTACATAAATGGACGCAAACTAAATGATTTAAGCGAACTAAGCCGATTGTCCTCAAATGAAATTGAAAGCATTGAGGTCTTGAATAATCCTGGAGCAAGATATAGTGCTGAAACAAAATCTGTAATATTAATTAAGACTATAAGAAAAAATGGAGAGGGCTTGAGCGGGAACGTCCAGTCTGTAAGCCGTTTTGCGCATTCGTTTTCCCAGTCAGGCAATATGGCTTTGAATTACCGCCATAATAATGTAGACATATTTGGCTCTTTGGCTTTAGACCATTCAAAAAGGTATCAAAAGCAAGACAATTCTACGCACATAGACTTTAATAATGAGGTTTATGATTTAAAGTCAGCTATGACAATATTTCCTGTAAATACCTCTTATATAGCAAACGTAGGTTTTAATTGGCAAGTAGATAAGTACAATACTTTAGGCTTAAAATATGAATTTCAAGGAATCCCTAATGGCAGTTCAAGTTGGAATCAACAGGAAAAAGTTTTCTTGAACGGAGAATGGCAAGATGAAATAGCCTACCATACCCATTGGAAGAGAAAGACTATGCCACAGAATTTGATTAATGTATATTATCTTGGAAATATTAATCATTGGAGTTTTAGCTTAAATAATGATTTTTATTATAGCAAAAACACTGTGAATCAAGATATGAAAGAAGACAGTAGCACTGACAATGGTGAAAATACAATAAACAGTTTAAATCATGTACGAAATAAAATGATTGCAACGAAAGGTGTTGTTGGATATACTCTGCAAAAAAGTAAAACAGAATTAGGCTATGAATATACGTATACAGACCGCATTGACAATTTCTTGAATTATGGAATTTTATTGCCTAATTCTTATAACCATATAAAAGAAGGCAATTTTGCGTTATTTCTCAGCACTAATATTACTTTGGGGAAATATGAAATTTCAGGTGGGGTAAGATTCGAGCATACCGTATCTGACTATTACCAGAATAATCAAATTGTAAAAGAACAAAGTAGGAAATACAGCAATTTTTTCCCTACTATAGACTTTTCTTTTCCAATTAAACGAGCAAACTTTTCCCTTTCATATACAGCGAAGACACGCCGTCCTCTGTATAACCAGTTGAGTAGTAACATACAATATGACGACCGCTTTACATATGAACAAGGCAATCCTATGCTGCAATCCGAAATCAATCATGACATCACGTTTGCTGGAATTTATAAATGGCTATATTTCTCAGCAAGCTATCAGTATGTCAAGAATGCAATAGTTGGAATTGTTGAGTCATATTCGGAAAACGAGCCCATTAATTTAATGACATTCGTAAATTACAAACATATATCAAAGTATAGTTCTGTGCTGTCCTTATCGCCAACAATTTCAAAATGGTCCCCTCGCCTTATCTTAAATTTTATGGGACAAGATTTAAAAATCAATGCAATGGGAAAAAGTCAGTTGATGAATAACCCTTTATTGTTTTTTTATTTTTATAATAATGTAAAGATATGTAAAGGAATGACTTTGAATGGAGACATCATGGGACACACATCTGGAGATATGGATGTGGTTTCATTGAAACCTTCTTGGCAGATAAATATAGGAATAACCAAAACAACGAAAAATTGGTTCTTTCAGTTGAATGCTACAGATTTGTTTAAAACGGCAAGGAATTCCATGATAACTTATGGTAGTCAAATGGTTCTTGACAAATGGAATTATAGTGATTCACAAGCTGTACGTTTTACAGTCCGATATTCATTTAATTCTACAAATAGCAGGTACCAGGGAAGGAATGCAGGACAAAAAGAAATCAATAGATTGTAAACGATGAAACATTTTCCAATTATACACCAACATGACACGATGCAATGCGGTATCGCTTGCCTGCAAATGGTATGTAAATATTTCGGAAGAGAATACGCATCAGATTTCCTGTCGAATCTTTGTTTTGCCACAACAGAAGGTGTTTCGATGTTAGGCATCAATGAGACTGCCAACAATTTAGGATTACGCACTGTTTGTGTAAAAACAACGACTTCTATTTTTGACAAATCTCCATTGCCTAGCATCCTTCACTGGGATCAAAACCATTTTGTTGTATTATATAAGGTTAAAAATGGAAAGAAATTCTATGTTGCTGACCCAGGAAAGGGATTGGTAACTTATAGCTTAGATGAGTTCAAGCAGCATTGGATAAGCACAAAATCTAATGGTGAGGATAAGGGCATCGCCATGTTTTTGGACACCACTCCTGCTTTCTTTACCTATCAGATGGAAGGTGAAGAGAATATCAAGGGAAAGAGGTCTTTCCGATTTCTTTTTGGATATGTGAATAAATATCGCAAGTACTTCGGGCAAATCATCTTGGGCTTGATAGTTGGAAGTCTCTTGCAACTTGTCTTGCCATTCCTTACCCAATCCATTGTGGATGTCGGCATCAAGAACCAAGATATTGGCTTTGTTTGGCTTATCCTATTGGGGCAGTTGATGCTTACAATCAGTAGGACAGCAATCGACTTTATCCGCAGGTGGCTGTTGCTTCACATATCTCTGCGCATCAACATCTCATTGGTGAGCGATTTCTTTATCAAACTCTTGAAACTGCCGATGTCTTTCTTTGACACGAAACTCATGGGTGACTTGATGCAGAGAATGAATGACCATAGCCGTGTTAACAACTTCCTGACGCAGCAGACACTCAACATCACCTTTGCCATGCTCACCTTCGTAGTGTTCTCGGTGGTGCTGTTCTTCTATAATAAGTTGGTGTTTGCCATCTTCTTGTTGGGAAGCATCCTTTATGGTGCATGGATGACCTTGTTTTTAAAGCGGAGGAAGGTACTTGATTACGAGTTATTTGAGCAACAAGCCATTAACAACAACAAAACTTATGAGTTCATCACTTCCATGCAGGAAATCAAGTTGCAAGATTGTGAGCAGCGCAGAAGATGGGAATGGGAGGATACGCAAGCAGATCTGTTTGGCGTGCAGATGAAGTCGCTCAAACTTCAGCAGGCACAGGAGGCAGGAAGTATCTTCATCAATGAGGTTAAGAACATCGTCATTACGGTAGTCGCTGCAACTGCCGTAATTCATGGGCAAATGACACTCGGTATGATGCTTGCCGTGCAATACATCATCGGACAGCTAAACTCTCCAGTGGAGCAACTTATGAACTTCTTCTATTCCTTGCAAGATGTGAAGATTAGCTTGGAACGTATCAATGAGATTCACCAGATGGATGACGAGAATGGCAAGGAAGGCTTGCTAACTTCTATCGAGGACAAGAGTGATGGTATTGCCATCAATAACATCATGTTCAAGTACGACCCACATGCTTTGTGCAAGACCATAGACGATGTAAGCATCCATATACCGCAAGGCAAGGTAACTGCTATTGTTGGTGCGTCTGGCAGTGGAAAAACCACCCTAATTCGTTTGATGCTCGGTTATTATCCTGTCTTGGAAGGGCAAATCAACATAGTTAACACCGACATCAACAAGCTAAACAAGAAATGGTGGCGCAGACAATGTGGTGTTGTCATGCAGGACGGTGTTATCTTCTCGGAGAGTATCGCAAGAAACATAGCCGTTGATGATGGCGAAATAGACAAGGAAAGATTGTTGAAAGCATCTGAGATAGCTTGCATCAAGGATTATGTGATGGCTTTACCTCTGAAGTTCAACACCAAGATTGGACGTGATGGCGTGGGACTGAGCCAAGGACAGAAACAGCGTATCTTGATAGCAAGGGCTGTTTATAAGAATCCAGACTATATCTTCCTTGATGAGGCGACCAACTCGCTCGATGCCAACAATGAGAGAAGCATCGTGGAGAACTTGGATAAGTTCTATAAGGGAAAGACGGTTGTGATTGTAGCTCATCGCCTAAGCACGGTGAAGAATGCCGACCAAATCGTGGTCTTTGATCATGGTAAGGTGGTTGAGGTGGGCAACCATGAGTCCTTGACCGCCAAGCGAGGAGCATACTATAATCTTGTGAAGAATCAGTTGGAATTAGGAAACTAAAATACTTTTGATATGGAACAGAAAGAAAGAGAATCGGATAACATAGAGTTGAGAAGTGAGAAGATGAGGAACGTGATATGCAAAGTTCCTCCTCGTCTCGTCAGCTTGGGGACAGTTGTCATTACGATAACAGTCCTTGCTCTCGCAGTTGCCTTCTATAAAACACCTTATCCTATATCCATAGAGGCTACTGGTGAGGTCATTAATCAAAGAACAGTACAAGTGTTTGTGCCATACAAATATTTGTATCTTTTCGATGAGTCAAGAACTGCTCATGTTTCTTTAGAGGGCAACGACAATACATCATATAATTGCGACATCATAAGCCATAATGCTAAACTCATACATAGAGAAGATGGCAACTATTTTATGGCTACAGCCACTGTGAGCACATATGGACAAAATACCCCTGTGCTGCAAAAGTACATGAAAGCCGATGTCAGAATCATCGTCAGCAATAAAACGCTATGGCGGCAGATATTCGGATAAACTATATCCGAATACAGCTGTTTATTTTTGGATGCATATTGTTGGTAAGCATCAGATTTAACGCAAAAATTTCTAAATTCCATAAATTTCTCATTGTGAATAATTGTATATTTAGAAAATCGTCGTATCTTTGCCCTCGAATTGAAGCGTTCTTCGTATATTGCAAAATACAGAAACGAGCATAAGTCCGCTCGTTTCCATATTGTTACCTATGTTAATATAGGTAAACGCCCAACTTCTTGATATTAAATTGAAATTCAATTTAGAGCGAGTTAGTTTCGTATTTTGTATCTTTGCGCCGGATGTGGCACTGCTTGTGTTTGGTCGGTGCTTCTGCAAATAACATTAAAAAACGGTCTGATTATGAAACGATGGCATTCCATATTGGTGTTCGCGGTGCTTGTGGCATCGAGCGTGGCGACGAGCGTTGGCAGTTACAATGCTGCCGGCAGGCGCGCCGAACTTGATTTGAACGAGGCTCTCGGCGTGGCGTTGGCCGTACAGAGGTCAACCGTGATAACGCCGGACACGCTTGCGCTGTTCCGCAGCAACATACACACTGCCGAACTGCGGAAGTCGAGCAGGATAGTGGTATGCTGTGCCGAAGGCGAACGCATGGCATACCGTGCCGAGTGCCTCGCGTCTGCGGTGTGGAGCATCAGCGACCAGCGTCCCGCCGCCTTTCTTGCCGTGGTTTCCATGCTTTGGGCGGTCGGTTGCGTCTTTCGTTTCTACCCACGCCACGGATGCGCCGTTTATAATAATGTGCCGGCGGTGGCAGCCGCCAAACTCCGTGGCAGGCGCGGCACGGCAAAGGGCTCCCGTTCGATTGTGCTTGATGAGGACACAGGCATTTTCCATGATGCGAATGGGGAGGAGATACCGTTCACGCCCATGCAGCAGCAGCTCATGGCCATGTTTCTCGCCTCGGGCAGCGGCGTGCTTTCAAAGTCGGACATCTGCGATGCGCTGTGGCCTGGGAAGGAAGATGCCTCGGAGACACTCTATGCGCTTATGGGACGCATAAAGCCGGTGGTGGAGAAACATTCCGGCATGAAGATAGAAAGTCTGCGCGGAAGGGCATACCGTCTCGTGGAAAGGAAATGACGCTGGCTGGCCGCCGTCGGGCAATTGTCAGACAAATGTCAGCGATTTTATGCCGCCAAGTAGCGGCAGGCTTAATATCTTTGCCGTCAAAAAAGGAAAGATATGAAGAATGCAGTATTGTCTTTGTTGTTGTTCATGTCACCGCTATGCCTGTCTGCCCAGGTTGATGGCGGCGAGATAGGGGAGGTGACGGTGAGGGGCAGCCGTGTGGTGGAGAAGCGTGACGGGCGCTGGATATATCCCTCAGAGGAAGAACTGGGCAGTTCGCCGAATGGCTATTCGCTGTTGCAGAAACTCTCGTTGCCCGGAATAAAAGTAGATGTCGCGCAGCGCGTGATATCCTCTGTTGACAATATGGGCGGAATAAAGATGTTCGTAAACGGCGTGCCGGCAACCAGGCAGGATGTCTCGGCGCTCGAAATGTCCGCCGTGGTGAGGGTGGAGTTCATCGACCGCCCCGGTCTTCGCTATGGTGAAGACGTGGCGTATGTTATAAACTTCGTGACGAAGAGGGCGACCGGAGGATATACCTTGGGCGCGGATTTGATGCACGACCTGACGTGCCGCAGCCTTTCGGATGGCGCGTTCGCGCGCTTAAACAGAGGAACTGGTGAAATCGGCGTGGCATACACGTTCGGATATGGTGACATGAGGGGTTCGAGGGTGAGCGAGGATGCTGAATACACCCTTACAAGCGGCGATGTGAAGAGGGTGACGAGGTATGACTTGGCGAACAGGGAAAGGAACTCCAGCCACTCCGCCCAACTGTCATATTCTGTCGCGGACACGGCGTTTGTCATGCAGGCAAGGCTGTCATACGACAACGGAAGGGAGAGAAGCAGCGCGGAGAGGGCGATCGACAATGACGGCAGAGCCGTGAAACGCTCGAGGCAGAACACCGGTAACGCCACGCTCGACATGTATTTCAAGCGCGACTTCCGCCGCCACCAGGGCATCACGGCAGACTTTGCCGTGACGAACATAGCCAGTGACGGAAACGAGTTTTACAGCGAGGGCGCGCCGTATGTATACGACATAGACGGCAGGACGTGGGCCGTGCAGGGCGAGGTGCTGTATGACAATGCGCTGAAATGGTTCAACGTGGACGTGGGGATGAATTTCTGCCAGACGCTGACAGACAACAGATATACGGGCGATGCCGGCGCACGCGCACTCTACCGCAGTTCGGAACAGTATCTCTTCGGGCAGGTCAGCGGGACAATCGCGTGGTTGCAGTACACCGCCGCCATGGGGGCAAGCACACGTTACTACCGCCAGGGGCGATGGCGCAACCGCCACTTCGTACTGCGCCCGAAGCTTGACGTGTCATGCCCGCTCGGCAGCGGGCTGCGGCTGGCATACTCCTTCGAGTGCAGTCAGAAAATGTCGCAGATAGCGATGATAAACGATGTCGCGATACGCAGGAACACCATGGAGATGGTCATGGGCAACCCAGACCTGAAGCCACACCGGGTGATCGAGCACCTGTTGCGCATGACGCTGACGAGGCCAGGGCTCATGGCAATGCTGCAGGGATATGTGAAGCTCAACCCCAACAGCAACCTGCACCACATCACGCGCACGGAGGACGACATGTTCGTCGACAAGCAGTTGAACCAGCCACACTGCAACCTGGTGATGGGCATGGCATACGCGCAGTATGACATCGTGCCGCAGCACCTCACTGCATCTGCAAGCGCGGCGGTGTTCCTCTGCGACAACAAAGGCATTGACTACCGCCACCGCCATACGACGTTCAACGGCACGGCGTCGCTGAACGCCTACCTCGGCAGATGGACCCTCTCGGCATACTTTGACTCTGGCTTCGGATGGATGGAGGGTGAGACGCGAGGGCGCAACGGGGCCGACTTGCAGTTGTCTGCATCCTGTCAGGCTGGGCCGCTCACGCTCTCGCTATACTGCCGCAACCCTTTCCGCGCGCACCCTGTGACGCTGCGCAGCGAAATGGTGAGTGCCTACCTGCACAAGGAGGTGGTGATCCGCAACGGCGATGCGGGCAACTATGTCGGCGTGAACGTGTCGCTGAAGCTGCAGCGTGGCAGGAAATACCGTGACATACAGCGCAGCATCAGCCTGCGCAAGCCGGATGCCGGTATATTGAGGAAATAGGCGTGCGGCGCCCGGGGGCGTTATTTCCCCAGTATCTGCTCGCCGTGTATCTTTGTCTTTATCTCCTTGGGCAGGAAGATTCGCTCGATGATTCCCTCCTCGTTTATTATGAACGTGGTGCGCATCGTGCCGAAGTACTTCCTGCCATACATGCTTTTCTCGCCCCACACGCCGAATTTCTCGTTGAGGACCTTCCCGGTGTCGGCGATGAGGGGGAATGGCAGTTGGTTCTTCTCGATGAATCTCTTGTGCGACTTGCCGTCCTGTATGCTCACCCCAACAACTTCATAGCCCTCGCGGCGCAGCTCGTCGTAGTTGTCGCGCAGCGAGCAGGCCTCCGCCGTGCAGCCGCTTGTGCTGTCCTTGGGGTAGAAATACAGCACGAGTTTCCGCCCGGCAAAGTCTGACAGTTTTATTTCCTTGCCGTCCTGGTCCAATCCCAGCATCTCCGGCGCCTTGTCTCCAATGTTCATTTCTTCTCTGTTTTTAAGGTTAATAATAAATGGCAATGAATTTTGCAAAGTCATACCGAATGCAAAGATAAACGTTTTTATTGAAACTTCATAACTTTATCAAAAAACTTATAAACTTGCTTTGATTTCCACAATTTTTGTATTACTTTTGCATTATACTTTCAAAACGTTTAATTGAGTATGAAAAAGGTTATATTGTTTACAGTAATATTATTGTTTAATATCCCTATGATGGTATCGGGTCAAAGTTACAAGATGTTGTGGGAAAATGTGGAGGCGGCACGCAAGAAGGATCTGCCGCAGACCATGATTACCGCGCTCGACAAGATCATAGAAAAGTCGGCGCGCGAAAAGTCATACGGCAACCTGCTGAAGGCGCAGGTCATGCGTGCCGGGGCATCCATGGAGATAAACCCTGACTCTGCTGATGCGGAGGTGGAGAAACTCGTGAATCATGCTGCCGCAGCCGACAAGAGTGATCCTGTTCTTGCTGCGGTCTACAACTGCTTGCTGGGCAATGTCTATAAGGTGAAAGATGCCGCAGGCGGCGAGAAGAGCGACACGTGGAAAGCGTATTATGCCAAGGCCTTGGCAAACCCAGACCTGCTTGCGCGGCACAAGGCGTCGGAGTTTGACCCGCTTGTCGATCATGGCGCAGACAGCAAGTACTTCAACCACGACCTCCTGAGCGCAATCGGTTTCGAGGCGGGCGACATGAGGACGCTGCATGACTACTACGCGAGGCAGGGCAACCGCAACGCGGCGTTCATAACGGCGCTGAGAATGATAGTCGGCAATGGTGATGACACGGACGATGATTATGCAGCTGACGGCGATGCGGACAATGCAAAAGTCTTTGGGCGCGACAATGCCGCACTGCTCGACTCGCTGATTGGCGTTTATGGCGACCTTGACATTTGCGGGGCCGCTGCCGCAGAACGTGCCAGATGTTATAAAAATGACGAGGACAAGGAGAAATACGGTTTCCTCAACGATGCGATAAGCAGGTGGAGCCGCTGGGATGGCGTGAACAAGCTCGTGAACATGCGCAACGAAATGACGGCACCGAGGTGCGGGACCAATATGGACAAGGGTATGGCATACCCGGATGAGAAATTCAAGGTCAGGTTTACGCTGCGTAACGTTGACGGGTTGACGGTACGCCTGCATCGTGTTGAGGCGGATGCCTTGGAGTGTCAAAAGTTCGCGACAAATTACCGCTTCGCGTATAAGCTGCTCGATAACTTCAAAAGCACAGTGGCTTTTGAAAAGGCGGTGACTTTCGGCAAACACCAGCCTTACGAGACATTCGTGGATTCGCTCACCGTGGACGGTATGCCAACGGGAGTGTATGTCGTTGAGATAGCGCCCGGTGACAAGGGCATTGACAGAATTTACATGCAACTCAATGTTACTGGCCTTGCATACGTGGCATTGCCGCAGCCCAACGAAAAGGTTAGGTTTGCCGTGCTCGACGCCAAGTCGGGACAGCCGGTGCCGGGGGCAATAGTGGGGTTGGCGGAGAATGAAGGAAACAATACCGCCCTGAAGTTCAAGCATTTCACGACAGGCACTGATGGCGAGGTCATTCTGCAATATGACGACGATTATGACTATGTCGTTCTTTCAACTGAAAATGACAAGGCATTCCCCGTGTCGGATTTCTATTTGTATGAATATGACTATGACGGGGTGCCGAGCACACGAAAACATCTGTCAATCTTCACCGACCGGGCAATATATCGTCCCGGGCAGACCGTTCATGTGACGGCATTGGCATACGAGGTAAGGAAGGGCGTTGATGCGGGCGCGTCTGTTGGCAGGGAGGTAAAGCTCGACTTGCTCAACGCCAACGGCGACGTCGTGGGCGAATATGTCGGGAAAACTGATGGCTTCGGCATGGTTTCCACAGACTTCACCTTGCCTGTGTCTGGACTGACGGGAAAGTACCGTATCCGCGAGAAAGACTATTTCAGCAGCCGGTTTATAAGGGTGGAGGAATACAAGCGTCCAACTTTCGAGGTTGATTTCGACGACTACGGCAAGCAATACCGGGCCGGCGAGACAATAACGGTGAAGGGACGTGCCAAGAGTTACGCCGAAGTGCCGGTGCAGGGCGCGAAGGTGGCATACACCATTACGCGCAGGAAGGCATGGTGGTGGGGCTGGTGGCGCGGCTCCGGGGCAGACGAGGTGGAACTGGCCAGGGGCGAGACGGTGACAGACGGCAAAGGGGAATTTGACGTGCCGCTCACCCTCACCTATCCTGTTGGCCATGATGAGGTGTTCGAGTACAACATCAGTGCCACGGTGACGGATGCCGCAGGCGAGTCGCACGATGGCGAGGTGTCGCTGCCACTGGGCAAGAAAGAGCGTTATTTCGATTTCAGCCTCCCGGAGCTTGAACTGAAGGACAAACTCAAGTCCGTGGCGTTCTCACTGCGCAATGCCGCCGGCAAGAACATTGACGGAGAGGTGAAATTCACCATCGACGGGAAGAACGAGCGGACGGTTAAGGCCAACGAGACCGTGGAACTCGACCTCTCCTCCATCGCTTCCGGGGAGCATGTGATGAAGGCGACCTGCCTTGGCGAGGAGGTGACGCGCAAGTTCGTGGTGTTCACGCTCGACGACAAAGTGCCGTGCCATGAGACACCCGACTGGTTCTATGTCACCGACGGCACATTCCCGCGCGACGGCAGGCCGGTGAGCGTCATGGTCGGCTCTTCAGACAAGGACGTGCATGTTATATATAGTATAATGTCTGGCGACAAGGTGCTTGAGAACGGCACGCTGGAACTGGACAACTCGATAAAAAAGCGCAAGTTTGAGTACAAGGATGAGTACGGCGCAGGTGTGCTGCTGCAATATGCCTGGGTGAAGAACGGCGAGTTCTACACTCACGGATTTTATATAAGGAAACCCTTGCCGGTGAAGGACCTCAATGTGAAGTGGACTTCATTCCGCGACAGGCTGACACCGGGACAGAAGGAGGAGTGGACACTCTGCGTGAAGACACCGGACGGAAAGCCGGCAAAGGCGCAGATAATGGCAACGATGTTTGACCACAGCCTCGACCAGATAGAACGTTACGACAACAATTTCTATTTGCAGCTGGATCAACCCAGGCCTTATACTCGGTTTTATTTACCGCCAGTAGGAGGGATGCGCTTTGTGGAGCAAAAGAATGTCAAGTCGCTTTATTACAAGGAAATGATGTTCACGAGCTTGATACCGCGTTCCCTGTTTGAGGTGTTTTTCCCAATGCGTGTTGAGTACATGCTTGCCGGGCGTGCTCTTGGAATCGGGATGATGAAATCCATAAATATGGAAAACGATGCGCTGCAAGAAGTCGTCGTGACGGGGTATGGGGGTATTGCGCCTTCTGCCAAAGAGGAAACACTTATGCAAGATGCCGATTTTAATGTGGCAGACAGCGTTGTTGAAGAAGAGGCAGTGCATGACAAAGGCGTTAAGGGCGAGGTGCAAATGCGGGAGAACCTGAACGAGACGGCATTCTTCTTCCCTGCGCTCGCGACTGACGCTGACGGCAATGTCAGCCTGAAGTTCACCTTGCCAGAGAGCGTCACGACATGGCGTGTCGCGGGTCTTGCACACGATGCCGCCATGAACTACGGGCTGTTCGATTCCACGGCGGTTGCCAAGAAGGATGTGATGGTGCAGCCGAACATGCCGCGATTCGTTAGGATGGGCGACAGGGCAACCATTTCCACGAAGATATTCAACACGTCTGACAAGGATGTGTCGGGAACCGTAACGATGCAGTTGATTGACCCGGAGACGGAGAAAACGGTGAAGGAAAGCCGGCGCGGGTTCAGTGTGGCGAAGGGCGAGACTGGCTCTGCAACGTTCGGTTTTGACCCGGGGGAAGACCTCGGCGGGCAAGACATGTCGCTGCTCGTATGCCGCATCACGGCATCGAACGGTGAGTTCAGCGACGGCGAGCAGCATTACCTGCCGGTACTGCCGTCGAAGGAGATGGTCACCAACACGCTGCCCGTGACCCAGAACAATGCCGGCACGCTCAACATAGACCTCGCGAAGATGATACCGTCGGGGAAAGACGTGGCCAACGGCCGTCTCACCGTGGAATACACCAACAACCCCGCGTGGCTCATGGTGCAGGCAATACCGTTCGTCGGCGATGTGAACAATAAGAACGCGCTGTCGCTCGCGGCTGCATACTACGCCAACTCGCTGGGTCTGTCGCTTGTAAGCGGCTCGCCGAGGATAGAGGAGGTGTTCAAGGAGTGGCAGAAGGAGACCGGCAGCGGACAGTCGCTCGCATCGCAGTTGGAGAAGAACCAGGAACTGAAGACGCTTGTCCTCGACGAGACACCGTGGGTGGCGGATGCCAAGAGCGAGGGTGACATGAAGCGGCAGATTGCCAATTTCTTTGACAAGGACGCGATGAAGCGCAGGCTCGCGGATGCAGTGGACGGAATGAGGGTGCTGCAGAACTCCGACGGGTCGTTCTCATGGTGGAAGGGAATGTCTGGCTCGCCGTGCATGACGGCAGAGGTGATGGAGTTCCTCACACGTCTCAACATGCTCGCCGGCGAGCAGAAAGACACAAAGGGTATGCTGAGTCTCGCAAATGATTATCTCAGCAAGATTGTGGTAAGGGAAGTCGAAGAGTTCAAGTCGCTCGAGAAGCAGGGCAAGCCCGTGTATATCTATGACTACCACGCGCTGCAGTGGTCATATATCAACGCCGTTTCCGGAAGGAAACTAACCGCAAGGGAGAAGGATGCTCAGGACTACCTGCTGAACCATCTGGAGAAGTTGAGATTGAGCGAGAGCATGTACGCAAAGGCCCTTATGGCGGTGGTGCTCGCCAGGAACGGACAGGCACAGAAGGCATCGGAATATATAAACAGCCTGAAGGAATACATGGTGTTCAACGAGGAGAAGGGACGTTATTTCGAGACACCACGCGCCGGATACAGCTGGTGCGACTACCGCATACCGACGCAGACGGCCGTGATAGAGGCATTGCAGATTGTTGCACCGGACGACACGCAGACCATAGACGAGATGCGCCGCTGGCTGCTCACCGAGAAGCGCACGCAGGCATGGGACACGCCGGTTAACAGCGTTAATGCCGTGTACGCCTTCCTGAACGGGAACACGAAACTGCTCGAGAGCCAGGAAAACTCAACGTTCAAGGTGGATGGCAAGCCGCTCGCCATGCCTGCATCAACGGCAGGACTGGGATATGTAAAGACCGTGGTTGACGCGGAGAGACCGCAGACGCTCACCGTTACGAAAACTTCCACTGGCACATCGTGGGGCGCGGTGTATGCGCAGTTCATGCAGCCTGCCGCCGACATAACCGACGCTTCTTCGGGGCTGAAGGTGAAACGCGAGGTTGTCGTCACGGAAAACGGCAAGGAGGTGAACGATCCGCAGACGCTGAAGGTGGGCGACAAGGTCAAGGTGCGCATAACGGTTGTTGCCGAGCGTGACTACGACTTCGTCCAACTTGTGGACAAGCGCGCTGCCTGCCTCGAGCCGGTGACGCAGTTGAGCGGCTACCACTGGGGATATTACATCGCCCCGAAGGACAACACCACGAGTTATTACTTCGACAGGATGGTGAAAGGGACACACGTCGTCGAGGCAGAGTATTATGCCGACCGCGCCGGAGAATACACCACTGGCACATGCAGCGTGCAGTGCGCATACGCGCCGGAGTTCAGCGCGCGCGGAAAGGCATTGAGGATAACAGTGAAATGACAGATTATGAACAAGAGATTGATTATAGCAACAATGCTGGCGATTGCCGCAACGGGAGTCACGGCGCAGGAAATCTCTGCGGTGCATCAGGTGCTGGACTGCGGAGGGGTTAAGTTTGAGCATCCGGTCACGGTGAACTTCCAGTTGAGGAACAAGGGGCAGCAGTTGCGCATCAGCGATGTGCGCCCCGACTGCGGCTGCACCACTGTGAGTTTTCCGCGCAAGCCGATAGGCGACGGCGAGGGTTTCGTCATCACAGCGACATACGACGCACGGCAACTCGGACATTTCAACAAACAGTTTGCAGTGTATAGCAATGCTTCCGAGAAGCCTTATTTCCTCACCGTGAAAGGTGTCGTGACAGCGGAGGACATATCCTACAAGGGGGAGTATGCCGAGAAACTTGGCAACGTGCGCGCCGATGTCAACCAGGTTGAGTTTGATGATGTGAACCGTGGGGAGATGCCGGTGAAGCGCATCAACATAATGAACGCCGCGAGCGAGGCTGTCAGTCCGGTGGTGATGCATCTGCCTGACTATCTCATGGCAAACGTGTCGCCCACGACAATTCCCGCAGGCAAGCAGGGTGTTGTAGAGCTGACACTGAACTCAAACAAACTGCACGACTTCGGTCTAACGCAGACGACGGTGTTTCTCGGAATGAGGCCCGGCGACAAGGTGAGCAGTGACAAGGGGATTGACGTGTCGGTGGTCTTGCTGCCGGCATTCAACGAGCTAACCGAGGAACAGATGCGCAACGCACCGAGCCTGCGCATGGAAAGCACCACGCTCGACCTTGGGAAATTCGGCAGGAAAAAGAAGAAAAGCGGCAGCGTGACACTCGAAAACACAGGCAAGAGCGTACTCGACATATCATCGCTTCAGATGTTCACCGCCGGACTTAGTGTGAAACTGAGCGACAGCAAGATAAAGCCGGGCGATAAAGCAACGTTGAAAATAACGGCAGAGGCCAAGGCCATAAAGAAGCTGCGCGCCGAACCACGCGTGCTGATGATCACCAACGACCCTAAGAACGCAAAGGTTGTGGTGAATGTCAAGGTGGAGAAATAAAAAACAATATTATATAATAATATAAATAGGTATAAATGGAGCATCCGGAGAACAACGAAGAATACAAGGGGCTTGCGGTCAACGCCGGGGTGAGGCAGCCTGCAATAGTCAACCCTTATCTTAAGCGCGGGCATTTCCGCCGCCGCCAGCTATCTGTCGGCGAGATGGTTGAGGGCATAGTGAAAGGTGATGTCACAATACTAAGCCAGGCCGTGACCCTCGTCGAGAGCGTGAACCCTGCGCACCAGAGGAAGGCGCAGGAAGTGATAGAGAAATGCCTGCCTTACAGCGGCAATTCGATACGCATCGGTATAAGCGGAGTGCCTGGGGCGGGAAAGAGCACGAGCATCGACCAGTTCGGCATACATGTGCTGGAACGGACGGGCGGGAAACTTGCGGTGCTTGCCATCGACCCGAGCTCGGAGCGGAGCAAGGGCAGCATCCTCGGCGACAAGACACGCATGGAGAAACTCTCGCAGAACCTTGATGCGTTCATCCGCCCTTCGCCTACGGCAGGGTCGCTCGGCGGCGTGGCGCGCAAGACACGCGAGACCATCATACTCTGCGAGGCCGCCGGCTACGACAAGATTTTCGTTGAGACCGTCGGGGTGGGGCAGAGCGAGACGGCATGTCACTCGATGGTAGACTTCTTCCTGCTGATACAACTGGCAGGTACTGGCGACGAACTGCAGGGCATAAAGCGAGGCATCATGGAGATCTCCGACGGCATAGCGATCAACAAGTGCGACGGAAACAATGTCGACAAGTGCAAGATGGCGGCAAGGAATTTCAGCAACGCACTGCACTTCTTCCCGATGCCCGACAGCGGATGGCTGCCGAAGGTGTTGTGCTACAGCGGCTTCTATGGCACTGGCATCAAGGAAATCTGGGATATGATATACGAGTACATCGACTTCGTGAAGCACAACGGATATTTCGACTACCGCCGCAACGAACAGGCGAAGTACTGGATGTATGAGACCATAAACGAGCATCTGCGCAACTCGTTTTATAACAACGGACATGTGCAGGACAGCATAGCACATGCTGAGAAATCGGTGCTGAACGGGGAAAAAACGAGTTTTGCAGCCGCAGGCGACCTGCTCGACATGTATTTCGGTTTGCTGCGAAAGAAATGAGACCTGGCGGCATGACTCCTTTTCACGTTTACTAATACTGGACGGCGATGTTACAGGTTGAAATAGACAGCGGCAGCGGTTTCTGTTTCGGAGTCACCACTGCAATAAGGAAGGCAGAGGAGGAACTTGCCAACGGCAACAGGCTATACTGTCTCGGCGACATAGTGCATAACGGAATGGAGTGCGAGAGGCTGCGCAGGATGGGGCTGATAACGATAAATCATGACGAGCTGAAGCGGTTGCACGATGCCAAGGTGTTGCTGCGAGCCCACGGCGAGCCGCCTGAGACATACGAACTGGCGGAGCGCAACAACATCGAGATAATTGATGCCACATGCCCCGTGGTGCTGCAGCTGCAGCGGAGGATAAAGAGGCAGTATGACGCAAACAGGGATGCCCAGATCGTGATTTTCGGGAAGCCGGGACATGCCGAGGTCCTCGGCCTCGTGGGACAGACGCGCAACCGCGCCATAGTGATTGCGAGTTTCGATGATGTGCGGAAACTCGACATGAGCCGTGACATCTACCTCTACTCGCAGACGACAAAGTCACTCGATGAGTTCCAGCGAATCATAGAGTACATAAAGGAGAACATATCGCCCGGCGCCGAGTTCAGGAGTTTCGACACGATATGCCGGCAGGTTGCCAACCGCATGCCCAATGTCAGCTCGTTTGCCAAGCGTCACGACCTCGTGCTGTTTGTCTGTGGCCGCAAGAGCAGCAACGGCAAGGTGCTTTTCAACGAGTGCCGCAGCGTGAACCCAAACAGCCGGCTCATAGAGAGTGCCGGCGAGATTGACCCAGGGTGGCTCAAGGGCATCAGTTCCGTGGGGATATGCGGCGCCACGAGCACACCCAAGTGGCTGATGGAGAAATGCCGTGATGCGATACTCCTCATGGACGCGTGACACCTTATGGCAACTTGCCGCCGAGAGAAAAATTAAACTTTTCTACACCAAAGTGCGAATTCTTCAAACAAATTTTGTAATTTTGCACTTGCGGGTTGACTATGCGCCTTTCAACAGTCGTTTCATTTATAAATTAAATAACTAAAAAAACTTTCAAATTAAAAACAAGAAGTATTAACCATGAAAAGATTAACTATTTTACTATTATCAATGCTGTTTGTATGCGGTGTCCGTGCAGACGAAGTGAAGTTGTTGGATGACAACACCTACTGTTTGGCCATGTCGCCCAATGGCAACTACCTTGTAGGATACAATCCAACGAAGGTGGAGTTTGGCATTGGAACGGAGAGTTTCGTGTACAACATGAGCAACAACTCGATCAAATGGGTCACGACCAGCGACCCGAACAAGTGGAAGACCAGCGGCTTCTTCAGGGACGTGAACGACAACGGGATGCTGTGCGGATCCGTAAAGGACCTGAAACACTTCGTGGACTTCTACGGAGACGTCGCCCCCACCAACGTGGCGGCCGTGTATGAGAATGGAAACATAACACAACTGCCTTACGGCGACCTCGATACTGCAAAGATAAGGCAGCACGAAGACGGCACGTTTGCCTGCTCGCTGTCCAACGACGGCAAGGTTGTCGTTGGCTATTGCAAATATTCAAACTTCGCATTCAGCGACCCCTGCAAGTGGACACGCCAGGGGGACGGTACCTGGAAGATGGAAAAACTACCCTTGCCAGATGGGTATAGCAGTGGGCTGGCGCTCAATGTGTCGTCTGACGGGCGCACAATAGGCGGACTGGCCGTTGACCAAGGCAGGTCGGTTGCCTGCTATTGGATTGACGGGCAGTGCCATGTAGTGAAGTGTACCGGCGATGACGCTGAACTGGCAAAGAGCAAAAACATGCGCATGATAGACATGAGCCCCAACGGGAAATACTTCATCGTGTCGCTTTCCAGCCGTTCCGACTATCGCCTTTACGATGTGGCGAAAGAACAGACCATCGCCTTGCCCACCTTCGAGATCACAGACGAAATGCGTGTCCCGACTGTTACGGACAACGGTGACGTGTTTGGTGCAATGATATATGGCGCACTTGCAATGGGCGGCATGGGCTATTACAGGAACTTCTGGTACCAGCATTCGTCAGGAAGGATATTCGATTTCACTTACTATACTTATCTCTTCAATCCGCAGCTGAGCATGTCTTTCCCGCTGAATTATGAGGCTCAATCACAGGCTTTCCCCTGTTCTGTATCGGCAAACGGCAATATCATAGCTGGCAACAAGGACGTTTATACAGCGATGGGACAGACACCCACGGCATGGTTTCTCAACGTAAACCAGCACGAAGTGGAAATCCCGGCCACCCCGGGCAAGCCGAATGGCAAATCGACGGGACTGAACCAAGTCAGCCTTTCATGGAAGAGCGACAAGGCAACCTACAGTTCGTTGACGTTGAAGGGCTACAACGTGTATTGCGATGGAGAGAAGACGGCAACCCTGAACGAGTTGAAGGACGACATGGCAATCACACTGAAAAATGTTGAGTCTGGCTATCGCAGCTTCGCAACAGAGGCAATTTACACAGACAAGGACGGCAAGGAGATGCTCTCGCCACGCTCAAATCCAATTGAGATTGCCATTCCGGAGAACTATTCGTTCCCGATGTTCGAGAACTTCGAGTACGGTTCGCTCAAAAATAACTATTGGACAACAAGCGCGGACTATGGCAGTTTTGTCGACACGGAGTGGACGGTTAACGCCCAAATAGGCTATGAAGGGTCGATGGGTCTGTCAAGCGGGGCTTGCACATTCACCCCTTACTCGTCAAGCTTGGTAAGCAGGCCGCTCGACGCCAGTCAGGCAAAGAAAGTGAAATGCTCGTTCCTCATCCTTTGCCAGCAGGAGAAACCGAAGGATGGCGGCGACCTTGACGCAACCAAAGACACGCTCAGCGTTGAATATACCATTGATGGCGGCGGCACATGGCAGTCGGCAAAGGACTGGACGGTAGGGCAGCTGCCACAGATAGAGGGTATCCTTACGGTGGACTTGAGCAAGCAACTTGCCGGAAAGACATTCCAGCTGAGGTTCCGCAAGCACGGAATGGGAGCACTGGACTACTATTTCTATATCGACAACATCATGATAGGAAGCGGCGAGGATGTCGATGCGCCGGAAGGACTGACGGGAAAAGTTATGGACAATGAAGTCTTCCTGATGTGGAAGAACAGCCGTAAGGCTTATGCGCTCAACTACATCTGCGAGCCCGAATCGCCTGGATATACCCTGGGCAACGAAGGCAGGGAACTCATCGGGGCAAACAAATTCACCCCTGAAGAACTGTCACCGTATGACGGGAAATACCTTACTTCCGTATCTGCTTACATCAATTACTACGACGACATAGACGAGAACCAGGTCATACACGCCGCAGTAGTCGTGTTTGAGGATGGGAAACTCATTTGCGAGCAAGAGATGGAAAACATCAATTTCAACGAAATCACAACCCAAAAGTTGAACACGCCAATCAAGATAGACGGCAAAAAGGAACTCATTGTTGGCATCAAGGTGCATGATTACAGTGCAGAGCAGATTCCGCTAAGTTACGAAAGCTCCACCTATTGCGTCACCGGAAAGAGCGACCTGTACTCTGAGGACAACGGAAAGACATGGAAGACGGTGTGGGATTTCTACGATGGAGATCCGGATCTTGGCTCATGCTGCTGGAAGATAACTGGCAACGTCAGCGACACGCCCACAGATGCTTCCGAGGAAACTGACAACGACTTGGTGGGCTACAACGTATTCAGGAACGGTGTCCTGCTCAATGTTAACTACATTCCAGGCGAGTCCACGCACTTCATTGACAAGCAGCCGCTCGCCAAGGCAGACTATTATGTCGTGGCTTACTACAACGATGGAAGAGAGTCGATGCCTTCGGCACCGTTCGTGGTGGACTTGACGACAGGAATAGACCCGTCGTTCGGCAACTCCATGCTGTCGGTGGACAAGGCTGCCATCCGCCTGAATGTTGAAGGGACGCTGCGCCTCTACGCACTCGATGGCCGTGTCGTAGCCAATGGAGCAAACGGGATAATTCCGCTAAGAAACATCCCGGCTGGCATTTACATCGTGTCTATGGAGTGTGGCGGCCGTCACTTCACACGGAAGGTCGTTGTAAACAACTAAAGCGAACCCTAAAAATAGGGACGCAACATTAACGTCTTAGGGGCAAGGGGCAGGAAAGGCAACCCTTGTCCCTTGTCTTTGCCTTTCCCTCATCCTCGTCTTTCCTCATCCGCAGCCAATAAGTAGTGCTGTGGCGTTTCCTTGTTAAACTCAAATCGGTAATTACAACACTGATTTTCTACTGACCCCTTAAACAGGCCTTGACATACTATCACCGCATAAAAAAGGTAGCCCCCGCGCAGAGCGGACTCTGACACGGGGGCGGGTGAAAGGAGGAGGTGGTACCACCAGGAATCGAACCGGGGACACACGGATTTTCAGTCCGATGCTCTACCAACTGAGCTATGGCACCGTTTTCACTTCTTTTGTAAGCGAGTGCAAAGGTACATGTTTTTTTGAGATTATCCGAATTGTGCCGCCATGTTTTTTCTGTGTTATTGTTTTTTAACATTAACCCTAATGCCGCTGAGGCAATTAATCCCCAACCGGTAATCAGGCTCAGAACTGCTTGCAGTAGCTTGCCGGCGGCCTGGTAACGGGTTTGTCAGGACGAAATGTGAAAATCAGTGCCGTAATGACCTCTAAGTTTGCAGAAGAATGCGACGCAGTCGCATAAACATTAAATAATCAAGGT
>OIRN01000021.1_pt1 | contig 55725 bp, 40 predicted proteins | sample 1586281 | NCBI WGS metagenome assembly OIRN01 (sample SAMN02675049, study PRJEB24791) | human gut metagenome, SKBSTL061 | isolation source: stool | host: Homo sapiens | place: USA
CTCGGTTGGCGTCAGGCACAGCTCCTAGGATACAGGGTATAATGCGTCAGCCCTGTGGAACTAGACTCTAGCCTCTAATCTCTAACTTCTTTTTCGTATCTTTGGCAGAGCAAAGTAGCGATGACGCATAAGGCATCCGCAAAAGGATGGCGGTGTGGCTACCATAGACCTCATGAATCTCTAACGCTTTTAACTATACAACCTCTATGACAAGAGTGATCATCATCGGAGCTGGTGGCGTAGGCACCGTAGTAGCTCACAAGGTGGCTCAGAATGCTGAGACCTTTACCGACATTATGCTGGCGAGCCGCACTAAGTCTAAGTGTGACGCCATCGCAGCACAGATAAAGAACGTCAAGATCCAGACCGCTCAGGTGGATGCTGACGATGTGGAGCAGCTTGTGAAGCTCTTCGAGAGCTTCCGCCCAGACATCTGTATCAACGTGGCTCTTCCTTACCAAGACCTGACCATCATGGAGGCGTGTCTCAAGGCGGGCGTTAACTACCTTGACACGGCAAACTACGAGCCTCTCGACGAGGCTAAGTATCAGTACAGCTGGCAGTGGGCATACCACGACCGCTTTAAGGAGGCTGGACTGACCGCCGTCCTAGGGTGTGGCTTTGACCCAGGCGTGACCAGTATCTTCACCGCTTACGCTGCTAAGCATCACTTTGACGAGATACACTACCTCGACATCGTGGACTGCAACGGCGGTGACCACCACAAGGCGTTTGCGACCAACTTCAACCCAGAGATCAATATCCGTGAGATCACCCAAAAGGGTAAGTACTACCACGAGGGCGAGTGGATCGAGACGGAGCCTCAGGAGATACATCGTCCGCTGCATTACCCCGGCATCGGCGTACGCGAGTCTTACCTACTCTACCATGAGGAGCTAGAGTCGCTCGTCAAGCACTTCCCCACGATACGTCGGGCGCGCTTCTGGATGACCTTCGGTGAGGAGTATCTCAAGTACCTCGAGGTGATCCAAAACATTGGTATGGCTAGCATCGAGCCGATCAACTACAACGGTCAGGAGATCGTGCCGATCCAATTCCTCAAGGCTGTCCTACCCAATCCTAAGGAGCTGGGCGAGAACTATACGGGTGAGACCTCTATCGGCTGCCGCATCCGTGGCGTCAAGGATGGCAAGGAGCGTACCTACTACATATGGAACAACTGCTCTCACCAAGCAGCCTACCGTGAAACCGGCACGCAGGGTGTCAGCTACACGACGGGTGTCCCCGCTACGACGGGCGCGCTAATGCTTGCCAAGGGTCTGTGGGGTGGCGCTGGCGTCTTCAACGTCGAGCAGTTTGACCCAGATCCCTTCCTCGAGGAGGTGGCTCGTCAGGGACTGCCCTGGCATGAGTCCTTCGATATCGACATCGAGTTCGAGAAGTAAGACTTACACATAAGCAAGACAAAGGCGCATAGCTCTTAGTGAACTATGCGCCTTTGCTGTTTTTACGAAAGGGCTGTTACGGCTTGCGCTGGTAGACTTGCGCTGAGCGGGAGGGCAGATAGAGGCGTAGCTCGGTGCCACCCTCGGCGGTGGTGCGGGTGTGGTGCGTGACGCTGGCATCGATACGTCCGAAGCCACCGCAGGCGACCGCATCGCTGTCGAGGAGCAGTTCGTACTGCCCCGCTGGCACGCCCTCGATGGGATAGTCGACGTAACTCTCCGTGGGGCTAAAGTTGAAGGCAAAGAGGTAGCCGTTCCCCCGCATGAAGACGATAACCTGTCGCTCCGTGTGGCTGTGGTAGCAGTAGTCCGAGAGTTCTGCAAAGCGGGGCGTCAAGCCACAGAGCGAGAGCATCCCTTTGTCAAAGTGTGCCAGCTGCTTGTAGCGCAGCAAGCCATTCGCCTGTAGCGACCACTGACGACGAGCGTACTGGTAGGAGTAGCCATTGCCCTCACGTGGGAAGTCGATCCACTCGGGATGACCAAACTCGTTGCCCATGAAGGTGAGATAACCACCGCACATGGTGGCGAAAGTCATCAGGCGGATCATATTGCAGAGCGCTATGCCACGCATCACCCGATCGTTGTAGTCGCTCTGCTGCATGTGCCAGTACATATCGCTATCGATGAGTCGGAAGATGATGGTTTTGTCTCCGACGAGTGCTTGGTCGTGGCTCTCAGCGTAGGAGATAGTTCGCTCGGCAGGACGATGATTGCGCAGTTCGTACCACATATTCTCTGGATTCCACGCTTCGTCGGGCTGCTCTTTGATCAGCTTGATCCAGTAGTCCGGCACATTCATCGCCAGGCGGTAGTCAAAGCCGTAGCCGCCAGTGGCTTGGCTCTCGCACAGCCCTGGCAGTCCGCTCACCTCCTCGGCGATGGTGGTCGCTGCGGGCTTGACAGCGTGGATAAGTTCGTTCGCAAGCGTCAGATAGGTCAGCGCATCTCGATCTACATTGCCACTGTAGTAGTCCGCATAGGTGAGGAAAGGTCTCCCCAAGCCGTGATCCTCATAAAGCATCGAGGTGACCCCGTCGAAGCGGAAGCCATCGAAGCCATACTCCGTGAGCCAGTAGTGGCAATTGGAGAGGAGGTAGTGTACCACCTCGCCACGACCGTAGTCGAAGCAGAGCGAGTCCCACTGCGGATGCTCGCCACGGCTCCCCTCGTGGAAGAAGAGCGTCCGCGTGCCATCGTAGCGAGCCAAGCCCTCAGCTTCGTTGCGCACAGCATGCGAGTGGACCAAGTCCATAATGACGTAGAGCCCCAAAGCGTGCGCATCATCGACAAGGCGCTTGAGGTCGTCGGGCGTGCCGAAGCGACTGGATGGAGCGAAGAAGTTGGAGACGTGATAGCCGTACGAGCCATAGTACGGGTGCTCCTGCACCGCCATGATCTGGAGCGTGTTGTAGCCCGCCGAGACGATGTAGGGCAGTCGCTCCGTGCGAAACTGTTCGTAGCTCGCCACACCCATCTCCTCGCCACTCATCCCTATGTGGCACTCATAGATGAGCAAGGTGTCGGGGCGCTGAGGTGCTGGAGCCTGCATCAGGTACGGCTCTTCGGGAGCCCAAACACGAGCGCAGAAGCTGTAGTCATGCGGGTCTTGCACCACATAGTGCGCGTAAGCCGGGATGCGCTCTAGCTCCTCGTGGTCCGTGCATAAGAGTAGCTTGTAGTAGTCTAGATGGTGCAGTGCTGTGGCGGGTAGCTCAAGGAGCCATTCGCCTGGTCGCTCCTCATTAGCAATATATCGATAGTTTGGATCTTTACGCCACTGGTTAGCGTCGCAGAGCAGGTAGACCGCCTGAGCTGCTGGCGCATATTCACGCAGTGTCCACCCCGACTCTGTGCGATGTAGCCCAAAGTAAAGGTGTCCGCACGCCCAGCTCGAGAGGCTTTGCGAGCCAACGAAAAGCTGCCGACGCGCTGCGATGTAGCTTTGCCATGCCTCTATCGTCTCATAGTAAGGAGCGAGCCACGGGTCTTTCTGTGCCCAGAGCGGCATGCGCTGCTTTGGCTTCGCTTGGCGAGGAGAGCCTTTCTCACATTTCATAGTTAAGAGACTTTACCAAGGTAAGAGACGGCCTCTGTAGTCGGACGATGTATCGTCGGCAACTCAATGGTCGCCTCGTCAATGTCTAGAATGAAGTAAGAGGGTAGCTGCTGTAGCAACTCTTGCTGTGCTGGCGTGAGGGCAGCCCACGCATCGTAAGCGATGAGCGCGAAGTCGTAAGCGCTCAGATCGACCTGCTCCGTAAAGCTCTCTCCGCTCCACGACACACGAGCCGAGAGCTCTGTCGCAGGCTTGGCAAGGTGCGACGAAAGTGGCATCAGCGTGATCGGACTATCAGCACGCTCCGTCACCTGCTCAGCAACGAGTAGTAGCTCTTTGTCCTCAAGCCGCTGCATCAGCACGAGCGGATGTGCGATCGGCGTCTGACCATTGTCCACATAGATACCCACCGAGCAAGGTGCCTCGTGAGCAAAGGTGGCGATAATCTCCTCAAATGAGTGCGAGCTCTGCTCTTTCTTCGCTTGGCGGCGACGACCAGTCACAACTTTCCACCGACGGGTTAGCTTATCGCTATAAGCTACCAGGTCGCGGTCTTTTTTGTCTTGTGAGAGGTTGACACTCGCTCCGAGGAGAAGCAGGTTGCTCTGGATATGATTAGCGTGCGAGAGTACCGCCTCAGGAACCGATTCGGCAATCTCATACTTACGCTCCACGGAGAGGTCTAGCTGCTTGGCCATCTCCATCGGTGCTTCGAAGCTACTGGCGTAGTAGTGATCCGCATCGATAGTGCTAATGTCTGTATCGGTGGTGACGTGCATCAGCGTACAAGCCACCTGTGGAGAGGTGCCGCCACAGAGCCTATGGAAGAACTCTAAGAGCGTCACGCCCGTCTCGGCACGACCAAAGGAGATGAGCACCTGACCTGCTGCGTGCTCCAGACTTTGCGGTGTTTTCTTCTTCTTGAGGAGCCAGTCGATCAGTTGTAGCGTCGGAGCGGTCATGATGGTCGTCACGAGCGTCATCATCACGAGGATCGTAAAGAGGACCGGCGAGAGAACTCCTAGGTCCAGTCCGATGCGCAGTACGACCAGCTCCATCAGCCCTCGGGTGTTCATATAAGCCCCTAGGTAAAGGCTTTCGCGGCGCTGTATGCCACAGCTTCGCGCTGCTAGGTATGTACCGCCCATTTTGCCCACAACCGCTACAAGCGTACAGATCAGGAAGAGCCCCCACAGCTGAGGCGTATTGACCAAGCCCAGCTCTGTGCGCAAGCCTGAGCTAACGAAGAAGAGCGGCAGGAGCAGCAGGAGGGCGACATCCTCGACTTTCTCCTTGACAATCACTCGGAAGTCTAGGTTCTCCGGCATGACAAGCCCCAGCATGAAGGCACCAAAGAGTGCGTGCATACTCATGATCTCGGTGAAGTAGGCGCTCGCCATAAGGAGGATGAAGATGAGTCCCATGAGCGACTTGGAGAGCACTTCACGATGTCTCACACGTCTCCCGAGGAGTCCGAAGAGTGGTCGCAAGATACCAAAGATAACCGCCAAATAGAGCGCGAGGAAGAGCATATTGTAGAGGGCGCTCGTGAAGCTTCCCCCCTGGCTGACCGCCATGATGGCAGCCAGCATGAGCCACGCCACGATGTCTCCCATAGCTGCGGTCGAGAGCGCCAGACGCCCTAGGTGACTATGCGAGAGCGAGCGCTCCTGGATGATACGCGCCAAGACGGGGAAGGCGGTGATGCTGAGTGAGATGCCCACAAAGAGTGCGAGCGACAAGAAGCTACTCCCCTCGCTCAGCAGCTCAGGGCGACTGTAGAGCCCATAAGTGAGGATGATGCCTAGGATAAACGGAAAGATAATCCCCGACTGACTGATGATGAAAGCTTGCTGTGCCTGCCCCTTGAGGTCTTTCATACGCAGCTCCATACCAATGGTAAACATGAAGAGGATCAGTCCGAACTGACTGAGCAGCTCTAGATTGCCCAAGCTGTGCACAGGGAAGAGTGTCTCCATCGCTTCAGGCCATACGGCTCCCAACAAGCTCGGGCCGAGCAGTATACCAGCTAGGATCTCCCCGATGACCGTCGGCTGGTGCAGCCGTGCGAAGAGCCACCCCACGACACGTACCACGAGCAGGATGACGACCAACTGGATCAGCAGCATCCCTATGTCTGAGGCTGCATGAGTGCGTACCGATGTCACAAACGATTGCCACGGCGAAGCCTCCCCAGCGGGCGAAAGGGTCGTAGCCCCCTGGGGTAGTGAAGCCCCCTCAGGAAGTTCACTCAAGGACTCTGTCGTAGCTACAGGAGCCGTGACGAGCGACTCCGAGGAGCCACTCATAGCCCCGTCAGTTGCAGCGACCCACCACAAGAGCGCCACGAAGATGAGCATTAGCCCGCCGTAGAGCCACCACGCTAGCTGTCGTTGATGTGTATTCATTTAGGATACGCTATTTCGTTAAGCAGTAAATGTCACGACGAGACCACTCCAGCAGTCTCTGCTTACGGGACAAAGATACGAAATCACAGCTGTCCGATGAACGGTTCCTCCCTTGGAACTGAAGAGTTCCTCCCTTGGAACCGAAAAGTTCCTCCCTTGGAACTAAAGAGTTCCCCCCTTGGAACTAAAAAGTTCCAAGAGAGGAACCAACTTTGGAACTCGTATCTACTACAAAGAGAGCACGATACAAAGCAGTTCGCTGTATCAAAGCGAGACATCGCCCTGTAGGGACGCACGGCCGTGCGTCCGTTGTATCAAAGGTTACAGCATCGTGGTTTTAACGGGGACGGACGCACGGTCGTGCGTCCCTACATGTCGCTACACGTCTGGCTTTGACACAACAGACGCTCCCAGCGTGTCACTTATTTAAGTCGAGGGAGATGCCGAGGCGGATGACGGGGGGATTGATTGGGTAGTGCGCTGCGGAGAAGCGCTCCGAGGGAGAAATAAAGAGGTCGCCGATGTTGTAGTACTCGACAAAGAAGCGCGCACGCTTGAGCTGAAAGCTGACGAATGCGTTCAGATGGGGGAAGTTGCCATACATCGTCTCCGTCTGATTGATAAACTGCATGACCGCGGGCTCATAGTACGGAGCATAGTATCGTGTATGCCAGCGACAGTCCACGCCCAGCATGACCCGTAAGACACGAGCGTAGAAGAAGTCGGTATAGAGCGCCCCATAGAGGCTTAGCGTCGGCAGGGGCATCACCTCCTGACGTGTGGAGAGCTGGTAGAGGGCTTGCAGTCTCCAAGCGAGCCAACCCCACTTGTAGCCATGCAGCAGCCGTGCCGAGAGGATCTGTATCGGATCAGCGCACTGCTCGACGATCCCTTGCGAAGTCCAGTAGAGCTGATTCTGCAGGGTCGCTGTCTCGACGCTCAGCGAGGTGCCTAGCTTGTCGAGCGTGAGTCGCCCGCCGAAGGCTAGTCGGCGTTCATAGCCGAAGTCCACATCCCAGCGGTGAAAAGTGCCGTGGAAGTGCCGTATGAAGTAGTCCGGGCGGCGATTCTCAAAGTTGCCCCAGGCACGCAATCCCACGGGGAAGCTCCAAAGACGAAACGAGGTACTGATACCACCTTGCGCCAGTACGGAGCCGATGTTTTCGCCTAGGATGGTACTCTCGAGATGCGCATCAAAGTTGAGCAAGCGTCCCGTCACACGCGCTATACGTCCCCCCACGACTACATCCATGGTGCTAAATCCTGGCTTCTCCTGATAGATCGAGTCGGGGTTGTAGTAGTACTTGTTTTCCAGCCGCACGTAAGCCTCTAGACCAAACTTGACCCATGATCTGAAGCCCTCACGGAGCGAGAGGACGAAGCTATTGTTCAGCTGCCACCGCCGGGTACTATCCTCTGGCAATACATAGAGCGAGTCGAGCGCTCCAGAGGGACCCTCGTGCATGTAGGAGTAGTGGTTGGGGTACTGATCCCAAGTGGCTTGGTTGCGGTTCACATACTGGTGGATGCCTTGTGTAAAGCTCAAGATATGCCCCACACTAGCTATCGGCACGAAGCGCATCGTATCGGCTTCGGTGCGATGCTCGCCAAAGATCGTTAGTGAGTCACTAGCGCTACGAGAACGATAGGAACCAAAGTTGTAGCGATGCGAGAAGAAGACGTGCGCGTCGTCGATGCCGTTCCAAACACGCTCCGCCTGACGGACAGGGATCTCGTGGCTCTCTAGATTACGTCTGCCAGATCGGCTCCTTTTAGGATCGTTGACATAGGCATCCGCCATGATACCGCCATTCTCTGTGATACGTGCGAAGTTTCCCCCGCCCGAGAGATACGCCTCGTAGCGGTCTAGGGTCAGCGCAGCAAAGAGCCGGTAGTCACAGCTCTTGGTACGGTTGCCTATGTAGTAACCTGGCGAGTAGGTGTAGTTGAAGTCGGCCCCCATCGCTAGGCGCTTGCCGAGGTTGAACGCTATCGTCCCGTCAAACTGCTCTTCACGTCTCTGCGCATCTCCATTGCGCTGGTAGAAGAGCTTGGAGAAAGGAGTCTTCGTACGGTAGAAAAGCCGCCTAGACTCATCCCAAACGAAGCCCGAGAGCGTCTGATCGTAGAGGAAGCGGTGCTGCGGACGCAATCGGTTGAAGTAGTCCATATCGATCCAAGGCGACCTCAAGTTGCCTAGGTAAGCCATCACTATGGAGCGGCTCTCCGCTTTCACCTGATCGTGAAAGAGCGTGCTGAGCGTATCGGGACGTGCCGCATAGAGCGCTCCCGTATAGGGATTGATCAGATAGCTATGGAGCGTCTCACCACGATAGATGAGTTCGTGGGGATCTTTATCAAAAGCGGGTAGCGGTATGTCGTAATCGTAGCGAGACTGCGCCCTGACGGCTGTCGCTAGGAGACTCCACAAGAAGAGGAGGTAAAGGGTATGTCGGACTAGCTTACTCATAGTTCAGGTGCGGTGATCAGTATACCCCCATCGATGGGCAGCACACGGTAAGGCAGGAGCGGACTTTGGGCAGGTCCTTGGACAGGCGTCCCTCCGCCATATACGATGCTAAAGCGACTATGACACTTCGGGCAGACCGCCTCGAGCTTTTCATTGACCATCAGAGAGATCGTAGGGTCTAGCTCCTTAGGGCAGGCTAAGTCGTAGGCGTAGTAGTAATCGGCCATACCACTTCCTGCGAAGCCGTGAATGACCAGGATGCCTCCGAAGCCGATGGCTGAGGTTGCTGTCGAGGGCTTGGTGATGCATAGGTAACCACCGACGGGAGTGAGCGCACGCCCCTCGGCACTGCCGAAGTATATCGGGTAGTGTATAGGACGCAGGGGCGTGGCGTACTGCACCTCGCCTTGACACCCCAGTAGTAGGAGCGTCATAAGCGATAAAAGCATTATGCGGATACCCTTACCCTTCATCCTTGGACTAGTTCTAGTGCTGGACTATGCGTCATAGCGCAACTGCCCCAGCATATTGGCAATGTACTGCACCGCCTCCTCTAGGTGGGGCTGTACCATGCCAGCGACAAAGGGGTTGAGCTTAGCATCCAGCGAGACGACCAAGGTGCTACCCCCAGCCTCCTGAGGGGTGAGCCGTATGGAGATATTGGCGGGCATCATATCGTGCTCAATCTGATAGCGCACCTCCTCGGTGGGGATACGCTCAGAGACAACGAGTGTGAGGCCCGCAGAGAACTTCATCACCTGCGCCTGGATCTCGCAGCGATCGCTACTGAGCGAAGTAACTGTGACCTGCTTCTCCTCTAGGAGCTGGTGCAGCTCCTCTAGGTTTGTCAAGTCGCTGATCTTACGATAGATCGCCTCACAACTGTAAGTAGAGGCGGTGGGTTGGCTTTGTATCGTCATAGCAATGGGCAATGTGAGCTAAGGTGTCGTAAGGCTAGCGACCCCACTGGCTCGGGTTCTCACGCCACTGAGCGAGCATCTCTAGGTCACGCTCAGAGATGTAACCGGCAGAGACAGCTTGGCGAATCACTTCGTTGTAGTCGGTCAGGGTGCGCATCTCCACGCCTGCCTTAGCAAAGAGCTCCTCGGCCTCAGCGAAGCCATGCGTATAGACCGCCATGAGGCCTTCGACCTGTGCGCCAGCTGCTTGCAGCGCCTCGACAGCCTTCATACTGCTACCGCCCGTAGAGATCAGATCCTCGATGACTACGACACGGGCTCCCTCGGGTAGATAACCTTCGATGAGGTTTTGCTTACCATGATCCTTAGCCGAGGAGCGTACATAGACGAAGGGCAGTCCCAGCTCGTCTGCCACCAAGGCACCCCACGAGATAGCTCCCGTAGCAACGCCAGCCACCACCTCAGCATTAGGGTAGAGGTCGCTCACCTGGAGTGCAAAGGCTTGCTTGATATAGCTACGATGCTCGGGATAAGAGAGCGTCTTGCGGTTATCACAATAGATAGGACTAAGCCAACCAGAAGCCCAAGTAAAGGGCGCGTCTGGACGAAGCTCGACAGCCTGAATAGCTAGCAAACGATGAGCTACCGACTGTGCAATAGAGCGTATCAGATCTGAATCTTTTGAGGTCATAAGAAGATAAGTATCTTAGATATGCCACAAAGGTACGAAATAGAGCAATAAAGCGTACCCTATACTAGCACCGACGCTTCATAATCAGATTAAGCGCGACCATACATGTATGGTCGCAAGACAAGGGACGCAGATCGTCGGTTAGCGTTAGATCCCCTTGGCCTCCTCCATGGAGATCAGATTGTTCATCAGAGCGTAGATTGTCAGGCCACTGGGCGAGTGAATGTCTAGCTTAGCGGCTATGTTGCGCCGGTGCGTCACGACCGTGTGCGGTGAGAGGTGCAGGGCGTCTGCTATCTCCTTATTGGTCAGACCTCGTGCCACCCAAGTGACCACCTCACACTCTCGCTGAGAGAGAGGTGTCTGCTTCGAATCAGTGCTCTCCGCCTCCTCGACTTCAGGTTGCTCAGCCTCTTGTATCTGCTGTATCAAGCTCTGTGGTTCGACCGTCGGTAAGCAGACGAAGCTATAACCTTTATAGAGATCCTCTGGCAGCAAGTTGTGATTGATCGCGACGATGGTAGGCTCCTTGCCTGCGGTGAGTAGCTCGGCGTGATACTGTATCCCCGTCAGGAGCGGGTTGGCGATGATTATGTCTGGTGCTATGAATGTGATATGCTGCCTCAGCGCATCTAGATCGAGTAGATCCACGCATAGCTGTACGGAAGAGTCGGGGAAGCCTCTACGTAGTGCTAGTTGCAAGCCATAAGCGAGGAGCTTGTGAGGCTCGATGATAAGTATCGTGTGTTGCATCCGTTGGAGTCGTTTATGCGTGTCTGTTGCTAGCTTGGAGTGTCTCCTCGATCTGCTTGATAAGCGGCACGAAGAGACAGTCCTCGATATGGTTGTGCCACATCAGGTCGCTTTCGGTGGTAAAAAGCTCATGCAGGACATTCGTCAGCGCATAGTCTCCCATCGACTGGTAGTACTTGATCAAGATATTCTTGAGGTCGGTAATCTTCATCTCTATGTGATCATGTCTACTCTCGAACTCATCGATCGAGTAGTTCTTATCACAATCCCCCTTGAGCAGCCGATGCACATAGGGGAAGAGCACCTCGTCCTCGTATCCCATGTGCTTGTGTACCTCCTCCACATATGCATCGTAGAAGCGGTGGATCAGGGCCGCCACTTCTGGCGAACCCTCCTCAACTGCAGTGAAAAGATTTCCTCGTAGATCTGGTAGCTTATAGTCCAGAAAGTAGTGATGCGATCGCTGCAGATAGGCTATCAATGACTCCGCCGAGATCTCGTGTAGTAGCTCCCCTGGGATCGTGTCGGACTGCGTCGTCAGCATGTTGACGACAGCGAGGAGCGTATCCGTGTCGACGCCATTGGCTTGACATACCTCATCGACACTCTTATCGCCGAAGCCTAGTGGGATGCCAAAGCGGGTGATCACCATGAGCAGATCATAGTGCGTCAAGATCAACTTGCTCAGAGAGGTTTGAGCATTGAAGGGATGGTTGAGGAGGGTCGGGGGATTCATAGACAGAGTGTTTTTTTGATTTTAGTGTGTCGCTGCGACTAATAGATACCGCAAGCAAAGATACAAATGATCTGTCGATTACTCAATACCTACCTGTAGGTAGCTGCAGACTACCCGTCTGAGTAAAAAACAACTATCGGAGACTGTCGCACGCAACAATCTCCGATAGTTATTTTTGTGGGTAACCACAGGGCAAGATTGGAACCTTCTCCGTAGTTATCCTAAAGCAGGTCAACTATGATCTACCCAGTCAGTATGACTCGCAATCGAGATGACTAACGGATGGTGCTCATAGTCTTATATAGGCATTAGTGCTTGACGACGAGTCGCTGTGTAGCGCCATCGGTGACTACTAGATAGGTGCCATCGCTCAGAGCGGTGAGATCGATCTGTAGGCTACCAGCATGGTCGGCACGTAGGCGGGTGATCAGCTGTCCATCTAGCGTGTAGAGAGCTACAGCAGTCTTAGGTGCTAGGCCTGTGACGGTAGCAATCTCTTTAGCAGGATTAGGATAGATAGAGAGCGTAGTCGTGGTGACTGCATCAACACCAGTATGGTCGACAAACTCAGCAACGACCGTCACATCCTCAGTAACCGTAAAGGTCTTATCCTTGAGGATATCCTTACCGTTTGCCTTAAGCGACTTGAGCTCGCACTTGTCGTTGGCACCCTTAGCTACGACCGTGAGCTTGGTACCATCAGGTACAGCCTTTAGGTCTACATCCTCCTTGATAGAGATGGTTCCGTGTTCGCAAGGCTGCAGCGTGACAACATAGTTCTTCTGAAGCTTCTTGAAGACCACCTTGAGGTCGAGAGCCGCCTTAGCTTGATACTCGAGCTCCCCAAGCTTCTTAGGATCGCTAGGCGTGACATCCTTACCATTGGCGATCCAGCTTACGATCTCATAGCCGTCGTTAGCCTTTGCTGTAAAGGTGAGATAGTTCTCATCACCAGAGAACTTGGCACCCGTCTCGAAGGGGACCTCTTCGTCCTTGTCACTGTCATAACGCGTTGCTGTAACCGTACCACCCTCGGCAGGATCAGCAGCAAAGGTCACCGTGTACTCCTCAGCAGGAGCTGTACTCTTGAATATAGCGACTACATTGAGATCTCCAGAAAGCTCCGTAGCGTACTGCCCTGGGTTGGCAAAATCCTCGGGAGCATCTATACCGTTGACCGTAAACTTCTCGAACTCATAACCTTCGTTTGCCTCAGCTTTGAAAGTGATATAAGAGCTTTCGGGGAGTGTCTCTCCAGAGACTAGAGATACCTCTTTCCCGTCCTTGAAGTAAGTTGCCTTGACGGTTCCGCCCTCTGCAGGATCAGCAGAGTATTTGACGGTGTGCCCTGCAGGTGCCGTCGATTTGAAGTTAGCCACGACTGTGTTTGGCTTGCCTCTCTCAACCTTGTAGGAGAACTTTGTCTTTCCAGCCTTCGTGCGCTCCCCATTGATGGTCCAGTCTACTATCTCAGCGTTCTCATTAGGCGTTGCTAGAAAGCGCACGTAAAAACCTTCGATTATCTTATCTTCGCTATTGACTACCACACCTTTACTATCCTTTGCAGTCACGGTACCAGGGCCATTTGCAGAGAAGGTGATAGGTAGCATTTCCAGCTCACGAAAGTGAGCCACGAAAGTGACGTCCTTTGTCACTACGTAACCTTTGATCTTGTCCGTCTGAAACTCCTCACTACGTACGCCATCTATCTCCCAGTAGTCAAATGCGTATTTGTTTTTATCACAGTAAGCATAGACCGAAATTTGGGTTCCGTCTTTTACGGCGGTCCCTGAAGCGATTTCATCATAGGTGTTGTAGTCCTTGACGGCCACATAATTCTTTTCACTAGCGGGCTCAGCGGAGAAGGTGACCGTGTGAGTCTCCTGACCATAGAGCCGTGGCACTGCTAGTGCCAAGAAGCAAAGTAGAATAGGTAATAGTCTTTTCATAAGCTGTATTAGTGTATGTATTTATAGTGTCTGCAGTATAATATTGGGACATTGTCTTAGCTTATCTCTATGATCCTCGACCTCTTACCTCCTCTACGAAATTTACAGGATGTAGAGACTGCGGGAGGATGCGTAAGGAGACACTGACAACTGCCCTATACAAGTGCGAAATTAAGCATTCTCCTTCTAAAAAGCAAACAGCACCCCACCAACTTTACGTCATCAGATGCAATTCCTCGGTAGGGAATTATCATTCTCCAGCGAGGAAAGAAAAATCTCTTCGGAGGAATTCAAAGAAACTTCGGAAGAATCAAACGAAACTTCGGAAGAATCAAATCATAAGTCCGAAGAATTTTTTATTTCCCAGGGAGCTATTCGAAAATTCCTCCGTGGAGATCTGAGATGACACGTAGTTCGCTGTCACCTGAAGTCTCGTATCGATATGGTCCGTTAATCTGATTCTGTGTACCTTTGCGTAACCATTGGAGTGTCGTCGTCAGTGCGATGCGCTCCCATCTGTGCGGATCCTGAGGAGGGGTCTCACTTTATACTTTCTAGCTACATGTATGGATAGTCTGCGAGCTTTTCTCAACGAACTCTTCGTCATACCATCGGTGCCTCAATCGATTATTGTGATTTCACTGGTCTCTCTGGTGGGGTTGCTCTTGGCTCGTATCCGTATAGCTCGTATCTCACTGGGGGTGACCTTCGTCTTCTTCGTCGGTATCCTACTCTCCTACTGGGGTATCACGCTAGAGGCGGGGACGCTAAACTTCGGGATGAACTTCGGGCTGATCCTCTTTATCTACGCCCTCGGTCTTCAGGTGGGACCCGCTTTCTTCCCCTCACTCAAGAAGGGCGGCATACGGGACAACCTTGACTCGCTCCTCATTGTGGTGGTCGATCTGGTACTCGTCGTGGGGCTCTTCTTCGTCTCCGAGCTACCCATCAGTCAGTGGGTAGGCATCCTATCGGGCGCTACAACCAATACGCCGGCACTAGCTGCGGCTCAGAGTAGTTTGCCGAGCATCGGAGCTGAGGGGCAGAGCATGCTCGCGGAGATGGCTCTGGCGTGTGCGATCACCTACCCCTTTGGTGTGGTGGGGGTCATATTAGCCCTCTACGTACTAGCCCCCTTAGCGAAGAAACGTGCCAAGGGGCAGTCTGATGAGGAGGAGCGTGCAGCTTTCTTTAGCGAGTACGAAGTGATGAATATGGGGGTCGTCGGCAAGACGATCTCGGAGGTCTCACGAATCGCTGAGACCTCCTTTGTGATCAGTCGTATATGGCGTGACGGCAAGGCTCTGTCTCCCGACTCGACGACACAGCTACAAGAGGGCGATCGCCTGCTGATCGTTTCGGATGAGCGGGAGGTGCCTAGGCTAGAGCTATTCTTTGGCAAGAAAGTCGAGAAGGACTGGAACCGCTCCGACATTGACTGGGACAATGTGGACCAGAGTCTCGTCTCTAGGCGACTTGTCCTCACACGCAAGGAGTACAACGGCGTGCGTCTCAGTGCCCTACACCTACGCAATGACTACGGGGTCAATGTGACGCGCATAGATCGTGCGGGTATCGAGCTGCTCACCTCACCCGACCTGCACCTGCAGCTGGGAGACCGTATGACCGTGGTGGGAACTAAAGAGGCTACCGATGCAGTCGCAGCAAAAATCGGCAACGAGATCAAAGATTTGGATGCTCCCAACCTGCTGGGGCTTTTCATCGGTCTTTTCATCAGCGTTTTCGTCGGTATGATACCTTTCTATATCCCTGGTGTGAGCATGCCTATACGACTGGGGCTAGCTGGTGGCGGTATCATCATCGGCATCCTCATGGGAGCCTTCGGACCTCGTATGCATGTGACTACTTACATCACCAATAGTGCCAGTCTATTGGTACGACAGCTGGGACTGATCCTTTACCTTGGCTGTCTGGGACTCTCGTCGGGCGCAGGCTTCTTTGACATCCTCTTTAGTACACGAGGTTTGGTATGGCTCGGCTATGGTGCCTTGCTGACGGTGCTGCCTATCCTGCTGGTCGGCTGGTATATGCTACGTCGCAAGCGGGACTACGCCACCATGTGTGGGGTGGTATGTGGCAGCATGGCGAACCCGATGGCTCTGGAGGTGGTCGGTGACAGACTCAAAGGAAGCAAGCACACGGTCGCCTATGCTACGGTCTACCCGCTGGGGATGTTCGTCCGTATCATCACCGCACAGCTACTTATCTTACTCTTTGTATAGCTTGACTTATGACAGACACTATAGATACCACTGAGGCACTCTCGCCAGATCGCCATCGAGGTGAGACAGGGCTCTTGCGTACGGAGCATCTAGTAAAGCGTTACCGCAGTCGTACTGTGGTCAACGATGTCTCTATCGAGCTACGCCAAGGGGAGATCGTCGGACTGCTTGGACCTAATGGTGCGGGCAAGACGACAACCTTCTACATGACAGTGGGACTAGTCGTACCTAATGGAGGCAAGATATTTCTCAATGAGCAGGATATTACGAAGCTTCCAGTTTATCAGCGCGCCCGCCTCGGAATCGGCTATCTAGCGCAGGAGGCGTCTGTCTTTAGAAAGCTCTCGGTAGAGGACAATATTAAGGCGGTGCTAGAGATGACCCCGCTCACGCCGGATCAGCAGCGGGAGCGTCTGGAGATGCTGATAGAGGAGTTTGGACTTCATCGGGTACGAACTAATCAGGGCAATAGGCTCTCGGGAGGTGAGCGTAGACGTGTCGAGATAGCGCGCTGTCTTGCCATCGACCCCAAGTTTATCATGCTCGACGAACCTTTCGCTGGTGTCGACCCGATCGCTGTGCAGGACATCCAATCCATCGTGGCTAAGCTCAAGCAGCGCAACATCGGCATCCTGATCACCGATCACAATGTCAATGAGACGCTCAGCATCACCGATCGTGCTTATCTGCTCTTCGAGGGCAAAGTTCTCTTTCAGGGTACGGCAGAGCAGCTCGCTGAGAACGCTTTAGTGCGTGAGAAGTACCTCGGACGCGACTTCGTCTTGCGTCGCAAGAGCTTCACAGATCTATAGTCTTTGGCTCTATTGTCGTGATGACAATAGGCATGGGTGACGCTCTATTGAATAGAAATAGTTATCTTTGCGGGTAGCAACACGGTCGACTAACTTCTATCGGATAGGAGAGAGTCCTCATTGCTGCGCCTTTTGCGTAATCAATTCACACAACACACACATATAGATATGGCAAATAAAAGAGAACGGCTCTTTGGGGACTTTCCCCCCGTAAGCAAAGAGCAGTGGCTGGAGAAAGTCACAGTCGATCTCAAGGGTGCCTCCTTTGACAAGCGGCTCGTATGGCGTACGCCTGAAGGCTTTAACCTACAGCCTATGTACAGACGCGAAGACATTGCTCAATATGCCTCACGTCTAGCACTACCTGGTGAATACCCCTACGTGCGATCGACGAAGCTAAACAATGAGTGGCTCGTACGCCAAGACATTAAGGTTAAGGATCCTGCCGAGGCGAATGCTAAGGCTCTAGATATACTCAACAAGGGAGTCACTTCCCTCGGGTTCAACATCTCTAAGACGATCCTCTCTGCCGAGACGCTAGAAACACTCCTCAAGGGAATAGACCTGACGGCTGTAGAGATCAATCTCTCAACCTGTATCTCCCGTACGGTCGAACTCGCAGAGCTCTTTGTTGCCTACGTGCAGAAGCATAAGATCGATGGCGCAGCCGTAAGAGGCTCTATCGAGTACAACCCGTTCAAGCGCGAGCTGATGAAGGGAGTCGTCGACGATAAGCGCTACGACACGCTAGAGCAGCTCTACAACATTGCCAATCCTATCCCACAGATGCGCCTTTACATCGTAGAGGCTTCGATGCTGAGCAACGCTGGTGCGGGCATCGTCAAGGAGCTAGCCTATGCACTCGCGTGGGGTGCTGAGCTACTCGACCAGATGGTGGCTCGTGGTCACAAGATCGAGGAGATCGCTCGCAGGATCAAGTTCCACTTCGGCATTAGCTCGAACTACTTCCTTGAGATGGCAAAGTTCCGTGCTGCGCGCTGGCTATGGGCCGAGATCATCGGGGCACATGGCGACCAGTACAAAGGCGATGTGGCTAAGATTTGCCAGCACGCTACCACTTCGCAGTGGAATATGACCATCTATGACGCTTATGTCAACCTGCTCCGCTCGCAGACGGAGACCATGTCAGCAGCGCTGGGCGGTGTCGACTCGATCACGGTCCTACCCTTCAACATTGCTTACGAGGAGAGCACAGACTTCTCCGAGCGTATTGCACGCAATCAGCAGCTCCTCCTGAGCGAGGAGAGCCACTTCGACAAGGTTGTCGACCCCGCTGCTGGTTCTTACTACATAGAGACACTAACTAATGTGATCGCCGAGCATGCTTGGCAGCTCTTTGGCGAGATCAGCGCTAGCGAGGGCGGCTTCGAGAGCTTTGTCACCACGGGCGCACTACAGCGTGACCTTCAGGAGGCCAATACAGAGCGCCATGCAGCGGTCGCAAAGCGCAAGGAGACCCTACTGGGTACCAACGAATTCCCGAACTTCACAGAGACCGCTCACGAGAAGCTCGCGACACCCGCTGTCATCACGACTGGGTGCGGTTGCTCTGCTGGAGAAAAGCAGCAGGAGGGACTACAGCCACTCAACTTCGACCGTGGTGCCAATCAGTTTGAGGAGCTACGCTTGACGACGGAGCGCGGCAAGCAGCCTGTCGTCTTCATGCTGACGATCGGAAATCTCGCCATGAGACTCGCTCGCTCACAGTTCTCGGGCAACTTCTTCGGCTGTGCCGGTTACAAGCTCATCGACAACCTCGGCTTTGAGACAGTCCAAGAGGGTATCGATGCAGCTATCGCTGCTAAGGCAGACATCGTGGTGCTCTGCTCTAGCGACGATGAGTATGAGACTTACGCTCCTGAGGCATTCCGTCTACTCGACGGCAGAGCGCAGTTTGTCGTAGCGGGCAATCCTGCCTGCACGGAGCAACTGCAGGCTCTCGGCATCGAGCACTTTATCCATGTCCGTAGTAACGTGTTGGAGACTCTGCAGCACTTCAACGAGCTCTTTGGACTAGCGTAGTAACCCTCTAAGTAACACACACAAATGACAAAGCCATCATATAAAGAGATTGACCTGAGTCACTCTCAGTTTGGACGCTCCGATGCCGCTAAGTGGGGCAAGGAGCATGCTCTAGAGGCGAACTGGACTACGCCAGAGCAGATCAAAGTCAAGCCGGTCTACACGGCTGACGATATAGAGGAGCTAGAGCACCTCGACTTCGTGTCAGGTCTGCCTCCCTTCCTTCGTGGTCCGTATAGCTTGATGTACCCGTTCCGTCCGTGGACGATACGTCAGTACGCTGGCTTCTCGACGGCTGAGGAGAGTAACGCCTTCTACCGTCGTAACCTTGCGAGTGGTCAGAAGGGACTATCAGTCGCTTTCGACCTCCCGACACACCGCGGTTACGATGCTGATCACCCACGTGTCGTGGGCGATGTGGGTAAGGCTGGCGTCTCTATCTGCTCGCTGGAGGATATGAAGGTCCTCTTCGACGGTATCCCTCTAGCCAAGATGTCCGTCTCCATGACGATGAATGGAGCCGTACTGCCGATCCTCGCTTTCTACATCAATGCAGGACTGGAGCAGGGCGCTAAGCTCGAGGAGATGGCTGGTACCATTCAGAACGATATCCTCAAGGAGTTCATGGTGCGCAACACCTATATCTATCCGCCCGAATTCTCGATGAAGATCATCGCCGACATCTTTGAGTACACCTCGCAGAAGATGCCTAAGTTCAACTCTATCTCCATCTCCGGCTACCACATGCAGGAGGCTGGTGCTACGGCCGACATCGAGATCGCCTTTACCATCGCTGACGGTATCGAGTACCTCCGCGCTGGTATCAATGCAGGCATCCCTGTGGACAAGTTTGCGCCACGTCTATCCTTCTTCTGGGGCATCGGTGTCAACCACTTTATGGAGATTGCCAAGATGCGTGCCGCACGTATGCTCTGGGCTAAGGTGGTCAAGAGCTTTGGCGCTGAGAATCCTAAGTCGCTCATGCTCCGTACGCACTGCCAGACCTCTGGATGGTCGCTCACCGAGCAGGATCCCTACAACAACGTCGGTCGTACCTGTATCGAAGCTATGGCAGCTGCCCTCGGTCACACGCAGTCGCTACACACCAATGCACTCGACGAGGCGATCGCCTTGCCGACCGACTTCTCAGCACGTATCGCTCGTAATACGCAGATCTATATCCAGAAGGAGACTCAGGTCTGCCGCTCTATCGATCCATGGGGTGGCTCCTACTATATAGAGACGCTCACGGACGAGATCGCTCACAGAGCGTGGGAGCATATCCAAGAGGTCGAGAAGATCGGTGGTATGGCTAAGGCTATCGAGACTGGCCTTCCCAAGATGCGTATCGAGGAGGCAGCCGCACGTACGCAGGCTCGTATCGACTCCAACCAGCAGGTGATCATCGGTATCAATAAGTACCGCCTAGAGCACGAGGATCCGATCGAGATCCTAGAGATCGACAACACCTCCGTACGTCAGAGCCAGGTGGCTCGTCTGGAGGTTCTGCGTGCTCATCGCGATGAGCAGGCCGTACAGGCAGCTCTCAAGGAGATCACCGAGTGTGTACGTACCAAGCAGGGCAACCTTCTCGAGCTAGCTGTCAAGGCGGCAGGTCTACGTGCCTCGCTAGGCGAAATATCCGACGCTTGCGAAGAGGTCGTCGGACGATACAGTGCAGTAATTAGAACGATCAGTGGCGTGTATTCAAAAGAGTCAGGACATGACAAGCAGCTGGAGTATGCCAAGCAGCTTGCCGCAGAATTTGCACAGCGTGAGGGGCGTCAGCCTCGTATTATGATTGCCAAGATGGGACAAGACGGTCACGACCGTGGGGCTAAGGTGGTAGCCACTGGCTATGCCGACTGCGGCTTTGACGTCGATATGGGTCCTCTCTTCCAGACTCCTGAGGAGAGTGCTCGTCAGGCTGTCGAGAACGATGTCAACATCCTTGGCGTCAGCTCACTGGCAGCAGGACACAAGACACTTATCCCGCAGGTCATCGAGGAGCTACGCAAGCTCGGACGTCCCGACATCATCGTCACCGCCGGCGGTGTCATCCCAGCGCAAGACTACGACTTCCTCTACAAGGCAGGCGTCGCAGCTATCTTCGGTCCAGGTACGCCTGTCGCCTACTCAGCTGCTAAGTGCCTCGAGATACTCCTCGGCAAGGAGGCGTAGCTCAGCAAAATAGTCACAATGCGAGGCTAATGCATCGTCACTAGTCTCCCCAATACAAAGAGAGCGGGTCTGTTCGTCACAGAACAGATCCGCTCTCTTTTTGAATTCATCGTAGCAAGCCTCCGCAAACGTATGACCTCTTGAGACTCTTGCATAAAGGCGAATCGCTGTGTTGCTTTCGGGATTCGGCTTCGGTCACATACGGAGGTATGCTCCCTTCAGACCTCACCCTCAGCGCCTTGCGCTTCATCCTTTCTGCAAAGGCTAGACAATCTTGCAAGCAAGATTGTGATACTGTTGACTTTTGCAACAGTCTCCTCTTGGGAGGCTCGAACGCACCTCCACCTCTAAGTCCAAATTCTTCGGAAGAAATTTCCAAATAGCTCGGAGGAAAAGCGCTATTTCCTCGGGAGGAATGGAAAAATTCTTCGGAAGAATCAAACGAAACTTCGGAAGAACCAAATCATACTTCCGAAGGATTTTCCAATTGCTCCGTGGAAAACCAGAAATCCCTACGGAAGAATTTTAGTATTTCTTCCGAGGAAATCGGAACAGGTCAGAAATAGAACTTCAGAATCTTCGGACGCTTGGACCATATGCGCCCCAGTGGTCAGCTTTTCGGCGATGTTCCTGCGGGTGTAGTCGTTGGCAGTTTAGTCGTTAGGCTCCCACTGCGTCGTGAGTGCGTGGTAGATCCTCTCAGCTGCCACTTGCGAAGCGACACGTGACGGGTCTAGCCGCTGACGGACCATACTATACTGTGCTTGCTGCATCTGATAGGCTTTGCTCTCACGATCGAGCAGCGGCGTCAGCGCTTGAACTAGTCGCTGCGCAGTCACAGCATCGCCCAGTAGCTCCTCGACGACGGGAGACTCTGCAATCAAGTTGACTAGAGAGAAGTATCGGATCGGCAGAAGATGGTCAAACGCCCAACGAGCCATGCGACCTGCGGGAAGACGATAAGCAACCACCTGCGGGGTGCCTATGAGCGCTGTCTCAAGCGTGGCAGTCCCTGAGGTGACCAACGCAGCTGAAGCACCAGCCAAGAGCGGGAGCGTCTCATCGATGACAAGCTCTATGCGCTCACTGAGATAGGGGCTGTAGTGTGCTGGGTCGATACTCGGCGCTCCTGCGATGACGGCTCGCCATGGAGCGGGCAGGCGGTCGATCGCTCGGCACATGATCGGTAGGTTACGGGCTATCTCAGCTTCGCGACTCCCTGGGAGGAGCGCTATGTAGGGGCGTGCGGTGTCGCATAGCTTAGCATTGCCATCTAGCAACTCGCCCACGCTCTGTATGCTCGGGTTGCCCACGTAGCGGGCATTGACGCCACGCTGCGAGAGATAGTCCGCCTCAAAGGGGAGGATCGTCAAGCAGAGATCTGTGTAGCTCCTGAGGCGCTTGATGCGCCTACGACGGGATGCCCAAACTTTAGGCGGTATGTAGTAAACCACAGGCACGCCGTGCCGATGCACCATCGGGAGCGTGTAGCGCAGGTTAAAGCCTCCGTAGTCGATCGGGATGACTACGTCAGGAGGATTCGAGCGCATCTCCTCTTGTAGTAGGCGCGCTGCTCGTCGTATCTTGCGCATACTGCGCAGCACACTCGTGAAGCCCATGACCGCTATCTCACGATAGTGGTACAGTGGGGCTACACCCGCTTGATGCGCCATCTTGTCTCCACCAATAAAGGAAAAAGCGGCCTTCGCATCGACCGCTTTGAGTGAGGCGATGAGCCGTGCACCATGCTCGTCGCCAGAGGCTTCGCCAGCTATGAGGAGGTATTTCATAGCTTATTTGTGTATTGGGCTAAAGATCTAGCGGCCACTGCTGGGCAACCTGCTCTAGGAAGGGGTGATCCGTCATATCGATCTGTAGCGGTGAGATCGTAGCATAGCCCTCGAGGAGCCAGTAGTGATCCGTACCCGTACGCTGATCGGGATCGACCTGATCGCCCTGCATCCAGTAGACGGGAGTACCGTGTGGCGTCTCGGCACGCATATATTCATTGACGAAGCGTCCCGTACCTTGTGGTGCCCACTTGATACCCTTGGCAGGAGCCTTCGGGAAGTTGACATTGAGCATCGTCGTATGCGGTAGCCCATGCGCTACCACCTGCGGGATGAACTGCTTGGCAAAAGCGCATACCTCGCTAAAGTCGCACTTGTCGCTGTGGTTAGCTAGTGAGAAGGCAACCGCTGGTATACGTGCTATAGCAGCCTCTATGGCAGCTCCCACGGTTCCTGAGTAAATCGCGCAGATACCATCGTTGCGCCCATGGTTGATCCCTGAGACCACCAGGTCTGGTAGCTCAGAGGCAAAGAGCGTATTAAGAGCCAGCTTGACACAGTCTACGGGCGTACCCGAGCAACTGTACAGCTGATAAGGAAGCTGATCACTCTCCTCCATAAAGGTGAGTCGCAGCGGTGTGCGGGAGGTAATCTGCGAAGAGGCTCCCGAGCGGGGCTCCGTGGGGGCGACGACCGTCACCGTCGCTATCTGGGCAAGCGTCTCCGCCAGCTCACGGATCCCCTGTGCATGGACGCCATCATCGTTAGTCAGTAGTATTTTCATAGTGTGTAGATATAAGGTTTACAGTAGGACAAATCTAGTCTTTAGCGACCGCCGAGCGCTGGCTCTCGGGGATGATCTCCTCGAGCTTGACACGGAACTTCAGTGCTGAGTAAGGGTTGATCTCGCCAGAGCGCCTCTCGCCATAGCCTAGGTACCAGGGGATGATGATCTCAGCCTCATCGCCTACGACCATCTGCTGAAGACCGATACGAGCTCCCTCGATGAGTTGGTCCTGAGCACCACGATTGATGGCAAACTGAGCAGGACGCTCCGACCCGTAGTTACCATCGACCACCTTGTCGCCTACGAGCATACGCATCTCGTAGTGGCACTTGATGCGCGAGGTCTCGATCGGGTACTCCTTGCCTTCGCCATGAGCCAGCCACTTCATATAGACATAGGCTGAGGAGCCTTCGATGGAGGCTTTGGTATAGTCCTCCTTAGAAGCGTACTCATTAAAAGCGTTCTCATTATTGATCCTCCACTGGGTGGTAGCATCAATAGGGTCTTCGCAGGCTGTAAGTAAGAGGAGTGAGAGCAGCGCTAGGAGGCTGACTTTCAGGGATAGATTATATTTCATCTTCGATCTTCTTGAGTAAGGTATTGATACTGGTGCGCTCTGCGATGAGGTCATGCAGCTCAGAGATGGCGATACGCTCCTGTTGCATCGTGTCGCGGTCACGTAGGGTGACTGTGTTGTCGTCGAGCGTCTGGTGGTCCACGGTGATACAGTAAGGCGTACCGATAGCATCCTGACGGCGGTAGCGCTTACCGATGCTATCCTTCTCGTCATACTGGCAGGTGAAGTCTAGGTGCAGGAGACGTACCACCTCACGTGCCTTCTCATCCAGCCCATCCTTGCGTACGAGCGGTAGGACAGCCAGCTTGACCGGTGCTAGTGCAGGCGGTAGCGAGAGGACCACACGGGTCTCGCCATTTTCGGTCTGCTCCTCCTTGTAGGAGCCACAGAGCACGGAGAGGAACATACGATCCACACCGATACTGGTCTCCACAACGTATGGGACGTAAGACTCCTTCGTGTCGGGATCGTAGTAGCGGAGCTTCTTGCCCGAGAACTCCTCGTGACGTGATAGGTCAAAGTCCGTACGACTATGGATCCCCTCGACCTCCTTGTAGCCAAAGGGCATGAGGTACTCAATGTCGGTCGCAGCGTTGGCATAGTGCGCCAGCTTCTCGTGATCATGGTAGCGGTAGTCGCTCTGCGGGAAGCCTAGAGCGTAGTGCCAGTGCAGGCGAAGCTTCTTCCAGTACTCAAACCACTCAAGCTCAGTGCCTGGCTGAACGAAGTACTGCATCTCCATCTGCTCAAACTCACGCATGCGGAAGATAAACTGACGCGCCACAATCTCATTGCGGAAGGCCTTACCGATCTGTGCGATACCGAAGGGAAGCTTCATACGTCCCGTCTTCTGCACGTTAAGGTAGTTGACGAAGATCCCCTGAGCCGTCTCGGGGCGTAGGTAGATCGTCGAAGCGCCCTCGGCCGTCGAACCTACCTCGGTAGCAAACATCAGGTTGAACTGACGCACCTCCGTCCAGTTCGTCGTGCCACTGATAGGGCAGACGATCTTCTCGTCGACGATGATCTGGCGCAGCTCCTCGAGGTCGTTATCGTTGAGCGCCTTAGCCATGCGCTGGCGCAGTGCCTCTGCCTGATCGAGATAACCCTTGACACGAGGATTGGTCGTGCGGTAGAGCGACTCGTCAAAGGAGTCACCAAAGCGCTTGCGCGCCTTCTCGATCTCCTTCTCCGCCTTGCCCTCGATCTTGGCGATCTGATCCTCGATGAGGACGTCCGCGCGGTAACGCTTCTTAGAGTCTTTATTGTCGATCAGTGGATCGTTGAAAGCATCTATGTGTCCCGATGCCCGCCAGATCTCTGGGTGCATAAAGATGGACGAGTCGATGCCGACCACGTTGGGGTGCAGGCGTGTCATCGCCTCCCACCAGTAGCGCTTGATATTGTTTTTAAGCTCTACACCGTTCTGACCGTAATCGTAGACGGCGCTCAGCCCATCGTAAATATCAGATGAGGGAAAAACAAACCCGTACTCCTTACAGTGGGATACAATCTTCTTGAAGAGGTCTTCTTGTGATGCCATAATGATTTCTTGTCCTAAGTATTATGCTTACAAAGATACGAAAAAGAGGATAGAGCTTAGAAGCTAGAGATTAGAGGTTAGAGATTAGAAGTTAGACAGCTCTGATCACTCTGATCCACTCCAATCACTCTAATCTCTAACCTCTAACCTCTAACCTCTAGCTTCTAAGCTGTGGGTGTGCCGACCGCCAAGACGCCGACAGAGACCTGCGCTAGGGGGATGTCCTCCAGAGCATTGAGCGCAGCCGTGAGGGTCGCTCCTGTGGTGAGCACATCGTCTAGGAGTAGGATGTGGCTATCTGGGGGGATCGCTTCACGGCCTAGTGTGAAGCTCCCGAGCATAGCCTCCAGACGGTGCGTGCGGTCACGGTGCGTCTGACTACCCTGAAAGCGTGTACGTCGCAAAGCGTGAGCCAGATAGGGGATGCCCGTGACCGAAGAGATACCCTCAGCCAGCAGTACCGCCTGATTGTACCCTCGCTCCATAGTACGAGCAGGCGTTAGTGGCACAGGGATGATGTAGTCTATCTGCTCCCGCTCTAGCGGTAGGAGCGTGCCCATGAGACGACCCATGTACCAAGCGAGCGACTTATTGCCGTGATACTTTATGTCGTGAACGATCAGCGCCATCGCATCATCACGAGCATAGAGATAGGGAGCCAGTATCCTACGAGGCATCGGGTGTGCACCCCGCAGACGGTCGAGCGCACCGACCGTACGCTCGTGATAGCGTCCCAGCGCACCTTGGCAGGTGAGACAAAGCGGCGGAACATTCGGCGGAAGGAGCGTGTGACAGACGGGACACCAGCGCGGGTAGATGAGTTGCAAGAGCGTCTCACGAGCCGTTGCCCGCCACCCTTGTAGCGGTGGCGGAGCGATGCGCCCTGCGGTGGGTCTTTTCGTTGGTTGGGTACTCATAGGCGTTTTCGAGAAGGCACTCGCTTTACTCTTCCTCGTTCTCTTCCTCCTCACGCATCGTTTGGAGCACCTCCTGCAGCGCTTCGTACACTTCGCCCGGTTGGTAACCACGCCCCACGCCGTAGCGCATCATCTTGTCAAAGAGCGCACGAGGCGTCCGTGCCGAGGTGCGACGTAGCTTGCTCTCTAGTAGCTCCGCGAGGGAGTAGTTCGGCTGCTCCGCCTCGATGATCTCAGGCAGTACCGCCTCGATGATCTCCGTCGGCACCTCCTGCATACGTAGCGCCTGACGTATTTTGCGGGGACCCTGACTCATGTCTCGATAGCGTGTGCGTGCGTAGCTCTCGGCGTAGCGCTGCGGGTCGTAGTAGCGACCCTCCTGGAGTAGCGTGAGGTATTCGTCAATCTCGTCCGAGGGCACCTCCCGACGCATCAGGAAAAGGCGCAGATTGCGTGGCGACCGCTCGGCGCGTGCGCAGTAGTACTTAGCTTTGTTGAGTATCTCGGTGTCCATAGTTGTTCGTTTTTACTGGAAGGTGGCTTGTACAAATCGCTCTCGTCCCGTCAAGTCTTTGAGCACCTCTGACGAAGCTGCTCCCGCCTGCTCGCATAGCGCAGCCACCTCGTGCGCCAGCTGGTGATGCGTCTCGCAGTAGAGCGTACATACTGCGTGGGGCGAGCGGATCTGTGGCACGAGCGCCACGAGCGCACGGTAGTAGCGGAGCGGATCTGCGTCTGGTACGAAGAGCGCCTCACGAGGCTCTCCCTCGAGTACATTGGGGCGCATCGTCGCTTGGTCGCATTCAGGGATGTAGGGCGGATTGCTCACCAAAAGATCTATCGGAGGAAACTCAGCGGGAAGGTCTTTCCCCTGGCACCAAGCGAAGAGGTCTCCACGGAAGAGCTGGACGGCGACACCTGTCTGGCGAACGTTTTGCTCCGCATAGTGTAATGCCTGCTCCGACTGATCCATCGCATAGAGGCTCCACTGAGGGCGCTCGCTACCTATATAGATAGGTATGCAGGCGGAGCCGCACCCCACATCGAGGAGCCGCAGGGGAGTCTCCATGGCGGGGTGACGAGCGAGGATCAGTTCGCATAGCTCGGCCGTCTCGGGGCGTGGAATGAGCACTCCCCTACCAACTGCTAGGTCGAAAGATCCGAAAGGTGCTACTCCTAAAATATACTGTATCGGCTCATCGTGCACCAGTCGCTCGAGGGCTTGGCAGAGCCAAGTGGCTTCTGTGTCGGACAATTGCCTAACTTTGCGGTCAAGCAGGTAGTTCGTCTGACTGAGCTGTGTGATATGCTGTAGGAGCATCTCGCTCATAGCCCGACGCTCACGCACCTCGGCATAGTACCCAGGCAGCGCCTCCGCTATCGCCAGAGCCGCCTCACGCAGCGTCATACCAGCAACTATCATAGCCTCACTCATTGTAGCGACCTTTACTTAGATGAAACATACAGCACCTACCACATCAGACGAGATCTATATGCAGCGCTGCTTGCAACTCGCAGCCTTAGCGCAGGGGCGCACCAGTCCCAATCCGATGGTCGGCTCGGTAATCGTCTACAAAGATAAGATTATTGGCGAAGGTTATCACCATTACGCCGGCGCACCCCATGCCGAAGTGATGGCGTGGCGTAGCGTCCCCGAGGAGCTGCGGGGCGTTATCGGCGAGGCGACCTGGTACGTGAGCCTAGAGCCTTGCGCTCACTATGGCAAGACACCGCCCTGTGCGGAGCTCATTGCAGGGCTCCGACCCGCCCGCGTGGTCATCGCTATGCTGGATCCTTTTGCCAAAGTGGACGGACGTGGCGTGGCACGCCTTCGCGAAGCGGGCATCGAGATCTCGATCGGTTGCTTAGAGCAAGAAGCGATCGCGCTCAACCACCACTTCCTCGTGGCGCAAACCTTAGGACGCCCCTACGTCACACTCAAGTGGGCCGAGAGTGCCGACCACTACATCGATCGCCTGCGTCACGATGCGAGCGAGGCACCTTACATCTTCAGTTCGCCACTCCGACAGCGCTCAGTGCATCGTCTGCGTGCGCTCCACGACGCTATCTTGGTGGGACATCATACGGCCGAGCTCGACGATCCGCTCCTGACCAATCGCTCGGGTAGTGGCGGTCAGCCGATCCGTCTCCTCTGGTGTCACAGCCGTCTGCCTCGTCCGGAGCTACGTATGCTGCAAGACGCTACGGCACCAACGATCATACTCCTCCCGCCAGCTCTCCTCGAGCAAGTGCATGACGGGCAATACCCGCCTCACGTCTCCTGCCTCGCCACGACTGGCGAAGTGCGCGACCTGCTCACGCTCCTGCGTAGTCAGGGCATCGAGTCGCTCCTCGTCGAGGGAGGTGCACAGGTCCTGCAGCGCTTCCTTGATGCAGGTCTCTACGACGAACTCAACGTCGAGCACGCCCCCGTCCAGCTCCACGACGGCGTCCTCGCCCCCAACGTATAACGATTGTAGGGACGTACGTCCCTACAAATCGTTACACGTCCGATCGTTCCGATACACTCCGATCTCTAACACCTAATTTCCTCCGATCTATTTTCGATTTCCCAGGGAGGAAAGAAAAATTTCCTCGGAAGAATCAAATGAAACTTCGGAAGAATCAAACGATAAGTCCGAAGAATTTTTCCTTTCCTCCCTGGGAAATAAAAAATATCCACGGAAGAAATCCCGAAATAGTTCCGAAGAAATCGGAAAGTCGTCGGGACGCACCGAGACGACTCCTGTAGGGACGCACGGTCTGTGCGTCCGTCCCCGTCAAAGGTTACGGTATCAAGCTGTCAGAACGATCGGCTGCGCGTTTCATTGTTCGACAACGGACGCACAGACCGTGCGTCCCTACAGGAGTCGTATTGTTCCGATTCGTTCCGATACACTCCGATCCCCTCCGACACACTCTGATCCACTCCGATTTCTAAATAAGAGCTCCGCAGGACTAGTCCTACGGAGCTCTTACTAATTATCGTCTGTCAGATCGTGAGCGTTAGTGCTGGACGACGAGGCGCTGTGCGACACCCTCGGTGACTACGAGATAGGTACCATCGCTCAGTGCGGTGAGGTCTATCTGTAGGCTACCCGAGCGGTCAGCAGCTAGGCGCGTGATCAGCTGTCCATCCAGCGTGTAGAGTGCTACGGCTGCCTCAGGTGCTAGACCTGTGACGGTAGCAGACTCACTTGCGGGGTTAGGATAGATGACAAACGCGTCCGCAGCGACTGCGTCAACGCCCGTGTGGTCGACGAAGACTGCGACAACCTCCGTGTCCTTAGTGACGGTGAAGGTCTTATCCTTGAGAATGTCCTCACCATTTGCCGTGAGCTTGGTGAGCTCGCACTTATCGTTGGCACCCTTAGCTACGACCGTCAGCTTCGTTCCCTCGGGGACAGCGTTGAGATCTACCTGCTCCTTGATAGTGATGGTGCCGTGATCGTTGCTCTTTAGGGTAACGACGTAGTTCTTCTGTAGCTTGGTAAAGGTAGCCTTGACAGTTAGGGTCTCCTTAACAACTACCTTCTTGCTGGAAGTAATGTCCGTTCCATTAGCCGTGAGGGATACCAGTTCATAGCCTGTTGCTGGGGTAGCAACGATCGTCAACTCTGTGCCATAGGCAACTGCTTTAAGGTCGCTGGCTCCTGTAGCGGTGATTGTTCCTTCACCCTCCTTGGTCAGCGTGACCGCAAACGTCTTCTTAGCGAAGGTCGCCTTGACGGTTAGGTTGTCCTTGACAACGATCTTCTTTGTAGCTGTGATGTCTACACCATTAGCCGTAATGGATACAAGTTCGTAGCCAGTAGCAGGGGTAGCGTTGATCGTCAACTCTGTGCCGTAAGCCACAGCATTCAAACTGCTGGCACCCGTTGCGGTGATTGTACCTTCACCCTCCTTAGTTAGAGAGACAGCGAAGCTCTTCTTCGCAAAGGTCGCCTTGATTATTGTGTGACCCGAGATGAAGACCTTCTTCGTAGCTAGGATATCCGTTCCGTTCGCTGTGAGAGCGGTAAGCTCGTACCCCTCTTTAGGATTGTCGACGATAAATAGGTCCGTACCGTAGGGTACCATCTTTAAGTCTTTCGCTCCTGCGGTCAAGATCGTTCCACCCTCTTCGTTTGCTGAGATCGTGACCTCGTACGTTGGCGTGGGCTTACCTCGATATAATCCATTTCCTGTTTCCGTTTGCTCTATTACAGCCCAACCCTTGGCGTTGGCGATGTCCACATGATAGGTGTAGCAAACATTTTTCTCATCACTTGAACTAGAGTCAAATACATTAAACCAACCTTTCCAACTTGGCTTATCGTTACGGTCCGGCAAAGCTTTCACGAGGTTGGTCATCTCGTTTGCCAGAATCAAGTTGCCATAGCAATCTATACTGCTCAAATTTGGACAGCTGGGGAGCTCTAGCTTGGGCAGCAAGTTGTTTTCACAGTTTAGCTTAGTTAGATTGGAACAATTGGCGAGCTCTAGCTTGGTCAGCAAGTTGTTACTACAATTTAGGATAGTTAGATTGGGACAATTGGCGAGATCTAGCGTGGTCGGAAGGTTTTTATAACACCAGACCAACTCCAAAGCAGTCTGCTTTGAGAGTTCCAAGCTGGTTAGCTGATTATTAGAGCAATACAACTCTTTTAGGGCAGGATTATTCGATAGATCCAAGCTAGTCAGCTGGCCATCAGAGCAGTCCAAGAATGTAAGGGCAGGCAGATTTGACACGTTTAGACTGGTCAATTGATTTTCATTGCAATACAACGTTTCTAGGGCAGGATTATTCGATAGGTCCAAGCTGGTCAGTTTGTTGGTAAAGCAGGCAAGGATCTTTAAGCGCCTATTGTTTGACACGTCCAGATGCGTTAAGTCATTGATTCCACACCAAAGCTCCTCTAAGGCTGGATAGTTAGAGACATCTATATCCCCGACTTCAGTCTGTGTATAGTCAAGAACTCTCAGCGTCTTGCTCGTGGGGAGGGTCAAGCTCTTCAGTGGACCTTCATTAGCAACCATCTCTTCCAGTGCTGTATTGTGTGAAAAGTCTAGCTTGGTCATACTAACTTCCTCTGAGTAGAAGACCTTCAGTGCCTTATTATGCGATAAGTCTAGGCTGGACAGATGAGTGGCGGAACAGCGGAGTTCGGTCAATGCAGTGTTGTGCGACAAGTCTAAGGTGGTCGCAGCAAACCCAGAACAGTCAAGCTTGGTCAAAGCCGTGTTGTGCGACAAGTCTAAGGGCACAGTAAGATTAGAACACGTGAGCTCGGTCAATGCGGTGTTGTGCGACAAGTCTAGGCTGGTCAGCTTGTAACCGTTAAAGTTTAATACTTTCAATGCAGTGTTGTGCGACAAATCTAAGGTAGTCGTATAAAGTCCGTAACAGTCAAGCTTGGTCAATGCGGTGCAAGACGACAGGTCTAGGCTAGTTATCTCATCATTCCAAGGGCAGATCAGCTCTGTCAGGGAGGAGCAACGCTCCAAAGTAAGGCTGGTCAGCATATTCGATGGGCATTTCAGACTTTGCACCTCGCCCTCGATTTTGATCGTCTGGCTCGTGATGGTGTAGGTGCTGTCGGTCTTCTTCTCGAGGCCTACAATGGAGATGTCTGAACCTTTGACAGTCAGATTGAATTCTTTCCCAACATTATGAGAGGTGGTCATGGTGATCACGCCCTTCTGTCCAGAGCGCAGAGCCGAATTAGTAGGCTCCTGTGCGACAGCGACACTCGCTAGGAGTGTGGCTAGTAGGATATAGATCCCAATGCGTAGTTGCTTTTTCATAGTCATATATTGCTTAAAGTGATAGTCGTATATATTAGGGAGTGCTTTTCCCTTGCATTAAATGCCTGTGTCCGACCACACGTTAAAGTGTAGTTTTCGTTTCATGGCTCTGTTGTAGTTTTTGATGAGACTGTATATTATATTGGGGGGAGGGGGGAAATTGTTGCCCTCATCGTTTGCTACAAAAGTAAACAGAGCAGGTGCTCAATCTCTTATCAAATGCGGACAGAAACTTATCAATATCGGACAAGATGCAGTATGGAGACCTATCAATATCGGGCATCAGGAATCTACAACTCTCTATGAGCTAACTACTTGTTGGTGTCAAGTGACAGAAGTCTTAGCTATAAGGATGTATTGACACTTTTGAATCATATCGAGACTGTTGCATAAAGGCGAATCGCTGTGTTGCTTTCGGGATTCGGCTTCGGTCACATACTGATGTATGCTCCCTTCACACCTCACCCTCAGCGCCTTGCGCTTCATCCTTTTTGCAAAGTCTAGACAATCTTGCAAGCAAGATTGTGAGACTGTTGACTTTGCAACAGTCTCATATCAGTAGCTTTTTGAAGTCTCCTCGGAGGAAGCAAAACAAGTAGCCCGCTGTAGGATATCCTACAGCGGGCTACTTAGTTAAGTTAGGGGGGGCTACTATTTGTGAGCGATGCGGCGCTGGAGCAGGAGACTATTGACCACGACGCAGATGGAGCTGAGCGCCATGGCTGCGGCTGCAATGGCGGGCGTGATGGTCAAGCCCCACCGTGTGAAGAGCCCCGCAGCGATCGGAATGGCGATCACGTTGTAAAGAAGCGCCCAGAGGAAGTTGAAGCGGATCGTGCGTACCGTCTGTCTCGCTATCTCGGTCGCCTCTAGGAGGAGTGACAGGTCGGGCTTGGAGATGACCAACTGCGCCATCGAGGTGGCTAGGTCGCTGCCCCCCGCAAGTGCTATGCTGACGTCGGCACGTGCTAGCGCCTGACCATCGTTGACCCCGTCGCCCACCATCGCTACGACCAGGCCTTGCTCTTGTAGAGAGGCAAGGATCGTCTCTTTGTCCTGTGGCATAAGCTCGGCATGTAGCGTGTCGATCCCTATTTGCTGAGCGATGCGCTGAGCTTCGGGCTTGCGATCGCCCGTGAGCATGAGGAGCTTTTTGCCTTGAGCCTTGAGCTGTGCCATAGTCTCGGCAGCGTGCGGTGTGAGCGTGTCGGAGAGGGCAATGATAGCGACGAGACGGGCTTCCTGCGCCACATAGACGAGCGAGCCCGTGAGATCGCAAGGCGGTATCGACGCAACGCCACCCTCGGTAACCCAAGAAGCGCGTCCGATGCGCAGCTCTCCCTCAGCTGTATTGACGAGCAAGCCTTGTCCAGGTCGCTCGGTGACGGTCAGTTCGCTGGTCGTAGCCCCCTGCGCCTCGCCATACGCGACAATTGCTTGCGCCAATGGGTGCAGACTGTGCTGCTCAGCGGAGACAACGAGCGAGAGCATTGCGGCACGCTCCTCTTCGGGGATAAACCATTGTAGCTCCGTGACCGAGGGACTACCCAGGGTGAGCGTACCCGTCTTGTCCATAAGGAAAGCATCGACACGGGGCAGCGTCTCCAGTGCCGCCGCCTCCGCAAAGAGGATGTTCCTTCGTGCGGATTCGCCGACCGCTACGGTCAGTGCCGTTGGTGTGGCTAAGCCCAAGGCGCAGGGGCAAGCGATCACGAGGACAGAGATTGCGTAGCGTGCGGCTAAGTCCAGCGCCCCAGGCTCTACAACCCAGTACCATAGGGCAAAGGTGAGTGCCCCGAGGAAGAGTATAGCGGGAACGAAGTATTGTGCAATACGATCGGCTAAGAGACGTAGCGGGGGCTTGTCCGCCAAGGTTTTGCGCACGGTCGATACGATATGTCCCAGAGCGGTGTCGGCGCCGACGCTCTCGGCACGCACCTCTATGGCGGTGGAGAGGCAGATGGTCCCTGCGAAGACTTTGTCACCCTCGCCACGCTCCACAGCTGCCGCTTCACCCGTGATGGTCTGTTCGTTGATATGGGTGACACTTTGCGAAGTGATCACTCCATCCACGGGTATCGCTTCGCCAGGACGCACCCGCACGGTCATACCGGGCTGAACCAACTGCAGTGGCACACGACGCGTCTCCTCACCCACGACGAGCGATGCTTCACGAGGGGTCAAGTCAAGGAGCGCCCGCAAGGCGCTAGCGGTCGAAGCGGTGGCGCGCTGCTCGAGCCACTTGCCGATCAGCACAAAGGCGGGGATCATCACCAGCGCATCTAAGTAGAGGTGCAGCTGATGCCCCTCGGAGCCGTAAGCGAGGAGTAAGCCGATGACGGAGCAGGTAGTGCTGAGGGAGACCAAGGTGTCCATACCCATGACGCCTCGCCTTAGTTGCTTCAAGGCTCTCCAGTGAAAAGGCCCCGCCACGTAAAGGTACGCCACCAGCGCCACCAACGGAGCAACCCAACGCTCGCCCACGCCTCCGAGCAGATACATCCAGATCATCACGCCGATGGTCAGAGCCGCTCCGATGGCTGTGCGCCAGGCGAGCTGACGTGCTGAGCGACGCTCTTGCTCCAGCGCTTGGCTCATCGCCTCCGTTTCGTCTGTCGTGAGGATGAGCGAGAAGCCGAGCGAAGCAACCTGCTCAGCGATCTGCTCACGCGTGATCTGCTCGGCATCGTACACTATATATAAGGAGCGGGTGTCAATCTGCGCCGTAGCCTCGAGGACGCCCGTGACACCTTGCAGTTTGTTTGTCACGGCAGCCGCGCAAGCAGCGCAGTGCATGCCGACGATGGGGATATATTCGGTAGTTTGTTTCATAGTAAGTCTATATAAAAACAGTAAGTCTAAATAAAAGCGGAGAGAGTCACTTCTCCTCTGAGACAAATGTACGACAAATCAATCGCAACCGGGTTGCAAAAGCAGAGCTATTCGATAAACGGTTCCTCCCTTGGAACCGAAAATCCTCCACTGAGGAAATGAAAAATTCCTCGGAAGAAAAAAATGATTCTTCCGAAGTTTCATTTGATTCTTCCGAAGAATTTTTTCTTTCTTCCGAGGAATTTGCTCTTTTCCTCCGAACTATTTGGGAAATTCCTCCGAGGAAATTTGGTGTTGTGTTGATGACGTGCAGCCCCCCCGCTGTTTAGAAGCTCGGGAGGTGAAGAATTCAAAATTATCGGAGCGGACTCGTCGTGTGAAGGAACGGTCTGGCGACCCTTCTAGCGGGGCCACTCGACCACCTCTAGATCGTGTGGTCGCCCTGAGGTGATCTGCAAGCGTATGAGGGTGCGACTCTGGTGCCACCCACTGCGCCCCACCGCGCCTGGGTTGATGTGGAGCAGCCCAGGACGGGACTTGTCGGGCATCACCTTGAGGATATGACTATGCCCCGAGATGGTAATCATCGGATGCTCACGCCACGGCGTGAGATAAGGGGCGAAGACGCGCTCATAGTGCCCTGGATAACCGCCTATATGCGTCATGACTAGCTCCACACCTGCCACCGCTGTGTGAACCACCTCTGGGAGCTGTGCATGTAGCGCAGCGTCATCGATGTTGCCATACACCGCTAGCGTGGGGGCAATGGTTTGCAACCGCTCTAGCACCTGAGGAGCACCGATGTCCCCAGCATGAAAGATCAGATCACACGCGGCAAGTGCCTTGCAGATCTGATCATCGATATATCCGTGCGTATCGCTTAGGATGCCGATACGCTGATGCGCTTTCATGGGGTCTATTATTGCTTGTTACCCTTGCGACCGCCAGAGCGTCCCTTGCGCTGTGAAGAGCGGCCTTTGCCTTGGGACTTGCCTCGTCCTTTTCCTTGCGATCTGCCACGTCCATTGCCTCTAGAGGAGCCACGACTATTAGTGCGCTCGTTGGGGGCGTAGGTAGGTGCCTCACCGAGGGATGAATCTAGCGGGATGCGGTAGATCTCCTGCTCGAGGAATTGCTCCAAACGTGCGAAGTCCTGCTGATCACTGGGCGAGACGAGCGTGATCGCCAAACCCTTGCCATCAGCACCACGTGCTGTACGCCCGATACGGTGGACGTAGTCCTCGAAGTCACGAGGCACCTCATAGTTGATCACGACCGCAATGTCGTCAATGTCGATACCGCGCGCCACGATGTCGGTGGCTACGAGTACCTTGATGCGTCCCATGCGGAAGTCTCTCAAGACTTCTTCACGGCGCTCCTGCGACAGGTCTGAGTGCATCTCAGCAACGGGTAGCCCATCTCTAGAGAGTGTCTGAGCTAGTGCGTGAACGGTCGCCTTGGTCCCAGCAAAGATGATGGTGCGTGACACCTCAGACTCAGGATTCGTAAAGAGGGATCGGATGATCGGGAGCTTCTGCGCATCATAGCAGATGTATGCGGTCTGCATGATCGACTTAGGGGGCTTTGACACAGCTAGCTCGACGAGGACGGGATCGACGAGGATGCTTTCTGAGAGCTTGAGGATCTCCTTGGGCATCGTCGCGGAAAACATCACATGCTGGCAATCCTCAGGCAGCGCCTTGTAGATCTCCATAATGTCTTCGTAGAAGCCCATGTCGAGCATCCTATCTGCCTCGTCTAGTACGAAGTACTGCACATGCGATAGGTCACACGCTCCGAGACGTAGCATCGAGAGGAGTCGCCCTGGCGTAGCGATGACGATGTCTGCTCCGAGTGCCATGCCGCGTCTTTGCTGCTCCCAGGCGATGCCGTCGGTGCCTCCGTAGATGGCGAGCGTGGAGACTGAGACGTAATAGCCAAAGCCCTCGACCTCCTGATCGATCTGCTTAGCGAGCTCTCGTGTAGGCGCCATGACGACGGCTCCGAGATGCTCTTTGGGTAGCTCTTGACGCGCTACCTTGTTGAGGAAAGGAAGCAGATAAGCTGCCGTCTTGCCCGATCCAGTCTGCGCACAACCGATGACGTCTCGCCCCTCTAGGAGTGGGGGGATTGTCTCCGATTGAATGGGAGAGGTCTCCACAAAGTTCATCGCATCCAGTCCGTCGAGGACCTCATCCTCTAGATCTAGTTCGTAAAAGTCCATCAGCTTATCGTCTTATATATGGATAAAAGGAGCACCACCGTGTGTCAGTCTCGTAGAGCCTGACACGACTCGTGATACATCCAAGGGGAAAAGCGAGACGCAAGTCACAGAGGTAGGGGATGCACTTGATGCTCTTCCTACCATCTGCGCCTTGCGTCCGATTGTTTTAGAGTGAAAACTCTTCGTTGGTCTTAGCGTGATTACTTATTGACCTCAGCCATGTGAGCGATGAGGCAGAGGATCTTGTTAGAGTAACCCCACTCATTGTCATACCAAGCGACTACCTTGACGAAAGTATCAGTCAGAGCGATACCAGCCTTAGCGTCAAAGATAGAGGTGTGTGGATCGCTCACGAAGTCCTGGCTTACGACCTGCTCGTCGCAGTACTCCATGATTCCCTTAAGGTTGGTCTCCGAAGCCTTCTTCATAGCAGCACAGATCTCATCGTAGCTAGCACCACGCTTGAGCTGTACCGTTAGATCCACGACAGAGACGTCCATCGTAGGTACACGGAAGGACATACCCGTGAGCTTACCATTGAGCTCGGGGATTACCTTGCCGACAGCCTTAGCAGCACCTGTCGAGGAAGGGATGATGTTGCCGATAGCGGAGCGACCGCCACGCCAGTCCTTGAGTGAGGGACCATCGACCGTCTTCTGAGTAGCCGTAGCAGCGTGTACGGTAGTCATGAGGCCCTGCTCTACGCCGAAGTTGTCGTTGAGAACCTTTACCAACGGAGCGAGACAGTTGGTCGTGCAAGAAGCGTTAGAGACGAACTGCGTACCACGGACATACTTCTCAAGGTTGACACCCGTGACGAACATAGGTGTGTCATCCTTAGAGGGAGCAGACATGACGACATACTTAGCTCCTGCCTCGATGTGTCCCTGTGATAGCTCCTTGGTGAGGAAGCGTCCTGTACTCTCAACGACATACTCTACGCCAGCAGCGCCCCAGTTGATCAGGCGTGGCTCCTTCTCAGCTGTCACGCGGATCTTGCGACCGTTGACTACGAGCATGCCATCCTGTACGTCGACTGTGCCGTCGAAGCGTCCATGTACAGAGTCATACTTGAGCATATATGCCATATACTCGACATCGATGAGGTCGTTGATTGCTACTACCTCGAGATCATCACGCTTCATCGAAGCGCGGAAGACTAGTCGGCCGATACGACCAAAACCATTGATACCTACTTTTGTCATGAGAGTTATATTGTATTTTTAATGTGTATGCAAGCGTTTGCACAAAGGCGGAAAGCCCCCCTAGGAGGGAGCACTCCTATTACTCGTACAAAGTTAAGCATTAAATGTTTGCGATGCAACCTTTTCGCCATTGCTGCACTTTCGCCACTCCCCATACGGACAGCACATTCCTCAGGAGGAACACTTGACTGAACCCCAGTAAGAGCGTCTTTATCTCCTGATAGATCGTCTGTATGCTACCTCCTCTGTGAGGAGCGGTAGAGCTTTTCGTCATAGTCAGTCGTAGTTATTCAAAGCGGAGTGCCGTCGTCGGCGAGATCCGCTGGATGATGCGTGCCGGAAGGAGAAGGAGTATGAGGCAAAGCAGGAGCGTCGCCACATTGACCACGATCCACGCCCCAGGGCGAATGCGCATCGCGACGTGCGAGATATAGTAGATATTCGGATCGAGCGTGAGCCACTGCCACTGGTACTGGCTCCAGATGATGACGCCCGCCAGTAGGTTGCCCCAGAGCATACCCCAAACGATGATGCGCAGAGCGATTGCTAGGCTCATCGTCGTGAGCGATCGGTAGGTCATGCCGAGAGCCTTGAGCAAGCCGATGGTCTGCGTCAAGTCTAGGATAATGATCAGGAGCGCATTGATCATCGTAAAGGCTGCCACGAGTGCCATCAGCACCAGCAGTATCTGTACATTCGGCCGTAGCGAGTCGATCCACTGGTAGACCCCGCCATTGATCTGTGAGCCGGTATAGATTCCTAACATTTCTTTCGTGACGCCCGGCTCCGAGAGCGACTGAATCAGCTGGTCTGAGAGCGAGGCCTCCATCTCTAGGAGCGAGCGGTCCTTATTCTTTGCGAGGATCTCTATGCGTGTGTACTGATTGGGTTGCCAGCCACCTACACGTCCTAGCAGGTCGTTGCTTACGTAGGCGAGTGGCTGCGCCGTGTTGGCTAGCTCCAGTATTGCTATCAGCGTGAAGGAGCGCACCGACACCTTGTCGCCCAGGAAGTAGAGCACCACCTTGTCGCCGATCGTTAGACCGAGCTTCTGCGCAGAGGCTTTAGGCAGAACAATAGGATTAGCCCCCTCCGTAAGCGTCGTGTCAGACAAATCGCCCATAGCGCAGAGTGACTCGAGGAATGTGAAGTCGTCTACTCCCGTGACGGCTACCCCTTGATAGGTACTATCCGTCTTGATCATGCCGACAGCCGAACGGACGGGACGCACGGAGGCTATCTCTGGCATCTCGTTCATACGCTGCGTCATCTGAGGCGTCAGGGTGATCACATTGTCCAGGTCTATCGGTTGCTTGCCATACTCGCAGAGGATCACATCGCCTGTCACGAGACGCACCGTATCACGGACGCTGTACTGAAAGCCGTCCATGATCGCAATGCCTAGGAGCATGACCGCCAAGCTCAACGCTATGGCAGGAATCGCAAAGCGCACCAAGGCGTACACCTTGCTGTGACGACGATTCTCTCGACTGTAGAGCTGGTGAGCCAGCCAGATGGGTAGTCTTAGTCTCATGCTTCCTCTTCGATAGCGGCTAGTTCAAACCAACGCTCAGACGCCTGCTCCATCTCTTGCTGAGCCTGTGCAATCTCTTCTCCCGCCTTGATCAGCTCCTCATTGGATAGACTCCCCGAAGACATCCGCTGCTCTAGCTCCGCGATGCGTCCCTCGAGCTGTGGGATCTGCTGCTCCAGTTGCTGAAACTCTTGCTCCTCACGGTAGCTGCGCCGCTTCTTTCGATTGCCCTGACGAGTCGCCTGACTGGCTGCGGGTGCCGTGCCTTTGGTCTCCTGGGGAGTAGCTTGCTCCATAGCTTGCTGCGCCTCAACCTCTTGCTGCAGACGATACTGGGTAAAGTTGCCCGGAAAGTCGCGAATATGCCCTCCCCTCTCGAAAACGAAGAGGTGCTCCACGAGCTTGTCTAGGAAGTAGCGATCGTGCGTCACAATAATAAGGACCCCTTCGAAGGAGCTAAGGTAGCTCTCCAGCACGCCCAGCGTCGTAATGTCCAGATCATTTGTCGGCTCATCGAGTATGAGCAGATTAGGGCTAGCCATCAGCACGGTACAGAGATAGAGCCGTCTGCGCTCACCACCACTGAGTAGCGACACCGGCGTGTAGATACGATCACTGGTGAAGAGAAACCTCTGCAGTAGTTGTGTAGCCGAGACCGACTGCCCCGTGACGGGATCCGTAATGTGACTGGCTATGTCGGAGATAATGTCGATCACCCGCTTGTCGGGGGCGTAGCTCGGCAGCTTCTGCCCGAAGTAGCCAAACTGCACCGTCTCGCCGATAAGTACCGACCCGCTGTCTGGCTCTAGCTCGCCAATGATCATCTTCAGTAGGGTCGTCTTGCCACAACCGTTGGGACCAACGATGCCGACACGATCTCTGCGTGAGAATATATAGTCAAAGTCTCGGACCAGAGGCTTCGACTCCTCAAAGCTCTTGGAGACGCCCTCCAGCTCGATCACCTGCTTGCCTAGGCGAACGGACGAGTGAAGCGGCTCGATGGTCGTCTGCTCACGCAGTATCTGCCGCGCTTTGGACAGCTCAGACGAGAGCTCTGCAAAGTGCTCCTTGCGAGCTCGCTGCTTGCCTCCTCGTGCTTGCGGAGTAGCGCGCATCCAGACCAACTCCTGTCGATAGATATTAGCCAGTCGGTCGCTCGTTTGCGCCATTTGCTCTAGACGCTCCTGACGCTTGGTAAGGAAGGTCTCATAGTTGCCCTCATAGCTATAAAGCTGCTGCTGATCCATCTCCACGATACGGGTACAGATATGATCGAGGAAGTAACGGTCATGGGTCACTAGGAGCAGCGTGAGTCGTGATCGGGAGAGGTAACCCTCGAGCCACTCGATCACCTCTAGATCTAGGTGGTTCGTCGGCTCATCGAGGATCAAGAGATCAGGCTGCTGGAGCAAGACCCCAGCGAGTGCTACCCGCTTGACCTCACCGCCTGAGAGCAGCTCCATAGGGCGCTCCACATCGGTGATGTGTAGGGCGTGCAGTATCGCTGTCGCCTCCTGCTCGTACTGCCACGCGGAGAGACGATCCATATCGGGTAGGAGTCGCTCCTGCGCCTCAGCATCGCCTCGCTCCACGGCACTCTGCCAGGCACCCACGAGATGCGCCGTAGGGTCATGTGGTGAAAAGACCGCATCGATCACCCGCACCCCCTCAGCAAAGCGATGCTGCTGAGATAAGTACCCGATGCGCAGCCCATTGCGCCGAGAGATGGTTCCACTGTCTGGCTCCAGCTCGCCCATGATGATCCGTAGTAGCGAAGACTTGCCCGTCCCGTTGACCCCTACGAGTCCCACCTTGTCACCCTCTAGGAGCGAGAGCGAAATGTCGGTAAAGAGAACTCTATTGCCGAAACTTAGTGAGACATTATTCAGCTGTAGCATACTGCACTTTCGATTTATAAGATTGCGCCCGACTGAAGACCTCCGCCACGTAGCGCACCGTATGGGCGCCGTTAGCACGTCCGTGCTGCACGAGTGGGTCGTTGTAGTACTTTGGTTCGTTCAGACGAGCCATATAGATCTCTACAGATTCATCCCAGCGATCAGGATCTAAGCCATCTCTCTCAGCAAGCCGACGCGCATCGAGGACATGCGCGCTGCCCGAATTGTAAGAGGCTAAGGTAAACTTCATCCGCTGCTCAGAGTCGGAGATATGGGCGAAAGCGCGCCCGAAGTCGCGTAGCGCCATACAGGCTATACGGACGGAACTCTCTGCATGCTTGAGCTTAGCACGATTGTAGCCGTAGCGACGACCCGTAGCAGGCATGATACCCATCAGCCCCGTGGCTCCGCCCATGCCAACGACCTCCGCACGAAACTTGGACTCCTGATAAGCTATCGCAGCTAAGACACACCAATCCCAACCATACTTGTTGCCATACTGCTGAAAGAGGTGATCCCAATCAGAGATCACGCCCTGATGCCTCGTAGACTGCTCTGGCGATGTCTCGGGCGTGGAGGTAGGCTTGGCAGGCACCACTTTTACTTGCACCACTACCTCTTCATCGTCCTCCTCTTCATCCTCCTCCTCCTCGTAGAGTTCGAGGAGCTTCAGCCGGTTTACTTCAGCATTGGGCCATATCGAGTCATAGTCCAGTAGATACTCCAACGCATAGAGCGTGCCGTACTGCTCCAGCTCTTCATAGTCCTCTCCAGCGCCCACCTCCGCAATGGGCACATCGTGCCACTCATTCTGAAGAGCAATGTGCTCGCGACTAGTCTTGGGCTGAGGTACTTGATAGACCACCACAAAGTAGTAGACAACCCCCACGAGGACTGCTCCCCATAGCGACAGCGTTATGGAGCGTAGGAGCCGCCTCATACGAGTCGGATCACGACGTATCTCATTCCATCGAGAGCAATTCATATCGCTAAGGTACGAAATTAGAGATTAGAGATTAGAAGTTAGAGCTTAGATCATTCTGATGGCTCTGATTCACTCCGATAGTTCTGAGAGCTCCGATAGTTCTAGCCAATAGCTAGGTAAAAGCAAAGGAGACTGCCACGCCGTGTGACAGCCTCCTTTGCTTCGTGTTTAGGGTTTATGTGTAGACCGCATTATAGAACGTACTTCACCGTGTGGCGTACGTTGTCGACAGTCACGACGATGAGGTAGCAGCCAGGGGCTACACCCTCGATAGATAGTGTGTCGCTCTCGGTGCGAGCGATGCAGGTACCCTCCGTAGTGTAGAGAGCAGCGCTCTGAGCTCCATCTATGTGGAGTGTGGTAGCGCCTCTTGTGATTTGGAGTGCGGGCTTTGTGACCTCTGCTACAGAGGTGTCATGCTTGATTGTCATCTTACCTGTGGTGAGCTTGAGATTGGGCGTGATGATGTTTGTAATCACGCAGTTGTAGACTCCGTCATCGCTAGAGCTATAGTTGGTGATTTTATAGGTCGCGTTGGTCCCACCAGAGATCGCTTTACCATTCTTGTACCATTGATATTTATTGGGAATGTTGAAGTCTCCCTCTTTCTTCCAATTCTCAGGGTCTTCGAGCGTTGCATCTAGTGTCACGCTTTTGCCATTGGCTAGTTCTATGGTCTTATCCTCTGTGGTTGGTTTCTGCGGGGCATAGACCAAAGTCTTTTCGCCATCGGATCCACTCTGTAGAGATCCCTGGAAGTTGCTAAAGTCTGCAAAGACAAACTTGTTACTATGTACGATAGCACTCTCTCCATTGAAGCCTAGTAGCACACCATAATCAGAGGTGCTAGGCTCTGGGAGGATTGGTCCTGAGAAGTTATTGTTCGAGATGTCTACACGACTTAGGACGCGCTCGGGATTGGTAAATAGGGTACCGATACCTCCAGAGAAGTTATTGTCATTGAGCTCGATCTGCACGAGACGAGGGAAGTTTTCGTAAGTAAAGTATCCTGTTGGGTTGCCAGACATTTTATTGTAGCAGACCCAGAGACGCACTAGATTTGGGCAGTTGGTGATAGCCTCGGGTAGCTCACCCGTTAGCTCATTGTACGAGAAGTCTAGGTTCTTGAGCTTAGGTAGACCATCTCCACTATCCTTGCTGGTGGGGAAGAGGCTAGCTGGGATCTCTCCTGTGAGCTGGCACTTAGCCATTCTGAGGTCCTCTAGTTTGGGGAAGCTAGAGAGCCATGTGGGTATCTCGCCTCCTAGAGGATTGCCTGTAAACTGCATTAGGATCAGATTCTTTAGATTAGTAAGGCTCTCAGGCAGAGGAGCTTTAAACTGACATTCGCCAAAAGCAAGTTGTGTCATCTGAGTCAGCTTACCGATGCTCTCGGGGATCACACCACCCATCTTACTCTTAGTGAGTAGGAGGTTCTGTAGATTGACTAGATTGCCAATATCGGATGGTATATTCCCTTCGATAGAGGTCACCTGAACCGTGATAGCCTCTAGCTCCGTGAGCTGAGTCAGTGAAGCTGGGAAGGTACCTCCAAGCTGAGGATTCAGCTCTACGACAAAGTGCTTGAGTTTCTTACAAGCACTCCAGTCCTGAGGCACCTTACCTGAGAAATCATTCATCTGGAGATAGAGATACTCTAAGGTTGCACATTTGGTTAATGTCTCAGGGATAGCACCAGTTAGTTTATTGTCTTGCAGGCAGATGGTGTTGATCTTAGGTAGATTCATGTCGTTCGGCAGAGATCCAGTTATGGCGTTGCTATCCATATAGAGCGTCTCCAAGGCGGGCATATTTACTTTCTTGGGGAACGCTTGTGCCAGCGTACGCTCGCCACCTATATTCTGGAGACTGGCAGAAAGCTCTCGCAGCTTAGGCATCGTAAAGAGTTCGTCAGGGAGCTTCGTGATCTGGTTGGAGTGGCACCAGAAGACCTCTAGTTCTGTTAGATTGGCGATAGAAGCCGGTAGCTCACCTTTAGCTCTGCGACGATCTATCTTGAGCTCCACGACGTGACCATTTTTGATGGTAACGCCCTTCCACGTAGCGGGATCGGCTGTTAGATCCCAGCGATCCCAAGAGGGAGACCAGTTAGCTCCATCGAGTTTGTTGTAGATGTCGACGAGGGCTTGCTTCTCATTGGCGGGGATAGCTGTCTCTCCAGCGTTGGTAGCATCGTCAGCTCTGAGCTCCTGTAGTACAGGTTGAGGTACAGAGAGTCTCACTAGCTCAGCGTTCTGAGCCTGCAGACCTAGCGAGCAGAGTGCTATGGCACAGCCAGCTATACAGGTCTTGCGTAATTGCGTAATGGTTTGGATCATATTGATTTGTGTTAGTGTAGAGAATGTCTTAAAGCGAGGGGGGGTACGCACGCACACCTCTCGTGAGCGAAGATACAAAAAAGGATGTATCAACGATCATTTCTGGTCGCCTTGGACTCTTCTGATCAATCCCCACGTGAGAAATCGAAAATCCTCACGTGGAAAATCGAAAATATCCTCGTGGGTAAGAAATGAAACTTCGGAAGAATCAAACGAAACTTCGGAGGAATCAAATGATATGTCCGAAGAATTTTCTTTTTCCCCCGTGGAAAATCGGAAATTCGTACCGAAGAAAACCGAGGAAAGCTATCGGCGGTTAGTTTTGGATCGGCTAGTGTCTTTAGTGTCACTAGTGCCACTAGAAAAAGTCCTAATCTCTAACTTCTAATCTCTAATTTCGTACCTTTGGGGTTGAATCGATATTGCGACATCTATGTCTAGACCTATAGCACTCATCACCGGCATCACGGGGCAGGACGGCTCTTACCTCGCTGAGCTACTTCTATCTAAGGGATATGAGGTGCACGGTACGCTGCGCCGCGCCTCTTACTTCAACACCGCTCGCATCGAGCACCTATACCTCGACGACTGGGTGCGTGACCAGAGTCAGCGACGCAAGATAGAACTTCACTGGGCCGACATGACGGACAGTTCGTCGCTCATACGCATCATCCAGGAGGTGCGCCCTACGGAGATCTACAACCTAGCGGCTCAGAGCCATGTCAAGGTCTCCTTTGAGGTGCCGGAGTACACTGGCGATGTGACCGCCATCGGCACGCTCAGACTGCTCGAAGCGGTGCGCATCCTAGGCATGAGCCAGTCGGTACGCATCTACCAAGCCTCCACGAGTGAGCTATATGGTCACGTGGCAGAGACACCGCAAAATGAGCTGACACCCTTCCGCCCCTGCTCGCCCTACGCATGCGCTAAGCTCTACGCCTACTGGATCATTCGCAACTATCGGGAGAGCTACGGTATGTTTGCGGTCAACGGGATCCTTTTTAACCATGAGAGTGAGCGACGAGGCGAGAACTTCGTCACCCGCAAGATCACGATGGCGGCAGCACGCATCAAGCTGGGACTTCAGGACAAGCTTTATCTAGGCAATCTCAATGCGCTCCGTGACTGGGGCTATGCGCCTGACTACGTCTACTGTATGTGGCTGATGCTGCAAAACGAAAAGCCCGAGGACTTTGTCATCGCCACGGGCGAGCAGCACTCGGTGCGGGAGTTTGCCACGCTCGCCTTCCGCTATGTCGGCATCGAGCTGGAGTGGCGAGGCGAGGGCCTTCACGAGGAGGGTGTGGATCGTGCCACGGGGCATGTGCTGGTCGCTGTGGACGAGAGCTTCTTCCGTCCCGCTGAGGTGGAGACGCTCCTGGGCGACCCGACGAAGGCTCGACAGCGCCTCGGGTGGAACCCGCGGATGACTCCTTTTGAGGAACTGGTCAAGCGCATGGTCGAGAGTGATCTAGAGCTATTTGCCAAAGAAGAGCGTAAGAAGCTATGAAACAATTGACACCTGAAAGCCGCATCTATGTGGCTGGACATCGCGGCTTGGTAGGATCGGCGATACTCCGCCAACTGCAAGCACGAGGCTACCAGCACTTGATCACCCGCACGCACCAAGAACTAGACTTACTGGACGCAGTGGCGGTGGAGCGCTTCATGCGTGAGGAGCGCCCCGACTACATCTTCCTCGCAGCAGCTCATGTGGGCGGAATCATGGCCAATCAAACCTATCGTGCCGACTTTATCATGAACAATCTGGGGATCCAGCAAAACGTCCTCACCTCTGCGCTCCGCAATGGAGTCGAGGGATTGCTCTTCCTCGGTAGTAGCTGCATCTACCCTCGGCTTGCGCCTCAGCCGATGCGTGAGGATGCGCTGCTCACCTCGCCACTGGAGTACACCAACGAGCCGTACGCTATCGCCAAGATCGCGGGAATGAAGATGTGCGAGAGTATGAATCTCCAGTATGGTACGAACTATCTCTCGGTCATGCCGACCAATCTATATGGTTATGGGGACAACTTTGATCTAGTCAATAGCCATGTCCTGCCCGCTATGATCCGCAAGCTACACCTAGCGGGCGCATTGCTCCGTGGCGACCTAACAGCACTACGGCGCGACGTGGCGCGACGTCCGCTGGAGGGCTTGACAGAGCAGAGTAGTCTGGAGGAGTTCACGGCAGAGCTAGCACGCTACGGCATCACGCCCACCAGTTTACAGCTGTGGGGCACGGGATCGGCACTGCGTGAATTTATGTGGAGCGACGACCTAGCGGAGGCTTGCATAACCATTGCCGAGCGGGTGTCGTTTGCTGAGCTATACCCTGCCGGTGAGCGAGAGATCCGCAACACGCACATCAACATCGGTTCGGGCGAAGAGGTCTCCATCCGCACGCTGGCCACGCTCGTCGCTGAGGCGACACACTACGAGGGGCGCATCGAGTGGGACGCCACGAAGCCCGACGGCACCCCCCGCAAGCTCCTCGACCTGACGCGTCTCACCTCCCTCGGCTACACCGCCACGACGCCTCTCGCCGTCGGAATCCCCCAGCTCTACGACTGGTACTGCCAGCAGTAATCCACAAAAACTATGACAAATATAATAGATGCTATCTGCAACATAACCACCCTCACCTCTTTGGAGCTTACTAGCCTGTCGCATTCGAAGAATAGAGCAAATTCGATGGGAGAGAGCCTAGAAATGTTTGTCAAAGATTTATTTGCTGGGAGCTATAATACTAACAGTTCAAGTAAGCGAACAAAGCTCCTGGCAAAGACTTTCAGCTATCTAGGGAATCAGAACAATCCGCCTGATGCGATTTTGCTTAATGGAGATGCAATAGAAATTAAGAAGATCGAAAGTTTCGGCTCCTCTTTAGCCCTTAACAGTAGCTATCCTAAAAGACAACTACACTCCTCCGACCCAATGCTTAGTACTGCGTGTCGCAATTGTGAAGATTGGACGACAAAAGACCTTATCTATTCTGTTGGCGTGGTCAGGGACAATCATCTTCGTGCGTTGGCTATGGTATATGGAGATCTATATTGTGCTGATGCTGAGACATACACCAAGATCAAGAGACACATTAAAGAAGGAGTAGAGCAGATAGAGGGCATTGAGTTTGCTCAGACAAGAGAATTAGGACGAGTCAATCGTGTCGATCCTCTTGGGATAACTTATTTACGTGTCAGAGGTATGTGGGGGATTGAAAACCCATTTACCCTCTTTCAAGACTTATACGAGATTAAAGAGGAGCATTGCTTTGACCTACTTGCCGTAGTAGAAAAGAATAAGTACCTATCATTTGACAATAGGTACAAGCTCGAATCTCTTTCAAAGAGTCTCAAAGGACTGTCTATTAAGGATGCCAAAGTAAGAGAGCCAAATAATCCTGCCCTCCTCAAGAATGTCAAACTAATTACCTATAGTATCTCTCATGAGCATGACGCTGATTAGCCTATTTTCTGGTGCGGGGGGGATGGATCTAGGATTTCACAAGGCTGGATTTACCACCGTACTTGCCAATGAGTATGACAAGACAATCTGTCCTACCTTCAAGCAGAACTTCCCTGATGTACCCCTACTAGAGGGTGATATTCGTAAAATCCCAGAGAGATTATTTCCTCGTTATATAGATGGTATTATCGGAGGTCCTCCATGTCAATCTTGGAGTGAAGCAGGAGCATTAAAGGGTATTGAAGATGCTCGTGGACAGCTTTTCTTTGATTACATACGCATCCTTAAGTATACACAGCCGAAGTTCTTTGTCGCAGAGAACGTATCTGGTATGTTGTCTAAACGCCATCAAGAAGCGGTGCAAAACTTCATTAATCTCTTTGATCAAGCAGGATACAATGTTTTCGTTGAGTTACTGAACGCCTATGACTACGAAGTCCCAGAAGACCGCAAGCGTGTCTTTTATATTGGATTTCGAAAAGATCTTGACATCAAGGAGTTTAAGTTTCCAGCTCCTATACCTAAGCGATTGACGCTACGTGATGCTATATGGGATCTGAGAGACACCGCAATTCCAGCTAGATACTCTAATAAGAGTAACGGAGATGCTTGTCTAGTCCCGAACCATGAATACTTCACAGGTAGCTACTCTCCTATCTTTATGTCTCGCAATAGAGTGCGCTCATGGGATGAACCAGGCTTCACAGTCCAAGCTAGTGGCAGGCAGTGTCAGTTGCATCCCCAAGCCCCTAAGATGCAAAAGATAGAAACAAACAAGCATATCTTCGACCCGCTTAATGAAAAGCTATATCGTCGTATGACTGTCAGAGAGGTTGCTCGTGTACAGTCCTTCCCAGATGACTTTCTCTTCATCTATGATCAAGTCAATGATGGGTATAAAATGGTCGGTAACGCAGTCCCTGTGAATCTTGCTTACCACGTGGCTCTGAGTATCAAACAAGCTCTCAAGCAAGCTGGTCTTGAAATACATAAGAGCGAACCCTTTGTAGAGCAACAACCCCAAAGGTCTATGACTCAATCCACGCTATTCACACAATAAGCTACGCATCTATGTCCGCAATACAGATACTCTGGGTCGATGACGAGATAGATCTCCTGAGACCGCACATCATATTCCTCGAGCAGCACGGCTATCAGGTCACCCCCTGCGTGAGTGGTGCCGACGCCCTCGATCTGCTACAGGAGCAGTCGTACGACTTAGTCTTCCTCGATGAGCAGATGCCTGGCTTGTCGGGACTAGAGACGCTCGCGCGCATCGCTCCACTCTACCCTTACCTCCCCATCGTCATGGTCACCAAGAGCGAGGAGGAGCACCTAATGAATGAGGCGATCAGCCGTCAGATAGCCGACTACCTCATCAAGCCGGTCAATCCGCACCAACTTCTCCTCTCGCTCAAGAAAGTACTACACCGAGATCAGATCGTTACTGAAGCCACACAGCAAAACTACATACAAGCCTTTCGTGAGCTATCCCTACGGATCAATAGTGCTGGCACCATCGACGAGTGGATGGCCATTTATAAGGAGATCTCCAAGTGGGTCATGCAGGTAGACAACTACCTTCCCGATATGGCAGAGACGCTGCAGTCGCAGCGTGACGAGGCGAATAGACTCTTCGCCAAGTACATTATCAAGGAGTACGAGGGGTGGATACAAAATCCTAAGAGTGCTCCCACGATGAGCCACACACTGATGCGTGACAAGGTCTTTCCGATGCTAGATCGTGGCGAGCATGTCTTCTTAATCCTCATCGACAACTTTCGCTGGGACCAGTGGCTCGCCGTGCAGGAGATGCTGAGCGGACTCTTCACCTTCGACGACGGCATGTACACCGCCATTCTGCCCACAGCCACACAATATGCGAGAAACGCGATCTTCTCAGGGCTCATGCCCCTAGAGATTGCGAAAACCTTTCCCGAGCTATGGGTCGATGAGGAGAGCGAAGAGGGCAAGAATCTCAACGAAGAGCCCATGATCACAAGCCTTCTCAAGCGATATCGCAAGCCCTACAGCTTCGCCTATCGCAAGGTCTACGAGACCTCCTTCGGCGAGCGACTCCTCGCCCAGCTCAACGAGCTGGAGGGGAATCAGCTCAACGTCATCGTCCTCAACTTCGTCGATATGCTATCGCATGCTCGCACCGAGAGCAAGATGATCCGTGAGCTCGCCAGCAGCGAGGCCGCTTATCGCTCCTTGACACAGAGCTGGTTCCGCCACTCGACCACCTATCGGCTCTTCGAGCAGATCGCTCAGATGGGTGCCAAGATCATCCTAACGACCGACCATGGCACAGTTCGCGTACGCAAGCCAGTCAAGATCGTGGGCAATCGCAATACCTCGACCAATCTGCGCTATAAGCTAGGGCAAAGTCTCACCTTCGATGCCAAAGAGGCTTATGCGCCCCGCAAACCTAAGGATATAGGTCTTCCTGTCAACCATCTGACAGACGGATACGTCTTCTGCTACGAGCAGAACTTCTTCGCCTATCCTAATAACTACAACTACTACGTCAACTACTACCGTGACACGCTCCAGCACGGAGGTATCTCTATGGAGGAGATGCTCGTGCCTTGCATCACGCTCACGCCTCGTTAATACCATTAACTATATGCGTCTCACACTACAATCCCTTGCCGACCTTCCACGCGTTGCCCAGGAGGTACACACACGACTAGCCAACTACCCCGTCATCGCCCTCCAGGGGGATCTAGGAGCGGGCAAGACGACGCTCGTTCACGAGCTGTGCCGTCTCGATGGCGCCAGCGAAGAGGAGGTGGTCAATAGCCCCACCTTTGCCATTGTCAACGTCTACACGACCCAGTCCGACGAAACCATCTATCATATAGACTGCTACCGTCTGGAGAACCTAGCAGATGCCGATCAGATAGGACTAGCCGAATATATCCGCTCAGGTGCTCGCTGCTATATCGAGTGGCCCGACGTCATCGCTCCACTACTCCCCGAGGATACCGCCGTCATCCACATCGAGGCGCAGCCCGACGGCTCCCGCCTCCTCACCCTCCTCACCGAGTAAGCTCGCACTACAAGCCTACCCAACATACTGACGTGTAGCACTCCCACGCAAGTTCACTCGTGAGGCCGACTGTGCCAAAAGTTTAAGTGCGATGCATACCCGTTTTGCCCTTTTTCGGGTACATATCGGAGAAGACATGTACCCGTTGTGTCGTTTACACCTAAAAGAAGAGAGGAGAGTTTGTAAAATGCTCTCCTCTCTCTTTCTACGAGTATGCGTTAATTTGCAGCAAACATCGATCTTATAGTATTATACGATGACATTTAGGTCCTATTTGTAGGAGGTACACGCCTCGGGGTAAAGTTTCAGTGTCGATACTTGCATCTAGGTCTGTCGAGGTCTGTATTGTATTCAGTACCTCCCCGCTAGGTGTTATGAGTCGTATAGTACTCCCCTGAGTCACATTGAAGAAGACTATTCGGCCTTGAGTGATGGCAAAGGATACCTCCTTTGATCCAATGATGTCTTCGCAATCCAGTAAAATGCCATTTCCTTCATTCACCCCACCTTTAAAATCAAACGCCTGCCAATTCTTGGGCTGAATTATTTTCAAGAAATCGTCGGAAAATTGATTTTGCTCCTCTTTTGACTCAGAGTCTATAACCATCACAAGAGCTTTGTCTTTTGCTACCCTCTGGGGAAGAGCATCCATTACCGTTTGCATAGCATTAAGAGAGAATTTGTTTTGATAGAGATAGACCTTCTTAAGCTTGCTCAGTCCTTCTATAGATAATGAAGCGAAGGCATTCGAAGAGATATCAAGTAGCTCTAGATCTTTGTTTGCCGAAATATCAAGGTTTTGCAGTCCTATCCTTGCACAAAAGAGTTCTCTCAGCAGTGGATTCTTATCAAGTTCGATTGTCTTGAGCTGATTGCCTGAGACCGACAGAACCTCTAAGCCTACAAGCGAAGAGACGTCGATAGAGTTCAGCTGATTGTCGTAAATGTAGAGCTCCTTTAAGGACGGATGTGTGCCCCAGATTACGCTTGTCAAGCGATTATTGGGCAATAAGACTGTTTCCAGCTTGCTATTATGAGAAAGGTCAATTTCAGAAAGCTCATTGTAAGCTGCAATCAAACTAGACAAATTAGGAGCGTGAGACACGTCTAAGGAAGTCATTTTTATGTCTGATGCAATGAGAGACATTACATCGCCTTTGATTTGAATGTTTTGATCCGCAACCAAGAGATTACCCTGACTGTCTTTTGTCACCCCCTCTATTTCGGGTAGAGAAAAGTCTGCATTCATAGCAAGAATCGTTATAGGGCTACCTACAGTTAGCGCAGTATGAAACTGAATAAACGGCTCATCAATCTTTTCTATTTCTACTGGGGTCCCCCCGTTGTGATCAAGGGTCTTCCACCACTTAGACTTCAGAGACTCTAGTATAGAGTTATCAATAAAGTTGCCTTCCGTAGATGCCAGTCTATTTACTAAGACAATCTCCGCACCATCCCTCTTCGTACGAGCGGGAAGAGAAGCTATCATTTTTGTCACCCCCTCTTTGCTTAGATTGTTTTGGTGACAAAAAACTTTATTGAGCGACTTGGCTTCTGGTGAGAATAGGAGCGACTCAATTTGATTGTCTGATACATCAACGTATTCTAGGACTTTGTGAGAAGAGCAGTCTATACTTTTCAGTTGATTGCCCTTACATGAAAGTTCTTTGAGTAGTAGATTAGAAGATAGATTCAAACTCGCAATTCTATTGCTATCACATTCTAAAGACCATAGTTTAGTAAAAGGTGAGAGCTCTAGTTCTTCTATATTGGTATTGTTGCAAGCTAAGCTTTCTAACGGGAGATTTGCTGGCAGACTAAGCTTTGACAGATTGTTGTGGCTACAGTCGAGCAACTCTATTGAAGTTGACTTTGACAAGTCTATCTCGCTAAAAAGATTTTTCCTGCAATCTAGAATGGATAGACTTGGCAACCCAGAGAGATCCAGAGAGGAGAGCTGGTTGTCGAAGCAGTATATATTATTAAGAAGGGGATGCTCCGAAAATAAAATCGTTCGAAGTTTATTCTCTGAGCATTCTAGCGACATTAGGTTTTTGTTTTTAGTAATGTCTAGCTGCTCTAGTTGGTTATTATAGCAGAGCAACGTTATCAACCTACTCGCGCCAGAGATATCTAGCGATTTAAGTTGGTTAGAGTAGCACTTGAGCTCTTTGAGCTTGGCATGATTGAGCAGGGAGAGAGACTTTATTTTATTCTGATAGCACCACAGCTTTGTAAGTCCACTTAGAGTAGAAATGTCAAGCTCCGTAATCTCATTTTTATCGCAAAATAACGTCGTTAGACTCTTAGTCTTAGAAAGATCAAGACTAATTATCTTATTACCTGAGCAGTCGAGAGATGTTATCTCTCCCTTAATAGTTATCGTACTACTAGTCGGGGTATAGCGATTCTTAGAGGAGGTATCTTCACTTGCTCCTTCTATCGTCCATGGACCATTAGCTTTGACTTTCAAATTGATGAACTCTGGCTTATTTGCTTCGTCCAGAGTAAGTGTGATACTCTCTTGTGAGAATAGGTGTCCTGAAAGGAGACAGGCTAAAAGGAAAAAGCCAAGGAATACTGTTCTTTGTTTCATAGAGATTTAAAGCTTTAGTTGTACATGAAATGTCGCAAGAGACCTTTTACCTTACTCAGCAGTAAATTCAAGAGTTCTCTCACTGTGTGCCCTTTATATATCAGCTAGTGATCTCTTTCGTTGGTAAAGGAGTCAGTTACGACAGGGAAGTATCAAGGAGAAACGACTTGTCGACTTTTCGGTTTTACCGTGGAAATGGGGGTATTCCTGCTGAGACACAAGAAATATATGGTACACAGCTACTTCTTGCGAACAAAGATATATATTTTTCTTTATTCCAGATGATGGATGTTTTTAGAACGCCAGAAAGGAGGTACTAGAACTCACAGATCATCTGTTGAGTAGAGACTGTATCCCTCACCCTCAGTAGAGTTAAAGTTCATCGCCGCATCATCTCTTTTCTAATAGAATAAATGCTTCGTGGCACAGACGAACTAGATATCAGAGGTGACGTGTAATTCGCAGTTAATGTGTTCGTCTTATTGTCTGTAGCAGACATACACAAGGCGGGCTAGACACGTGTCTAGCCCGCCTTGTGCGTTATTGCTATTTAGTTGCTAGCGGATCATTTGTGATAGACGTTGACCTCGGTGATCACACCCTCAGGAGTGATGTAGACGTACTCGTCTCGGTCACCTCTCAGCTCTATCTCAAAGCGATAGTAAGAGCCCTGAGGCATCTCGATGAAGTCGATATCGTCAATGCGTGCATTGGGATACTTCTGCTGGAGCGCCTGCATGACGACGTCGGGGACGTTTCTCTTAGCTACGTCCCAGCTCGTGGAGAGCCACTCACAAGACTTTGTGAAGAGTACCTCCTTTTCTTTTTTGTCGTGCCGTATCTCTACATCGACCATGCCGTCATCGTAGTCCACATCTAGGATACGAGCGTTGGGGTAACGGTCATTTAGGGTCTTCATACATTGCTCACTGAGGTGCCAATCCTTAGTCTGACCACAAGAAGCAAAAAGAGCTATACTGCAAGTCAGCAGGAGTGCTACAAATAAAGTTCTTTTCATAGGTTGGTTATAGGGTTATTAGACTAGTATTATTAGACTAGTATTAGTGGAGGGAACGAAAGATCCCCCAAAGGGCAAAGATAAAACTAATATCTGAAGATATAGTGGTTTCATGTGATATTTCTGCTCGACTGATTGATGCGTTAGGCGCTTGTGACGATTCTTCGAGAGGAATTTCGGAATAGTTAGCTGGGAAATAAAAAATATCCAGCGAGCTAATTGGAATTTCTTCGGAGGAATCAAATGAAACTTCCGAAGAATCAAATGATAAGTCCGAAGTATTTTCGATTTCCTCGGTGGAAAATCAGGAATTTCCTCGGAAGAAAACCGGAAAGCTATCGGTGGTTAGTTTTAGTTCGGCTAGTGTCTTTAGTGGCACTACGCACATTCCACCCGCTAATGCAATTTCTCAAGAATGATGTTTTTGATGACTTCATTG
>OIRN01000143.1_pt1 | contig 17352 bp, 18 predicted proteins | sample 1586281 | NCBI WGS metagenome assembly OIRN01 (sample SAMN02675049, study PRJEB24791) | human gut metagenome, SKBSTL061 | isolation source: stool | host: Homo sapiens | place: USA
CGGCCACGCAGAGCACATCCACGCCAACTGTGACTGCGAGTACGCTGTCCGGTTTGACGGGCGCACAAGCGTGGCCGGGTACGACCCGGAGGCTTATCTGGCGCAGTATAACGCCGCTGGCGGCGATATAAACAGGATGCGCCGGGTGAATTACGCCAAGAATAAAGAGCGCATCAATGCCCAGAAGCGGGCGGCGTATGCGCTGCGGCAGAAGAACCGCGGAAAGAAAGTTGCCATTACAGACATTGCCATACAGAAAGTGCCGTTGGTCGCCCCGAATGGAGCAAATGACCAAACGGCATTTTTTATACAGGAAACCCACAAGGAACTGCTGCGGTTTGCCCAAAAGTGGAACGACAGTAACGAGGCTGCCTGCCTGATTGATTTGACGACCCGGGAAAAGCTGGAATTTGTGAAGGGCGACCAGATTTCTGTCAATGTCGAAGCAGATGCAGCTTCTTATCATTGGCTGCGGAGCAAGCCGGAAAAAAGCGTTATGCTGTGCCATAATCACCCGGGGCAAAGCTATTATTCTATGAATGACATCCGTTTTTTCCTGATAGAAGAATCAGTTGGTGCACTGTCAATCGTTACAAATCAAGGCAAAGTATGGTCCATCTCAAAGACAGACAAATTTGAACGGGATACTGCTATAAGTGGTTTGGCAAAATTTTACGTAGAGTGTGGAAAAGATGCTGATGAAACGATTGACAAATTCCTCAAATCCGGATATACTTACGGTATAAGGAGGGATTGAGAATATGTTGGATGGAAAAGACCCGACCCCCGAGGAAATGTCTCAATGGTTCGATGAGGTTCTCGGTTCCAAACCAAAATCAAATTAATTTACGGTGCGGTGATTTTCTATGAAGCAGAATGAATTGATGGCTTTACTGGACGATTGCTGCCACGATTTTGCTTTTTTAGTAGACGGAAAGGCGTCCGGTATCATGCCAGAGGTAATAAACTACCAAAAGACATACCACGCCTGGTGCGGAGCCGCTGTAAAAGATTTCACCACAACATCGGATGTGATGACTACTCCGTTTTTCAATGGAAAAACGCTGAACGACTTGTGTGACAGTTTAAATATCCAGCTTTCTTGAAGTTGAAGCCCTATGAACCACGATGCAAACCGCACCGTGGTTTCTTTATGCCAATTTTTGGGAGAACATTATGGCAAAAGATGATTACTTTGTTTTGGTCTACAAAATCCTTGCCTATCTGTACACGGTTTTGAAGGAGGGGCGCTCCCCTGATGCAAAGATGCTTCAATATGACAGCACACTGTTGGGGGTAAATGAACCTTACTGGGCCTATATTATGGAAAACCTGCAAGCGCAGGGGTATATTACAGGCTTGACCGTTGTTGCGGCATGGGGCGGAGCAAGGAGCATATCAAATCTGGAACGATGCCAAATCACGCCGGACGGCATTGCCTACCTGTTTGAAAATAACCTGCTTGCCAAAGCAAAAGAGCTGTTGAAAGATGTAAAGGCCATGACGCCGTTTATCTGAATATGTAAACCACGATGCGAACGCACCGTGGTTTTTTTATGCCCACCCGGGCTGCATGAGGCCGGGGCGGGCGATTTTATTACAAAAATAGGCCCGGCACGGCGTAAAACTGTACAGCCAGTGCGGATGCGACCCGCGTGAACAAAGCGTAGGCGGAAAGGAACGCAGCCATGAAACGTGAAGAAGTCAAGAACAAAATCCCCGGCATTACCGATGAGCAGCTGGACTGGCTTATGGGCGAAAACGGCAGGGACGTCACCGCCGAAAAGACCAAAGCCGCCAGCCTGCAGACCCAGGTAAACGAGCTGACCACCCAGCTGAAAGCCTTTGAGGGTGTGGACGTGAACGACCTGAAAGGCCAGATCACCAAGCTGCAGGGCCAGCTGACCGACCAGGCGGCGGGTTTCGCCTTTGATGCAGCCCTGGACGGCGCGATCCGCGATGCAAAGGGCCGCGACGTGAAAGCCATCCGCAGTATGCTGGATTTGGAAAAGCTGAAAAGCAGCACGAATCGTGACAGCGATATCAAGACCGCGCTGGACGCCCTGGTAAAGGACAAGGCGTGGGCGTTTGATGTTGGCACCCACTACCCCACTGTGCCGGATGGCGGCACGGCAGGCGCAAGTGCCGGGGCCGGTACGGCGGCAGACGGCGTGGAGGCTGCGTTTGGGATGCTGAACCCCGGGATGAAAATTTAAAACACGAAAACCGACACAGGAAAGAGAGGTAATTTTATATGGCACATCTGAATCAGGAACGCTGGAGCAAGCTGGTGGACGCCAAGCTGCGCAATGTGCTTGTGACCCGCGACAATATGATTTTCAACAACCGCTACGAGGGCGACCCCAAGGCAGGCAAAGTTAAAATCCCGGTGCGTGACACCGAGGTTGCCGTAAAGACCTACAACAAGGCCACCGGCGTTGACCTGGACGCGGGCAGCACGGCCTATATTGACCTGGCGATCGACCAGGACGAGGCCGTGAACGAGCTGATCGACGGCTACGACGCCGCCAGCGTGCCCGACGGCATTGTGGCCGAGCGCCTGGACAGCGCCGGTTACAGCATGGGCTTGTCCGTGGATAAGAAGAGCATCAATGCGCTGGAGGGCGCGACCGGCGCTACCATCAGCGCCACCAAGACCGCCGCGACCGAATCCAACGCCTACAAGCTGGCGCTGGAGGCCAAGCGTGTGCTGAGCCGCAAGGGTGTCCCCACCGATGGCCGCTGGCTGATCGCCTCCCCCGAGTATCTGGAGGTGCTGATGCTGGACGACCACTTCATCAAGCAGGGCGACCTGGCGCAGGAGCTGGTGCAGTCCGGCGTGGTGGGCCGCATTGCGGGCTTTAACGTGTTCGAGTCCAACAACATGGATTTTGAGAGCACCACCCGCGTGGCCAGCAAAAAGACCACCACCGAGTTCATTGCCGGGCACCCGAACTGGTGCCACCGTGTCATGGAGTGGCAGGTCGGCGTGCATTTGCAGGACCTGAACGGCAGCGGCAAGTTCATCGGCGCAAGCGCTGTGCAGGGCCGCAAGGTGTACGGCATCAAGGTGTCGAAGCCCCAGACGCTGTACATCAAGCGCGTTGAGGCGGCTGTGGGCTGATAAAGGGGGCTGACCCATGCGATACGCAGATGCGGCGGCGGTGGCCGCCGGATTCCGCACGCTGACCGATGAAGAACAGGCCCGCGCGGACGCCCTGCTGGAGGAGGCCGCCGTGCTTATCGACGCGGTGGCCGCCGACGCTAAGGAGGACGCCAAGTGGGTGGTCAGCTGCCGCATGGTGCGCCGGGTGCTGGGTGACGGCACCGGCGGCGATATGCCGCTGTACCCGATGGGCGCGTCCCAGGGGTCGGCCACGGCGCTGGGCTACACCCAGAGCTGGACGATGAGCGGCGGCACATCGGGAGAGCTGTATATCTCCCGCACCGAGCGCAGGCTGCTGGGCGCGGGCAACCGCATTGGGGCGCACAGCCCGCTGGAGGCTATAACATGATCAAGGGCATCGATGTGACGCTGTACGAGCGGACGCAGACCGGCGAGGACGACTTTGGGGCGGCTGTGTACAGCGAAACGCCGGTGACGGTCCACAATGTACTTGTGGGAGAGCCGGAAACGGCGGATCTTGTCAACGAGCTGCAGCTGTACGGCAAGCGGCTGGCCTATGTGTTGGCAATCCCCAAGGGCGATACCCATGACTGGGAGGGCGCGGCGGTCGCGTTCTTCGGCCAGAAGTTCCGGGCCTACGGCAGCGTGACCCAGGGTATGGAGGCCATGATCCCGCTGCGCTGGAACAAGAAGGTCAAGGTGGAGCGGTATGAGTAAGCGCGTGCGCATCAAGCTGAACCGGGCCGCCGTGCGGGCGCTGATGAAAAGCCCCGAAATGCGGGAGATACTGGCCGAGCAGGCCCAGGCGATTGCCGGGCGGTGCGGCGACGGCTACGAGACCCGCGTAGGCACAGCAGAGACCCGCGCCATTGCGACGGTCTACCCTGCCGACGCTGCGGCCCGCCGCGATAACCACAAAAACAACACACTGGAGAGGGCGCTGCGATGATCGAGCAAATCGTCAAGGATTTTTTAACCGCCCGCCTTGGTGTGCCCATCAAGACTGAGGTGCCGGAGAGACCCCCCGGCACCTTTGTTGTTTTGGAGCGCACCGACGGCGAGCACAGCACCGGCATCAAGCGATGCACGCTGGCTGTGCAGAGCTGTGCGCCGACGCTGCTGCAGGCCGCCCAGCTGGATGACCGGGCAATTGAGGCCATGGAAGCCCTGGCAGAGCTGGACAGCGTGGGCGCGTGCCGCCTGGTGCGCGACTACAACTTTACCGACACCGAGAGCAGGCGCTATCGGTATCAGGCGGTGTTTGAAATTACTTATTACTGATTTTGTGTCCAGGTTGGACACGGAAAAGGAGTTTATTATGTCTGATGCAAAGAAAGTAACCGTCAGCAAGCCCAAGGTTGGCGGAGCTGTGTACCGCGCCCCGCTGGGGACTACCCCGCCCACCGACGCCACGACCGCGCTGGACAAGGCGTTTAAATCGCTGGGCTATATCAGCGAGGACGGCCTGACCAACTCGAACTCCCCCGAGAGTGACAGCATCCCCGCGTGGGGCGGCGACAAGGTGCTGTATTACCAGACCGCCAAAGACGACACCTTTGGCTTTATGCTGATCGAGGCGATGAACGAGGACGTGCTCAAGACCGTGTACGGCGACAAGAACGTCACCGGCACGCTGGCCGACGGTCTGACCGTCAAGGCAACTGCCGTCGAGGCCGCCGACAGCGTGTGGGTCGTGGAGACGATTTTGCGCGGCGGCGCGGTCAAGCGCATCGTGATCCCCTGCGCCCACATCACCGAGATCGAGGATATCGTTTACAAGGATGACGAGCCGCTGGGCTACGGCGTGACCCTGGGTGCGACGCCGGATGACAGCGGCGTGACCCACTACGAGTACATCAAGGGGGCCTGATGAATATGATCGATGGAAAGACGTCCACCGGGTTTGCCTTTACGATCCCGAGAGAGCGGCTGGACAACATGGAGCTGCTGGATGCGCTGGCCGAGGCCGACAACGGCAATGTGCTGGCGGTATCCAACGCTGTGACCCTGCTGCTGGGTGCCGGGCAGAAAAAGGCGCTGTATGACCACCTGCGCACCAAGGCGGGCAACGTGCCGGTTGCGGCGGTGAGCGCTGCGGTGCGGGAGATTCTGAGCGGCGGCGTGCAGGAAAAAAACTCTTGATCCTTGCCCACATGGCGGCACAATACCCGGAGGAACTGACCTGCGACATGGCCGAGACCTACCATGTGCTGGACTGGCGTGCCCTGGGCCTGCCGCTGGCGGCCACGCTGGCGGCGGGCCTGCGGGAGAACAGCCGCACCCGCATGGCGCTGGCCGGGGCGAAAGTGCCCACCGAGACGCTGCTGCTGGGCCAGGCGGCAGATGCGCTGCAACTGCTGCTGTGGACGAAAACCAAGGACGCCCAGCATGGCCGGAACCGCCCCGCGCCCCTTGTGCCCACCCTGTTGGGGCGGGTGCAGGAGTGTGAGACGGCAGGCTTTGCGGACGGCGCCGCGTATGAGGCTGCGCGGGCAAGGATTTTGAGGAGCGTATAAGGGTAAGGGGGCGGCTGCGGCAAGGCCGCCCCTCATCCGCCGCTGCGGCGGCACCTTCCCCCGAGGGGGAAGGCAAAGAGCGAGGGAGGTGTAGTAAAATGGCGAAGCAATCGCTGGCGAGTGCGTATGTGCAGATCATACCGTCGGCGGACGGCATCAGCGGCAGCCTGGCCGAGGCGCTGGGCGGCGAGGCGGCCACCGCAGGCAAAAGCAGCGGTGCAAGCCTGGGCGCAAGCCTGGTAAGCTCGCTCAAAGGCTTTTTGGCAGCGGCGGGCATCGGTGCGATGCTGAAAAGCGCCTTTACCGGCGGCACCGAGTTTGAGACGGCGCTTGCCAAGGTAGGCACGATCGCCGACACGGCGGCGGTACCGCTGGATACGCTGCAAAGCCAGATCATGGAGGTATCCAACACGATGGGCGTGGGGGCCGCCGACATTGCCGAGGCAACCTACCAGGCCATCAGTGCGGGCCAGTCCACCGGGGACGCGGTAGCATTTGCGGGGCAGGCGTCCATGCTGGCAGCGGCGGGCTTTACGTCGAGCGCATCGGCGGTGGATATCCTGACCACGGCGCTGAACGCCTACGGCCTGGGCGCTGACGAGGCCGGGCACGTGTCCGACGTGCTGCTGACTACGCAGAATCTTGGCAAAACCAGCGTGGACGAGCTGTCCAGCAGCATGGGCAAGGTCATCCCGCTGGCGTCGGCCTACAATGTCAGTCTGGAGAACCTGTCCAGCGGGCTGGCAATCATGACGGCCAACGGCATTGCCACGGCGGAGGCAACGACCTACACCAAGTCGATGCTGAACGAGCTGGGCGACACCGGGTCGGCGGTCAGCAAAATTTTGCAGAGCGAGACCGGCCAGAGCTTTGCCCAGCTGATGGACAGCGGCGCATCCCTGGGGGATGTGCTGCAAACCCTGTACAACAGCGTGGATGGCGACAGCACCGCTTTTGCGGGGCTGTGGAGCAGCGTGGAGGCGGGCACCGGCGCACTGTCGCTTGCGAATGCCGGCGCGGAAAAGTTCAACGACGTGCTGGGCCAGATGCAGGCGGACAGCAACCTGACCGAGACGGCCTACGCCACGATGACCGACACCATGCAGCACAGTATGGACCTGCTGCAGACCAGCGCCCAGAACCTGGGCATTGCGCTGTTTGATTCGGTCAGCGGGCAGCTGGGCAGCGCCGTAGACCTGGCGAGCGGCTACCTGCAAACACTGACCGACAGCTTCCAGAGCGGCGGGCTGGCGGGCCTGGCCGAGGGGCTGGGCAGTATCTTTATGGACCTTGCCACCAACGTGGGGCCGCAGCTTTTACAGAGCGGCATCGAGATGATCGACCAGCTGGGCCAGGGCCTTGTGACCGGCATCCCCAACCTGCTCAGCACTGCGCTGCCGATGGTGGCCGACCTGGCCAGCGGGCTGCGTGAGAACGCGGGGCAACTGGTGGACAGTGGCATCCAGTTTATTTTAAACATGGCGCAGGGCCTGATGGATGGGCTGCCGACGATGATCGAGTACATCCCGGGCATCGTGTCCGACATTGCGGGCATCATCAACGACAATGCGCCGAAACTGCTGATGGCGGGCGTCCAGCTGATTATCACGCTGGGCAAGGGGCTTATCAACGCGATCCCGGCGCTGGTCGCCAACCTGCCGCAGATCATCCAGGCCATTGTGGACGTCATCACGGCGTTCAACTGGATCAACCTGGGCGGAAAAATCATCACGTTTTTCGGCAACGGTATCAAGAACATGGCGGGGTTTGTGGCGTCCAGCGTCAAGGGATTGATGGAGCAGCCTATCGCCTTTATCAAGGGGTTGCCGCAGCAGTTCATGGGCTGGGGCAAAGACATGATCCAGGGCCTGATCGACGGCATCACCGGCATGATCGGCAATGTGGCCGGTGCCATCGGCAGTGTGGCCGACAAAATCGCCTCTATTATTCATTTCAGCCGCCCGGATGAAGGGCCGCTGCGCAACTATGAGCAGTGGATGCCCGACTTTATGGGCGGGCTGGCCGACGGCATCCGGGGCAACCTGTGGCAGGTGGAGGATGCTGTGCAGTCCTTAGCCGGGGCAGTCGCCGCGCCGATACAGGCCAACCTTGCGGCGGGTGCCGCCGCCCCAGTGCTGGCCGATACGGCAGCGGTGTCACCTGCGCAGGGGCAGACCATTACCATCAACGTGTACGGTGCGCCCGGGCAGGACATCAACAAGCTGGCTGACGTCATTGAAGCGCGGTTGAGCTGGAAGATGGAGCGCCGCAAGGAGAGCTTTGCATGAGAAAAGACTTTTTTATTTTTGGCGGTGTCAACAGCCTGGACTACGGCGTACTGCTGGACGGCAGCGGCACGACCACTGCCCCCGAGCGGGACGTGATGACCGTGACGATACCGGGCCGCAGCGGGGACCTGCTTGTGGACGCGGGGCGCTGGAAAAATACCACCGTGAGCTACCCCTGCACTATCGCCCGGGAGTTTGAGGGGCGGTTTGCGGCGTTCAAGCAGGCGTTGCTGGCCGAGGGTGGCTACAAGCGCCTGGAGGACACGCTGCACCCCGATGAATACCGCCTAGCCTACCTGGCGGGGCCGTTGGAGCCGGAGACCATCCCCTACAACCGCGCAGGGACGTTTGCGCTGGATTTTGGCTGCAAACCACAGCGATTTTTGAAGTCCGGCGAGGACGTGCTGACGGTGGTAAGCGGCGGGAAGCTGTACAACCCTACCGGCTGCGCGGCGCTGCCGCTGATACGGTTGACGCTGACCGGCGACGCCAAGCTCAACGTGGGCGGCGTGCAGATGAGCGTTGCCGGGCACACGGGGCCGATGTGGATCGACTGCGATCTGCAGGACGCCTACTACAACAACACGAATCTGAACAAGTACCTGACCGCGCCGGAGTTCCCGGTGCTGGGGGCAGGGGCAACGCAGGTAAGCTGGAGCGGCGGGATCGACAAGTGCGAGGTCGTGCCGCGGTGGTGGAGGCTGTGAGGGGGAAAGAGCGGTTAAAGCAAAGCCGCCCCTCATCCGGCCCTGCGGAGCGGAAAGGATGTGAGGGAAAATAAGTTATCCGAGATATTACGACGGAACGATCGGTCTGCAGGGCAACGGTGTGGGGGTGCTGCGGGATGCTGTAAGCTGCACCGTGACCGAGGAGCGAAACGGAGCGTTTGAACTGGAAATGGTCTATCCCATCACCGGGCAGCATTACAGCAGCCTGGCGCTGCGCGGGCTGATTCTGGCAAAGCCGAACCCCTACGGTGAGGCGCAGTATTTCCGCATTTATAAAATCAGCCGCCCCATCAACGGCCAGGTGACGGTCAACGCGCAGCACATCAGCTACGATTTGAGCGGCATTCCGGTGGGGCCTTGTAAGGCGTTGAACGCAGTCGACGCCTTGCAGCAGCTCAAAAGCCATGCGGCGGTAAGCTGTGACTACCAATTCTGGACGGACATCCAGACGGTGGCAGACTTTGCCGTTGCCGTGCCGGGCAGCCTGCGCAGCCTGCTGGGCGGCGTGGAGGGCAGCGTGCTGGATGTGTACGGCGGTGAATACGAGTGGGACAACACCACCGTGAAGCTGCACAGCCAGCGCGGCACCGACCGCGGTGTGACGATCCGCTACGGAAAGAACCTGACCGACTTGACCCAGGAGGAAAGCTGCGCCGAGGTCTACACCGGCGTCTACCCCTACTGGGTGGACAGCGACGGCAACGTGACCCAGATCACCGGCAACCCGGTTGTCAACGTGCCGGACGGCCAGTATAACTTTGTGCGGGTGCTGACGCTGGACGTGAGCCAGGACATAAAAGAGCAGCCCACCGCCGCGCAGCTACGGCAGGCCGCGCTGGATTATATCGCCGCAAACAAAGTGGGCGTGCCGAAGGTAAGCCTGACATTGAGCTTTGCCCAGCTGGAACAGACCGCCGAATATGCCGACAAGGCCCTGCTGGAGCGGGTGTGCCTGTGTGATACCGTACATGTGCAGTTTGCAAAGTTGGGCGTGAGCGCTGATGCAAGTTGTATCAAAACGGTCTATGACGTGCTGCTGGAACGTTACGACAGCGTGGAGCTGGGGGACGTCCGCAGCAGCCTGGCCAACACCGTGGCCGACATGGGCAAGACCGTACAGAGCACCGTGAACAAGACGCGCAGCGACCTGGAACGGGCCATTGACCGCGCCACACAGCTTATCACCGGCAATCTGGGAGGCTATGTGGTGCTGCACAGCTCCACCGGCGCGGATGAGCCGGACGAGATCCTTGTGATGGATAAGCCGGAAATTGAAAAGGCTACCAAGGTCTGGCGGTGGAATCTGGCCGGTTGGGGTTACAGCAGCAGCGGCTACGGCGGGCCGTACCGCCTGGCCGCCACGATGGACGGTGCAATCAACGCCGATTTCATCACGACCGGAACTATGAGTGCGAATCTTATCCGGGGCGGCGTTCTGCAGTCCACCAACGGAAAGTTTGTGTCCAATTTGGACACGGGCGTCACGACTTTTAACGGCGGGCTGGTTGTGAATAGCGACAACTTTAAAATCGGCTCGGACGGGTCTGTGGACATCACCGGAAAATTCACTTCGACGGTGTCGGAGAGCAAGTGCGTCATCGACAACGCCAAAATTGAAATGTACCGCAAGACTAACGACGGAAACTGGCACATGGGCGCGTTTATGTCTACATGGGGCAGCAACAACGCCGTGGGCCGCTTGGTGCTGTACGGCCCGGCGGCCAGCAACCCCAACAATATGATCGCTAACGTCACAATGGCTGGCCAGTATGAGGGCGGCGCTATCGCGATCAGCGACGCAGGCGGCAACGTGAAGGTGCAGCTGGGCGTGGACGGCGCGGGCAACGGCTATGTGCTGGTCAACGGCAGAATGATACAGTGAGGTGTTTTTAAATGGCGGTAGCCAATTACAGCCCACCCGCAGAAGCGCTTATCAAGGCGACGCGGGCGGATTTTGACCGGCGTGACGTTGTGCTGCCGGTGCATCTTGTACAGTACGACGATACGCTCCCGGTGCTGGCCGTGGCCCTGTACAAGGGCGGGCAGCCCTGGACACTGCCCACTGGCGCGGATGTCAACCTGCGGATGGATAAAAAAGACGGGCACTATGTCTACAACCCCGCGCTGGGCGTGAGCAGCGACCGCAGCACAGTTTATATGGCCGTGACTGCCCAGATGACGACCGGCTGCGGCACGTTCGCCCCAGTGGTAGAGGTGCTGGCGGGCGGTGGTGTGGCCGGTATGGCCGCCCTGCGGCTGGACATCGACAGGAACCCGGTGCAGGATGGGATGCTTGAAAGTACGGATGAATATAAGACCGTGCAGGTGCTGGCCGCTGAGGTGGCCGCCAACGCCAAAATCGTGCGGGATAATGAGGCGGGCATCCAGGATGTGCACGAGAACATCGAGGCCATCAAGGCCGCGCCTGCCAACGCCACGGCCGCTGCGGCCAGTGCCAAGGAGGCCCGCAGCTGGGCCGTGGGCGATACAGCATCCCGCCCAGGCGAGGGTATGGACAACGCCAAATACTACGCCGCGCTGGCCCAGCAGGTCAGCCAGGGCGCGGTAGGCTGGTACCCGAACTACGAGGCGCTGTACGCGGCCCACGATACCGGCTACGACGGAAACTGGGCCATTATAGGCGATACCGATACCATCTGGGTGTGGGACAGCGACACGGGTGTCTGGAAGGACACTGGTGAAAGCAGTAAGTTTGCGAATTACTACGACAAGACTCAAATTGACGCAAATTTCTACGGCAAGACTCAAATTGACGCAAATTTCTACGACAAGACCAAAATCGACGCAAAACTGCCCAAGCCGGTGACGGTTACGGTGGCAGCCAGCGCCTGGACTACCGGTGATTGCACGGTGTCCTGGGACGATGGCAGCACGAGCAGCTACACCACCTGCGCCACTGTCACGGTGGCCGGGGTAACGGCAGACAGCCGGGTTGCTGTAAGTGACCGAACCCGAGTTACGGATGCAGTGCGGATGGTAGCCGCGCTGGAACCCGGAGCCGGGGTGGTTAAGTTTTATGCGAACAGTGCGCCGACGAGCGCGGCGGTGTTTGTTTTGGAGGTAAGCCAATGAGTGGAGCAGCGAATAATCCGTACTTTGAAATCAGTAGAGAACCCAGTAGAGACGACCTGCTGCGAATTATGACAGCCCCCAACGCCGTTGCGAATGGTCGTGCGTCAAGCGGCGCATCGCATAAGGAGGTATTGTGCAATATGACGAATAAACGATATTTTGCAGGGGGGCACTCTAAGCCCCGGATTGCCGAAAGGCGGTGTGGAACATGATCGTGCAAAATATGGCCGCTCTATGCCCGTACAGGATCGGCGATTACTTGCAGACAGAGAACCCCACGAACCCTGCCCTCAGCTGGCCCGGCACAAGCTGGGTGCAGGTGCAGAACCGCATGCTGATGGGGGCCAGCGATACCTACCCCGTGGGCAGCGAGGGCGGCGAAGCACAGCATACGCTCACTGTGTCAGAGATTCCGTCCCATCAGCATCAGCTCCACGGATGGGCGATCCAAATCCAATCCGGATTCGGTGGCTCATTAGAGCAATATGCACCAACTTATCCCTACGACAAGTACGACAACACAGGACTTACGACCCGTCAAGCGGGTGAAGGTCAGCCCCACAACAACCTTCCCCCTTACCGGTCGGTGCATATCTGGCGTCGGACAGCTTGATCCCCGAGATGGGGTGCGTGGCATGATCTGCGCAAACCCCGACAGTCAGGTATCGGCGGCGATGCGAACCATTATGGAGCTTCCGATTCTCATGGCGTTCGCCCGTTTTTCTGTATCCGAGTACGGAAACTTCAAGCACTGGCGGCAACCAGCAAATGCCCATCGTGAACAAGTACACGGCATGTTATATGTGGAAGCGCACCGGCTGACCCCGAAGTGGGCGGCGGTATGAGTGCAACCCGCAACCCCTATTACCAGCTGCCCGGTGGGGCTGACCTGCCAGGCGACGTGCGTGTGAGCGATACGGCGGATGCCAGCAAGACTGCTGCGGACGGCTGGGCTGCAAGCCCGGCAGCGGTGGCAGAAACGCAAACCCATCACAAGCTCAAAAATTTATCGGCTGTTAGCAATGTTAGTATTGACATTGATTCGGTTTATACTACCAGGAAAAATGTGGATGTTTATATTGGGATAACCACGACCGCAGCATTTAACGGGACACCAATAATAACTGCTGTACCACTGCCGGTTGCTACCTATACTCTGGCAACATTTACTAGTTTTAGTGGTGAGCTTAAAGGTTACGGATGGGTAAACGGCGGAAGCGTTCGCGCACCAACTAACTTACATGCCGGAACATGGTTCATCATCGCTAATTACACAACTTATTAAAATGGAAGGACGAAAAAGTGAAACAAACTGGAATCTTTGAGGGCCACGCGGAAGTGCTGTACAACTATGGCCGCTTCGGCTGGACGCGGAACTATGGCAAGACCTGGCACGGCGGCATTGATATCGTCGGCCTGGACAGCGATAAAATCCGAATGCCGTACTACGACGGCAAGAAAATCACCGGCACGGTCACGCGGGCACGCATCGTGACGAACCGCGCCGATAAAACGTGGGAGTGGGGCTGGTACGTCTGCGTGCAGCTGGACGCCGGCCAGACGCCGGATACCGTCAACTTCCTGTATTTCTGCCACTGCGCCAAGCTGCTGGTATCTGTGGGCCAGAAGATCAGCAGCGGCGACGCGCTGGGCATTATGGGCAACACCGGCAACGCGGCGGGCGGCTACAAACACTGCCACTTTGAGGTGCGGGCCACGGCGACCGGCACAGGCGTTGACCCTACCGCCTACGCGGGTATTTCAAACGCAGTGGGCGTTTACGGCACGGCGGGCGACGGCCAGACCGAGCAAATCAGCGAGACGCCGACCGGGAAAACGATGCAGTGCCTGATGATCGGACCGCTGGACAGCGCGGCAGCTGCCAAGTGCGACGCGCTGGCGGACAGGCTGGCGCTTGCCAGTGTAGGCAGGTATGCGACGCTGCCTGGGGCCGATGCGTGCAAGGTGAAATGCGTCGGCGCTGTCAGCAACGGCGACGCGGTGAGCTTCTACCAGCTGGCCGAGGCCGAGGGCTGGACGAAAGACAACAAATATTTGGCCCGGTATGTGGGCTGATGGAGGGCAAAGATATGGAAAACAGCAACAATACCTTTTTGGCGGCGAAAGCGGCCATTGCGGCGGTCTGTGGGGCGTTCACGGCGGCGTTTGGCTGGCTGGGGTGGCTGGTGATGGCCTGGGCCGTCTGCATGGTGCTGGATTGGCTCAGCGGCAGTGCAGCGGCGGCAAGCCGCGGCGAGTGGTCGAGTGCCGTAGCACGCGCGGGAATTTGGCACAAAGCGGGGATGCTGGTGGTGGTCGTAGTGGCCGCGCTGACGGACGCAGTATTGAGCATTGCCGTGGCAAACCTGCCGGGGCTGGGGCTGACGTACTCGAGCCTGATTTTGCCGGTGGTGCTGGTGTGGTACATTTTTACCGAGTTGGGCAGCATTGCCGAAAACGCCGCCGAAATGGGCGCGAACGTGCCGGAGTGGCTGCTGAAGCTGCTTGCCGCGGGGAAAAGCGCAGCGGACAAGAGCGCGGGCGGTATTACCGTGGGAACCGGTAAAAATGCGGACGGCTCCCCTATTGGGCATCTGGAGGCAACACAACTGGATGAATTGAAAATGGAAGATTTGGAGCAGTTGGCAATCGACATGGGGCTGACTGTGCAGGACGGCGCGAAGCGTGCGGATTTAATTGCGCAGATCAGTGCAGAGCCGGTGAAGGTGCCGAACGGTAGGAAGTAAACAAGCGGCAGGCTGCTCAATGTGGGTAGCCTGCCGCTTTTTTACGGTGATTTTTGGGGCGGATCACTACGAACTTTTTACGAACTTTTGACCGATTACGAACCATTTACGAAACATTATCAGACAGTATTTAACAGTATCTAGCACTATCTGATAAATGAAAAACCGCGATACACCAACCTTTGCAGGTTGTATCGCGGTTTTTACATTGGCGGAGTAAGAGAGATTTGAACTCTCGCGGCGGTTTCCCACCCTACGCCCTTAGCAGGGGCGCCTCTTCGACCTCTTGAGTATTACTCCACAAGTCAAAGTGATTCTATATATTCACTTGTTATCACAAAATGGCGGAGAGGATGGGATTCGAACCCATGGTCCGCTCGCGCGAATCGCTGGTTTTCAAGACCAGTTCCATAAACCACTCGGACACCTCTCCACAGTGGCTGCCGCCAGAATGCAGGTATTATTATACAAAAATGTGGAGGGGTTGTCAACCCCTCCACGCAAACTTTTTTGAAAATTATTTCGCGTGTGAATCTCACGGTGGATTTTCTCCTGCGCTTTGTTCGAGTGGTCTTTGTTTTGGATAAGAAACGCAAAAACCGCCGCAGTGTTACACCGCGGCGGGAAAATTTTCGGGGATTATTTTACAGCGCACAGGGGGTAAAGCCGTCCTTGCCCAGCACCTGGACCTTCGTGTAGCCCAGCTCCTTCAGCTTGGCGGCGGCATCTTCAAAGCCGTAGGTCAGCGCCTTGACGTCGTGGACGTCGGCGGTCAGCACGACATTACCGGACAGCACGAGCCAGTCTTTTAAAATCGCGTCGGACGGGAAATAATCCTTGCGGAAGCCGCGGTACGCCGCCGAGGTGTTGACCTCGAGCACGCAGCGATTGCGGGCGGCGGCCATCAGGGCAGAGTTTGCAGCGGCAGTGTAGCGGGGGTCATTCTCGTCAAAGAACTTGTTGCCGCCGTTGATCTTCTTGATAAGGTCAAAATGACCCAGAATCGTCGGCTTTTTCTCGGCGACCTTGGCTACGTTGGCAAAGTATGCCACGGCCACGGCCAGACCGTCGCCGTCAAAATCGTCGTCGATGCAGGCGCGCAGATCCTCCTCGCGCCAGTCGATCTCATAATACTTGCCGGTCTTGGGCCCCTTGACATAGTGCGTGCTGCCGATCCAGTAGTCGTACTGGGTCGGGTCATCGTCGCTGAACAGATCCCATTCCAAGCCGCACAGAATGTCCAGCTTGCCGGCGTAGCGCTCCTTCAGCTTGGCGACCTGCGCCTTGTACAGGGCGGTACGGCTCTGGGTCATACAATATTCCAGATCACAGGGGGTGTGGCTGTGCCCGCTGAAGCCCAGCGTTTGCAGACCGTTCCGCCATGCCGTGACCGCAATCTCGTCCAGCGTGTTCTTACCGTCGCACAATTTGGAATGAACGTGTACAGAGCTTTTCAGGTATTCGCCTGCCATAGTTACTGCATCCTTTCCTGCTTGACCTTATGGTCAATTACGTGTCGTTTTTCGAGTTCCTTCGTGATGTCCTCTACGGAAATGCCCAGCTCGATCATCAGCACCATGACGTGGTAAGCCAGGTCGCTGATCTCGTAGATGGTCTCCTCCCTGTCGCGCTTGGAGCCTGCAATGATGACCTCGGTGGATTCCTCACCGACCTTTTTGAGGATTTTTTCCAGGCCCTTGTCGAACAGATAGGTGGTGTAGCTGCCCTCCTTCGGGTCGGTCTTGCGGCCCTCGATGAGTGCGTACAGGCCCTGCCAGGTGAACTGCTTCAGCTCATCGGAGACATAGACCGGGTTGAAGAAGCAGCTCTCCGCGCCGGTGTGGCAGGCGGGGCCGGATTTGACGACGTCGATGACGAGCGCGTCCTTGTCGCAGTCGGCGGTGATGGAGACGACCCGCTGCACGTTGCCGGAGGTCTCGCCCTTGCGCCAGATCTCCTGGCGGCTGCGGGACCAGAATACGGTGCGGCCCTCGGCAATCGTCAGGGCCAGCGTCTCGGCATTCATGTAGGCGAGGGTCAGCACCTCTTTGGTATAGTGGTCCTGCACGATGGCCGGGATCAGGCCGTTTGCGTCAAATTTGAGAGTCTTGGAATTTTCGGTGATTTCCATGGTGGACACTCCTAAAGTCATATAGTTTAGTGTACCTCTTTTTGTGAGTTTTGGCAAGAGGTAAAGTGTAGGTTTGCTATTATTACGCAGTAGGGGCCGGGCATGCCCGGCCCGCGGCTTTCCCGCAAGAGGACACTTTTGGGAATGTTGCGGGCCGCACATGTGCGGCCCCTACCGGGTGGCTGCATGGCGAAGGGGCGATCACACCCGCATCTCTACCCCGTTCTCCCGCAAATACCGCTTCAAATCGTTGATTTCCACCTGCTTTGTGTGGAAGATCGACGCGGCCAGACCGGCATCTACTGCCGGGTGATTGCGGAACAGCTCAAGGAAATCCTCCTTTTTGCCTGCGCCGCCGGAAGCGATGATGGGCACGGCGCAGCGTGCGGCCACGGCGTCCAGCAGCTCCAGATCAAAGCCGCTCTTCACGCCGTCGGTGTCGATGGAGTTCACGACCAGCTCGCCTGCGCCGTTTTTAACGCCCTGCTCCAGCCAGTCCAGCGCGTTGATGCCTGTGTTCTCGCGCCCACCCTTGGCGAACAGCATGAATTTGCCGTCCACACGCTTAATATCGGCGGAGAGCACCACGCACTGGTTGCCGTATTTCTGCGCGGCAGCCGGGATGATGCCGGGGTTGCGGATGGCCCCCGAGTTGACGCTGACCTTGTCCGCGCCGCATTTCAGCACGCGGTCAAAGTCGTCCAGCGTGTTGATGCCGCCGC
>OIRN01000178.1_pt1 | contig 15626 bp, 16 predicted proteins | sample 1586281 | NCBI WGS metagenome assembly OIRN01 (sample SAMN02675049, study PRJEB24791) | human gut metagenome, SKBSTL061 | isolation source: stool | host: Homo sapiens | place: USA
TCTCGCGCGCTCAACATTGTCGCCGAACGGGAAGAACGCGTCGGAGCCGACGGTCACGCCGCTCTGGCGGGCGACCCAGTCCTTGCGCTCCTGCACCGTCAGCGGCTCGGGGCGCTCCTTAAAAACGCGCTGCCATGCACCGTCGGCCAAAACGTCGTCACACTCATCGGAAATATAAACATCGATGGCGTTGTCGCGGTCAGGGCGGCGGATACCGTCCACAAACGGCAGCGCAAGCACCTTCGGGTGGCGGCGGAGATACCAGTTGTCCGCCTTGCTGCCGGCAAGGCGCGTACAGTGGATGCGGCTCTGCTGGCCGGCGCCGACGCCGATGGTCTGGCCGTCCTTGGCGTAGCAGACGGAGTTCGACTGCGTGTATTTGAGCGTAATGAGCGAAACGATCATGTCGCGCTTCGCGTCATCGGGAAGATTCTTATTTTCGGTGACGATGTTCACAAGCAGCGACTCGTCGATCTTGCAGTTGTTGCGGCCCTGCTCGAACGTGACGCCGAAGACGTCCTTCTGCTCCTGCGGGGCGGGAATGTAGGCGGGGTCCATCTGCACGATGTTGTACTTGCCGCCCTTTTTCGTCTTTAGGATGACAAGCGCCTCCTCGCTGAACGAGGGGGCGATGATGCCGTCGGAGACCTCGCCTTTCAGATATTCCGCCGTCGCGGCGTCGCACTCGTCGGAGAGCGCCGCCCAGTCACCATAGGAGCAGAGGCGGTCCGCGCCGCGGGCGCGGATGTAGGCGCAGGCGATGGGCGAAAGGGCCGCGTCAGGCTCAACAAAGTAAATCTGCTTGTCCACCTCGTCGAGCGGCAGGCCGAGCGCCGCTCCCGCGGGAGAGACGTGCTTGAAGCTCGCCGCGGCGGGCAGGCCCGTGGCCTCCTTAAGCTCGCGCACGAGCTGGAAGGAGTTGAAGGCATCGAGCAGATTGATGTAGCCTGGCTTGCCGTTCAGCACGGTGAACGGCAGGTCGCCGCCGTCTTTCATAAAGACGCGCGCAGGCTTCTGGTTGGGGTTGCAGCCGTATTTGAGTTCGAGCTCGTTCATATCGTTCTCCTCAATCGCCTAAATTCTTGTTGAACAGCTTGACTTCGCCGTTCATGTTTGCGTAAAGGGACACCTTGTTGTCCTCGTTGAGCGCGTCCCAGACCTCTTCGGGGCTGGGGACGCTCACCTCCATCGGCTCGCCCGCAAATGTCGGCAGCGGCATGCCGTCGCCCTGATAGGTGCTGATGAAGTAGGCCTTGTCCGCGTCGCAGCCCTCGTAGCAGAAGAACTCGCGCAGGCATCGGCCGTTGTTATGCTTGAGGATGGACATCTCGAACGAGCCGTCCTCATGCACGATGGCGGAAATACGCGGCGTCCAGTTCGGCTCGTCGGGCTCGTACTCGCGCGTCATCAGGCCGCGGCGGAAGTCGCCGTGCTCGCAGATCGTGTCGGTCTGGTCGCCGTTCGTCACAACGAGGTCGCTGCCCATCGTGCGGACGGGGTGATAGATGATGAGGCTCGGGTCGGCGAGCTTGGCGGGGTCAAAGGCCTCGGTGCGGATGCCGTCGTCGGTCTTGACGAAGACGCGGTTGCGGCTGTTTTCGCTGCGGCCCATGATGAAATAATAGACGCGGTCCTTGCCGACCAAAATGCCACGGCCGGGATAAGACGTATTTTTCAGAAAGTGCAAAAAGTCGACCATTTCAGTTCTCCTCTTCTGTGATGACGCGGCAGACAAGCTCCGTCGCGCGCGGCAGGAGCTTCCATTCGGCCTGCTCCATCACGCGGCGCTGTAAGGTCTCGGGCGTGTCGCCCTCTTCGATCTCGACCGCTTTTTGCAGGATGATCTCGCCGCCGTCGGGGATCTCGTTGACGAAATGCACCGTCGCGCCCGTGACCTTCACGCCGCGCGCGAGCGCAGCCTCGTGCACCTTTAAGCCGTACATGCCCCTGCCGCAGAACGACGGGATCAGCGACGGATGGATATTCAGAATGCGGCGCGGCCACTTTTTCGTGAAGTTCTCGCTCAGGATGCTCAAAAAGCCCGCGAGGACGATGACGTCGATCTTGTACTGCTCGAGCAGAAGCTCGATCGCCGCCTCAAAGTCGTGCTGGATGAGGCTCGACGGCACGGTGTGTGCGGGGACGTTCGCCTTTTCCGCGCGTTCGAGCGCGTAGGCGCTTGCCTGAGAGGAAATGACGAGCGCGATCTCGCCGTGTGGAATTTTGCCGTCTCTCTGCGCGTCGAGCAAGGCTTGTAAATTCGTGCCGCCGCCCGAGACGAACACCGCGATGCGCGCGCTTTTCAGCATAGTGCGACCTTCTCTTCCCCGCTCACGACCTCGCCGATCACGTAGGCGTCCTGGCCGTTTTCCTTGAGGGCGGCAAGCGCCTTGTCGGCGTCATCTTTGGCGACGATCATCGTCATGCCGACGCCCATGTTGTAGGTGTTGAACATGTCGTGCTCGGGGATGCTGCCCATGCGCTGGAGCATTGAGAAGATCGGCGGCGTGCGGAGAGCGGATTTGTCGATCTTCGCGCACAGGCCGTCCGGGATGCAGCGGGGAATATTTTCATAGAAGCCGCCGCCTGTGATGTGGCTGACGCCGTGGACGTCGGCCACGTCCATCGCGGCGAGAACGGGCTTCACGTAGATCTTCGTCGGGCGCAGCAGTTCTTCGCCCAGCGTGCAGCCGAGCTCGTCGACATATGCGCCGAGGTCCGCGTGCTCAACGTTGAAGACCTTGCGCACGAGGGAATAGCCGTTGGAGTGGATGCCGCTCGAGGTAAGCGCGATCACAACGTCGCCCGGACGCATGCGGTCGTGGTCGATGATCTTCGCGCGGTCGACAATGCCGACGGCGAAGCCCGCAAGGTCGTAGTCGTCGGCAGACATGGTGCCGGGGTGTTCGGCGGTCTCGCCGCCGATGAGCGCGCAGCCGGACTGCACGCAGCCCTCGGCCACGCCGGAAACGAGCGTCGCGACCTTCTCCGGCTCGTTCTTGCCGATGGCGATGTAGTCGAGGAAGAAGATGGGCTTTGCACCGCAGCAGATGATGTCGTTGACGCACATGGCAACGCAGTCGATGCCGACGGAGTCGTGCTTGTTCATCAGCTGCGCGATGCGCTGCTTCGTGCCCACGCCGTCCGTGCCCGAGACGAGCACGGGCTCGCTCATACCGGTAAGATCAGGCGCGAACAGGCCGCCAAAGCCGCCGATATCGGACACAACGCCCGGGATCATGGTGCGCTGGACGTGCTTTTTCATCAGCTTGACGCCCTCGTAGCCGGCCTCGATATTCACGCCGGCGTCACGGTAGCTCTCGGAAAAACTACGCATTCTTTTTCTTCTCCCCTTCACTGATTTTGCACTCAAAGCGGTCCTTGCCGCCGTCTTTCGGGATAGAGGTGGGATAGCCGCCGCCGAAGCATGCCGTGCAAAAGCCGTTTTCGGTGTTGTCGGCGAGCTTGACGACATCCTCGATGCTTAAGTAGCCGAGCGAGTTGACGCCGATGATCTTCGCGATCTCATCGACCGTGTGGTGCGTGGCGATGAGGTTGTTCTTGTCGTCGATGTCCGTGCCGTAGTAGCACTCGGAGACAAACGGCGGCGCGCTGACGCGCATGTGGATCTCTTTCGCGCCCGCCTTCCACAATAGGTCGATCGTGCGGCGGCAGGTCGTACCGCGGACGATAGAATCGTCGATGAGCACGACGCGCTTGCCCTCGACCACGGAGCGGATGGGGTTGAGCTTGATGTTGACCTCGTTTTCGCGCATCGTCTGCGTGGGCGAGATGAATGTGCGGCCGATGTACTTATTTTTGATAAAGCCGATGCCGTAGGGGATGCCGCTTTGGCGCGCGTAACCGAGGGCTGCATCAAGGCCGGAATCCGGCACGCCGATGACGACATCCGCCTGCACGGGATGCTCGAGCGCGAGGAACGCGCCTGCGCGCTGGCGCGCGACATGGACGCTGCTGCCGTCGATGACGGAGTCAGGGCGGGCGAAGTAGATGAACTCGAAGACGCAGAGCTTCTTCGGCGCTTTGCCGCAGTGGCTCGTGTCGGAGCGAACGCCGGCCGTGTCGACGACAACGATCTCACCAGGGCGGATGTCGCGCTCAAACTCGGCGCCGATGGCGTCGAGCGCGCAGGATTCAGACGCGAAGACAACAGAGCCGTCCTTCAGATGCCCCATGCAGAGGGGACGGAAGCCGTGGGGGTCGCGCGCGGCAATGAGCTTCGTCGGCGAGGAGAGGACGAGGGAATACGCGCCCTCGATGCGGTCCATCGCAGCGGAGACAGCCTCTTCGATGGAGCCGCGGTTGAGTCTCTCCTGCACGATGATGTAGGCGATGACCTCGCTGTCGGTCGTGGTCTGGAAGATGGAGCCGCGACTTTCAAGCTCCTGCCTCAGCTCGCGGGAATTCGTCAGATTGCCGTTGTGCGCGAGCGCCATACGGCCCTTGAAGTGGTTCACTAAGATGGGCTGGACGTTGCGCTTGTTGTCGCTGCCGGTCGTGCCGTAGCGCACATGGCCGACGGCGATGGTGCCCTGGCCGAGCGACTTGAGCTGCTCAGGCGGGAAGACCTCGCTCACAAGGCCGGTGTCGCGCAGCGAGCGGAACAGACCGTCGTCGTTGACGACGATACCCGCGCTCTCCTGTCCGCGGTGCTGGAGGGAGTAGAGCGCGTAGTAGGCATAGGACGCGACGTCCGCCTCCTGAGGCGTAAAGATGCCGAACACGCCGCATTCTTCGTGAATGTGGCGCGCCGGGATGATGTTGTGATTCTCTGTCATATTTGATCTTACTGTGCGTCGTGGGCCATCAGGCGCTTCATGACTTCGGCATAGGCGTCTTCCACGCCGCCGAGGTCGCGGCGGAAGCGATCCTTGTCGAGCTTTTCGTTCGTCTTGCTGTCCCACAGGCGGCAGGTGTCGGGGCTGATCTCATCGGCGAGGACGATCTGGCCGTCGACGGTCTTGCCGAACTCGAGCTTAAAGTCGACGAGCGTGACGCCGCACTCGCTCCAAAATGCCTTGAGCGTGTCGTTGACGGCGAAGGCATACTTCTTGATGAGCTCGATCTCCTCCCAGGTCGCGAGCTTGAGGGCAACGGCGTGATAGGCGTTCATCAGGGGGTCATGCAGATCGTCGTTCTTGTAGGAGAACTCGATCGTGGGCTCGGAGAAGACGATGCCCTCCTCCACGCCGTAGCGGGAGGCGAAGTGACCGGCGGAGATGTTGCGGATGATGACCTCCAGCGGGACGATGGAGACCTTCTTGACGAGCGTGTCGCGCTCGCTGAGCTCCTTGACAAAGTGAGTCGGGATGCCGGCCTTTTCCATCTTGGCCATCAGACGGTTGGTCATCTGGTTGTTGATGACACCCTTGCCGACGATGGTACCCTTCTTTGCGCCGTCAAAGGCGGTGGCGTCGTCCTTGTAGGAAACGATGACGAGGTTGGGATCTTCGGTGGCGTAAACCTTCTTGGCCTTGCCTTCGTAGAGCTGTTCTTTCTTTTCCATGATGACTGTTCTCCTTTTATTTTATATTTTTGTTGATTGATATGGATGGATGGTTTCTCAGTTTTTGTAGCGCTCGCGAAACTCTTCGTCCGCCTTCAAGACAGCGGCGGTGCCCTCGTCACGTGCGGCCTGGAGCTTGTGGGCAAGGCCCTCGTCGCTCACAGCCATGATCTGGACGGCAAGGATGGCGGCGTTTTTCGCCCCGTCGATAGCGACGGTGGCAACGGGGATGCCGCTCGGCATCTGGACGGTCGAGAGCAGCGCGTCCATGCCGTCGAGCTTCGCGCCGCTGCACGGCACGCCGATGACGGGAAGCGTCGTATTCGCGGCCATCGCGCCGGCCAAGTGCGCGGCCATGCCCGCGAGCGCGATGATACAAGAAAATCCGCTCTCCCGTGCCGACGCTGCAAATTCTCTTGCCTCGTTCGGGCACCGGTGGGCGGATAACACGCGGACCTCGGTCTCGATCCCATATTCCTTGAGCGTCTGGATCGCCTTCTCGGCGACGGGCAGGTCGCTCGTGCTGCCCATAATAACGGCTACCTTTCGCATAGTTCTGCCTCCTTAAAAGCAAAAATGGGCGCTCCACTGCCTCGATGTGCAGTTGAAGTGCCCAGACGGTCGGCTGCTGAATTTCAGCAAGAAACGCTCTCTGCTCCCCTGTGGTGACCCACGTTTCCGTCAGTTACAAAGAGCTCAACTTGACAAGCAATATGGTATCACAGAGGGCTCTTTTCGTCCATGCGGCAAAAGAGAGAAAGGCTTCGCCCTATTTATCAGTTTTTTGATAATAATCTACATATCTATAAGTTATGCTAATACTTATCAGTAAAAATCTACCGTTTCGGCAGCGTATATAAAAATCGGAAGGCCGCGCACTCCCCGTACGCGGCCTTCCATCGCATCGTGTTTTCAAAAAGGCAGGCATCCGCCGATGGCAAGACTCAGCAGGATGACCGCAAGCGCAACGAGCACAGGTGCTTTCCGCCTGAGCTTCCTCATCGCGCGCTTTTCGTCCACAGAGGAATCCTCACTTCGCCAGCTCCTTGCCCAGCGCGCGGCAGGCGTCCAGCGCGGCGTCATCAGGCGCTTCGCAGCAGGTCACGCTCTCGCACACAAGGCGGATGCCGGAATCATCGCAGTCCTTTTCCCAGCCGCGCATCCACTCGCCGTCGCCCCAGCCGTAGGAGCCGAACAGCGCGGCGCTCTTGCCGCCAAGGCTGCGCTTGACCTCGTCAAACATGGGCTGGAACTCCATCTCCTCGAGCACTTCGCTGCCCATGGCGGGGCAGCCGAAGGCGATCGCGTCGTAAGCGCTCAGCTCGCTGGCCTTGACCTGGTCAGGGGTCAACATCGTGACCTGCGCGCCCGCGCTCTCCATGCCCTCAGCGACGGCCTTGGCCATGGCCTCGGTGTTGCCCGTGCCGCTCCAATAAACAACAGCAGTCTTTTTCATATTAGTACGTTCCTTTCATAAATCAGTATCTATCACACTGCCACGGCAAGCTGCTCGATGCCCGAGCCGGCCTCCCAGAGTGCGCAGTAGATCTCCGTGCATTTTTTGAAGCGGGCGAACAGCTCGCGCGCCTTCTTCTCGTCGCCGTAGACCTTCCACAGCCCCGCGCATTTGAAGTTGCAGGCGCGGTGGTCGATGAAGCCCTTGACGTCCTCCGGCGGATACGAGAGGAAAAGCCCGACCTCATGGGGGAATTCGCCGCCCTCGCGGAATCGGCGGATGAGGTTTGCGATGCAGCGTCCGCAGTGGCCGCTATTGTAGCCCGCGTGGTGCAGGATCTCGGCCGCCTGTTCGTTCTCCAAATCTCTCCGCAGCTCAGAGGGGCGGTACAGGTACAAAAGGACCTGTCCTTTCAGAAAACGGATCGGCAGCAGACACAGGCCCTTTGGCACAAGCAGACGGTTCAGGCGGCGGATGTCCGCAAAGAGCGCTTCCTTATCTTCGCAAGGACAAGGGAAGAGGCTGCCCGTTTTGATACCTGCCAACGTCGGCGCACCCTGCCGCACCAGGATCTCTTCAGACATGCCCGTTTCCCTCCCCTTTGGTTTCGGTGGTGGCTCCCCAGAAGTTAGATTTCTCTAACTCTCAGGGAGCGGCGTCCTCGCTCTTGACGTGTCTTAGGATACCCGAAAAGAAGAGCCTTATCCGCTCCAAATTGATCGGATGAGGCTCCAAAATATTTTATTCTGCCTTTTCCGCCGTCGGCGCACAGCTGTCGCTGTCTGCGCCCGCGCGGTACGCGCTCGGCGACACACCGATCACACTGCGGAAGGCCTTGGCAAACTTGCTGGCGTTGTCATAGCCGAACTGCCCCGCGATATCGAGCACCGTGCGGTCGCTCGTGCGCAGGAGCTGCGCGGCACTGTGCATCTTCTGCGCGCGCAAAAATGCTGCGGGCGTCATGCCGTACACGCCGCGAAAGCTCGCGGCGAGCTGCGAGGGCGACGCACCGAGTTCCTGTGCAAGCGCGGAGATCGTAACGTCGTCCTCCGTGCTTGCAAGCAGCGCGTCGCGCGCCGCGCGCGCAAGGCGCACCTGCGCGGCGGTATAGCCGTGCTTTTCGTGCGCCACGTCGAGCGCACTCAAAAAGAGCAGAAGTTCAAGCACCTTAACCTTAAAGTAGCCGCGTCTGATGCCGGCGGGCACGGCGTAGAGCTCAGAGAAGATGTGCTCCACGCGCGCCGACGAACGCGAGACAAAGCACTCCGAGTCGGCGAAGAACTTCTCCGCCAGCACGCTGGGGCGGACGTCGACATCCTGCAAAATGCAGGACAAACAGTCAGGTGCGAGGGCGGGGTCGAGCGTGACGGTGATGCCGTGGTAGTGCCCCGTGGGGAACTCCACCTCCCCCTCGATAGCGGCGCGGCGCACGACAGAGAGGTCTCCGGGGGCCAAAAAGTAATGCTCGCCGCCGCAGCAGTATTCCGCGCGTCCCTCGCGGCAGTGCTGGATCTCGATGAGTCCCGCCGCATTCGGCTCTGCCAGACGGTAGGACGGCGCGTGCACATCGTGATAGGCAAGCTCAATGCCGGGGAAAACGGGATAGGCCGTGATGCACACCTCGCCGTCCGTCTCCCTGAGACGGTAGACGGTGCGTTCCTCGTTCTGCTGCAAAATTTCTGCGTGGGCGCTGCACGTTTTTGCCTGAGACTTTGGTTCGATCAAGGAAGCTTCCCTGTCCTTTCTTCTATACATAAAAATAGAAAACGCCGCAAAGCGCAGATCCCGCGCTTTGCGGCTTGTGGCTGCTGATCAAACGCATTCCTCCGCGAGATCTGCGCTTTCCTCCGTCGGCTTCCCCTCCAGCAGCTCGGGGTGCTTGAGATAGCGGCGCACGCTCGCCCAGAACAGCGCGTACTCGTGTCCCGTGCAGATGCGCTCATCCATCACGACGGAGAGCGGGATCATTTTTTTATTATACTCCCCGCTCCTGTAATTGGCAATAGGCTTGCCCATGCTGACGAACACCCCCGTCGTGCCGAACTCGTAGCAGTGGTGGAAGATGGAATTCGTGTTGATGGAGGCAAGGTTCGTGATAAAAAGACTCGTGTGGAACGGGCTCAGATCAATGATCTTACGCGGCAGCAGGCCGCAGCGGTCCATCAGCTTGACAAGGCCGAACAAAAACCCCGGCAGGATGGGGATGGCGAACAGGAAATTCGCGAATTTATCCGTATTGTTGTTGTGCGCGGCCACCTGATTCTGCGCGACCGCCTCCTCGATCTTGCGGTTGATGGAGAAGATATCGTCCCCGTCCTCGAAGAACACCTTGATCGACGTCTCGTCCGCGCGGCCGTCGGCGCGCGTTTTCAGGATGACGAAGCTGACGCAGAAGTGGTTGCGCTGGTAGATCTTGCTGTTCATGATGAAGCGGTTGATCTTCGGATTTTCCTGATACGCCTTGAAGTATGCCGCCAGAATGAGCGTCATATACGGGATGCGGACGCCTTCGCGGCGCTTTTCCTAAATGTAGCGGCGCAGGACCTCCATATCAGCGTATTCGGTGATGAAATTCTGCGCGTCGTAGCGCCGCGGCATGACATAGGGCAGTGCCGAAACGATGGTGGACGCCTCTTTCACTCGGGTTCCGTCGGGACGCATGGCAAGTTCCTCTTTTCTTTGAGTTAACCCCATCTTACCCGCTTTGCCCGCGTATTGCAATCATTTTCTTAGCGAATCCTTTATTAAGAATTGGTTAAGTCTCGTCCTCTCCCCAGTCGAGCGAGACATCGACAACGCGCAGAAGTCCGGAAAGCGTCGAGGGCACATAGGCTCTGGAGAACAGATCGTCCTGCGTGCAAAGCGAGCGCTCGGTCGTACCGTCCACACTCTGCATCGCCGTGACGAGAAGCGCCGCATGCTCGGGTGCGGCCAGCGTCTCGGGAAGAGCGTCGGCGGCGTATTCCGCGCGCGACAGAACGTTCTTATCGCTGTCCATCCAGACAAATTCGACCGATTCTGCCGCCGTGTGCTCCGCAAAGGAAACGCTCACCTTGATTGAGCGCCGCTCTGTTCTGCCGTTTACTTTCCATTCGACGCTTTCTTCCCTGCTCACGCCGACGCGGGGCCCCATGCCGGTGCGATCCCATTCGGCGTAATATTTTCCGTCACTTGTACGGTAAACGGAACACTGTTTGACCGGCTTCCATTCTCCGCTTGCATAACATATCTCGCCGCTCGTCTCGTAGCTGCTGCCGTTGTCGTCGACGCTGACGCGCATTCCGCTGCCCACCACCTCGTCGGACACCGCCGCACCGACGGAATAGTTGAATTCAGAGCCCTCTTCGTAATCCGGATCGTCGGGTTCAAACGCTGTGATGGTCACAAACACCGGCACGCCGGGCACGCCGAAGTCGTAATCATCGCCGGTCTCTGTCGCATAGCGCCTGCCGTCGAAGGGTTCGAGGGCGAAGAAGTATCCGACCCATTCGTCGTCCATGGTCTCCCGCGCCGCGGCCTCGATCCGCTCGGGCTTGTAGAGCGCAAAGCTCATGCCGAACACCACCGCAAGCGCCAGCGCAAAAGCAATGATGCGTTTCATGCCGCTCCCTCCTCCCAGTTGACCCAAATGCTGGCCGCCTTGAGTTTGCCGTCCTGATACGCAAACGTGTCCAGAGGCGGTTGAATCCTTCCGTCACGGTTGCAAATGCTATATTCCGCCGTCTCTCCGTCCCCGTCTTGTCCATAGCTCGTGCCGATGAGATACGCCGCGCCGTCCGCGGCAGTGATAGACTCGGGCAGCGCATCGGGCGCGAACTCCTCGAGCTTCAAGAGATCGTCGTTTTCGTCCATGTGCGCGACGGTGAACTTCGTCGGTGTCGGGCGGGAGACGGCGGTGATGGCAACTTTGACCTTCACGCGCTCGGACTTGCCGCCGATCGTCTCGGTCTTATCGCTCGTGAGCGTGTGGGTCACGCTGACGCCGTCCGCGCCGGACATGCCCATGCTGTTGCCGCGCGTCAAATAAATGCGTCCATCCGACGTCTGGTAGATGGGATAAAGATTGAAAATCACTTGTCTGTCGCCGCAGGCGTAGACCTCGCCCGAGAGGTCGATATCCGTCGTGCGGATGCCGTTGTCGTTGTCGATGGCCGTCTTCCCCTGCGGTGCGCCGAGCGTACCGAAGTTCGTGATGCATGGCGACTTGGCGTCCTCTTCGCCGTCGCGCGCGTCAGGCTCCATCGTGCAGTAGATGCCGCCGCCGCGGTCTTTGAGCGCCCACCAGTCTTCGTCCGTATCCATATAGAGCCGCCCGGCCTTCCAGACGAATTTGCCCGCGGCCGAGACCGCAAGATCACCGCCGATGTCGAGATCCTTTTCCGAGACGAAAGCCCCGATGAGCGTGCCCTCTTCCTCCTCGTCCGCGGCGGACTGCACTGCGCCGCCGTCGAGAAAGGCAATGAGAAAGACCGCCGCGAGGATCGCAGCAAAAATCAGTATCGTTTTCGTTTTACTCTTTATGCTCTGCCTCCAATTCTCCGTCGCATTGCAGAATGTTGCCCACATTGCACTCGAGCGCGCAGCAGATGCGGTTGAGCGTCGCAAAGCGCACGCCCTTGGCCTTGCCGCTACGCAGAATGGAAAGATTTGCCTCCGTGATGCCGACGGTGGCGCAAAGCTCCTTGCTTGTCATGCCGCGCGCTTTCAGCACCTCGTCGAGATGTATCGTGATCGCCATGGCCGTGCCCCTCAGATAAAGAGGTCGTTGTCCGCCGCAAGGGCGACGTTCGAGGCGATGAGCCGCGCGCCGAGGAGCGCCGCCAGCACGAAGCACAGCTCGAAGATCGGCAGACGGATGGAAATGCTGGTGCTCAGGAGCATCGGCGCACAGAACGCCTGTAAAACGTTGACCGCGAGCGCAAACAGCACGCTGATCTTGAGCACCTTGACGCACCATTCGGCGAGCTTTGGCGCGTAGGCGGCGCTCTCCTGCGTAAATGCGCCGTCTTCCATCGTGTCGAGAAGGCCAATGGCGAAGTACGCCGTCGCCGCGGCGAGCAGCGTAGGAAGGCTTTCCGCGGCAAAGCGCAGGGCGAGGACAACATAGCTGAACACAAGGCTCTTCGAACCCGTTATGTCCGTTGACACAGGCAGGACCGTATCGTCTGTAAAGGCGGTGTTGCCCGCCTTGAGCGCGTCGACGGCGGAAAACAGGCCCGCAAATTCGGGAAAGCAGACCTCGAAGACGAAGTACGCCGCCGCGAGGATAAGCAGCGCGCGGAATAGCTTCAAGAGCTCCTGCGTATCGCCGCCGGAAAACCGGCGCAGCAGCCGCAGCACGACCCAGCCCGCGAGCAGCGCGAAAATGAGCCACTGCCAGGCAAGGCGCGGGAACAGTGCCTCCGCCGATGTGCTCCAATAGGTGGTCCAGCCGTGTGGAAAGAGCGCGCAGGCCGCGGCAAACGCGATGAGCACGAGCAGCGCGTCCTCGGGCTTCAGCTCCCGCCGCGCCGCGATGTGCACGAGCGCATAGAGCGGCAGCAGGATCACCGCGGCATACAGCGTGAACGCCAGCGCGAAACCGAAGCGGCCCGAGGCGGCCAGCGCACTCAGTCCCTGCCCCACTGCGCTGCCGGGGAATCCGGCGACGGAAAAGGCGTCGCCCTCGAAAAGCCACAGGGCGAGCGCAAGCAGCGCGCAGATAAGCGCCTCCGCCAAAAGTAAGGTCTTGATCCGGTCACGTTTCATATCGCACCTCCAGAATTATTGTTTTGCGATAATTTCTATCGTCAGCGTAGCAGAAGAATTATCGTTTGTCAATAATTTCTTCATTTGCTTTTTGTTTTTCAAAGCGCGGCACAGTTGTTTTTAAATAAATGATAAGTTTGCTTTTTTCTATTGATTATCCCCGCACGATAGACTATACTGTAGCTGTCATATCATGCAATTTCTGTTGCTATTGCTCAAAAAAGACAATCAGGAGGACACCAACAATGAAGTACAATCGCACCTACAACTTCTCTGCCGGTCCCGCTATGATGCCGGAGCCCGTGCTGGAGGAAATCCGTGACGAGATGATGAACTACCGCGGCAGCGGCATGTGCGTCATGGAGATGAGCCACCGCTCCAAGGTTTTCCAGCAGATCGTTGACGAGGCCGAGGCTGACCTGCGCGACCTGATGGGCATTCCCGACAACTACAAGGTCCTGTTCATTCAGGGCGGCGCTACGCTGCAGTTCGCGGCTGTGCCTTGGAATCTGATGAAGAACGGCAAGGCCGTCTACGTCGAGACCGGCGCATGGTCCAAGAAGGCCATTGCCGAGGCCAAGAAGTACGGCGAAGTCATCGTCGCCGCTTCCTCCAAGGACAAGAACTACAGCTACATCCCCGACTGCTCCGATCTCGACATTCCCGAGGATGCCGACTATGTCTACATCTGCGAGAACGAGACCATCCACGGTGTGACCTGGCAGCAGCTCCCCAACACCAAGGGCCATGTTCTTGTCTCCGACCAGAGCTCCATGTTCCTCTCCCAGCCCTGCAACGTCAGCGATTACGGCATGATCTATGCGGGCGTGCAGAAGAACGTCGGCCCTGCCGGTATGGTCATCGCCATCATCCGCGAGGACCTCATCCGCGAGGATCTCGATCCCAAGATGCCCATCTACATGCGCTATGACACCCACGCCAAGAACAACTCCATGTACAACACCCCGAACTGCTGGGCGATTTACTGCTGCGGCAAGGTGTTCAAGTACCTCAAGAGCATCGGCGGTCTCGAGGAGATGCACAAGCGCAACGTCGAGAAGGCCAAGGTCATCTATGACTTCCTGGATTCCTCCAAGATGTTCCACGGCACCGTTGAGCCCGAGTTCCGTTCCCTCATGAACATCCCCTTCGTCACCGATTCCGCCGAGCTCGACGCCGAAGTCGTCGCTGCTACCAAGGCTGCCGGTTACGATAACCTCAAGGGCCACAAGAGCGTCGGCGGTCTGCGCGCCAGCGTTTACAACGCCATGCCCATCGAGGGCGCTCAGGCTCTCGTCGAATTCCTGAAGAAGTTTGAGGCCGAGCACACCAAGTAAAGGAAAATTTCTTAAAAGGGGGGATACTATCCCCCTTTTAGATACTCCCTCACCAGTGAAGCGTTCACCGGTGCCGCCGCTTAAAGAGCGGCTGGGTCAACGATTAAAATATTTACAAGGAGAAAGTTAAAATGCGTATTCTTGTTACCGACGGTATGGATAAGGGCGCGATCGAGAAGGTTCGCGCGATGGGTCACGAGCTCGTTGAGCAGTTCTACGAGCCCGACGAGCTTGGTAAGGCCCTGCGCGACTTTGATGTCGCCATCATTCGCTCCAAGACCAAGCTGCGCGCCAAGCAGATCGACGAGGCCAAGGGCAGCCGCTTCAAGTGCGTCATCCGCGCCGGTGTCGGCCTCGACAACATCGACGTGCAGTACGCCAAAGACAACGGCATCGAGGTGAAGAACACCCCGAAGTCCCCCTCCGAGTCCGTTGCTGAGCTCGCTATGGCTCACATGTTCTCCTGCGCCCGTTACATCTCCATCGCCGGCCACTCCATGCGCGAGGGCAAGTGGGAGAAGAAGGCCTACGGCAAGGGCATCGAGCTGACCGGCAAGACGCTCGGTATCGTCGGCTTCGGCCGCATCGGCCAGAAGCTCGGCAAGATGGCCAAGGCCATCGGCATGAACGTCATCGCGTTCGATATCTTCCACATCCCCGGCATCGAGGAGCAGCTGGGCATCCCCTATGTGGAGATGGACGAGCTGCTGGCAGGACTTCCGGGTATCACTGTGGTAGAACCCAAGAAATCTACCATGTTTCTACCCAATTATTGGCTGACTACAATTAAAGTGGACAGTAACGAAACCAGTTTCAGCGCCTTGCAGCTGATGCAGCACTTGGCAAAAGCCGACATCGAGACCCGTCCGCTTTGGAAACCGTTACACCTGCAACCCGTATTCTCATCCTCCCCCACCTACGTCAACGGAGTATCGGAAGCCCTGTTCAACTGTGGACTCTGTCTGCCTTCGGGATCAATGATGACGTGCGAGGATGTGATGCGTGTAGCGGATGCGATACGGAGTATGAGATAGATAATTTATTTAATAACAGACAGAGTTCTGCAAGAACTTGGCTATATGAAAGTTTCATAGTAAAGAGAAAATTGTAAGATGTTAGGAATTTGGAGATGGAACGTGAACAAGCCGAAAGCGACATGTCACATCCGGATATTTATCTCCGTAAATCGGTAAAGACTGTAAATCACAGTCGTTTCATCCTTTTTATTCTTGATTCTTATTGATTGAGTTCTTGCAGAACTCGGTCATGTTTTTCTCTTTTCAAACTTTTGCCCTCTTACAGAATAAGAAGTCTGGCAAAACAAGAAAAAAAAGATGACAAAGAAAGTTTATACAAAGCCGGAGCTGAAAAGCGAGGCTTTCGTGCCGCAAACGCATGTGGCTGCTTGTGGAGATAGTGGAACTGTTTATAAGTTTACTTGTGATGCACCAAGAGGAACGTTGTATTATTTTAGAGATAAGCCTGCTTCTGGTTCACAACCCACTATAGGAAATCGAGGTATTTGGCTAGGAAACTATCATCCATGTAGTGCATTTCA
>OIRN01000180.1_pt1 | contig 15589 bp, 10 predicted proteins | sample 1586281 | NCBI WGS metagenome assembly OIRN01 (sample SAMN02675049, study PRJEB24791) | human gut metagenome, SKBSTL061 | isolation source: stool | host: Homo sapiens | place: USA
CCGAGCTCGTCGACAAGAAGATTTCCGGCGGCAAGATGCACCTCATCGTGCCGGAAAAGATCGGTCAGGTGCGCATGGAGACGATCCCCGTCGAAGCCCTGCGCGACTGGATGCAGGACGGTGGCATCCGATGAAAAGAACCATCATACCCGGCGCGCGCACGGGACGTGTGCGCATCCCGGCGTCGAAATCGCGGGCGCACCGGCTGCTGATCTGCGCGGCGCTCGGCGAGGAGAAGACCGAGGTCGTCTGCGACGGCATTTCCGCCGATATCGCGGCCACGGCGAAGTGCCTGAGCGCGCTCGGCGCGAAAATTGAAGAAATGGAGACGGGCTTTCTCGTCTCTCCAATCAAAAAAGTGCCCGAGGGGCGCTGCGACCTCTACTGCGGCGAGAGCGGGTCGACGCTGCGCTTCCTGCTGCCCATCGTCGGCGCGCTCGGCGCGCAGGCGGTATTCCACCGCGAGGGGCGGCTGCCCCAGCGCCCGCTCGCCCCGCTGGATAGCGTTTTAAAAGAGCATGGCATGACGCTCCGCGAGGACGGCGACCTGCTGTATTGCAGTGGACAGCTGATCGGGGGAAACTATACGATCGCAGGCAATGTGTCCTCTCAATATATTTCGGGCCTTCTCATGGCGCTGCCGCTGCTGATCAGAGACAGCCTTCTTATGGTGTCCGGCCCGCTGGAATCCGCGGCTTACGTCGCCATGACGGAGGATGCACTTCAGCTTTCCAAGCTGACCATCCCCAAAATGGGGGCGATGTGGGAGATTCCCGGTCAGCAGAGATGTCATCTGCCGAGGCGCACGGTCGTCGAGGGCGACTGGTCGAACACGGCGTTTTTCCTCTGCATGGGTGCGCTGTCGAAAGAGGGCGTGACCGTCGAGGGGCTGAATTTGCAGTCCTCACAGGGCGACCGCGGCGTGCTGGACGTTTTGCGCCGGTTCGGCGCGGAAGTCACGGAGCACGGCGACGCCGTGACGGTCAGGCGCGGCACGCTGCATGGCGTGATGATCGATGCCGCGCCCATCCCCGACCTCATCCCCGTGCTGAGTGTCGTTGCGTCGGTCGCAGAGGGGAAGACGCGAGTCGAAAACGCCTACCGGCTGCGGCTCAAGGAGTCCGACCGCCTCAAGAGCACGGCGAATCTCCTGCGCGCGCTCGGCGGACGAGTTGAAGAGAAGGAAGACGGCCTTGTCATCACGGGCGTTCCCGCGCTGCACGGCGGGAGCGTCGAAACGCAGAACGACCATCGCCTTGCGATGTCCGCCGCCACGGCGGCCTGCGCCGCGACGGGCGAGATCACGGTCGACAACGACGGTTGCGTGGCAAAGTCCTACCCCTGCTTCTGGGAGGACTTTGGCAGCTTGAAAGGAGAGGGCTTATGAGCAGCACCTACGGCGAAAATCTGCATTTGACCATCTTCGGCCAGTCGCATTCCCCTGCCATCGGCGTGACGGTCGAGGGCATCCCCGCGGGCGAGAAAGTTGATCTGGACGAGCTCCAGCGCTTTCTGAATCGCCGCGCGCCGGGCAAAAATGCATGGTCGACGCCGCGCAAGGAGGCCGACGCGCCGGAGATCCTCTCCGGCCTTGTGAACGGCTATACCTGCGGCGCGCCGCTCACGGCCATCATCCGCAACACGAACACGCGCTCGCAGGATTATGCGAATCTTGCCGTCACGCCGCGCCCCGGCCACGCGGACTATACCGCCGAGGTCAAATACGGCGGCTATCAGGACCGCGCAGGCGGCGGACATTTTTCCGGCCGCCTGACCGCGCCGCTGTGCATCGCGGGCGGCATCTGCTTACAAATTCTCGCGCGCGACGGCATCACGCTTGTGAGCCGCATCGCCTCCATCGCGGGCATTTCTGACGAGGGCGAGCTGACAGGATCGCTTGCTGGCAAGGAGTTCCCCGTCGTCAGCGATGCGCGCGGCGAGGAGATGCGCGAAGCCATCGCGGCGGCGCGCGAGGCTGGTGACAGCGTCGGCGGCGTCATCGAATGCGCGGTTTTCGGTGCGCCCGCGGGCCTTGGCGATCCGATGTTCGGCGGTATGGAAAATCGCATCGCCTCGGCGGTTTTCGGCATTCCGGCGGTCAAGGGCGTTGAGTTTGGCGCGGGCTTTAGCGTGGCGAGCCTTCGCGGCAGCGAGGATAACGACGCCTTTACGGTCGAAAACGGCAAGATCATCACTGAGACGAACCATTGCGGCGGCATTCTTGGCGGTATCACGAACGGCATGCCCATCGTGTTCCGCGCGGCGTTCAAGCCGACGCCATCCATCGCGCGCGAGCAGCAGAGCGTCAATTTGCAGACGATGACGCCGGAGAAGATGGCCATCACGGGCCGCCACGACCCGTGTATCGTGCCGCGCGCCGTGCCCTGTGTGGAGGCGGCAGCCGCCATCGCAGTCTATGACGCGTATCTATCGCGCAAAAAGGAAATGAGGTAAGGGAACATGGACTTAAACGACTATCGAAAAGAGATCGACCGCATCGACGATCAGCTCATCGCGCTCTTTGCCCAGCGCATGGAGACCGCTGAAAAGATCGCGGAATATAAAAAGGCCAACGGCCTGCGCGTGCTCGATGCGCGCCGCGAGAAGGAGAAAATGCGCGAGATTCTGGACAAAACGCCGGACGACCTGCGCGAATACGTCTCCTCGCTCTACTCCCTCATTTTCGAGCTGAGCCGCAGCCGCCAGAGCTGTCTTCTCGGCACGAAGGGTGATCTGCCCGCGAAAATTGCCGAGGCCATCGAAAAGACGCCGCAGCTCTTTCCCGAGGACGCCGCCGTCGCCTGTCAGGGCGTGGAGGGCGCGTATTCTGAGCAGGCGTGCGAGCGGCTGTTCAAGCGCCCGAGCACGTTCTTTTTCAGTTCCTTCGAGGCGGTGTTCTCCGCCATTGAAAAGGGCCTCTGCCGCTACGGCGTGCTGCCGCTGGAAAACAGCACGGCGGGCAGCGTGAACGCGGTCTACGACTTGATGACGCAGCACAACTTCCGCATCGTGCGCTCGGTGCGCATCAAGGTTGACCATAATCTTCTCGCCAATCCCGGTGCGAAGCTCGAAAACATCCGTGAGATCTACTCACATGAACAGGCCATCAGCCAGTGCGCACACTTTTTACAGGGGTTTCCCAATGTGAAGGTCATCCGCTGCGAAAATACCGCGGTGGCGGCGCGCATGGTGGCCGAGTCCGGCCGCGACGATGTGGCGGCGCTGTCGTCCCGCGCATGCAGAGAGCTCTACGGCCTTGACTGCCTCGCCGCCTCTGTGCAGGATCAGGGCAATAACTTCACGCGCTTCATCTGCATTGCGAAAAACCTCGAAATTTACCCCGGTGCAGACCGCACGAGCCTGATGATGGTGCTGCCGCACCACCCCGGTTCGCTCTACAAGGTGCTCTCGCGTTTCAACGCGCTCGGCGTTTCGCAGTACGGTCAGATGACCGCCGGCTCCTATATGTATATCGGCCCGCAGGGTATCGTGCACGGCACGACGATCACGGTGCTCAACGCAGCCCGCAAACGTCTTACCGAGGGTAAGAAAGACATTCGCGGCATGCTCTTCGTGACGGCCGGTCTGGGCGGTATGTCGGGTGCGCAGCCGAAGGCGGGTAATATCTCCGGTGTGGTGAGCATCACGGCCGAGATCAATCCCAAAGCGGTGCATACGCGTTATTCGCAGGGCTGGGTCGATGAGGTTTATACTTCGCTCGACGAGTTGCTGGCCCGCGCGAAGAAGGCACAGGAGAACAAGGAGGCCGTGTCGCTGGCTTACCAGGGCAACGTGGTCGATCTTTGGGAGCGTCTGGCAGCCGAGAACGTCAATGTCGATCTGGGTTCCGACCAGACATCGCTGCACAACCCCTGGGCAGGCGGTTACTATCCCGTCGGCTTGAGCTACGAAGAGTCCAACCGCATGATGGCAGAGGATCCCGAGGAGTTTAAGAAGCGTGTTCAGGAGTCGCTGCGCCGCCAGGTGGCTGCGATCAACAAGCTGACCGCCAAGGGTATGTATTTCTTCGATTACGGCAATGCCTTCCTGTTGGAGTCTTCGCGTGCCGGTGCCGACATCATGGGCGAGGGCGGTCGTTTCCGCTATCCTTCCTATGTGCAGGATATCATGGGCCCGATGTTCTTCGACTACGGCTTCGGTCCCTTCCGCTGGGTATGTACGTCGGGCAAACCCGAAGACCTGGCTACTACGGACCGTCTGGCTACCGAAGTGCTCGAAGAGATCCGCAAGACCGCTCCGAAGGAGATCGCCGGACAGCTCGACGACAATATCCACTGGATCAAGGAGGCCGGCAAGAACAAGCTGGTCGTAGGTTCGCAGGCGCGTATCCTGTATGCCGACAGCGAGGGCCGCACCAAGATCGCGCTCGCGTTCAACGACGCTATCGCACGCGGTGAAATTTCCGCACCTGTCGTATTGGGCCGTGACCACCACGACGTGTCGGGTACCGATTCTCCGTACCGTGAAACCTCGAACATCTACGACGGTTCGAACCGTACGGCTGATATGGCTGTACAGAACGTTATCGGCGACTCGTTCCGCGGCGCTACCTGGGTTTCGATCCACAACGGCGGCGGCGTAGGCTGGGGCGAGGTAATCAACGGCGGCTTCGGTATGGTGATCGACGGATCGGAGGATTCCGCGCGTCATATCAAGGAGATGCTTCTCTGGGACGTGAACAACGGTATCGCACGCCGCAGCTGGGCCCGCAACGAGGGCGCGATGTTCGCTATCAAACGCGAGATGGAGCGTACTCCGGGCCTGAAGGTGACCCTTCCCAACCTGGCGGACGACACGCTGGTTCGCAAGGCTATCGACGAAGTGAAATAGATCGGTCGTTCTCTCCGTTCGGTTGCCGCCGGACGGAGAGAATGCTTTCGACTGGCTGAAGCGGAGGGGATTCCCTGTACGCCGGACGTCGAGAGCACCGAAAAACAATTCGACTTATTTTTGAGTATTAACCTTTAATAAGAAATACAACGATGATTCATCATATCAGCGCGGAGCATCTTACGGTCGATCGTGTCCGCGAAATTCTGGAAAACAATATCAAAATCGACTTGAGCGAAGATGCGAAAAAACGCATCGTGCGTTGTCGCGAATACCTGGATAACAAGATGGAAACCCAGAAAGAGCCCATCTACGGTATTACGACCGGCTTCGGTTCGCTCTGCAATATTTCGATCGACAAGGACCAGCTCTCGCAGTTGCAGAAGAACCTGGTGATGTCGCATGCCTGCGGTACGGGCGAGCGCGTTCCTGCCGAGATCGTGAAGCTGATGCTGCTGCTCAAGATCCAGTCCCTTTCGTACGGCAATTCGGGCGTGCAGCTCGAAACCGTACAGCGTCTGGTCGATTTCTTCAACAACGACGTGCTGCCGGTCGTGTTCCAGCAGGGATCGCTGGGCGCTTCGGGCGACCTGGCTCCGCTGGCCAACATGTGCCTGCCGCTGCTGGGCCTCGGCGAAGTGGAGTACAAGGGTGCACGGCGTCCTTCGGACGAAGTCCTCAAGGAGTTCGGCTGGAAGCCTATTTCGCTGCAATCGAAGGAGGGCCTCGCCCTGCTGAACGGTACGCAGTTCATGTCGGCTTTCGGCGTATATTCGCTTATCAAGGCTCGTCGCTTGAGCGAGTGGGCCGACCTGATCGGCGCGATGTCGCTCGACGCATTCGACGGCCGCATCAACCCGTTCATCGACGAGGTGCATGAGATCCGCGCCCACAAAGGCCAGCTCACGACGGCCCGTAATTTCCGCCGCCTGCTCGAGGGCAGCGAGCTGATCGCCCGCCCGAAGAAGCATGTGCAGGATCCCTATTCGTTCCGCTGCATCCCGCAGGTACACGGTGCGTCGAAAGATACGATCGACTATGTCGGCAGCGTGCTCGAGACCGAGATTAACAGCCCGACGGACAACCCGACGATCTTCCCCGAGAAGGACATTATCGTTTCGGCCGGTAATTTCCACGGACAGCCGATCGCTCTGGCGATGGATTTCCTGGCTATTGCTGTTGCGGAGTTGGGCAACATCTCCGAGCGTCGTATTTACAAGCTGATTTCGGGTGCACGCGAGCTGCCCTCGTTCCTGGTGGCCAAGCCGGGTCTGAACAGCGGTTTCATGATTCCGCAGTATGCGGCCGCTTCGATCGTGAGCCAGAGCAAGGGTCTTTGCTGGCCCGCTTCGTGCGACTCGATTCCTTCGTCGCAGGGTCAGGAGGACCACGTCAGCATGGGTTCCAACGCTGCCACGAAGCTCTACCGTGTGGTGCTGAACACCGAGCGTGTGCTGGCTATCGAGCTGCTCAATGCGGCACAGGCCCTCGAGTTCCGCCGTCCGCTGCGTTCTTCGAAGCCCATCGAGGATCTGCTGGCAGCTTACCGTAAGCATGTGCCGTTCGTCGAGAACGATCAGGTGATGTACACGTTGATCGACGCTTCGGTGAAATTCCTTCAAACCGAGAAATTGTAATGTTACTCGTTAAGAACATAGCCAAGATCGTCGGTGTGGACGAGAGCGGCCGTCTTCGGGTCAAGGGCCGCGACATGAATGTGCTCGGCGAGATCGACAACGCCTGGCTGCTGGCCGACGGCGACCGTATCGCCGCATACGGCACGATGGACAAGATGCCGGAGATTACTCCCGACACGGAAGTCGTCGATGCGGAGGGGGGCATGCTTTTCCCTTCGTTCTGCGATTCGCATACCCATCTGGTTTATGCCGGAAGCCGCGAACAGGAGTTCCTCGACAAGATCAACGGCTTGAGCTACGAAGAGATCGCCAAGCGGGGCGGCGGCATTTTGAATTCCGCCGACCGCTTGCACGAAACTTCCGAGGACGAGCTTTACGAGCAGGCGATGGAACGTATCCGCGAGATCATCGCAATGGGTACGGGCTGCGTCGAGATCAAGAGCGGCTACGGTCTTACGACCGAGGATGAACTCAAGATGCTGCGGGTGATCCGCCGTATCCGCGAAACTTCGCCGATCACCGTCCGTGCCACTTTCCTCGGAGCTCATGCCGTAGGCCGGGCCTATAAAGGCCGCCAGCAGGAGTATGTGGACCTGATCTGTCGGGAGATGATCCCTGCCGTCGGCAGGGAGAAGCTTGCCGAGTTCGTCGATGTCTTCTGCGACCAGGGGTTCTTCACCGTCGAAGAGACGGAGCAGATCCTGCGTGCGGGTGCTGAGTACGGCCTCGTGCCGAAGATTCATGCCAACGAGCTGGCCGTTTCGGGCGGTGTGCAGGTCGGTGTCCGCAACAAGGCGCTGTCCGTCGATCATCTGGAGCGCATGGGGACCGAGGAGATTGAAGTGCTGCGTACGTCCGGTACGATGCCGACGATGCTGCCGGGTGCCGCTTTCTTCCTGGAGATGCCGTATCCTCCTGCACGGGCAATGATCGAGGGAGGTTTGAGCGTGGCTCTGGCTTCGGATTTCAACCCCGGTTCATCGCCTTCGGGCAGTATGAAGATGATCGTTTCGCTGGCCTGCATCAAGATGCGTATGACGCCGGCCGAGGCGATCAACGCCGCGACACTGAACGGTGCTTACGCCATGGGCTTGAGCAGCGAGTACGGTTCGATCACCGTAGGCAAGAAGGCGAACTTCTTCCTCACGACGAAGATTCCTTCGGTGGCATATCTGCCGTATGCCTATACCTCTCCGCTTATCCACCGGGTATTCCTCCGGGGGCAAGAGGTGAAGTAATTCGCCGATATATCGTTCGAAGCCGGGGCAGGGTATTCTGCTCCGGCTTTTTGTTCTTTTTACTTCATTCCTCGCTGATACCGGCCGGATTTCCGGTTGCACGGAAGAGGTCGTTATCTTACGTATGGATGAATACGTTTTCGGACAATTTCGGTGTATTTTTTGCAGGAAAGAAAAATATGATACGCTGTTTGTCGATTGCGACCGTGCTTACGGGCATGGCAATAACTTTAAATGCACAGAATATGAAACCATTGACTCCCGAAGAAGAGCGGGTGATCGTTCGAAAAGGAACCGAAGCGCCCTTTTCCGGTAAATATTACCTCCACGACGAAGACGGCACCTACCGCTGCCGCCGGTGCGGTGCTCCGTTGTACCGTTCGCAGGATAAATTCGATGCCGGCTGCGGCTGGCCCAGCTTCGACGATGAAATTCCGGGTGCCGTGCGCCGCGAACCGGATGCCGACGGACGCCGTACGGAGATTCTCTGCGCCAAGTGCGGAGCCCATTTGGGCCACGTCTTTACGGGCGAAGGATTTACCGCTAAAAATACGCGCCATTGCGTGAATTCCCTCTCCCTCGATTTCGTGCCGGTAGCCGTTCCGACCGTGCCGGTCACGGACCCGGCAGCGGCTTCTGCCGAAAAGCCTGAAAATACCTCGTCAGCCGAGCCGCCGAAATCGGTGCAAACCGAACGGGCTATTTTCGCCGGCGGTTGTTTCTGGGGCGTGGAGTATATGCTGGGTAAGGTGGACGGAGTGAAGAGCATTCGTTCGGGCTATATCGGCGGCCATACCGAGAATCCTACCTACGAGCAGGTGTGCAGCCATAAAACGGGTCATGCCGAGGCCGTCGAAGTCGAGTTCGATCCTTCGAAAGTCTCTTACGAAACTCTTGCCAGGCTCTTTTTCGAGATACACGATCCGACCCAGCTCGACGGACAGGGACCCGACTTGGGCGATCAGTATCGGTCGGAGATTTTCTATACTACCCCTGAGCAGAAGGAGGTTGCCGAACGGCTGATCCGTATCCTGAAGGAGAAGGGATATAGCGTGGTGACCGACGTAACTCCGGCTTCCCGCTTCTGGCCGGCTGAACAATACCACCAGAACTACTACAACCGTAAAGGTACGCAGCCGTACTGTCATCGTTACACCAAACGGTTTTGACGGACGGCGTTCGTGAATAGTCGGCAGGGTGGAGTTTCGCTGTGTCGGTCGGCGTTCGGGTACGGGAAGACAGGAACCGGGAATTGTTGTACTAATGCTGAAAATACGTTTTCTTTTTTAGCGGACGTTGCTCTGCGAGTAACGAATACCCCCTGCCGGAATCGGCAGGGGGTGTTTCTGTATGGTCCTAATCCGTCGGGGGCGGGTCCGGGCCGGCTGTTGTACTTCGGCGAACCTATGCCTGTTCCCGATGTTCGCTTTTTCCGATATTCGGGACGGATCGCCTTGTCGATAGCGGGTGGAACTCCGAACGGCTTATGCTTTCGGATGTGTGTCTTGCACCTCCTGTTTTTCTACATCGAACGGGTTGCTTTGCGTGACGGTCGTATGCCAGGGGATTCCGATCAGTGTCGATAGATCGACTTTGGCGGATTCGATGTAGCTGCTCAGGATCATATCGCGGGCGTCTGCGTTCTGGAACGGATAGAGTTCGAACGCCGGCAATACGGAAACGAAGTGTTCCATGATTTCTGCCTGGATGGATTCGTAACTCGGCCAGTTTTTGTTCGAGGAGAAGCAGTAGATCTGTACCGGAAGGCCGTTGGCTACTGGCGGCAGTGTCCGCACCATCAGCAGCAGTTCTTTGCTGACGAAAGGATGGTGTCGCAGATACATCGACATGTAGGCCCGGAACAGACCGAGATTCGTGTCGATAGTTCCGTTCACCAGCCCTTCTGGATTGTCCGTATTGGCGACTTTTCCATCGGCTGCCTGCTTCTGTTTTTCGGTTATGAATTGTGCCAGTTCTTTGTCGAAGGCTTTCATTTTCTCCAGAAATTCCGGCGTGCACGGTTTGATGTAATCGAGTTTCAGGGTATATTCGCGCATGATGCGCCGTCCGCCCGAGTCGGTCATGCCCCGCCAGTTGATGAACGAACCCGAAACCAGCGAATAGGGTGGGACGGTTACGATCGTGTTGTCGAAGTTCTGAACCTTCACGACATCCAGGGATATGTCGATAACGGTGCCGTTTATGTTGTTCTGCGGCATTTCGATCCAGTCGCCGATGCGCAGCATGTCGTCTTCGGAGATCATTACGCCTGCGACCAGTCCCAGAATAGTATCCTTGAACACCAGCATCAATACGGCTGTGAAAGCACCCAGTCCCGTAATCAGGTTGAGCGGCGATTTGTTGATCAGGATCGAAATGATAACGATCACGACGACGCAGTAGAAAACCACGCGGAATATCTGGATAAAGCCCTTCATCGGGCGGTTTTTCAGTTGCTTGTTCTTTTTCAGCTCATCTCCGACCGTGTTCAGTATGGCATTTACGGAGATAATCAGGGCGATGAAAAAATAGATCCAGGTGATCTTCTCGCTCAGGATGAACCAGGCGGAATCTTTGCTGAAAGCGAATGGCAGCAGGGCGGAAACCATCAGTGGCGGAATGATGGCCGTCAGCTTCCGAAATACGCCGTATTTGAACATCGATTCGAAGAATCCGACGCGTTTGCGTTTCAGAATCTTTTTCGCCAGATGCACCAATACGGCGTGGACGATTCCCGCGACGATGAATGCGATAATCACGATTACGATCAGAAACAGGAGTTCGTCCATTTTGTCGAGCATATGGGACGGAATGCCGATCCAGGCGAGGAATTTTTTGATTCCGAACAGGATGGTCAATGCAAAGTCGTTTGTATTCATAAACGGTTGGAAAAATCGAAGTTTGTCGTGTGTGGATTCGTCATTTCGAATCTTATCTTAATTATTATGCAATAATTATTCCTAACGAGGATCGGTCGGGCTATAAGTCGGAGTGTTCGGTTAAAAGATGAGAAATCTGCGGCTTAAAGATGTTTTGCTGCAGATAATAAAGGAGTATTTTGGTTTTTCTGATATTCATTGAAATTAAAAAGATCGCAGGGATTTTGAGTATTATAGTACGTGTATGTCTAATATTTGTTTTTTTCAAAAATAAATAGAATTTGATCGGATGATTTTTGTCTGTTTTGTTGTTTTTACTTTTCTATTTGTTGCTTTTTTCGGGGGGGGGAAATTGAGCTTGGATTTCCATGACCTTTTTTATAATTTAAATTTCGAAAAGGAGAAATTGCTTCTAAAGGATCTCTTCGAAGGTTGTTTAATTTTAAATTATTATTGTTATGAACTTGTTTTTACGTTTTTTGTTCATGGGAGCGGTTTGCCTGCTTCCTTTGGTCGGTTGTAGCGACGATGATACCGAGGGAACGGGGCCAGAGCCGACGTCTGACTTTCAATTCGAGACTTTGGAGCTGACGCAAGGTTCGTTCAAGGTGAAGATAACTCCCGAAGACAAGAATATGACTTACTTTTTCGGAGTGCTCGAAAAGTCGGATTTCAGCCAGCTTGAAAATCTTGAGAGTTTGCAGGCAGCAAACATCGAAAATATAAAAGCCCTCGCGGAGGCTAATGGAGTCGGGGTCGAGGAGTTCTTGCTGGAGGCATTGCTTAAAGGAGAGCAGGAGTGGAAATATAATACGCTTGTTCCGGAGACCGATTATGTCTTTTACGCCTATGGATTATCGACCGAATTGGAGATTCTTACGACTGTCAATACTTATGAATTCAAGACATTGGTCGTCGAGCAAGTAGAGGTGAATTTCAAGATTACGGCTTCGGACGTGACGCCGACGTCGTTTACGCTGAATGTCGAGCCGGACCGAACGGATTGCGTATATTATTACGACATTCTTCTCCCTGCCGTATATATGGATTACTGTGGAGGTGATCCGGCAAATTTACCGGCTTTTGTCGAGAACTATCTTGCAGAGTGGAAAAAAACCGAGCAGTATGCGACTTACACGTTGCCGGAATTCATTGCTGAAGTGACTGTTAGCGGCAAAACTTCCGATTCCTCGTTTGAAAATCTTCTGCCGGAGGGAACTTATTATGCCTTCGCAGTCTGTGTGGCCAATGACGGAACCTGTATTTCGGAGGCTACGGTAGAAACTATTAGGACGAGCGAATCTCCTAAAAATTCTTATACGGTATCCTCCGAAGTCGTTACCGATGTCGCTTATTCGGCTGTAGTCACGGCAGAGCAGAGTGAGGCTTTTGCCGTTATGATGGAGCTTCAGGAGTATTTTGCCGACGCCAAATCGGATGCCGAAATCATTCAGACGATTTACGATGCTTATAACCAGAATATTTCCAAATATCTTTATGCGGATGTTGCGAATGTTTCGTTCGGAGGCCTTATTCCCAACGACAAATATTATCTTTTGATCTTTGCATGCAATCCGGACGGATCGCCGAAACTCGACGACAAGATAAATCTCAAGAAAGTCGAGGTCAATACGTCGCCGGCAGCGATGTCCTCGGTCCAATACGAACTTAGCGTATCGAGCATAACCAAGATCGATGCGATGGTTACGGTAAGGGCTGACGGTAATTATGAAAATGAAACATTCCTTTTCAATTATATCACGAAAGCCGAATACGACGCTATTTCGGGGGACAAGACTGCCGGTCTGAAGGCTCATATGGACGCATTTATCGATGCCAGAGTGAAAGATTGGAACGATTCTCATCCGAATTCGGGCGTGATGACGCGTAAAGAGTTCCTTTCTCGTGCTCTCATGAACGGCAAGGAGGATCTGTTTGTGCCGATAGAGATCGGCGGGCTTACTCCTGGTACTACGTATTATCTGTATGTTTTTGGACTCAAGGCCGACGGTACCTATACGACAGAGCCGGTTACGACCCAATTCACTACCGTTGCGGATCAGGTGACCCTGGCTTCCCTGGAGTTCATCGTAATGTCGTACGGCTATCCGGAGGAGAACCGGAATATGTATAGGGTTTGGACGTATGCGAATAATTCGAAAGAGCACTATTTTCAGTCGTTTGTCGGAGAGGACGAGTGGGCTGGCAAGACGGCTTCCGAAGTGAGGGAGCTGCTCAAAGCGTCCAGGTGGCCCAGTTCAAGCTCATACAAAGTGGACGCACAATTCGGACAGACTTGGTATGGCTATTCCGTCGCTTATGACGAGGCGGGAATTCCCACGAAAGTCTATAAACTTTGGCATACAAGCCCTGCGGATACCGGAGACGGTTTCGATAATATAACAGGAGGAACAATAACAGTGGACATCGAGGAGTTGTCCGAATAGTGATGTTTTTATGAGAACTAAAATCTTATTTTTGATGATGCTTGTTGCAGCCGGTCTTATGACCGGTTGCGGCAAGGATTCCGAGGAGACTCCTACAAAACCGGAAGATCCGGGTGATCCGATTCCTCCCGTGACGACGACTTACGAAATAGGGGATTATTACGAGAACGGCTTTGTAAAAGGAATCGTGATATATATTGATTCGGAGGGTAAGAGTGGAACTGTGGTTTCGCTCGATGAAACTGAAGCCATATGGTCTTACAAATACGAAGAACCGATGGCTTCTTTCCCACAGACGGGGCGATATAATACGGATTGTGTATATAATATGGAAGGATGGCGGGAGAATTATCCCGGGTTCCTGTGGTGCAGTGAAAAGGATGTTATGGGAGTTAAAAACTGGTATGTGCCGGATCAGAGAGAGTTAGGGCTTTTGTACGAGGCTTATTCCGGAGTGAGAGGAGGAGGCAGCCTGTCTGACGACGAAATAAGGAAGAACAAACAGCTGTTTAACGACACTCTCAAGGAGAAGGGCGGTGTCCCGTTGTCCGATGCAGTCTATTGGACTTCCGCCGAATGCTCGGCGCGGATGGCTTATGCGTTCGATATGGCATCCGGAGCCATGATCGAGATGCCTCAGGAACTGGATAAGGGGATGAAATACAAATTCCGGGCTATGGCTGATTTTAAATTTTAAATATTTTGGTATGAAAAAAATTATGTTATTTTTCGTCGCCTGTATTTCCTGTATTACTGTGGCATGCGATAGTGACGACGACGGTACGAAAGGAGATGATAATAAATTTCCGGCACCGGAAGTGACATTCAGCGCGATTACCGGTGTCTCTTTTACTGCCGGGTGGAATGCCTTGGAAACAGCGGATTCATACAGATACGAGGTTTCGTATGAGAAAGACGGCCAAGTCATTGCTGTAGCTGCACAGAACACCGAGACGACGACTTTTTCTTTGGACGGGCTTCTGCCTGCTACGGATTATTCGGTCCGAGTGGTTGCAAAGGCCGGAGGAAAGACCATTTCGGATTGGTTTTCCGGAACTGTAAGGACTTTAGGAGGTGAAAGCGTAACATTTACCGTTACACCTTATGAGCGCTATATTGAGAATGCGTTTATTTATCCTTACGCCGAAGTGAAGCCTTCCGATTCCGAGGTATATTATTGGGTAAGTGCTATTCCTTCCAATAGCGAACGAGATCCGAAGGAGTGGATGCAGGAGGATATCGATTATTATATGGAGTTGGGCAAAACTTGGGACGATCTTGTGGCGGATAAATTGATTTTGAAAGGTGATGCCGAAAGTGTTCCTTTTGCTTTCACCGGTTACGATCATTATTATTTTATTGTTGCGCCGGTTGGAAAAAATCTTTCCGAAATAGTCGTCAGTGGCGAGGTTTCTCGTAGTTATAGATTTTGGTACGAGGCTCGGGAAGTGCAGATGCTGCATGAATCGACTTACGAACAGTTTGCCGGAGAGTGGCTGTTGCAGACATCCGGTACTGTAAAGGAGGAGAATGGATCACTCGATGTACAGGAAGTGGGTGAAGAATTTCCGGTTACCATTTCTCCTGCTGATGATAAGAAATCGTTTTATCTCAAGGGATGGGGCGGGGATCGAAACAAATTCCGGGATTTTGCGATAAAAATGGATTTCGAACCGGCGGAAGACAATTATCATAAGATAGGTATATCTTTTCCTCAGGACATAGAGACGGAGGGGGATATTGTATGGAAGTATGTTTCCTGGTACAATTTTGTCGGAACTGTCGGTGACGAAAAAGTGTATACTTATTTGCCTTATGATGATAAAATGTATGAGAATATGCCTTCGTGGTCGAAAGGATTCATCGGTTTTATGGGAAATCTCAATAAGACTGTGATTAAGATTTGTCCGCTGTATTATATGGATGGGAACAATGAAGGTGCTTATATAATGTCTATGTGGCCGTATGGAATCAGTTCTACGGGAGATGTCGAGCAAGACAAACTGCTTAATAACAAATATGAAGATCCGGTTGGTCCTTATTATTTGATAAGAAAGGATGTGGCGGACGGTCTTGTGTTGCAACTGCCCGATACCGAAGAACCGGATGCCGACGTTGCCGGGCTGTTGAATGCACTGCAGAGTGTGCGGCAGGCGAATACTCCTCGTGAGGTGTTCAGTGTGAAACGTTGATAATGTCCGATAACTTTTCGGGATTTGAATTTGAGAGAGCGGTATCCGAATTAAGATATCGCTCTCTTTTTTGTTTTTATAAGATTTGTCGGTTTGTTGCCTTGTCAAGGGGGGGCCATACCTGATTTTTGCCTGCAAAGCGATCCGAATTGTTATTCGAAGTGCTTGGACGATCGGAGTATTGTTGCTTTAGTCTCAAACATAATTTTCACAGTTTTTAACGAGTCGCGGAATAAGTCATTAGAATTAATACAAGTCTTTTGTCCTATGATATAGGTTTTTGAAACTGTTTCAAACTCATATCGAATTTTATCATTGGGTACGAAAATATATTTGCCATTGGAA
>OIRN01000208.1_pt1 | contig 14057 bp, 15 predicted proteins | sample 1586281 | NCBI WGS metagenome assembly OIRN01 (sample SAMN02675049, study PRJEB24791) | human gut metagenome, SKBSTL061 | isolation source: stool | host: Homo sapiens | place: USA
CGGAGCGCAACCGCCGGAGAGGCGGCTTTTAGCGCGGAGACTGAAGGTGCCCGAGGCCCCGACCGAGGGCGGATGAGGGGCGGGTTTGCGGTGGTCTCTCGTTTGTGGGATGCGACGGAAGCTTTGCCTTCATCAGCCGCCTGCGGGCGGCAGCTTCTCCCGAGGGAGAAGCCAAAAAAGTTGAAACACTCTCCCCAATTTTGTCGTATAATCTTTATGAAAGGGGGCGATGCCCATGACAGAGCACGAGTTGGACACCCTGCTGCGGGACTACGGCGGCGCAGTGCGGTCCGTCTGCCGGGCCATTCTGCCCGGCCACCCGCAGGACGCCGAGGAGGCCGAGGCCGACACATTTTACAAGCTCTGGCGCGGGGCACACCTGCCCGCGGACGAGACCCATCGGCGGCGGCTGGTGGTGCAGGCGGCGCGGCAGTGCGCCATTGACCGCTACCGTGCGCTGCTGCGCCGGGGCGAGACGCTGCCGCTGGATGACCGCGACGACGCCGAGCTGGCCGTTGCGCTGGAAAGCGGGCTGGAAACCCGCGAGCTGATGGCGCAGGTCATGGCGCTGCCGCCGCCCGACGGGGAGCTTTTTCTGCGCAGGTACGTGTATGGCGAGACTGCGGCCCAGCTGGGCGTACATTTCAACATGCCTGCCGCCACAGTGCGCACCCGGCTGCACCGCGCACGGCTGGCACTGCAAAAGCTATTGAAGGAGGGCTGACCTATGACCGAACTGGAACGCTGGATGAACGACCACCCGCCGCTGGCAGACGCCCTGACGGCGGAGGAAACCGCAGCACTGCGGGCAAAAGTGCTGACGCGCCGCCCGAAGCCCCGGGTTTTGCGCGGCTGGCGGCTGGCAGCCGCAGCGGCAGCACTCTGCTTAGTGGCCGCGGGCGCGGTGGTGCTGGGGCTTTTCCACCCCATGAGCGCCGCCAACGAGACGAACGCACTGGTGCAGAAATACGGCGAGGTGCTGGACGAACCGCTGACCGCCGAAATCAACGGCCACACGGTCAGTGTAAAGGCGCTGCTGCGGGGGCAGTACACACTGCGCGTGTTGTATGATGTAGACAACGCCCAAGGGATGGAGCCCGATGATTTGGTGTGGGACACCGCGAATTTTACGCTGTACAAGCCCAAAGGCGCCAGTGAGCGGAAGTGGGACTACGGCGCAAGCAACGTCGATGTCGGGCCGATCAGCGGCTATGCCGTCGGCCCGTGGGATGGCCGTTATGAAGCAAGCGAGAACGACACGCTATCCTGCTTTGTGGATATACCTCTTTTGTACGAGAAAGGCAACAATCGAACACTGTATATCGGCGACCTGACAAACTATAGCGCCAAGGCAAGCGTAAAAATCACGCTGCCGGATGCGCCCCCAACACTGACAGTGGATGTGAAGAAAACCATCGCGCTGAAGGGTGGACACTGGTTCCATTATGATATGACCGACGAAGAAGCCGAGCAATATCCCGACGCAACGTTTGACATTCAAGAGGTTCGTATTGAACCGCTGGCGGTCAGCGTCATCGGCATGAATCACGGCAGTCTGCCGCTGGGCGGGACCTCGCGATACGATGTGCAGTCCCGCGTAAAGCTGTTCCGCGCCGACGGCACCGAGTTGACCTACGGCTGGGACGGGGAATTTTACAAGGGTTCCTATGGCCGCGAGAACAAAAATTCCGGACAGATGACCTTGCGTGTTGACAGCTACGACATCCTCGACCCCGAGGCCGTGGCATGGGTCGAGATCGACGGGGAGAGGTTTGAGGTGGAGTGAACGCGGCAAAGCCCCTCCGGCCATCGCTGACGCTCGGCCACCTCCCCTGTAAGGGGCGGCTTGTTGCGCGGGCGCAGTCCCAAGGGAGAAGCCAAAGAGAAAAGCACCCGCATGGCGCGAACCATGCGGGTGCTTACTTTTTATGTCATTATCAGCCGAACATATTGATCAGGATACCGGCCGCAACAGCGGAGCCGATAACACCGGCAACGTTGGGGCCCATGGCGTGCATGAGCAGGTAGTTGCGGGGGTTGTACTCCTGGCCGACCTTCTGGGAAACACGGGCGGCCATGGGAACGGCGGAAACACCGGCGGAGCCGATGAGCGGGTTGATCTTGCCGTGGGTGACAAGGCACATGACCTTGCCCAGGAGAACACCGCCGGCGGTGCCGACACCGAAGGCGACGATGCCCAGAACGATGATCTCAACGGTCTGGATGTTCAGGAAGGTGGCGGCGTTGGTGGTGCAGCCGACGGAGAAGCCGAGGAAGATCGTGATGATGTTCATCAGCTCATTGCCGGCGGTCTTGGTGATACGCTCAACAACGCCGGACTCCTTCATCAGGTTGCCCATCATCAGGCAGCCGACCAGAATGGCGGCGTCAGGCAGGGTCAGGGCAACGATGATGGTGACGATGATGGGGAACAGGATCTTCTCGGTCTTGGAGACACGGCGGGGGGCCGTCATGACGACCTGACGCTCTTTTTCAGTGGTCAGAGCCTTCATGATGGGCGGCTGGATGACCGGCACCAGCGCCATGTAGCAGTACGCGGCAACCGCGATGGAGCCCAGCAGGTGCGGGGCCAGCTTGGTGGTGACGTAGATAGCGGTGGGGCCGTCCGCGCCGCCGATGATGCCGATAGCACCGGCCTCCTGGTTCGTAAAGCCCAGGATCTTAGCGCCGACGAAGGTGAAGAAGATGCCCAGCTGTGCGGCAGCGCCCAGCAGCAGGCTGGACGGGCGGGCAATCAGCGGCTCAAAGTCGGTCATCGTGCCGATGCCGAGGAAAATCAGCGGCGGGTAGATGCCCAGCTTAACGCCTAAGTAGATATAGTCGACCATGCCGCCGGACGAGCCGAGCAGCTCCCAGTTGATATGATTCGTCTCGTTGATGAAGATGTCCATGTGGAAGATGCCGTCGAGGGGCAGGTTGGTCATCAGCATACCGAAGCCGATGGGCAGCAGCAGCAGAGGCTCAAACTGCTTGACGATGGCCAGATACAGCAGCACGCAGGCCACTGCCAGCATGACGGCGTACTTCCAGCCGCCCTCGGTGAAGAAGATCTGTGCCCAGCCGGACTTTGCAAAAATCTCTGCAATGTTGGTAAAAATAGCAGCCATTTCCGTACCTCCTTACATAAAGGGCGTCGTGTGCTCACGCACGCCGGCGTCGCCCCAGGCACCGCGGCGGGAACCGGCGGCAGGCTTGGAAACGCGCTTGATGCCGCGAATGACGGCATTGCCGCCGCAGACCATGGCCACGGCAGCGGAGATCGCGGCGATGATCTCGCCGGGAATGGAGCCGTTGTCAGCCTTGGCCGCAGGGGCGGCGGGCTTGGCGGCAGGGGCAGCCTTGGCAGCGGGGGCAGCAGGAGCCTTCGGCGCGGCAGGCTTGCCGTTCTTTTTATTGTTGATGTTGTCGAAGATCTTGCCTTCCAGCGTGATGATGAGGCACAGGGCCACCAGCATCGCGAAAACCAGTGTGATGCTGGTCAGCACAACGGTACCGTCACTGGCTTCAAGGGCAAGAAGAGCTAGGTTGGGCATGGATGATCCTCCTTTGAATGGTAGCAGCCCCCGATAAAGGGCTATTTGATGATATTATAGCACAAAGAAAATTTTTTGGGTAGATTTTTTTACAAAAAAATGAATAAATTTAGGGAAATGTACAGATGGTGCATGTAGGGGGCGGCAGGTTTCGGCGGGGTGAGGGCACCCCGCCCTACGCACGGGTTTGATGTGGGGGTGTAGGGCGGCCAGCCCTCTGGCCGCCGTGGCCGTTTGCGGCGGTGGGAGGGTGTGCGGGCGCTTTACCTTTTACGCACCACATTGGTCAAGCAATAGAATCCGTTGCAGCGACGGATTCTGTTTTTGTTTTTATGGGGGTTACGGAGCGACTGAGACAATCGCTGGTTTTGCCAATGAAACGGTAATAGATTTCGATGCGCATGACCGTTTCACCATCAATTATCTCTTTCTCGTGGACGATGATTTTTTCAATCAGCGTGTGGACCAGTTCCTCATCCAACTCCGTAATATTGGCATACGGGGCGACCAAAGCGGTGAAATCCTGTATGCCCTGCGTTTTAGTGGTTGCTTCGGTGAGAAGCGCTTGAATTTCTGCGGTGCGGGTTTTCAATTTCTTTGTTTTCGCTTCATACTTGGCAGATAGGGTTTGGTAGAGGTTATCTGCGAGTCGTCCGAACACGTTATCCTCGTAGATGCGCTGCATCAGCGTGGCCAGTTCGGACAGGCAGCGCTGGGCTGCGTCCAATTCTTTTTTCATGGCTTTCTGTTCGCTCAACTGCCCGGTCTGTGACAAGCTCATCAGATAGTCGGCATACGCATCGGCATCCTCGGCAACCAGCATGGCGTGGCGGCGGATGTCTGCCAGCACGATAGCTTTGACCTGCTCCAGCGAGATGTAGTGCGTGGTACACACCTTGCCGCCGTAGCGCCGATTGGCGTTGCAGCTGAATGTCCCCAACGACTTGCCGCGCTCGTCTTTTTTGCGGCTGCAAAACGCCATGCGCTTGCCGCACTCCCCACAGAACATGATTCCACGGAAAATGTTATTCTCGCTGCGCTTTTTACCCGGCTGCTTGACCTTGATGCGCTCCTGTACCGTCCAGAAAGTCTCGGCATCCACCAGCGCTTCGTGCGTACCCTCCACAACGACCCAATCATCTTCGGGCTTCCAAATCATCTTTTTTGACTTGAAATTTTGCGTGCCGGTGCGGAAATGCACCATATTCCCGATGTAGACTTGATTCATCAGAATGGCGCGAGGGTGAGACCGTGCCGGAGGTACGGACGACCGATCTGCGGTTCAACCTTGGCAAAGAATCGCAGCGGAAAGCGTGGCAGTATTTGCAGACGATGGACAAATCGGTGTTCAAGTCATACAGCCAAGCGGTTGCCACGGCGGTGGTGGACTACTTTGACCTCTACTACCAGACGCAGGATGACCCCTATCTGGAAACGCGGGCATGCGAGGAACAGTTTGTGCAGCAAATCGTGGATGCAGTGCGGGATGCTTTGCGGGAGACGATGCCGGTCTTTCTGGCAGGGTGCATGACCGGGATGGCGCAGAACCCCGCCGCTGTTTCTCCCCAGCTTGTAAAAGAGCCTGTGAAAGACAGCATCAACTGGGATTTTGTGGGTGGCTGATATGGCTGTGCGGACTTTACAGGAATGTCTGGACGAGTTTGTGTCCGAACGCCCACTCCAGCCGGATGAATACCCCGATGTTGTCAGTGGGCTTGCCTACTGTAAACGCTGCCACTCCCCACGAAGGACGCGGCAGATGTTGTTCGGAAAAGAGAGAATCCTCCCGATAGGGTGCAGATGCCGGATGGAAGATGCTGCTTTTGTTCAGAGCGGCAGCATATGCTGACCATGCGCCCGCTGGATGCCCACGGCAAATGGCAGGGCAAAACGCAAAAAGAATACCTGTGCCGCAAAGCCGATGAGAAACGCGGCTTTACGGCACAGGAGTTTTTACAGGCAAAAGAGGACGGCTGGGAAAAGCAGTTCAAGTACAGGAATACAGCGGGCGTGTCGGCGTGGCTTACGCCCACACAGGCCGCCCGCGAGCCGGGGTGGGGGCGCTGCTCGAAGCAGCCGAAAGCGGCGAAATTTGGGCGTCAAAACCCGCTGTGTGCGCGTTGGAACAGCCCGGAGCAACTGCTGGATTGGCGAGAAGCGTGGGCGGATGCCGTGAACCGCGCACTGAAAGAAAAGCAGCAGCCTGCCCGCGTCACCCATCCACAGCAGAAATTTACCGGCAGATACAGACCACTGCTACCGTGGATGATATTCTGTTCTCAAAAGCTGAACAGCGCGCGGAACAAATTACAGCAGACACCCGTAACGATGCTGTTTTCACTAGGAAACCAACAGAACCTACACGCTGAATTACTCCATCGGAAAATACGCTGCTGCGGTAAACACCCCATCGGACAGGCTGTGCTCAAACCGGCCGCCGTGTAAGCGAAGCATCTGGGCGCAGTTCTGCAAGCCAAGACCCGTGCCGGGTTTGGCATCCGGGCGCGCGGTGTTGCTGACGATGAGTGCCAGCTCTTTATCCCGCGCAAGCAGTGTGATTTTTACAGGCTGGGTGCGGTCGGCATAGCGGCGCAGATTGGAAAGCAGATTGTCAAACAGCCGCTGCAAAAGCCCTGTATTGACCCGCACCGTGCCGGAGGGAAGCTGCGGGGCGTTTACGGCAAAATCATCCTGACGCAGCAGGTCGGCGAATTCCGCCAACAGCTTGCCAAATGCCTGTTCCACTGTGCAGGGCGGAAAATCCGCCTGTGTTTTGTCTGAGGTGGACACAAAGAAATACTCAAACAAATCGTTGAGCATCCCGCGTATCTGCAAGGCACGCTGGCGGCATTTGCCAAGGTAGGGGCTTTCGCTGGCCGGGCGCGGGTCGCCTTCCAAAATTTCCAGATAGCCCAAAAGTGCGGTCAGCGGGGTGCGCAGGTCGTGGGAAACGCTGGTCATTAAGCGGTTTGTTGCTTCCTCCATCTGCCGCTTTTCCGTCTCACGGCTTACCATAGCCCGCCGCATATCCTCAACGCCTTGCGCCAGCTCACCCAATTCGTCCTGACCCTGCACGGTAATGGCGTAGTCCAGATCACCGCCCTCTAAAATCCGCAGTTCGCTTTCCAGCGTTTTGATAACGCGCACCTTGCGCTGAATCAGTGCAACCATAATTGCCACAAAGCAGACAAAAAAAACAAGCAAGTCGGCGGCGGTAGCATAATCGGTGTAACGGTGTTCAAACAGGTCTGTGATGTACACGGTTGCCGTTCCATCGGCAAATTGTATGGGGTAGGCGTTCATCGTGCTCCAGCCGTCATGTTCCTCGCTGCAAGTGTGGTAGAGGGGCTGCTCTTCCAGCACGAAGGTGATTTCCACCAGTTCGCGGGTGGGCGTCCAGCCGTTCATTTCAGCTAAATCATCCAGCCGCAGATGGTTGACGGCAACATACTCTTGCAGTTCCTGCACGGTCTGTTGCTCGTGCGCGGCCACGATTTCCGGGCGGGCGCAGTAGGCTTGCAGGGCTGTCCGCGTTCCCCATTGCAGCAGGGCAAACAACAGCGCCGAAGCGCCAAACGCCGCCAGTGCCCCGACAACCAATTTTTGAGAAAGCCGCGAGATTCGCTTTTCAGGCAAGGTAATACCCCTTTCCCCATACCGTGTGGATGTATTTAGGCTGGGTCAAATCGGTTTCCAGCTTTTTGCGCAGATTTTTGATGTGTACCATGACCGTATTGTTGGCCGAGGGCAAAAAGCTCTCTTTCCAGACTGCCTCGTAAATTTCCCGCGCCGAGAGTACATCGCCGCGATGCTGTGCCAGCAGCCGCAAAAGCTGGGCTTCGGTTTCGGTCAGTGTCAGCGGGTTGCCCGCCAGCGCCGCCGCGCCGGTGGTGAGGTCTATGGACAACTCGCCGCTTTGCACGGTCTGGGGCGGTGCTGCCGCCGTTTGCGGCTGGTACACCATACTGCGCCGCAGCAGCGCCTTGACGCGGGACGTAAGCTCCAGCGCCGAGAACGGCTTTATCAAATAGTCATCCCCACCGTTGGCAAGCCCCTCGGCCTTATCCACATCGCGGGTCTTGGCGGACAAGAACAAAATCGGCATCATGGCCTTGGTGCGTATCTCGCGGCAAAGCTCAATGCCGGACAGCCCCGGCATCATCACATCCAGAATCACAAGGTCGGGCAGCGGGTCAAGCCGGCGCAGCGCCTGCTCGGCATTGGCAGCTTCCCGCACGGTGAAGCCCTCCCGCGCCAGCAGGATATGCACGATTTCCCGAATATCGTCGTCATCATCCACAACCAAAATATTCGCGCCCTTTGCGGTAAACTCTGCCATGAAATGTACCCTCTCATCCTTGTAAAAATCTGTTCCCAGTATAACGCCGAAAGCACCAAAAGGCAACCTGTACAATTCTGAAGAAATCTGAAGAATGGCCGTAAACCGTTGATTTAGCGCTGTGCAGCGGGTACAATGACAAACGCTGATGACCACTCCCGTCAGTGTTCGCATTTTGTCCTTTGTTTCCCGGAGGTATTTCCTGATGAAAAAATTCAAACGTTTTTGCTATCGCATCCTGCCTGTTGCCCTGTGCGCCGCCATGCTGGGTGGCTGCGGTGCCTCTGCTGCATCCTCTTCGGCTGCGGAGAGCACCGTTTCAACGGACAGCGCGCCGCTCAAGGTCATGGCCAGTTTTTACCCGATGTATGATTTTGCCCAGAAAATCGGCGGCGATAAAGTGACCGTCACCAATATGGTTCCTGCCGGGACCGAACCCCACGACTGGGAGCCGTCCACCACCGATATTACCAATCTGGAAGATGCCGACGTGTTCATTTACAGCGGCGCGGGCATGGAGCATTGGGTCGATTCTGTTCTGGGCAGCCTGACCAATCAGGACTTGGACGTGGTGCAGGCCTCCGACGGCATCACGCTGCGCGAAGGCTATGAGGACGAGGACGGCGATGTGGGTGCAGACCCGCACGTCTGGCTGGCCCCTGCCAACGCGAAAATCGAGATGAAAAATATCACGGACGTGCTGTGCAGCGCCGACCCTGCCAACGCTGAATACTACCGGCAGAACTACGAGCAGTGGGCGCTGGAATGTGACCGGCTGGACACGGAATTTACCGAGGCACTGTCTGCCCTGCCCAACAAAAATATTGTTGTCTCGCACGAGGCATTCGGTTATCTCTGCGATGCCTACGGTCTGAATCAGGTCGGCATTGAGGGCATCGAGGCCGACTCCGAACCTGACCCGGCGCGGATGGCGGAAATCGAGGATTTTGTAAAGGCCAACAACGTGAAGGTCATCTTCTCGGAGGAGCTTGTCAGCCCCAAAGTGGCGCAGACCATTGCCGATGCTACCGGCGCACAGATGCAGGAGCTGAACCCGCTGGAGGGGCTGACCGATGACCAGATCGCCGATGGGCAGGACTATTTTACGGTCATGCGGCAGAATCTGGAAGAACTGAAAAACGCATTGCAGTAAAACGGAGAGGTCTTATGAACGTACTGGAAGCAAAAGACCTGAGCTTTGCCTACGGCAATACCCCGGTTTTGGATGCAGCCAGCTTTACTATGTGCGAGGGCGGCTTTGCCGCCCTCGTTGGCGTTAACGGCGCAGGGAAAAGTACCCTTTTACGGCTGCTGCTGGGGGAGCTGAAACCCACGGGCGGGCATATCGCACTGATGGGGCAGGACATCGGCAGCTTCAAAAGCTGGCAGCGTATCGGCTATGTGCCGCAGGATGGACTGACCCGCAAGGAATCTTTCCCCGCCAGCGTGAATGAAGTCGTGTTAGCCAACCTGTACAGCCGCATCGGGCTGTTTCGCTTTCCGCGCCGGGAACACCGCGAGGATGTGCGCCGCACGTTGGAGCTGGTGGGAATGCAGGACTATGGTTGCCGTATGCTGGGCGAGCTTTCCGGCGGGCAGCGCCAGCGCGTGCAGCTGGCACAGGCGCTTGTCAGCCGCCCGGCGCTGCTGTTGCTGGATGAGCCCACCGCAGGACTGGATGCGCAGAGCACAGCAGATTTTTATACATTGCTGAAGAGTCTGAACCGGGAGCGCGGTTTGAGCATTTTGATCGTCAGCCATGATTTACAGGAAATGCCCCGGCTGACCGATACGATCTACTGTCTGTCCCACCAAAAAATCACCCGTCTTGACGCAAAGGAGATGCGCACCTATGTTTGAATATGCTTTTATGCGCCGCGCCTTTGCGGTGGGCTTGCTGCTGGGCGTCATTATGCCTTGCATCGGCGTGATGATCGTGCTGAAACGCCTTTCCATGCTGGGGGATGCCCTCTCCCATACCTCACTGGCGGGCGTGGCGGCAGGGCTGTTGCTGGATATTGACCCTGTGCTGGGCGCAACGGCCGCCTGTGTTGCTGCGGCATTCGGCATTGAGGTTATCCGCAAAAAGATACCGCAGTACGCCGAGCTTTCCATTGCTGTTATGCTTTCTGCCGGTGTCGGGCTGGCGGGGGTGCTGTCCGGCTTTGTGCGGAACGCAGCCGGGTTCAACAGCTTTCTGTTCGGCAGCATCGTGGCTATCACACCGGGGGAATTGACCGCAACGGCGGTTATCAGTGTACTGGTGCTGGCCGCCTTTGTGCTGCTGTACAAGGAATTGTTTGCTATCGCGCTGGACGAAAATGCAGCGCACCGCGCCGGGGTGCCTGTCGGCGCGGTCAACAGCCTGTATACGATTCTGACGGCCGCTACGGTCTCTGTGGCGGCGCGGACAGTCGGTGCATTGATCGTTTCCTCGATGCTGGTACTGCCTGTGGCGTGTGCCATGCAGGTTGCCCGCAGCTACCGCCAGACCGTGTTGTTCAGCATCCTGTTTGCCGAGGGCTTTATCGCCGCAGGGCTGACGCTGGCTTTTTATGCAGGGCTGAAGCCGGGCGGTACGATCGTGCTGCTGGGTGTTGGCTGTCTGCTTGTGATTCTTGCGGGCAAAACAGCGGCGGCGCACTTTTCCCGCAGAAAGCGTGATGTAAAATGACAGAGCTCTATCTGATTTCCGGATTCCTCGGAGCAGGCAAAACGACACTGCTGCAAAAGCTGCTGCGAGAGGGCTTTGCCGGCCAAAAAGTGGCACTGGTCGAAAACGACTTCGGCGCGGTCAGTCTGGATGCAAAACTGCTGAAAAGCGGCGGCTACACCGTGCAGGAGCTGCGCGCCGGGTGTATCTGCTGTACACTGAACGGCAATTTTGTGTCGGCGCTCGTCTCGCTTTTGCGGCGGGTACAGCCGGATGTGGTGCTGATTGAGCCGTCCGGCGTGGCGAAGCTCTCCGATGTAGAAGCCCTTTGCCTCGACCACAGGCTGGCGGCGCTGGCGGTGCTAAAGCAAAAAATCACGGTGGTGGATGCCGCAAACTGCGCGTCCTACTGTGAAAATTTCGGCGCGTTTTTTGAGGATCAGGTGCGCTGCGCCGACACACTGGTGTTCAGCCACAGCGATGCCGGAACGCCGCAGACCGAAGTTGCCCGCCGCCTTGCGCAGAAGCTGAACCCCCACGCTGTCTGCTTTGCCGGTGGCTGGGATACGTTCTCGGCGCAGGATATTTTGCAGCCTGCACCGCCCACCCCGGCATCGACACCCCGCCGCCCGATTTTGGTGCGTCGCACGCCGGAGACATCGCCGTTTTCTACTGTCACGGTTTCGTTTGACCATGCCGTAGACCTGATGCGGCTTGCCGCGCAGCTGGCAAAACTGCAAGACCCGGCGCTGGGCACGATTTTACGCGCCAAAGGCGTGCTGCAAAGCGAAAAAGGCGCGGTGCTGCTGCAATTTGTCTGCGGGCAGTGGAGCCTTGCGCAAACCGCACTGGAAGGGAATGAACTTTGTGTCATTGGAAAATTCAGCAAGGAACAGGCCATCCGGGATTTGTTCGCTGCTGTATGAGACGGACTGCGAGGAGAACGCCCGCCGTCTGCCGCTGTATGTGGTGGCGGGCTTTCTCGGTGCGGGCAAAACCACGCTGCTGAATCACCTGCTCGCCCCGCGGCTGAAACGCGGGCGGTTTATTTTGTGTATCCAATTTGAAAGCGGCAGCGCCAAACCGACCTGCCCTGCCGGGGTCAAAGGCAAGCTGCGTGTGCTGACGATACCGCCCCGCGCGTTGGAGACACACCGCCGCAAAACCGAGCAGCTTTTGTATCACACCATCAGCGATGGCCTTTACGATGAAGTTTGGGTGGAGTGGAACGGCTTGCAGCCGCTTTCCACATTGCTGTCGTTCTTTCCCAAAACGATGCTGCAGGACACCGGCACACCCGGTGATCTGTGCGTCTTGCGGCGGATTCTGTTTGTCGCGCAGGGCGCAGGGCTGGCCGAACTGCTGGCGCAGACCGGAGGCCTGTTGACCGATCAGCTTTTGAACGCCGACGTAGTTGTGCTGCGCGGCGTGAAAAACCGCGCGGCGTTATCCGGGCTGCGCGCCGCGATCCACAGCGCCAACCCCGGCGCACAGGTCGTGCGCAACCGCCGCAGCGAAATTGTCCGCGCCCTGGAAAAGCCGCAGTTGCCGCCGCTGTTGCTGCTTGCGCTGGCTTGCGGTGCGGCGCTTTGCCTGCGGCAGCTGCTTGGCGCTGAATTGAATACGACCATTACCGTATTTCTCGGCATCATGCTGCAAGCCGTGCCGTTCTTGCTGATTGGCGTGCTGCTGTCCTCGGCCATTCAGCTGTTTTTGTCGCAGCGATTTATTGAGCGATTTTTCCCGAAAAATCGCATCGGCGGCACGCTGTTTGCAATTTTGGCGGGGGCAGCGCTGCCGGTATGCGACTGTGCATCCATCCCGATTTTCCGCAGTCTGCTGCGCAAGGGCATCCCGGTCAGCACAGCGGTCACTTTTATGCTTGTCACGCCGGTCATCAACCCGGTAGTGCTATTCAGCACCTATGTAGCCTTTACCGGAAACTGGCGCGTTGTTGCCTGCCGCGCCGGGCTGGGCATCGTCTGCGCGGTGCTTGTCGGGCTGACCTTTTGCCGCACGCCGGTTTCTGCGGCGGGTTCGGGGCTTGCTTTAAGCGGGGTGCTGTGTACATGCGGCAGCGGCGGTCAGGCGGCAGAGGGCTGGCGTGGGGCGCTGCTGGGCTACCTGCGCCACACGCAAACGGAGTTTTTTACCGTGGGAAAATACCTTACGGCGGGGGCGTTTGTCTCCGCCGTCATGCAAAGCCTGACAAAGAAACTACCGCTCACCGGCAGCGACGGCCTTTTGCTGCCGCTGCTCTCGATGATGGCGCTTGCATTTTTGCTGTCGCTGTGTTCCTCCAGCGATGCCGTGGTGGGGCGCAGTTTTTCGGCACAGCTGCCGATGGGCGCGGTCATGGCGTTTCTCGTGTTCGGGCCGATGATGGATATTAAAAATGTGATCATGCTGTCTGGCAGCCTGCCGAAGAAGTTTATCCTGCGGCTGGCCGTGACGGTTTTCGTGATAGATGCCGCCGTAGTGTACGCGGCGTTTCGGCTGGGATTGGGGACGGTTTTATGAGAAAGAACGCGAAAATCGACAAGCAGGCACTTGTGGAATGTATCTGCTACCTGCTGTTTGCCTTTGCGCTGCTGTATCTGGTGCTTTCCGGGCGGTATTTGCAGTATGTTACCCCACGCATGAAGCCGTATCTGCTTTTTGCGGCGGTGGTGCTGCTGGTATGGGCACGGACAGCCATAGAAAACCTGTATGTTGTCCGGCATCGCCGCCACTGCCTGCACTGCTTTGTGCTGGTGTTCCCGCTGCTGATGCTGATTTTACCGCACAGGAGTGTAAGTGTGTCCTCGGTGTCCACCCCGGCACAGAGCATTGCCGCCGTGCAGACACTGCGCGGCAGTGCGGCGGCGGCCAACCTGACCCCGCAGCCCACCGCAGCGCCGTCTGCACCGGCAACCGCCGAAAGCTCCGAACCTGTGGAAAGCCCGGAAACAGAAGAACAGCCTGCCGCAACGCCGCAGCCGGATATTGCGGACAGTGCAGCCGATGCAGAAAACATTGAAGGAACGTATGAAACCACGGATTTTCTCGGCAACGCGACCACGCTGCACGGCTACGATGCCGCGAACCGCCATATTACCATCTCCGATGCCGAGTTTTATACATGGATGGACGTGATTTGGGCAAACCCTGCCGACTATGACGGCTGGACACTGACTGTGACGGGCGAGGTGGATAAAGCCAGCCGTGAGATGGACGCAGACGAGTTCATTCCCGCGCGGCTGATTATGACCTGCTGTGCCGCCGACCTTACACCTTGCGGCTTCGTCTGCAAGTGGGCGCAGGCCGACACTCTTGCCACGGACACATGGGTCACCGTGACCGGCACCCTCTATCAGCGCCAATACGCCGACCACAGCGAACCGCAGCTGCAAGTGCAATCCGTGGCTCCCGCCGAACCTGTGGAGGGGTATATTTATCCGTATTATTAAAAAGTAAAAGGGGCTGTTGCACATCCTCTAAAAAAGAAAGACCGAAGTAAAAGCCAAAAAAG
>OIRN01000253.1_pt1 | contig 12561 bp, 9 predicted proteins | sample 1586281 | NCBI WGS metagenome assembly OIRN01 (sample SAMN02675049, study PRJEB24791) | human gut metagenome, SKBSTL061 | isolation source: stool | host: Homo sapiens | place: USA
CGAGGACATCGACCTGCGCGATCTGGTGATTCTGAGCGCAGGAAACTGTATGCGCGACCAGATCATCGAGCTGTGCCAGGCCAAACGGGAGGTCCCCTCGCACTATACGTTCGAATCCGGTTCGCTCGATACGTTGATGCGGATCGTCGATTGCACGCATTGCGTGACGATTATCCCCGAAATGGCCGTGGAATACATTCCTGCGGAGCATCGTTGTCAGGTCAAAACGCTGGCCAAGGGGGCTACTTCGCGCAAGATCGCCGTGGCCGTGCGCCGGACCTATGTCAAAAGTTCGATCATCAAAGCCTTGATCGATACTATTTTGTCGAAAGTTTCCCGCCAATAGGGATTCGGGACGGATATTTGCAGAGCAAATTTTCGGATATTCTCTTGTATCTTTGCGGGAAGGGGGATGCGTTCGGCATAAAAAAACAAACGGGTTTGTTTTGTTCTGCCCTCATTTTCGCTACCTTTGCAAAGTTGTATTGACCGGTAAATTCAAACTATGGAAAAATTGACAGGCACGATAATTCGTGCAATCCAGGATAAGAAGGGTAAAAATATCGTATCGTTGGATCTTTCGAAAATCGACGGGGCGATCTGCTCCTGCTTCATCGTTTGCAACGCCGACTCCACCACGCAGGTCGCTGCGATCGCGGCGGGTATCGAGGAGCAGGTATTGGAAACCCTCGGCGAGAAGGTCTGGCGCGTGGAAGGACAGCAAAATGCGCTGTGGATCGCTATGGACTACGTGGATGTGGTGGTGCATATTTTTCAGACAGAATTGCGTGAATTTTACAAATTGGAGGAGCTGTGGGCCGATGCCCCGGCGACCCGTTATGAGTATGACGAATAATATTTTATGGCACAACAGAAAATAAACAACAAAATGAATATGCCGCGTCCTTCGTGGATGTGGATATACGGCGTCATCATTATTTTTATTGTCGGCTACTGGATGTTCGGACCCGGCAACGGAGTCCCGGTCAAGAGCGACTGGAATACCGTGGCGCAGATGATCGAGCAGGGCGACGTCGAAAAAATCCAGGTCGTCAATCGTGACCTGGCGGAAATCTACCTTAAGAAGGATGCTGCGGACCGGTACCGTAAGGATGCTGCGGACCCGCGTTTCCGTAATATGCCCGAAACGGGGGCTCAGCTTACTTTCAATATCGGGTCGGTGGATACGTTCCGTCAGGATTTGGATAAGGTGACGGCCGAGTCGGGTAACAAGGTGGTGCTGGTGTACGAGAACCGGGAGAATTCCTGGACATCGATTCTGCTTCAGATGCTTCCCTGGATCATTATTATCGGCGGCTGGTTCTTCCTGATGAGCCGCATGTCGCGGGGTGCCGGAGGCGGTGCTGGCGGTATTATGAACGTGGGGAAGGCCCGGGCGCAGGTGTTCGACAAGGAGAACTCGAAAAAGGTGACTTTCAAGGACGTTGCCGGACTGGAGGAGGCAAAGGTCGAGATCATGGAGATCGTCGATTTCCTCAAGAAACCCGACAAATACAAATCCATCGGTGCGAAAATTCCCAAGGGCGCGTTGCTGGTAGGCCCTCCGGGAACGGGTAAAACCCTGTTGGCGAAGGCGGTGGCGGGAGAGGCCAATGTGCCGTTCCTGTCGATTTCCGGCTCGGATTTCGTGGAGATGTTCGTGGGCGTGGGCGCTTCGCGCGTGCGCGACCTTTTCGAGCAGGCCAAGCAGAAAGCTCCTTGTATTCTTTTCATCGACGAAATCGACGCCATCGGCCGGGCCCGCGGCAAGAACGCCGGGTTCTCGGGCAATGACGAGCGGGAGAATACACTCAACCAGTTGCTGACCGAGATGGACGGTTTCCAGACCAATACGGGCGTGATCGTCCTGGCGGCGACCAACCGGGTCGATATTCTGGACAAGGCGCTGATGCGTGCCGGACGTTTCGACCGGCAGATCGAGGTGGGATTGCCCGACGTGAAGGAGCGCGAGGAGATTTTCGACGTGCATCTGCGTCCGTTGAAGCTCGATCCGGAGCTGGACCGTACTTTCCTGGCCAAGCAGACGCCCGGCTTTTCGGGTGCCGACATCGCCAATGTCTGCAACGAGGCGGCGTTGATCGCGGCCCGTCACAATAAGAAATATGTGTCGCGCGAGGATTTCCTGGCGGCGATCGACCGCATTATCGGCGGTCTGGAGCGTAAGAACAAGATCATTTCCGACGAAGAGAAGCGGGTGATTGCCTATCACGAGGCCGGACACGCTACGGTAAGCTGGATTTTGGAGAATGCCAGTCCGCTGATCAAGGTGACTATCATTCCGCGTGGCAAGTCGTTGGGCGCGGCCTGGTACCTGCCCGAAGAACGGCAGATCACCACGCGCGAGCAGATGATGGACGAGCTGGCTGCGATGCTCGGCGGCCGGGTGTCCGAGCAGATCAATTTCGGCGAGGTTTCGACCGGAGCGCTCAACGATCTGGAGCGGGCGACCAAGATGGCGTATGCCATGGTGGCTTATTACGGTATGAGCGAGAAGGTCGGGACGATCAGCTATTACGACTCTACGGGCCAGAGCGACATGGCGCTGACCAAGCCCTATTCCGAACTGACGGCCCAGCAGATCGACGCCGAGGCTAAAAATACCATTGCCGAAGCCTATGCGATGGCGGCGGAGGTACTCCGCAGCCATGCCGACGGTTTGAAGGAGCTGGCCGAACTGCTGTTGGAGCGCGAAGTGGTCTTTACGGAGGATGTGGAGCGTATCTTCGGTAAACGGAAAAAGGATATTCTGCGGGAACGGAAAGAGGCCGAGCAGAAGGCTTGGGCGGAGCGGAAAGCTGCATCTGGCGATGCGGAAGAGGCAGCCGGGAAAAAAGAGGTTGCGCCGGCCGAGTCCCGAAAGGACGAAGAAAAGATTTCCGGAACCGCCGCTTCCGCTGTGTCGGACGGAAAATCGTCGGCGGAAACGCCTGAAGTTTAACGAGGTTTACCCGAAAAAGGTTGAATTATGTCTGATAAAATGAGGAATCTTCTGGTGCGAACCTTGAGCGGTGCCGTCCTGACTGTCGTGGTAGTCGGAGCGGTGCTTTGGTCGCAGTGGAGTTTCGGAGTGCTGTTGCTGGCGATTCTCGTCGGCGGTATGTGGGAGTTTTACCGGATGGCCCGCCGGGAGGATATTTACCCTCTCAAATGGCTCGGACTGGTTACGGGTACGGCTCTTTTCGTGGCGAGTTTCCTGCTGGCGGTTTCTGCGGAGCAGGTGGCGTTGTTGCCGAGAGCGCTTTCCGTCCTCTTGTGGTTGTTGCCGGTTTTTATTTTGCTCATACCACTGATGTTCGTCTGTGAACTGTTCCTCAAGCGTGCCCGCCCCGCCGCCGATGTGGGGGCGACGCTCGGAGGCGTCTTTTATGTGGCCGTGCCTTTGTCGATGATGGCCTATCTGCCTCTGCTGACGGGGGAGGTTGGCTGGAATCCCTGGGTGATTTTGGCCTACATCTTCATTATTTGGGCCAACGACGTATTCGCCTACCTGGTGGGGGTCAGCGTCGGCCGACATCATCTTTACGAGCGGATTTCGCCCAACAAGTCGTGGGAGGGGTTCTTCGGCGGCATCGTCGGTGCGATCGCCATGGGCTGCCTTGCCGCATGGTGGCTCGACGGTAGCTATTGGCTGTGGTGCTGTTTAGCTGCGATCGCTGCCGTGAGCGGTGTGTTGGGCGATTTGATCGAGTCGATGTTCAAGCGTGCGGCCGGCGTGAAGGATTCGGGCAATATTCTGCCGGGGCACGGCGGTTGGCTCGACCGTTTCGATGCGCTCATTTTCTCGTTGCCGTTCGTGGTCGCTTATCTGGTATTGCTGCATATTTCATAAGAAAACTTACTATCCGAATATGAAAATAAACAAGGAAGGCTACAAGATTATCGGGCTGACAGGAGTCGTTTGTTTCCTGCTTTGGGCGCTGATGTACTATCTGATGTCGCGCCATGCCGAAGCGGGACTGCTCTGGTTCGGATCCATTCTGCTTGTGCTGTTTTGGTTCTTTATCGTGGCATTTTTCCGGGAGCCGCGGCGTGTGAAGATCCATGATGCGGAGTTGGTCTTCGCTCCGTGCGACGGCCGGGTCGTAGTGACCGAAATGGTACACGAGAGCGAATACCTCGATCGGGAGATGCTGCAGATTTCGATCTTCATGTCGATTACCAACGTTCACATGAACTGGGTGCCGGTCGGAGGTACCGTGGAGTATTTCAAGTATCATCCGGGGCGTTTCCTGGTGGCGTGGCATCCCAAGTCCTCGACCGAGAACGAGCGGACGACAACCGTCGTGCGAACCCCCGACGGCAAGGAGGTGCTCTTCCGTCAGATTGCGGGTCTGATCGCCCGTCGTATCGTTTCCTATATGAAAGTCGGCTCGAAGGTGGAGCAAAATTCGGTTTGCGGGTTCATCAAGTTCGGCTCCCGCATCGACATCCTTCTGCCGAAGGATACCGAATTGCTCGTGGAGATCGGGGATCCTGTCGTGGGATCGCAAACTCCCATCGCCCGGTTGAAGTAACTTATTGGCGGCGGTTTTCGCGTTGCGGTACGTATGAGTATTACACCTCAAACATTGCTTCGTTTTACGGTGGGGGCGGTCATTACGGCCGTCGTCCTCTTTTTGATGTGGTACTTCAGCTCCATCGTGATCTACATTCTGGTTTCGGCGGTGCTGGCCATCATGGGGCGCCCGCTGGTAGCCCGGATATCCCGAGGCCGGATCGGGCGATGGCATGTGCCGCGCTGGTGCGGAGCGCTCGTTACGCTGCTGGTGATCTGGATCGTTTTCGCGGTGATGTGCGGGCTTTTCGTGCCGCTGGTGACCAACAAGCTCTACCAGTTGGCGCACCTCGATTTTTCGACGGTGCTGACTTCTGTCGAGGAGCCGCTGCAGCGTATTCAGGATTATCTCACTCACTTCTTCTCGTTGCCCGAAACCCAGGTGTCGTTTAAGGACACGCTGATTTCTTTCCTGCAGTCGCTGATTAATTTCGACACGATCAATACGGCGTTTTCATCGGTGGTGAGTCTGGCCGTTTCGAGCGTAATCGCCTTTTTTTCGATTTCGTTCATCACGTTCTTTTTCCTGCGGGACGACGGACTTTTCTATGCGATGGTAACGGCACTTTTCCCGGATCGATACCAACAGAACGTGACGCATGCCCTCAATTCGGTTACAGTGCTTCTGTCTCGCTACTTCCGGGGAATTTTGGCCGAGAGCTTCCTGTTGATGCTGGCCGTATCGCTGGTGATGATGGCTTTCGGCATGAGGGCGCAGGATGCCTTTTTCATCGGTCTTATCATGGGGGTTATGAACGTCGTGCCATACGCCGGTCCGACCATCGGCGGCGCGGTTTCGGTCTGCATGGGTATCATCACCCCGATCGAAGGGATGTCGATCGGCCATACGATGCTGGTCATCGCAGGATCGCTGTTGATTTTGAAGGGGCTGGATGATTTCGTGCTGCAACCGACGCTCTACTCCGAGCGGGTCAAGGCGCAGCCGCTCGAGATATTTCTCGTGATCCTGATCGCCGGGTCGTTGGCCGGGGTGATCGGCATGCTGCTGGCCATACCGCTTTATACCGTGCTGCGGGTTTTCGCCAAGGAGTTTTTCTCCCAGATTTCCCTGGTGCGCAAGCTGACCGAAAAGATTTGAGGCTATGTCTGTCTGGATCGAAGGAGAGGTGATGCACGGACGGCAACTGGGCCGTGAGTTGGGATTTCCGACCGCCAATATGGAGGTTGCGGATGCGGATACGATCGAAAGCGGAGTGTATGAGTCTTGTGTGGAGATCGACGGCGTGGAGTATAAGGCCATGTCGAATCTGGGGAGCAACCCCTCGGTGGGCGGAGGTCCCCGACATCTCGAAACCCATATTTTCGACTTTTCGGGCGATCTCTACGGTCGGAGACTCCGGGTCGAGCTGCGGCGTAAGATCCGCGATGAGCGCAAGTTCGATTCGCTGGAGGAGTTGCAGCGCCAGATCGAACGGGATCGCAGCTGTATTTTGAGTTCGGAGAATCGGCGGCGATGACCGTGCGGCGGTTTATACCGTTTTTCGGCCGGAGGCCGTGTTTACCGCTTCGTGGCTTCGATTCCCTTCGGCGGGAGTCGGTGTCGCAATGCGGCCGACGAGAGCCGACGATTCAGCAAGAGATTATGTATAATTGATTAAATGATAAAAAGTATGTTTTTGGATTTATCCCTGCCTTACAAAGTGGCCGATATGTCATTGGCCGAATGGGGCCGGAAAGAGATTGAGATTTCGGAGCACGAGATGCCCGGACTGATGGCCATACGCCGCAAGTACGGCCCGCAGAAACCGTTGAAGGGCGTGCGTATCATGGGGTCGCTGCATATGACGATTCAGACTGCCGTGTTGATCGAAACGCTGGTCGAGTTGGGCGCCGACGTGCGCTGGTGCTCGTGCAATATTTTTTCGACGCAGGACCATGCGGCGGCGGCCATCGCCGAAGCGGGGGTTCCCGTATTTGCGTGGAAGGGCGAAACGCTGCCCGAGTACTGGTGGTGTACGGCGATGGCCATGTCGTTCCCCGGCGGGAAGGGCCCTCAGTTGATCGTCGATGACGGCGGCGATGCCACGTTGTTGATCCACAAAGGGTATAAGGCCGAAAACGACGCTTCGACGCTGGATTACGAACCGTCGTCTTACGAGGAGGAGGTCATTCTCGATACGCTGAAGAAGATTCTGGCCGAAGATAACGGCAAATGGCACCGAACGGTAGCCGAGTGGCGGGGTGTGAGCGAAGAAACGACGACCGGCGTGCATCGCCTTTATCAGATGCAGGAGGCGGGCGAACTGCTCGTTCCTGCGATCAACGTGAACGACTCCTGCACCAAGTCGAAATTCGACAACCTGTACGGTTGCCGCGAGTCGCTGGCGGACGGTATCAAGCGGGCGACCGACGTGATGATTGCCGGCAAGGTGGTGGTCGTTTGCGGTTACGGCGATGTCGGCAAGGGCTGTGCCCGTTCGATGCGTTCGTACGGAGCCCGGGTCATCGTTACGGAGATCGACCCGATCTGCGCTTTGCAGGCCGCGATGGAGGGTTTCGAGGTGAAGACCGTCGAGAGTGCTCTGGCCGAGGGTAATATTTATGTGACTTGCACGGGAAACTGCGACATCATCACGCTCGAGCACATGCAGCGGATGCGGGACCAGGCGATCGTCTGCAACATCGGCCATTTCGACAACGAAATCCAGATGGCCCGTCTTGAGGCTTCGGATGCCGTGCGTACCAACATCAAACCGCAGGTGGATAAGTTCACCTTCCCCGACGGCCATTCGATCTTTATCCTGGCCGAAGGCCGCCTGGTGAACTTGGGTTGCGCTACGGGACATCCTTCGTTCGTGATGAGCAATTCGTTCACCAACCAGTGTCTGGCGCAGATCGAGTTGTGGCAGAAGAAACTGGAGGTGGGCGTGTATCGTCTGCCCAAACATCTGGACGAGGAGGTTGCCCGGCTGCATCTGGATAACCTCGGTGTGGAGCTTACGCAGCTTACGAAAAAACAGGCCGACTATATCGGCGTACCGGTCGAGGGTCCTTACAAGGCCGAGCATTATCGGTATTAAAATAGATCGGGTTCCGTTCGGTTCCCGAAAATAAACCTGGTGTCAGTTTGTCTGACGCCGGGTTTATTGTTTTCGGGCTGCGGGCGATTGGTCGAGTAAGGTGCATCCGAAACAGGACGTACCGCTTGCTTTGCCTCCGGGGAAAGGAGGATAAAAAACGTCTTCGGATTTTTCCGAAGACGTTTTGAATGATCGGGTCGGTGGAATTAATAGCCGAACATCTCCTTTTGGCTCACGATCTGTACCGGGCCCAGCTTGCGCAGGTAATCCTGGTCGAGGTCTTTCAGGTCGCCGAGGATGCAATAGGTGTATTTGCGGTCCTTGATCCACTGTTCCTGGGCGGCTTTGAGGTCGGCGAAGGTCATGTCCTGGACCTTTTCGAAGATGGCTTTGTTGCGGTCTTCCGTTACGCCCAGATCTTTGTTGGCGATGTATTTCCAGAGCACTTCGTCCTTGATCGTACGCGAGGTTCGCAAATTGGTCAGTACGGCTTCTTTGGCCAGTTTGAAGGCTGCTTCCGATTCGGGCATGTTGTTGATGATCTCATCGAATGCGTCGATGGCCTGGGCCATTTTGTCGTTTTGCGTGGCGATGATCGCTGCGAAAAGATAATTGTCGTCCAGGTAGCTCGGATTGATCCACTCCGTGAAGGCCATGTAAGCCAGGCTGCGGGATTCGCGCATCTCCTGGAAGACGATGGCTCCCATGCTGCCGCTGTTGTATTCGTTGTACAGTTTCAGAGCGGGATCGACCGCTACGTCGAATTTTTTGCCCAGGTTCGAGTACTGGAGGAAGTAGAGCTGCGGCGCGTTGTAGTTGGCCAGGCAGACCTTGTTCTGTTCCGTAGGCTGGAACGCGATATTTCCCCGAGTCAGCGGTTCGAGCACTTCCGGCGTTTGGTGGTGTGCTTTCAGGTCGGCGAGCAGCCCGGCTTTGTCCTTAGGACCGTAATAGAGGATGGTGTGCTGCTTTTTCAGCAGGTCGCGGACCTTGCCGATCAGTACGTCCGACGTGAGCGCTTCGAGCTGCTCGTTGTTGAGGGTCGTGCGCTGGATAGCTTCTCCGCCGAAGAAGGCGAAACGCTGCAAGGCTGCGAAATTCGCTTCCTGGTTCAGTTTGTTGTCTGCACGTTTTTTCAGCAGGTCGGCCTTGTAGTTGGCGAGAATCTCTTCGTCGCCCTGTGCATTGGCTACCAGGTCTTCGAAGATATCCATGACCTGTCCCATGTTTTCGCTCAATCCCTTGAAGGTTATCGCACAGCGGTTCTGACTGGCCGACAGGTCGTAGTAGCAGGCGATGTCGTAGAGTTCGGATGCGATCTCCGCAGCTGTCTTGGCCTGGGTGCCGAGGTAGTCGATATAAGCGAAGGCATTGTTGAGCGCCGGATCGTTCAGCACGCCGGTATCGAAGAGGTAGGTCAGCGAGAAAAGGTCGTTGATGTCATTTTTCTTATAGAGGACTTCGAGGCTGGAATCGGTTTTGAAAATCTCCATATCGCGGTTGAAATCCACGAATACGGGTTCGATCGGAGTTACCGTCGAATTTTGAATTTCGGTCAGGAATGCACTCTGGGTGTCGCGGTTCATCTGGATCGGGGTGAGGGCCGGTTTGGCGATCTTCTGCACGCTGGGGTCCTCTCCCTGGCGTTTGTAGATAATGCCGTAATTCTCGGTGCCGAGTTTTTCATTGGCCCAGGCCACCAGTTGTTCCTTGGTGATGGAGCCGATGCGGTCGAGCTTGGTCACTTCGTCGCTCCAGGGAATGTCGTTGTAGAAGGACGAAAGGTACATTTCGACACGTCCCACGTTCGTCTCTTCCTCGCGCATGGTCGATACTTTCAGGTTGTTTACGACCGCCTTGATCAGCTCTTCGCTGAATTCGCCGTTGCGGAGTTTCGCTACCTCTGCGAGCAACAGATCCCGGACCTCGTCGAGGGTCTGACCCGCTTTCGGAAGACCTTGCAGCACGAGGGCTCCGTAGTCGGCCCGCTGATCCGGGTACGAGAAGGCGTCGAGTACTTTCTGTTGCTGCATCAGGTCGAGGTCGATCATGCCGGCCTGTCCGTTGTAGAGGATCCGGCTGGCCAACAGCAGGTATTCCGCATCGTCCGATGCGGCGTTGTCCGTGCGCCATGCCAGCGTTACGTTCGCGGCGTCGGGACCGTAAACCTCCTTGACGATGGGTTTGGTGATCGGGGCTTCGGGTTCGAAGGCGAGCTGCGGGATATTCTCGTTCGGCTGCATATCGCCGAAATATTTGTCGATCGTGGCGATCATCTGGTCGGGATCGAAGTCGCCCGAAAGCAGGATGGCCATGTTATTGGGCACGTAATACTGCGTGTGATAGTTCTTTACGTTGGTAATCGACGGGTTTTTCAGGTGTTCCTGCGTGCCGAGTACGGATTGTTTGCCGTAGGGGTGGTTCGGATAGAGCACTTCGCCGATCGTGGTGTAAACCTTACGGTTGTCGTCCGTCAGGGACATGTTTTTCTCCTCGTAGATCGTTTCGAGCTCGGTGTGGAATCCGCGGATCACGACGTTCTTGAAGCGGTCGGCCTGGATCCTGGCCCAGTTCTCGATCTGGTTCGAAGGAATGTTTTCGATATAGACCGTCCGGTCCATCGAGGTGTTGGCGTTGGTTTCCAGAGCACCGATCGCCGACATCAGTTTGTCGTACTCGTTGGGGATGGCGTATTTCGAAGCTTCGTAGCTGATGCTGTCGATCTGACGGTAGATTGCCGCACGCTCCGCATCGTCGGTCGTCTTGCGGTAAACCTCGAAGAGCTGTTCGATCTGGTCGAGCAGGGGCTTCTCGGCTTCGTAGTTGCTCGTGCCGAACTGTTGGGTGCCCTTGAACATCAGATGTTCGAAATAGTGGGCCAGACCGGTCGTTTCGCTCGGGTCGTTCTTGCCGCCGACTTTCACGGCGATGTAGGTTTCGATGCGCGGTTCTGCCTTATTGACGCTCATATAGACTTTCAGTCCGTTATCCAGCGTGTAGATACGGGTCTTGAGCGGGTCGTTCTTGACCGTTTCGTACGTGTACCCGGATGAATCGGTACAGGCCGTGGTAAGCAGCGCGAAGGCCGTTGCCGCGATTAATAACAGAAATTTTTTCATACGGTTTATATTTTAGAATGTTGTTACGATCCAGTTTTTTACGACAGGGTAGGTGTCCGACCAGACGAGGCAGATCATCCAGATGGCGGCTACGAGTTTCAGTCCCGTACCTGCGATGAAGGCGAGGAAGGAGCCGAAGCCCGAACGGAACGCCTTGGCCGAGTCGCTGCGGTCGTGGATCAACTCGCCGATGACCGCGCCGAAGAAAGGGCCGAGGATGACGCCGACCAATCCGCCGGCGAAAAATCCGGCGAAAAATCCGGCGATCATGCCGACGGTCGCCCCGATCGACCCTGCCCGCGTACCGCCCACCAGACGTGCGAAATAGCCGGGCAGGAAGTAGTCGATGACCGAAACGGCCACTGTCACGGCCAGCCAGATCCAAAGTGTCGCGGACGATATTTCGGAATAGCTGCAAAAGGAGGCGCAGAGTAATCCCGCGTAGCTCAACGCTACGCCCGGGATGATCGGAACGATACATCCGACGATGCCTGTGATCGAAAACAGGAATGCTGCGATCGAAAGCGCTATGTCCATAAAAATGCGGCCGGCAAAATAGGTTGCGTCGTTTTTTCGGTTCTCCGTCAGGCTGTGCCGAACTTGTTTGGCGTATGTCCTCGCTTTTCGGGAACTTTTATGCAAATATATGGGTTATCGACTGCGTCACCAAATATTTAGGGGCATTTTTGACGGTTCGTACCGCGTATGAAAAAATCCTGCCGTTGCGGGGCAGGATTTTCGATCGTTTGCCGGAGTTTTCTACCGGATCAGCTTGTTGGTTTTCGTATCCGGGAATATCACCCAGGGCTTGAAGGCTTTGGCTTCTTCGAAATCCAGCAGGGCGTAGGAGGCGATGATTACGACGTCGCCCACCTGCACCTTGCGTGCGGCAGGGCCGTTCAGACAGATCGCACCGCTGCCCCGTTCTCCTTTGATAATATAGGTTTCGAGGCGTTCGCCGTTATCGACGTCCAGTACCTGTACTTTTTCGCCTTCGATCATGTTGGCCGCATCCATCAACTCTTTGTCGATGGTGATGCTGCCCACGTAGTTCAGGTCGGCCTGTGTGACCGAAACGCGGTGTATTTTGGATTTGAGAACTTCGATCTGGAATTTCATCGCAATTTGATGTTATCGATTAAACGAATATCTCCGGCCTGTACGGCGATGCAGCCCTGTATAACCGGACTCTCTTCCCAGGTGCGGACCTGTTGCATGGTCGCCGCATCTACGACCTGAAAGTAGATTACTTTCAGCAGCGGATTGCTCTCTACCTGTGCCGTAACCCAGGCTGCGAGCTGGTCGGGTGTCGTCTGATGGGATTTTTCGACCGCAGCCTTCAATACCTTATATATATAAGGGGCCGCCGTCCGGTGATCCGTATCGAGCAGAGTGTTGCGCGACGAAAGCGCCAGCCCGTCCTCTCCGCGCACGATCGGGCAGGGGATGATCTCGACCGGAATGCGCAGTTGGCGTACCATTTCGCGGATTACCGCGATCTGCTGGAAGTCCTTCTCGCCGAAATAGGCTTTGGCAGGTTTCACCAGATCGAAAAGCCGACTCACGACCTGTGCCACGCCGTTGAAGTGGCCGGGTCGGGTCGCACCCTCCATCACTTTGTCGATCATGCCGAAGTCGAACGTGCGGGTGTCGGGTTCGGGATATACCTCCTCGACCGAAGGCATGAAAACATAGTCCGCACCGACCTCTTCGAGCAGGCGCAGGTCGGCTTCCGGGGTCCGGGGGTAATTTTTCAGGTCGGTTTTGTCGTTGAATTGTGTCGGATTGACGAATACGCTCACCACGACGGTCGCACACTCCCGGC
>OIRN01000280.1_pt1 | contig 11880 bp, 8 predicted proteins | sample 1586281 | NCBI WGS metagenome assembly OIRN01 (sample SAMN02675049, study PRJEB24791) | human gut metagenome, SKBSTL061 | isolation source: stool | host: Homo sapiens | place: USA
AGTCAGTCCGTTTTCGTTTGCCAGATCTTTGCGGATACGACCTACGTAAACCGGATCTTTACCTGCCAGGAACAAAGGCATCGGATATTCTTTCTTTTCGGGATTGTCCATCAGTACCAGGCCTTCCCCTTTGGCAAAGGCTTCACGGGCTTCTTCAGGAGAAATGGGGCGTTCAGTTTCTACCCAGATACTTTCCGAGTGAGAACGGAGGGCGGGAACACGTACACACATGGCGCTAACCTGAATGTCGGAGTGCATAATCTTGCGTGTTTCGTTGAACATCTTCATTTCTTCTTTGGTATATCCATTGTCGGTAAATACATCAATCTGGGGAATCAGGTTGAATGCCAACTGGTAAGCGAATTTCTCTACGGTCACGGGCTCGTTAGCCAATACCTGACGATATTGTTCATACAATTCATCCATAGCTGCTGCACCTGCACCGCTGGCAGCTTGATAAGTAGCCACATGCACACGTTTTATGTGTGAAAGATTTTCGATGGCTTTCAGTGCAACTACCATCTGGATAGTTGTACAGTTGGGGTTAGCTATCACGTTACGGGGACGATTCAAAGCATCTTCCGGATTCACTTCGGGTACTACCAAAGGCACATCGGCGTCCATACGGTAAGCGCTGGAGTTGTCAATCAGTACGGCACCATGTTTGGTAATGGTTTCACAAAACTCTTTTGTGGTACCTGCGCCGGCTGATGTGAAAGCGATATCTACACCTTTAAAGTCATCGTTGTGCTGAAGGAGTTTCACTTCAATCTGTTTACCGCGGAATGTGTATTTTCGTCCTGCACTGCGTGAAGAACCGAATAACACTAACTCATCCAACGGGAAGTTCCTTTCATCGAGCACACGCAGGAACTCTTGTCCTACAGCTCCGCTCGCACCAACAATTGCTACTTTCATTTTGTTTTTTGTTTTATAAGATAAAATTTAGTAATACTTTAGAACTATCTCTCAGCATGTAAGTACGTTCTGCGTGCAAAATTAGAACATTTTAGAATATAAATCAGTAAAAAAGAAAGTTTTTTCGTAATTTTGTCGATATAATGGTATAAAACTCAAAAAAAGATGGAATTATTCGACCTTAACATACATTTTCCGGTCACAGATCCTACCTGGATATTCTTCCTGGTACTTATTATCATCCTGTTTGCCCCTATGATTTTGGGGCGTTTACGCATTCCGCATATCATCGGTATGATACTTGCCGGGGTAGTGGTAGGCAAGTATGGCTTTAACATTCTGGAGCGTGACAGCAGTTTTGAATTGTTTGGAAAGGTAGGACTTTACTACATTATGTTTTTGGCCGGTCTTGAGATGGATATGGACGATTTCAAGAAAAACAGGACAAAAGGATTGATCTTTGGTATGTTTACTTTCCTCATCCCGATGGGGCTGGGCATATGGAGCAGCATGAGTATGCTGGACTATGGATTTTTGACTTCTGTGTTGCTGGCCAGTATGTATGCCAGTCACACCTTGATTGCTTATCCTATTATCAGCCGGTATGGCTTGTCGCGGCAACGGACGGTCAGTATCACTATTGGTGGTACGGCGGTGACTGTGGTGCTAGCTTTGATGGTGCTGGCTGTTATTGGTGGTATGTATAAAGGTGAGGACGTAGGCGGACTGTTTTGGGTGCTGTTGGTTGCCAAGGTAGTTTTGCTGTTCGGACTTATCATATTTTTAATGCCTCGCATCAGCCGATGGTTTTTCCGTACGTATGAGGATGCGGTGATGCAATTTATATTTGTGCTGGCTATGGTGTTCCTGGGCGGAGGCTTGATGGAACTGGTGGGGATGGAAGGTATTTTGGGAGCTTTCCTTGCTGGGCTGGTATTGAATCGTTTTGTTCCTCATGTTTCTCCTTTGATGAACCGGCTGGAGTTTGTGGGTAATGCGCTGTTTATTCCCTATTTCTTGATTGGGGTGGGAATGATTATTGATGTACGTTGCCTTTTTACGGAAGGTGAAGCGCTGAAAGTGGCGGTTGTAATGACCGTAGTGGCGACATTCAGTAAGTGGCTGGCTGCATGGATAACCCAGAAGATATATGGAATGAAGAAGGTGGAGGGCAGCTTGATATTCGGATTAAGTAATGCACAGGCTGCTGCGACCTTGGCCGCTGTGTTGATAGGTCACGGTATTATTATGGAAAATGGAGAGCGGTTGTTGAATGATGATGTTTTGAATGGTACGGTGGTCATGATTTTGTTCACTTGTATTATAAGTTCTGTTGTGACAGAGCGTGCCGCACGCAAAATGGTGACCCAGGAAAATCTGATGGAGGGCAGCGAAGGTAAGGAACAGGAACGCATCTTGATTCCGGTAGCTAATCCTGAAACCATAGAAGGGTTGGTAGGCATGGCTTTGATGATGAGGCATCCTAAACAAAAAGAGTCATTGGTGGCACTGAGTGTGATCAATGATAATAATACTTCAGAAACCAAGGAACTCATAGGCAAGCGTAACTTGGAGCGTACGGCGATGATTGCTGCTGCTGCCGATGCGTCTGTAAAGACTGTGTTGCGTTATGATTTGAATATTGCGCAAGGTATTATTCATACGCAGAAAGAATATGCGGTAACGGATATTGTAATAGGTTTGCATCGTAAGACGAATTTGATGGATTCTTTCTTTGGTACAATGACGGAAAACTTGTTGAAGGGCACGAACCGCCAGATTATGATCGCTAAATTATTGATGCCTGTCAATACGTTGCGCCGGATTGTGGTGGCGGTTCCCGATAAGGCGGAATATGAAAAAGGTTTCTTGAAATGGATGACACAGCTCTGCCGTATGGGTAAACAATTGGGATGCCGCGTGCATTTCTTTGCTACGGAAGATACATTGAAGCATTTGCGTGCCCTGACAGAAAAACAGGAGGCGAATACTTTTACGGAGTTTTCTTTATTGGAAGAGTGGGATGATCTGCTTTTATTGACCGGACAGGTGAATTATGACCATCTGTTTGTGGTTGTATCTTCGCGTAAAGGTTCCATCTCTTATCAGACTTCTTTTGAACGTCTGCCGTCACAAATCAGCAAGTACTTTGCCAATAACAGTTTGTTGATTGTGTATCCGGATCAGTTAGGGGACGATCCGCAAGAGATTGTTTCTTTTTCTGACCCTCGCGGACAATCGGAAACACGAGTATATGATAATGTAGGAAAATGGTTCTACAAATGGTTTAAGAAAGGTGATGAACGAAATTAATATAGAGTGGCAGCAACGTACGGAGTTGTTGCTAGGAAAAGATAAGATGAAACGCCTGCGTCACGCTCATGTGCTGGTGGTAGGTTTGGGTGGAGTTGGAGCGTATGCTGCCGAGATGATTTGTCGTGCAGGAGTAGGCCGTATGACAATTGTGGATGCAGACATTGTGCAGCCCAGTAATATTAATCGTCAGCTTCCGGCCCTTCACTCTGCTGTGGGACGTCCCAAAGCGGAAATTTTGGCGGAACGTTTCCGTGATATTAATCCCGATTTGGAATTGACTGTATTGGTGGAGTATCTGAAAGATGAGCGTATTCCGGAATTGCTGGACAGTGCAAAATTTGATTTTGTGGTGGATGCCATTGATACGGTAGCTCCTAAATGTTACCTTATATATAATGTGCTTCAACGCCGTCTGCCCATTGTGAGTAGTATGGGGGCCGGTGCTAAATGGGATATTACTCAGGTTCGTTTTGCCGATTTATGGGATACTTACCATTGCGGATTAAGCAAAGCCGTGCGGAAGCGTTTGCAGAAAATGGGGATGAAACGAAAACTTCCGGTTGTATTTAGTACAGAGCAGGCCGATCAGGATGCGGTGATATTGGTAGATGATGAGAAAAATAAGAAATCTACTGCCGGAACCGTGAGTTATATGCCGGCAGTCTTTGGCTGTTATCTGGCGGAGTATGTGATAAGAAGAATTTGATTATGATAGAATTACAGGGAATAACGAAGAGTTTCGGGACATTGCAGGTACTGAAAGGTATTGACTTGATGATAGAAAAAGGAGAGGTGGTAAGTATTGTAGGTCCCAGTGGTGCGGGGAAAACTACATTATTGCAGATTATAGGAACGTTAGATAAGGCGGATACGGGTACTATTTTACTGAATGGTACAGAAGTGAGTTGTTTGAAGGAAAAAGAGTTGTCGGCTTTTCGTAACCGGCAGATTGGCTTTGTGTTTCAGTTCCACCAGTTACTTCCCGAGTTCACGGCTTTAGAGAATGTGATGATTCCTGCGTTGATAGCAGGTACATCTTCTTCCGAAGCTATGCGGAAAGCCAAAGAAACGCTAGCTTTTTTGGGCTTGTCCGAACGTGCTTCGCACAAACCGGCTGAATTATCGGGAGGGGAGAAGCAACGGGTGGCGGTAGCGCGTGCATTAATAAACAACCCGGCGGTTATCCTTGCGGATGAGCCGTCGGGCAGTCTGGATACTCGCAATAAAGAGGAACTTCATCAGTTGTTCTTTGATTTACGTGATAAGTTAGGTCAAACTTTTGTTATTGTTACTCATGATGAAAATCTGGCTCATTTGACAGACCGTACTATTCACATGGTAGATGGCAGGATTTCTTTGAAAATTTAATAGAGCAGAGATCAGTTTAATGGTATATGGATGCTGTCATTCTGCTCTTTCCATTGGTCTACTTGGAATCCTCCGGTCCCTCCTTCTTCCAGTAGTACACCGTCCATACTCAGGTTGACTGTTGTTTTTGTTCCGGCACTAAGTTGTGTGGTTAGCTTTTGTTGGTAATGCTTTAAATCTCCGTTTTTCATTTGCACGAAGACTTGGATCATTGGATTTGGCTGGGATGGGAATACAGATACAAATTTATTGCTGAATTCTTTTCGATCTGCGTTAGGGATCAACCCGAAACGTATGGTTTTGACAGTTCCTTCCGGTTGGGCGGAGAAATAATTCAGATTACTATAGATATTGCTGATATAAATCCACATAGAGTCTATGCTTTCGCTGAAAGCGTTACCGTTTGTTTCGGTAGTGATTACTCCTAATGCGGCGGTAGCACGAATGAGATGCGCTTGAAGGTCATCTTGACCGATATTGATCTCTTGTGTGCCGAATACTAAATCGTGTACAGGATAGTAAACAGTATCTACGGGGACTTTTCGTAATCCTAATGAAGTGTCGAGTAATTTTTCTCCTAAAATTAGGGTAGGGTCGCTCAGTGCGGCGTCTGTAGTATTGAAAAAGGTGGGATATCCCCAATAAATGATATTATAGGTGCCTGCGGGCAGTCTTAGAGGGGAATTTTTAGATTTTCCTATTCCGTTTTCTATGGAATAATATGCGGGGACAGGGGTCTGATTTCCGGTTGATGTGTAATTTCCTACATAAATACTGCCATCAGGCCGGCAAGGTAATACTTCCAAAGGACCGTTATAAAGATCGGTCGTATTTTGTTGAATGGTGGCATATAAGGCGGGAGTCACCATCTCTTCAGGTTTGGGATTGCTTCTGTCATAATCCTCATCTTTACCGCACGAAGCTAGCAGTGCCAGTAAAGGTAAAAATAAAAACTTTCTCATGTACATCTTTAGTTTAGGTTTGAATACTCCCTATAACAAGATATGGATGAGAAAGTTTGAATGGTGTAGAAGAAAGTTATGCTTATACTTTCTCGGGAAAACTGGCTTTCAGGATCTCAAATGCCCGGGCATAATCTTTTTCGAAGACTAGAACCTTTATTTCCATTCCCGGAATATAAGCCAAAACTTGGGCTGTATATTCTCCCTGCAACATGGATTCTATACCTTCATTTTTTAGAAGATCCTGTAACATGTGTGCTCGGACATCACTTTTGAAAGAAGTAAGAATAACTGTTTTCATACTCGTTCCTCCTGTATCAGTTGTTTCTTTTTTCGATTTACAGTTTTGCAGAATCCGGCGTGCCACTTCTCCCGTTACATCACCGTCCTCTCCGTATGCTGCGCCTCTCTCATTGAACCGGCGTACTATTTCTTCAATGGTATCATCGCCTATTCCTGCTTCATCCAAGCGAGTCTTAAGTCCTAAATTTCTAAAGAATTCTTCAGTTTTTTCTATGGTTAGCGATACCCGTACACTGGGAACTCCTGAAGTAACCCCCCAGATACGTTCGCCATATTGTAGTATTTTGTCACGCTTTTTGTCGGCGAGTGTCCGTAGAGTTCCGGGAAATACGATAGCCAGTGTCTGGCCGTGTGTCATGCCATGTAATGCAGTCAGCTCATGCCCTATCATGTGGGTGGCCCAGTCTTCGGATACTCCCATAGCAATAAAACCGTTCAAAGCCATAGTGGCGGACATCATAAATTCACTCATCAAGTGATAATCCTGTTTGTTTTCTTTGATTTGCGGAGCGATTTGTACCAATGTACGAAGGATGCTTTCGCTCCAGCGGTCCATTAGATAAGATTCGTTTGTTTTGGTCATGTATTGTTCCATGACGTGTACAAAAGTGTCTGCCAGTCCGCAAGCTATCTGATAGTCGGGCAATGAGAAAGTTACTGTCGGATCTAGGATAGAAAATACAGGATGAGAGGAGAAAAATGGATATTTTTCATGAGTTTCACGGCATGAAATTACAGCTCCGTTATTCATTTCTGAACCTGTGGCGGGAATGGTTAGCACAGTTCCTAAAGGAATCGTGTTTTGTGCACTGCCTTTTTTAACCAGTTCCCAGGCATCTCCGTCGTAGGGAATACCAGCGGAAATCAACTTGGTGCCGTCTATAACTGAGCCGCCACCTACTGCCAGCAGGAAGTCGATGTTTTTTTCTTTGCCTGATTCTATAGCTTTTTTCAGGGTAGATATATCAGGATTTGATTCTATTCCCCAAAACTCCGTGTAATCACGTCCTTCAAGGGCTTGGATTACTTGTTCATAGACTCCATTTGTTTTTACACTGCCACCTCCGAAAGTGATCATGATTCTCTTGTTGGCCGGTATCTGTTGGGACAATTGGGCAATCATGCCTTTGCCAAAGATGAGGCGTGTAGGATTGTAAAAGATAAAATTATCCATAACTAATTGGGGTTTTCTTGGTTAATACTGAGTAAAGATAATGCTTTTTTCCTATCTTTGAGAAAAAATTTAGCTAATGAACGTAAAACTGGGAAAATACAACCAGCTGGAGGTTGTAAAAGAAGTAGATTTTGGTGTTTATTTAGATGGAGGCGATGACGGAGAGATTTTATTGCCTACGCGTTATGTGCCCGAAGGCTGTAAGCCTGGCGATGTGCTGAATGTCTTTCTTTACCTCGACAATGAGGAAAGGTTGATAGCTACCACTTTACAGCCATTGGTGCAGGTGGACGAGTTTGCCTGTTTGGAAGTGGCATGGATTAATGAGTTTGGTGCGTTTTTGAATTGGGGATTGATGAAAGACCTTTTTGTACCTTTCCGTGAACAAAAGATGAAAATGCAGAAAGGGAGAAAGTATATAATACACGCACATATAGACGAAGATAGTTACCGCATTATGGCATCTGCTAAAGTGGAGCATTATCTTTCTAAAGAACATCCCGACTATCGGCTGGGACAGGAAGTGGATATCCTGATATGGCAGAAAACAGATTTGGGATTTAAAGCTATTGTGGAAAATAAGTTCAGTGGTTTGCTTTACGATAATGAGATTTTCCAACCTTTAGAAGCCGGTATGCGGCTGAAGGCTTATGTAAAGCAGGTGCGTGAGGATGGTAAGATCGATTTGGTTCTGCAAAAGTTGGGCGCAAAGAAGGTGGATGATTTTTCGGAAGTGTTATTACAATATATTAAAGATCATGAAGGCTTCACTCCATTGAATGATAAAAGTGCTGCTGAGGATATCTATGATGCTTTTGGTGTCAGTAAGAAAACTTTCAAGAAAGCGGTGGGGGATTTATATAAAAAACGCCTGGTTGTTTTGGAAGCTGAGGGGATACGCCTCACTTAGTGGAGCTTTTCCCTACCGGATATAGGAAAAGCCCTATGAACTTATGGGGAAAATCAATTGTGGGGGAAAGCGATTTCCCCTATTTTTGTGCCATAGAACTAACAAACTAAAAACGGAACAGCTATGAAAAGATGGACTACATTACTGATAGTGATTTGTATGCTAGGTATAACTATTCCCGCAATGGGGGCCATGAGTATCAGCAAAATGAGACAGAACACTCGTTTTCTTACCGACCGTATGGCATACGAACTGAAACTCACTCCGCAGCAATACAATGATGTATATGAGGTGAATTATGATTTTATCAATAATGTCCGTTATCTGATGGATGATGTGGTAAGAGGCTATGATTATGCGTTGGAACGTTACTATGATTTTCTGGATGTGCGTAATGATGATCTTCGTTGGATACTTTCCAGTGCGCAATATCGTCGTTTTATGAGGGCTGAGCATTTCTACCGTCCCATTTATGCGCATGAGAACAAATGGCAGTTCCGTATCTATCTGGTATATAATAATGTGAATTTTTTCTACTATGGCAAACCGCATCACTATGCTAGTTATTGCGGAGGGCATTATCGTACTCATTTCAATAATGTCAGTTATTATAAGACCCATTATCGTGACCATTACCGCCATGATGTGTACGATGGACATTATCGTATCCGCCATGACAGAATGACGTATGATATGCACCGTCGTCGTGATTTCAATATAGCTGTTCGTCCTCCACAAAAGGATCATCATCGCCCGGCCACTCCTCCTCAGACTCGTCCAAACAGACCTCAAATCCATCCTGACAGGCCGTCGGGTGATCATCGTCGTCCGTCTGTTCCACAGGCAAGGCCGGACAGACCGAAGAAGGATCAGAATAACAAGCATGATGGGCGCCCTTCACGACGTGGACAGAACTCACAGGTTGATAAGGACCGTCATGAAAATAGGCGTATTACTCCATCCGGCAGGGATGTGAGAAGAGGAAATGGTAAGAAAGAGAAAGATTCGGAACGTTCAGGAGGAAGCAATAAAAGTAATTCTAAGGAAAGAACAGCAGTGCGTATGCGTACGGTATAGTATGATTTGAAAAACAACGAGAACCGACGTAAATAAGAGTCCGAAACACAATGAATTGTCCGGAATTGTAAAGGTCGTTTTTATGATGATTCACCACAGGTCAACGCAGAATTTGATTATGAATGGACTGTGAAAATCTGTGGTGAATCTTAAGAAATTATTCTAAAGTAAGAGGAACTCCTTTGTAGAAATCCAGAATCTTGGTACGGAACAGATAGTCATATTTTGCTTGAAGCATATCCGAAACGGCTTTCATCCAATTGGTACGAGCCTCATTGTATTCAGTAGCGTTGGCTTTACCATTGGCATATTTTTCGCTCATCAGACGGAAGGAAGCCTCAGAAGCATCCGTAGCTGTATTACTGCTTTTATATTTGCTTTCGGCAGCTACTGCATTATAGTATGCTTGCTGTATTTCTTTGAAAAGAGCCTTTTTGCTTTCTTCCAACTTCCATGATAAAGCAGTGCGCTGGATGCGTGCGTTCTTTACTTTATTTCGTGTGTCAAAACGGTTGAACAACGGAATGCTGAGTGAGAATTGCAGGTATTTATTAAAATTTTGATGCCACTGACTGCTGAATGAAGCATTTTCTACTCCTGAAATATTATAGTAGTTTGTTCCTATACCTGCACTGAAGTTTAATTGCGGATACCAGGAACTTTGGGCAATACGGATATTTTTGGCCGCACCTTCCAGACGAAATTGGGCTGCTTTAATACTTGGTTTGTTCAGAACAGCTTGTGCATAGATATCTTCGGGAAGTGAAAGCAGAGTAAAATCATCCTCTACACGGGGAGATACTACTCCAAATCCGTCAGGAGTAGGAAGTTCCAACAGCTGGCTCAGTTCTAACAAGGCTAACTGATAGTTATTGTCAGCCTGTACTGCTGACATTTCGTCTTGTGCGACGCGTGCGCGGGCTTCATAGACTTCGGCTTCAGATGCTTTCCCATTTTTGAAATAGGCTTCTTTCAATTCCAGCTGTTCCCGGCTTAACTCTACTTGGTTGTGAGCTACTTTTGCTAATTCTTCATTAAAAAGAATTTGTAGATAGGCAGAGGTGACAGAAATGCTGATATCTTCTTTGGCCTTGTTCAAGTCTTCTGTAGCTGCTTTCAGGTTCAGTTTGCTGAGAGCGATGTTGTTCGGTATCCGCAATCCTGTAAATAAAGGAATACTGGTACTGAGTGAGAAGTTGGTGTTTTTGGTATTACGGTCGCCATACGTATTGTCTGCCTGCAAGGCACGGCCGAAGTTAAATGACTGGCCCACATTACCGTTCAGATTAGGCAGCCGGCTGTATTTAGCAGTATTCAAATCCACTGCATTCTGATCTCTTGCAGCTTCCTGTTGCTTGATACTCAGGTTGTGTTCTATAGCATAATCAATGCATTTACGTAAATCCCATTTTTCTTGGGAAACGGCCGGTAATGCAGTCAGGGTGGCCAAGGCTATAATGATTTGTTTCTTCATAATGATATTCTGTTATTTCTTTTCTGCTCCGCGTACTTTTTCATTGACATTCAGACCGTTCTTTATTTCAATCTGGATACCGTCACTCATACCTGTAATAACGGCACGACGGCTGAATTTCTGTGAAGGTACACTATCTGTCAATACGTATATAAAAGTAGAGTCGTTTTTAAACTCAACAGTACTTTCGGGTACTGCCAGTACCTTGCTGGCACGTGCCAGAACGATTTCCGCATTTGCGCTATATCCGGAACGGATGGTAATACTGTCGGGGACTGTGATGGCTGCTTTGATCTCAAATTGGTTAGCACCATTTTCTTCTACACCTTTGGGGGATATATATTCTAGTTGTGCATCAAATTCCATGTTTTGTAAGGCTCCTAAAGTTATTTTTACCGGCATGCCTTCGTGTATGCGTCCTACTTCCGTTTCATCAATATTGCCTCGGAAAATCAGATCATTCATGTTGGCTACGGTGGCGATAGTGGTTCCGTCATTGAATGTGTTGCTCATTATGACGGAGTTACCGGCTTTTACGGGCACATCCAAAATCAATCCGTCAATAGTAGATCGGATAAGGGTACTACTGAATGAAGCTTTGTTTTTAGTGATACCTTCTTTGACTATTTCCAGATTGTCTTTGGCTGTTTGTAATTCTTCACGTGCCTGTTTTACGGCTACTTCACTCTTTTCGTATTCTTCACTGCTGATAAGTTTGCTTTCGAACAGTTTTTTCATACGGGCAAAGTCCGTTTCTCCTTGTCTGGCATTGATTTCTGCCAGTCTTACACGGCTTTCTGCCGAGTTTAGTTGTCCCAGTTCGGGGATCACCTTTACTTTGGCAATCACTTCTCCTTTCTTTATTTTTTGTCCGGCTTCCTTATATACCTCGTCAATGATACCTGAAATCTGCGGCTTAATCAGAATCTCGTCACGCGGTTCTATTTTTCCGGTAGCTACAGTGGTCTTTTTCAGATCGGTGATTTCTGCGTTTAATATAGTATACACGCTGGCTTTGGGTTGTGATTTTTGATAGAGAAATACAAATGTTCCGATGAATATCAGTGCAACGATGACTAATAGTGCAATTTTTACATACTTTTTCATATCTGTTTGTTTTATTATTTTTTTATTCTTGTTTGTTCTTGCATGGAAACTTTATCCGTTACGTCGGACGGCTTTATTCGTCTCTTATAGCCTCAATGGGTTTGATGGCCATAGCGCGATAAGCCGGTGCCAATCCGGCCAGCATACCTAGGACCATCAATAAGATGCAGGCCCCGACGGCCATCCAGAAGCTGATTTGGAAATGAGCCTCTGTACCCGAAGCTGCCGTTCCTATTTCCAGCCCTTGTAAGATCAAGACTCCGAAACTAAT
>OIRN01000290.1_pt1 | contig 11709 bp, 10 predicted proteins | sample 1586281 | NCBI WGS metagenome assembly OIRN01 (sample SAMN02675049, study PRJEB24791) | human gut metagenome, SKBSTL061 | isolation source: stool | host: Homo sapiens | place: USA
AGGGACGGTGAGCGCATCGTCCCTTTTTTCGTCTCGGCAGCTCGCTACCTGCTCCTCCCGCCCTCCTAGGAGAGGAGGGGGCGTCCGGAGCAGGGCGAGCTCCACTCCAAATTGCATTTTGGAGTGGAAAATACGCTAGTATTTCTAGTAGCACTAGTGCCACTAGAAAAAGTTCTGATCTCTAACTTCTAATATCTAACTTCTAATATCTAACTTCTTTTTCGTACCTTTGCTGTAGAAAAATTACGCTAAGCAGTCTTTTCTCACTGTCTTCCCAAACAGGTCTAATCTATATGCTAGTACGTCTTAGAGTAAAGAATATCCTCTCCTATGGAGCTGAGAGCGAGATTTATTTTATCCCTTACAAACGCCTTAAAAGTCATCTCAACCACATTGCCAAAAGAGACGAACGTCCGCTCGACTTACTTCGTTATACAGCAATTTACGGAGCAAATGGGGCTGGCAAGAGTAACTTATTACACGCACTAGAGTTATGTATCGAAGCCTTGAGATCCTTTCAAGTGGATAATCTATGGCGCAATCGCAATCTATTGATTCCTAAGGAAGAGACTCAAGAGATACAGATTGAATTTGCTCCTCAAGGAGACTCATTTACGTATACCTATGGCCTAAGCTTGAGAGAGGGAGTCGTAGAGGAAGAGTATCTATCCAAGCAAGGCTTCAGAAAAGACGGCAATCCCTCCGATAGAGGAGAGCAAACGCTCCTAGATCGTAGGTGTGAGGATGCCATCTATCGATATGAGATACCAGCCTTTGATCAAATGAAAAATGGAGAGGTCTATCAGAGCGATGTCATCCCAAACCTAGTCAAGCCCAATGAGATTAGCTTGGGTCGCATTGCTAAGCTAGACAAGGAAGAGCTATCGGACATTAAAAACGCATACGAATGGCTGACCAAGAAAGTCCAGATTATCACCCCCAATACGTATAATACTGTTTGGACAGTCAACCTTCGTAACGATGACAAATTTCGCGAGTTCTACAATACACTGATCTCAAAGTTTGACACGGGAATAACTCACCTAGAGACTGTCGAGTTGCCATTGGATAAAGTTGTTCCACCCGACTCTCTATCTGCAATCAAAGAAAAGTTGGACAAATCTCCTGTCTATGCCTTTCGCTCTTCAGCTAATAAAGTCCCAAGTACCTTCGTTAAGAACTCCGATGGCGAGATTGTCTCCTTATTTGTTCTTAGCGAACACAGAGCTTCTGATGATACTCCTGTAGTGCCTTTTGACTTCAATATGGAGTCTGACGGCACACTGCGTCTTGCAGATATTCTAGCTATTATTTACGAGATGCTAGAGATGGACACTGTCTTTCTAGTAGATGAAATAGAAAGTAGCCTACACCCTTTGCTAATCAAAAAAGTACTCGAATGGCTAATGTCTAGAGACAACGTCAAGGGGCAACTTATCTTCACTACCCACAACCCCATACTGCTCTCTTCAGACCTCCTCAGACGTGATGAGATCTGGTTTGTAGAAAAGAGGGGGGATAATGCAAAGCTATATAGCTTATCTGACTATTGTCAAGAGCATAAGTCTATAGATATTGCTAAAGGGTATTTGAATGGACGTTATGGAGCAATCCCTTTTTTAGGCGAATTAGATGGTCTTAAGTGGAGATGAAAAGAACAAAGAGTTACAGTCGCAAGTCTGCTCACAAGAGCTCTAATCTGATCATAATCTTCTGCGAAGGGGAAGATACAGAGCCTGCCTACTTCAAGCCTTTTTGCAAAGAAGATAGTCGCCTTAAGGTCAAGCTGTATCCTCCTGACAAGTCACACCCCAATAACTCTCCTCGAGGTCTATACCTAAGAGCCAAGCGGTATAAACAAGAAAACGATTTGCGTAACGATGACTCTATTTGGCTCGTCTTCGACAGCGACTACAACGACCTAGAGGAGCTAAAAAAGGTGAGACAAATGGCCGAAGAGCAAAAGTTTCACATCGCTCAAAGCAATCCTTGTTTTGAGCTTTGGATTTACTACCATTACGCTTCGTCTGTACCAAAGAACGCTCCTACATCTCAGATCGGATGGAAAGAATACTTAGACGAACAAATCTCTGGTGGTTGGAAAGCTGAGGCGTGCCACCAAATGGTGAAAACGGCTATTGAACATGCAGAGAGTACATTCCAAGCAGATTGCGATGATATACCAACACTTTACAGTACAGAGTGCTATAAACTACTAGAAGACATATTGCAACTACAAGATGGGTGGTGCTAACTAGCTCTTGGCGGCTAGCTAGAAGCAGTAGCACTCCTAGCACCACTCTAACATCTAATCTCTAGCATCTAATTTCTAAAGCCTAATCTCTCTCCTCACTAATTGCTATCTTTGTATGCATAACGACTGATGACACTATGGATACAAGAAGACAACAGAAGATAGCACGACTGATACAGAAGGAGATGGGAGAGATCTTTCGCCCACTCACGCAGCAGCTGCGTGGGGTGCTGGTGAGCGTTACCCTAGTACGGGTCACCTCCGACCTGAGCAGAGCTCATATTTACCTGAGTATCTTCCCATCTGAGCGTGCTGACGAATTACTTAAGTACATCCAGGACAACGCTGGTAGCTACCGCTATGAGCTGGGACAGCGCACGGGCAAGCAGCTACGAGTCATCCCCGAGATGGAGTACCATATAGATGACTCTCTAGACTATCTGGAGCGTATCGACAAGCTACTAGAGCAATAAATTGATTCGCTAGCTCCACACGATGCGTCTGCCCTTCTTTATCGCTTGGCGATACCTCTTTGCCCACAAGAAGCTGGGTGCTATCAATATAGTCACCCGCGTGAGCGTGCTGGCCATCGCCGTGGTATCGATGACGATGATCTGCGTGCTATCCATCTACAATGGGTACGAGCAGATGATCCTCGACAAAGTGGTCGGACTGGACCCACAGCTACTGATTACGAAGGGAGATGAAGCGCCCTTTGACCAGAGCGTGGTAACCAAAGAGATTAGTTCGATAAATGGGATCGCATCGATTGCTCCGCTTGTGTGGGGTGAGGGGCTGGTGAGTCGTACGGAGGGCGAGAGCTTCTCCGCGGCGCATCTATATGGTGTAGACAGTGCCTACCTGCGCATCTCTAGCATGGAGCGGTACCTGTACAGTGGAGACATAGCGATATATCCTGGACAATATAATCTGGGTGCCTCGATAGCACTCAACCTAAGCACGATAGCGAACGACACGGATCCGCTCGTCATCACGCTCCCCAAGCGTAAGGGATACATCAACCCGATCATGCCAATGACTTCGCTGAGGCGGTCTCAGGGGGTGCCCGTGTCGGTGCTTTTTACGGACAATGTGGTTTACGACAACTCTATCTTCATGCCGCTCTCTGAGTTACGTTCGCTGCTGATGCTTGACGAGCATCAAGCGCACGGACTAGCCATACAGCTAGACGAGCATGCAGATGAAGGTGCTATACAGAGAGCCATAGCGACAAAGCTGGGTGAGGAGTACATCGTCCGCAACCGCCCCGAGCAGCAGCCGCACTTGATGCGTCTCGTGGCTATCGAGAAGTGGATCACGTCGCTCATCTTTGCCTTTATCCTCTTATTGGCTGCCTACAATGTGATGGCTAGTATATCGATGCTTCTCATATCAAAGCAGGAGGATATAGCGATCCTACATGCACTCGGCGAGACGCCACGGGAGATCAGACGCACCTTCCAGCTAGAGGGACTGATGGTGACACTCATCGGTGCTGTCGGTGGCATAGCTATCGGCATCATCCTCTGCTTACTACAGATACGCTATGGGTGGCTCACGATCGATCTAGCTTTGGATTCGCAGCCTTACCCAGTAGCTGTACGACTGACAGATCTATTCGTAGTGCTCTTACTGGTCTTTGCCGTTGGGTATCTAGCGGCTGTCTATCCCGTACGCAAGTTGATTGCTCACCGCAACGCTTCACGCTAATACTATGACGAACCAAGCTAATACTCCTGGGCTACTGCCTGACGTACCTGAGTACACTGCTCAGATCATACATCTATGGATCGCCGAGGAGAGTATACGTATCCTCACTCGCCAGCAGCAACCGCTGGAGCTACTCCAGCAACATCTGATGCAGTCCGATCCCCTCAGACAAAATCTGATGAAGCAGTTACTCAGCGAGGAGTCGGTCGCGCAGATCCTCAGCGGTCAGCACGCTCCTGTCACGAAGCAGCTGCTTGCTGAGTGCGAGGCAATACACAAGAAAGTAAGCCAAGACGAGCGCAACATCGTCTACCAAGGGTGCTACATACTAGTCCTACCGACCATCGTCGCCTTTAGAGCGAAAGATCCACACGCCAAGGAAATGGGTGAGATAGAGATCCTCTGCACGATCCTCTACAACGCCACCATGCAGGGACTCACAGGAAGCAGCACGGCAGGAGCAGAGCACTCCCCTACCGACACGCGTGTCTACCAGCAGATCAGCGCACTCTTTGCCCTACTCGATCAGGAGTACCATCGCAAGCATCACAAGGAGGAGCCACAGTCATGAGCAAAGGGCGTATCATCTTACTCGGTGCCTCGGGACAGCTAGGACGCAGTATCACACGAGAGCTAGCAGAGCGGGGTAATCCTTACGAACTGGTCAGCTACACGCATGAGCAGCTTGACTACACCGACACGGAGTCTGTATCCCGAGCGATCAAGCTCTGGGAAGAGCAAGCTATCGCTTACGACTGGACGATGGTGGTCAACTGCGCTGCCTTCACACAGGTAGACCTTGCCGAGGATCCTGTACACTATCGTGACCTCTTGGCACTCAATGCGCTACTACCAGCACAGCTGGCGGAGAGTCATCTGCCGATCATACAGATTAGCACAGACTATGTCTTCGACGGGAAGCAGGGTACGCCCTATCATGAGGAAGATAGTACCAATCCACAGAGTCTCTATGGTCGCACCAAGCGTCAGGGAGAGCTAGCACTCCTGATGCACCCGACACATCCCGCTGAGCAGCACCTAGTCATCCGCACGCAGTGGCTATGGGCTCCCTGGGGACACAACTTCGTTCGCACCATGTTACGACTGGCTCGTGAGGGGAAGTCGCTGCGTGTCGTCAACGATCAGATCGGTTCGCCTACGTCGGCCCCTTCGCTGGCACGAGCTATCTGCAAGATCATCGCTTGTTACGATACCGAGCGTACCTTTCGCACGCCCCTACTCCACTATGCCGACCGAGGTATCTGCTCGTGGTACGACTTGGCCTATGAGGCGATCGCCACGCATGTGCCTGAGTACGACTTGTCGCAACTGACTCCGATCCCTACGGCTGAGTACCCTACGGCTGCCGAGCGTCCCGCTTACAGCGTACTAGCGACCGACAGGATAACGGCTTGCTACGGCATCACGCCCCCTCAATGGCAAGACGAACTACAGATAGCTATAGACTAAATGCGCGCTAAGGTAGAGGATCAAAGGCTAAATCGGCACATTCTGCAGCTCACGATCCCCAATATCATCTCTAATATCACTGTCCCGCTACTTTCGCTTATCGATGTAGGGCTGGCGGGACACATGGCTCACCCCGAAGCTATAGGCTCGGTCACCGTAGCGGCTACCATCACCAACACGATCTACTGGCTCTTTGGCTTCATACGACTAGGCACGACAGGACTCGTCGCTCAGGCTTACGGCCGGCAAGACAGCTCTGACATCAATCGTCAGCTGGCTCGCGGCATCACGATGGCACTCCTCTGTACGATCATCGTACTGATCATATCCCCCTTTGCCACGCTCCTGAGCGGTGTCGTCACAGGCGGCGCTACCGAGCGTCTAGGCACAGAGGCTGAGCAATACATCCAGATCATCTTCTCGGCAGCACCTGCTGTCATGATGATCTATGCGCTGAATGGATGGTTCATCGGTATGCAAAACACGCGCATCCCAATGATTGCCTCCATGAGTGCACTGGTGGTCAACTTCCTCGTCTCCTATACGCTCGTCGTTCACTACCAGATGGGTGTCGAGGGACTCGCTATAGGCACCTGTGTAGCGCAGTATAGCCAGGCACTCCTACTACTCACCATCCTACTCATTAGGTATCGCCATCTCGTGCGTCATATGACGCTGCATCACTTCACGGATACAAAGGGTTACGGGCGTTACCTCATCCTCGGCAAGGATCTGATGCTTCGCTCCTTGCTACTCAGCAGTATCACGCTCTTCTTCACCTATGCGGGTGTCCGTGAGGGTGCGATCGCTGTGGGAGCTAATGCGCTGCTGATGCAGTTCTTCAGTATCTTCAGTTACTTTATGGATGGCTTTGCCTATGCCGGTGAGTCGCTCTCGGGGCGCTTCTACGGCGCCGGTCGTATAGACTTACTCAACGCAGTGATAGGTAGTCTCTTTGCCATAGGCATCGTCTTATCACTCCTCGCTGCGCTCCTCTTTGCGTTCTATCCCGATGGCTTGCTTCGCTTCTTGAGTAGTCACGACGAGATCATCGCTTATGCTAGGCAGTACCATCTCTGGGCAGCATTGATCCCACTGGTAGGCTTCGGTGCTTTCCTCTGGGATGGTATCTACGCAGGCACGACCCGCTCGGCAGGTCTCAAATGGTCTATGATAGGATCTAGTATTGTCTTCTTCACGCTCTACTATATACTCTATAATTCACTCGGTATGACCGCCTTGTGGATCGCTTTCGACAGCTATCTACTGGTACGTACGGCGATCCTCACGGTGATCTGGTATAGGCGTCCGCTGAGGGATACTACTACCTGACTCTCTTATTATGATGTCTCCGATTCTGTAGCCATAGTAATCGAGGCGAAGCTTTCTTTTTGTCTTCTTTAAGACGGATCTGTATCTGACAAAACGTACCATCCTCGTAAGTCTTTATGGAGGCTCCCAAGAAGTCTCCATGAGCATTATAGGCGTTGACGACACCATCTGTATAGGTATAGTTTACACCAAATCCATTAGCCTTTAGATAGGACTTAAATGCCTCAGACTTCAGGTCTCCTTCGCCCGATATACATAGTAGCTGCATATTGATGAAGGGAACACCATTGGGAGCCTCACAGATATAGTTGACCCACCGAATATTAGTCTCGGGGATTTTGTTCTCGAGCGTCTCGAAGTCTAGCGAAGCATCGGACGAATACTCTGGCGCATAGTTGCGTAGCCCTAGAGCTGTCTCGAAAGCTTTTATACTAGTTACATCTTTCTTGCGAAAGTCCTCTACGGATGGGAAGTCTACCGCATCAGGTATGATCTCATGCTCAGCATCCATCGGAGCCTCTGGAGCTGCTAAGGCGAACTCTATATACATAGTCGCTTGTAGCTCTGGGTAGGCGTCATCCATTAGGAAGACAGTCAGCTTAGGATTGCTTTCGTGAGTTCCTCGGAGTACGGGGAAGGTCTTGCCCCCAAACGTAAGTTCTTCCTTATTTAGAGTCTTAAAGCCTAGCTGACTTAACATCTTGCGCGTATTACTGCAGTCTTGGAGCGTCTCCTTGCTATATGCTGCTATGACATCTCCGAGAGGATCTTCTGAAGTCATACCATAGATGACCGCTGTGATAGTCTTTAGTTCAGTATTTACAAAGCCAGGCATAGGTATTTCATGATCCCAATTTATATCCTGAGGAGTACGCCCTAGATTCTTCTCATAGCTTAGTATCTCTTTGTCTACGATGACCCAGTTCTCTTTGACTGGATCAAACTTTAGTAGAGGCAGTTCTTGAGGAGTCTCCTCAGCGACTACGGAGACTGGCACCCGAACGACTGTATCTGCAGCTTGTATGCTAATCTGGCAACTCCCCACATCTATACCAGACACCACACCCAGCTCATCTACCTTAGCTACTGAGGGGCTATCACTAGTAAAGGTCACAGGAGTGTCTTGTGGGGATACACTATAGACGATCTGATGCGTCTCTCCCTTTTTAAGTGTTAGCTCTGTCGTCTCAACAATTAGTACAGTCTCTGAGTCATTGCGGACGGTAACCGTTGAGGTAGCCACCTGATCGCCTAGCTGTGCAGTGATGATCGCCTCGCCTGTAGACAAAGCTGTGACGACACCCTGACTGGATACTGATGCCACTTGCGGATTTTGGCTCTTGAAGACAATCCTAGACTCAAGGCCTTCAGGAGTACAAGTCGCTGTCAGCTTATACTCCTCTCCGACCTTGAGCTGTATCGCTCCGGGTGAGAGATATATAGTCAGAGATACTCCGACTGGCTTCTCGCATGCTGTAAGGGTTAGCAAGAGAGAGAGGATGATAAGGAGTTTCTTTTTCATAGTTATATTTCTTTCGGGTGATGATTATCGGCGAGCTGGGATTCTTTTTGAGAGAGGTTTCATTGACGCAGAAATACCAGCACGTATATCCTTTTGTAGGATGATCTGTAGCTTGGCAAAGGGCTTGTTGTCGTAAATCTCTATGAAGGCTTGACACATGTCACCACTAGCATTGTAAGCACGGGCTGCTCCAGTCTCTGTAATAGTATAGTTCTGGTTGAAGCCATTATTGCTAAACCACTGCTTCATAGCAGCAGACTCTATGTCTTTCTGATTTCGGATGCAGAAGAGCTGAGTATTAATGTATGGATATCCGCTAGGAGCATTGTTGATGTAGTAGACCCACTCGAAGTTTGTCTGAGCGATCTTGTCAGGCTTATGCTCGAAGTCTAGATTTCCCTTTTTAGACTGTGACTCATCAAAGTATCTATATCCTATCTTCTCCTCAGCACCCTTGATGAGCTCCTCATTATGAGAGTTAAACTCACTAACAGCGGGGAAGTCACGACTCTCAGGAACTATCGGATGCTTAGGGTCTAATCTCTTGGAGTAGTTATCTTTTGCAAACTCGATATACATCGTTGCATTGAGGTCTGGACGCTCTTCGTCTAGCAAGAGTACTGAGAGTGTTGGGTCTTGGTCATTGATAGATCGTAGTGCAGGATTAGGGTACCCATTGATCGTATGAGTTGTGAACTCGGTAAAGCCTAGGAGAGCTAACATCTCTTTTGTCACAGGGCAATAAGTCGTCGACTCCTTACCATAAGCATATATCAACCGACCGCCATCAATGGCGTCAATGCCATAGACCGCAGTGGTTATCACGTTAAGCTCTTTATTGACAAAGGCTCTCAGCGTATGCTCATCGTCATACTGTATAGATTTCATCTTACGTCCTAGCGCAGCTTCATACGCCAAAACCTCGGCATCTGTCACCTTACCTGAGGCATCTTGCTCCACTTGAAACTTCATCAGAGGCATCTCTTGCTCCCTAGCAATACTCTCTTCAAATACAGAAACAGAAACATAAGCTGTCGTATCAGCGCTCTTCACAGCTATGCGACAACTACCTTTAGAGCGCCCCGTCACTAGCCCCTTGTCATTTACAGTAGCGATGTCAGCTTCATCACTGGAGAAAGTGACGAGTGCATCCTCCGGAGTTACAGTGTATTCAATTTGTGCAGAATGTTCGACGAATAGCTCCAGCTGGTCTGTCTTCAAGCTTAGGGAGGTGCGTGCTGGTGTAGACCCAGCCTGTACGACAACTCGTGAAGAGGCTGTCTTGTCTCCCACCTGAGCAGTAACGATAGCCTCACCAACTGAGACACCGACTACTTGTCCATCAGCATCGACCGATACAGCTGGATTACTGCTTTGATAGGAGACTACGTAGTCCTTTCGCTCTGGGGTGCAAGTGAGGGTCAGCTTTTGGCTTTCTCCCACTTGTAGAGTTAGTAGTTCAGGAGTCAGAGTTATCGTTGTGGGGTTCGGAGTAGACATAGGCTCCGAGCAAGAGTAGACCATCGCAAGGAATAGTGCTACGAACAAGGTATAAGTATGTTTCATCTGAGTAGAGAGCAATTAGTGTTATACTATATGGTATCTTTCTTTGATCTAGACGAAGCCTAGGTAACGACCGTTACCTAGGCTTCATTCTTTAGGGGGGTTACAAGATGATCTTCTGGACCTCTTGGGTACTATCAGAGTAGGTAGTCTTGCGTATATAGACACCTTTGTCTGGAGTGCTGACTCTGCGTCCCGATAGGTCATAGTACTCCACGAGAGTCGTCGTCCTTGACATAGTGCTAGGCTCACTGATGCTATTTGGATTCTCGCCATTGATATAATACTCCGTTATGCCAGAGCCGAGACGTATATCCCCGTCTATGTAGAGAGCTTCCATTCCTACCTTCTCTTTTGCCTCTTGGTAGAAGTAGATAGTGCGATCATTCTCATCATACTTATAGAACTCGTACTGATCGTAGAATGAATATGGCACATCCGTCATATCTGTCTCGATATTTTTATATTCCTCAGCTTTAAAGGTCTTGAGCTGTCCATCTATATATAGGTTATAGTATAGGTGAGACGGGTCGAGGTAGTTAAAGTCTGCAGAGTAGTAGCTTAGACTAAACTGCAAGCCACCAGGACCTCCGTGTGGACTCGGGTCGTATGGTTGGTAAGCGGTAAGTTTGGGAGGCATCGGTGCTGCTGGTTTCTTGTCCCACAGGTTGATGAGAGCATAGCGATAAGAGTCGAAGATATTGGTACTGCGATCATCGTCTATACTCTTATGTATCATGAGCATACCCTTAGTACTTAAGGAGTTCTTTTCCTCATCGTATGTGAAGACTAGAGGATCCGAGCTAAAGCAAGGCTTGTCAAACTCGGTGCCCATCTCGTCTATACCTTTGCCCAAGATCGCTGAGGATGCGTATACATAGCAGGCTGTCTTGGTGTCTATACCTACATAAGATGTTGGCGGAAAGGTTACTGTACTCCCCTCTCTTACACCTTTAATCCACAGTCCCTTTACATTTGCAGATAGATCTCCTAGATATACGTCGTTGCCATCGAAGGCATACTTAACAGGATATAGCTGCGACTTACCCTCCATATCCATATAAAGCATCAGTCCATCCCACACTTTGGCTCCAGCAGATGGTGCGATTGTATTATTAGCTTTGCGTACAGCCTTATAAGATCCTTCGGCATAGCTTGTCCATGATCCAGAAGCTTTACACATACCTATCATCTCACCCTCGGGGATTATCATGATGAGTGAATCGTTACGCCACACATATCGTAGCACTTGATTATCCTCCCCTTCATTAGGGCGGAATGTGTTCTTGCCATCTTGAGAGACAGGGTGTATACGGTAGAGATATCCGTAACTCTTACCACCATTGAAGATGTCGTCCTCAGAGTAAATCGCTTGAGGTAGCTGAAAGGAGATCGTATCGCCATCAGAGCGCGAACCCTTTATCCATGTTTTCGTGTAGAGTGTATTGAGTGGATTCTCTAGATACACTGCCCCATCATTGCCGAATATCATTCGCTGCCAGTCGCCAGAACTGGAGTCTGCTATCGCATAGTAGTAGACAGACTCAAACCCAGTCGTCGTCCGGTAGAGATCTATTGTATCTCCCGCTGGTGACTGGGTGATGATTGTTGGTTCGTCCTGTGCTAGGACTAAAGCTCCTATACATAGGGATAGTAGCATTACAAAGAGTACTTTCTTCATAATAGTCTTATTTTGATGTTAGCGTTAATATCCGCAGTAGTTTGAGTGCAAATATATATAAATATTCCATTAAACGCAATACATAAAGCTGATTTTTCAGGGCTCCGCACATTCCAGTGTCAAGTGCATCTACGTCTCTATGGCAGAAATCTGAAGGTGGAGGAAATCGGGAAATTC
>OIRN01000325.1_pt1 | contig 10822 bp, 10 predicted proteins | sample 1586281 | NCBI WGS metagenome assembly OIRN01 (sample SAMN02675049, study PRJEB24791) | human gut metagenome, SKBSTL061 | isolation source: stool | host: Homo sapiens | place: USA
ATTCCTGGAGGAGGATGTACCGGTCATCGAAGCACGGGCTCGGGCCTGCGGCCTGGATCCGATCGAAGTGCGTATGCGCGATGGCTGGGCGATGGTGCACGTAAAGAAAGCGTGAGGTGCCGGGAACGCTCAAGACATACAAGGCGCGGGGAATCGTGCTCAATTCGCTCAAGTACGGCGACAGCGCGATGGTCGTGCACCTGCTGACCGACGCGTTGGGGCGTCAGAGTTACATGGTGCAGGGTGTCCGCAGCAGTCGGGGACGGGGTTCGAAACTGGCGTTGTTCCAGCCGATGTTCGCCCTCGAATTCGAAGGGCTGACCTCTTCGCGGCAGCAGATGCACCGTTTTCGGGAGGTGCAGAGCGGAATCGTCCTGCAACGAATGCCTTTCGACGTGAGGCGCTCGACGATCGCCCTGTTCATGGCAGAGGTTTTGTGCCGTCTTGTCAAGGAGAGCGAGCCTGACAGCCAGTTGTTCGATTTCGTGTGGGAGAGTATCGGGGCGCTGGACAGTATGGAAGAGGGCGTGGCCAATTTCCACCTCTGGTTTCTGGTGAATCTGAGCCGTTTCCTGGGATTTTATCCGGGAAACGAATATATGCCCGGCGCCTGGTTCGATGCCTGCGAAGGATCGTACACCGTGCAAAAGCCGCCGCATGCGACGGTAATGACCCCGGAGAACGCTCGTCTAATGAACGACTTCGTGGAGTGCGACGTACGTTGCCTGGCCGAAATAGGACTCAACCGTACACAGCGGAGCGCTTTTCTGGAGGCTTTGCTGGCCTACTACGGTTACCACCTGGACGCGATCCACGCCGTGCAGTCGGTCCGTATTCTGCAAGAGGTGTTCTGACCGGGAAACCGACATCAGAGGACAACGGACTTTTCCGGCAGGCGACGACGCAGAGCGCTTCTCCGGTGTACCGGGTGCGGAAGCAAAGGCGAACCGGAAGTTTTGCCGGGTACTGAAAAACGAAAGAAAACAGTTCAATGTTATGAAACGAATTTTCTACAGCCTGCTTTTCGCAGGCACCGTATGGACGGCCGCAGGCCAGAATCCGCCCGAAATCAAAACTCCGGACCGGAAAACGGCCGAGCGGATCGAAGAGTATTATCTGTCGAAGATGCTCCCGGATTCGGTGCAGATCAAAGCACCCTCCCTCTATCCGGCGGACTATTTCAGTCCTTCGACCACCATGACGCCGGTGATTTCGATGAGTTCGCTCATGGAGATCCGAACCAAATACGCACTGCGCCGCATAGATATCGTTCCCTACAAAATACGCAGCGGCTGGTTCTCGATTTCCAACGGCCAGGCCCAGAACTGGAGTCCCTATCCGGACGGGCATCTCGACGCCCGGACCCTCTCGTTTCCCGTACCGCGGTAACGACCCCGATCTTGCGTTGTGCGGCTGGTCATCGAGGACGACCGTACCGTTTTTCAAACCGACATTCCGTTTCCCGGAGCGAATTTGCTCCGGGAAATTTTCGTTTCCGACTCCCGCATCCGCAAATTTGGGTATTTATGCGTAACGGATTCCGGCAAAAAAATCGCTTCTTTGCACACTTGTTAATGTGTAGTTTATGAAGAAAAGTTTGATTCGACAACTTAAAAGCGAAGACTGGGTGATCGTCGGGGCCGGCGCAGCGATTCTCCTGCTCGCCCTGCTGTTCCCCCGTTGGATGCCTGCGATGCCCAAAGACCTCTCCTCCGCCGGAAATTGGATGAGCGCCGGAGCGATGTTCCTCTTCCTGCTGGTTTTGACGGGTGTCTGTCAGCGGATATTGGGCCGCCCGCTGCGTCGTTTCGCCGTTTCGCTGCTCGCCATTTTCGGTGTGGCTCTGCTGTCGCAAGCCGTGGCTTCGATCCCCGCAATTAAACGACTGGGCTTCGAGGCGGTTTTCTTTTCGGTGATCTTCGGCCTGGTCATCAGTAACTTTTTCCGGGTGCCCGAGTGGTTGAAACCGGCGATCCAGAGCGAGTTTTACATCAAGATCGGTATCGTCTGTCTGGGTGCGACGATCCTCTTCGGCGAAGTGCTCCAATCGGGCGTTTACGCACTGATCCAGGCTTTCATCGTCGTCTTTACGGTGTGGTACTTCGCCTTCTGGCTGGCCCGGCGGATGCGTGTGGACGAGGAAACCTCGACGATGCTCGCCAGCTCGGTCAGCATTTGCGGCGTTTCGGCCGCTATCGCCACCTGCGGCGTGATCCGGGGCGACAACAAGAAACTCTCCTACATCATTTCGCTGGTGCTGGTCTGCGCCGTACCGATGATGTACCTGATGCCCTGGCTGGCCGGTCTGCTGCTGCCGACGGTGCTTTCGAATCCCGAAACCGTGCAGGAGGTCGCCGGAGCCTGGATGGGCGGAACGATCGATACGACGGGTGCGGTCGTAGCGTCGGGGGCTCTGCTGGGTGAAACGGCCGAACAGACGGCCATCATCGTCAAGTCGTCGCAGAACGTCCTGCTGGGTATCGCGGCGTTCGTCATTTCGCTGTATTGGTCCTACAAGGGCCAGAATAAGCGCCAGCGTCCCAGCGTACGGGTGATCTGGGAGCGTTTCCCGAAATTCGTCGTGGGTTTCGTCGCCGTATCGCTCCTCTTCAGCCTGTTCTTCGCCGGCAGCGAAGCCGCGCCGGCCCGCACTTCGGCCAAGATGTTCAGCAATACGCTCTTCAGTATCGCGTTCGTCTGCATCGGCCTCGAAACCCGTTTCCGGGATATTTTCTCGAAGGAAAACCGCCGCACGTTCTGGGCTTTCATGACGGCCCAGATGTTCAACATCGTAGTCACGCTGATCGTGGCCTACCTGCTGTTCGGCGTACTGAAACCCTATCTGAATTAGGATCGGGGAATCCGAAAGGTACAGCAATCGGCACTCTTTTGGGAGTGCCGATTTCGTTGCCGGGCTATCGTTTGCGGCGGAAGAAGTAGCTTTTCTGCCTGCGTTTCTCCTCCTGCGAGCGGGCGACATAGACCTTTTCGCCCGTATAGGGGTTTTCGCCCGTGTAGAACATCACCGACGAAAAGGTCATCGGTGTAGGGGTCAGATCCTGCACCTGCTCCAGGTCGAAGTGGAGTTTGCCCAACACCTTGTCCGCCAGCGAGCGCATGTCGCGCTCCGTGCATCCCGGGTGCGAGGAGATGAAATAGGGAATCAGCTGGTACGGCAGCCCTTCGCGGCGGCAGATCCGGTTGAAGTCGGCGTTGAGCCGTTCGAACATCGCGAACGGCGGCTTGCGCATCAGTTTCAGCACAGTATCCTCGGTATGTTCCGGCGCCACTTTGAGGCGGCCCGAGGTATGGTGGCGGATGACCGTATCGAGGTAATCGCTGCCGTCGAACAGGTCGTAGCGGATACCGCTGCCGATAAAAGCCTTCTTGACCCCCTTGACCGCCCGCACTTTGGCATAGAGATCGAGCAACGGACGATGGTCGTTATCGAGGTTGGGGCACATCTTCGGATGCAGGCACGACGGACGGCGGCATTTGCTGCACAGCTCCCGGTCGCGGCCGCCCATGCGGTACATGTTGGCCGAAGGCGCTCCGATGTCCGAAAGGTAACCCCGGAAATCGGGCATGCGGGTCACCCGCTCTACTTCGCGAAGGATGGATTTTTCGCTGCGCGAAGTGATGAACTTGCCCTGGTGGGCCGATATGGTGCAGAAGGAGCAGCCGCCGAAACAACCCCGGTGGATATTGACCGAGTGCTTGATCATCTCCCAGGCCGGAATGTCGCCACGACCCCGGTAGCGGGGGTGCGGCGCCCGCTCGTACGGCAGATCGAACGAATGATCCAGCTCCTCGGTCGTAAGCGTCGCGTTGGGCGGCGTGATGACCGCATAGCGGTCGCCGACACCTTCGACGAGCGTTTCGTCCGGTTCCATCAGGTTGCTCAAGGTTTCGATGCGGGTGAAGTTCTTCCCAAAGGCCCGCTTGTCGGCCACGCACTCCTCGTAGGAGTGCAGGCGGATCGTTCGGGTGGGATCGAGCCGCTCCACATAGCTGCGGTCGGCCATGAATCCCACCTGTCGGATATTTCGCAACAACTTGGCGTTGAATCCGTTGTTCATCGCCCGCGCCACCTGTTGAATCACCCGCTCGCCCATGCCGTAGATCAAAAGGTCGGCCCCGCTGTCGGCGAGGATCGAGGGATGGAGCGAATCGCTCCAGTAGTCGTAGTGGGTCAGGCGGCGCAATGAAGCCTCGATACCGCCGATGACCACCGGCGTACGCGGAAAGAGCCGCTTGAGAATCTGCGTATAGGTTTTGACCGCATAGTCGGGGCGGAATCCTGCTTTCCCGCCGGGCGTGTAGGCATCGTTGCTGCGCAACCGGATGTTGGCGGTATAGTGGTTCACCATCGAATCCATCGCCCCGGCCGTCACGCCGAAGAAGAGGCGCGGAGTGCCGAGCTTGGTGAAATCCCGCAGGTCGTCCCGCCAGTTGGGCTGGGGCACAATCGCCACACGATACCCTTCGGCTTCGAGCAGACGGCCCACGACGGCCGCGCCGAACGACGGGTGGTCGATGTAGGCATCGCCCGTGAAGAGGATCACGTCGAGTTGATCCCAGCCGCGTGCGCGGACTTCCTTGAGGGTAGTGGGCAGAAACATTTCAATCTCGATTTTTATTCTTCCGCAAGCCCCGCAGCGGCATAGGCGTCCCACTTAGCCAACACGGTACGGAAATCTTCCGGCAGTTCGCTTTCGAAATAGACCTGTTCGCCCGTAGTGGGATGCTGGAAGCCGAGGCTTTTGGCATGGAGTGCCTGCCGGGGCATCGCGGCGAAGCAATTTTCGATAAACTGTTTGTATTTGTTGAAGGTCGTACCCTTGAGGATGCGGTCGCCGCCGTACCGTTCGTCGCCGAACAGGGGGTGTCCCTTCCACTGCATGTGGACGCGGATCTGGTGGGTGCGGCCGGTCTCCAGGCGGCAGCGCAGGTGGGTAACGCCGGGGTAACGGGCGACGACCTCCCAGTGGGTGACGGCACGGCGGCCGGTGGGGACCACGGCCATCTTTTTCCGGTCGGCGCTGCTGCGGCCGATGGGGGCGTCCACGGTGCCGCTGTCCTGCTTCATATTGCCGGTCACCAGGCACTCGTAGGTGCGGGAGAGGGAGTGGTCCTTCAGCTGCGCGCTGAGGGCCAGGTGGGCGGCGTCGTTTTTGGCGGCGATGATGAGGCCGCTGGTATCGCGGTCGATGCGGTGGACGATGCCGGGGCGCTTTTCGCCGCCGATGCCGGAGAGACTGTCGCCGCAGTGGTGGAGCAGGGCGTTGACCAGGGTGCCGTCCGGGTGGCCGGGGGCCGGATGGACCACCAGGCCCGTGGGCTTGTTGACCACGATGACGTCGTCATCCTCGTAGACCACGTCCAGGGGGATGTCCTGGGGGGGCAGGGCCGTCTCGCGGAGCTGGGGAACGTCCACGGTGACCGTCTCACCGCCGGAGAGGCGGGCGCTTTTAGCGGCGGGCTTGCCGTTGACACGGACGCGGCCCTCGGCGATCAGGCGGGCGGCCTGGGAACGGGTCAGCGCGCCGTCGGCGGAGAGGAAGGCGTCCAGGCGGACGCCGGCGTGTTCAGTTGCGGCTGTCAGCTCCCGCGTCATGGTCAGGCTCCTTTTTCGGCTTGTCGTATTTGTCGTAGAACCACAGGTAGTACACCGCGCCCAGCAGGACGCCGATGACCACGAAGATATCCGCCAGGTTGAAGATGGGGTAGGACATGAATTCCAGGTCAAACATATCCACCACGTAGCCGCGGCAGAGACGGTCGATCATGTTGCCTGCGCCGCCGCCAAGCACCAGCATGGCGGCCGTAAGGCCCAGGGGGTGGCGGACGATCTTCTTTACCACCAGATAGACCACGGCGGCCATCAGGACGATGGTGACGGCGGCCAGAAGGCCGGTCTTGCCGGAGAAGCTGCTCCAGGCAGCGCCGGTGTTGTGCAGGCGGGTGAGCCGGACGATGCCCGGCAGCAGCGGGGCCGACTGGCCCACGTCCAGGTGGGAGGTGACCCACCACTTGAGAAGCTGGTCGCCGCCGATGCAGACGGCCAGCAGGATGACATACCACATAGTGTTTCCTCCGGGAGAATGTACTGCTGTTATGATAGACTATTTGGGCGGGGATTGCAACCGGAAAAGAAAAACGCCCCGAGGGGGGGCGCTGCGAGGGGCGGGAAAGGGGTGCCGGGAGGTCAGTCCTCCGGGAAGCCGGGCTTCATGCGGAAGGTGTAGGTGCCGTCGGCGCAGAGGGTATCCTGACTGTCGGTGACCCAGGCGTGCATGACCACCAGGGTGCGGCCCATGTGGATGGCCTGAGCGTGGCCGCAGAGGACGTCGCCCTGGGCGATGCCCAGGAAGCGGGTCTCGCAGTTCACCGTAAGGCCGCGGCTGCCCCGGGTGCAGGCGGCGGCGCCGGCCACCTGGTCCAGCAGGGTGCAGTACACGCCGCCGTGGACGATGCCCAGGGGGTTCAGGTGGCGGGCGGTCAGGCGGACCTCGCCCTCGGCACCGCCGTCGGACAGGGATGTCAGGCGGATGCCGTTTTCCACATTGAAGCTGCCGGGGCGGTTGGCCCGGCGGAGGATGGTGTCAAAAAGGGCTTGTTGTTCTTCGTGGGTCATGCGGCGGCCTCCGTGGCGGTGTCGGCGGGGGCGTCCTCCAGCTTGACCAGTTCGCCCAGGACCACATAGCGGTAGTTGGCCGCCTCGTAGGAGCAGGTGCAGAGGGTCACGATCTGGCCGGAGGGGACGCCCTTGCCGGAGTAGAAGGTGGAATTATTGATGAAGCGCTGGAGCTGGTCGGCGGAGAGAGAGGTGCTGAACACCTCGTGGGTGCCGGGGACAACGATGCCGGCGAACAGGTCTACCCGGTACTTGCCGGCGTTGGTGTAGAGGAAAAAGTAGGGGTGGGCGTCGTAGTACCACTGCTGCTTATAGTTGGAGATGGAGGCGAACATGGAGCCGTCGGACATATGGTGGCCATAGAGCACGTTGTTGTGGCCGGAGAAGTCGCTGGGGACGCGGGCTTCCAGGAAGATGGTGCCGTATTCGCTGTAATTGCCGTACAGATCGTGGTGGAGGTAATACTCGTTGTTGCCGTCGTAGGCGATGGGGTAGCTGATGGGGGTGCCGGGGCTGTAAATGTAGCCGATGATGTCGTTGTAGTGGCTCTGCCACCAGCTCAGGTCGATGCCCTTGGGGCCGGTCTGGCGCTCGATCTCCCGCTGGAGGTCGGCCCTGGTCTGGGCGATCATGGCGGCGGCGTCTGTCTCCGGGGTCATAGCGGCGGTCAGGTCCTCCACGGAGGGAAGGGCCTTCAGCAGGGCCACGGCCTGGGCCGGTGCGGCGGAGGAAACGGTTTTGGCCGCGGCGGTGGGGACGGCGTCGGCGGCCAGCAGGTACAGCGGCACGCCGAGGACCAGCGCCAGCAGCGCGGCGAGGATGCGGTTTTTCATATATGGAGCTCTCCCCTTCTGTCGGTTTGGGAATACACAATGGAAATATTATACTTGCATGAATGGTGTATCGTCAAGGAAAAATATGGGCGCTTGGCAAGTTTTGACAGCGGAAGAGGAAACGCAAAAAAGAGACAGCCGCAAGGGCGACTCCTCATAAGGACATCTTGAAAACACCAGATTAAACCGATTGAGAGAATCTCTTGGTGTCGACCAAACGGGAATAGCCATCAACCATTTCATCGTGGTTGGTGGCTATTCCTGTTTAAAGGTATATTCATGTTGAAATCCGAACCGGAATCTTTGTAAAATTCCCTACCGCTCTTTAACCAGAAACAATGGGTAACCGCATGCCTAACCGGGAGAGCAGTTCGTTGGTAATCGTCCCACAGCATGCAGCCAGTTCCTCTGCCCGAATCACCTGACCGCCATCCCGGCCGATAATAGTCACTGTATCGCCAAGAGCGACCTCCGAAAGATCGCTGACGTCCACCAGCAACTGGTCCATGCACATCCACCCCACCATAGGACAACGCCGGCCCTGAATCAGCACCTGGCCGCCCCGCTGAGGCAGATCCCGGGGCAGACCGTCCGCGTAGCCGATGGTGACCACCGCCAGTTTGGTTTCTTGCTCTGCCTGAAAGACCCGCCCGTACCCGGCGCTCTCTCCGGCTTGCACAGTGCGGATACTGGCCACTCTGGCCCGGAGAGACAGAACCGGCCGCAGGTCAAGGCTTCGCTGAACAGGCGCATCATCGCTTCGAACTCCATAGAGTGCGATTCCAGCCCGGACATAGTCACAGGGCTGAGCTGGGAGGTTCCAAAGTCCATAGCTGGACTGGATATGAACTTTGCCGGGATCATATCCGGCAGTTCGGAGCCAGGCCACCGTATCATAGAACAAGGTCAGCTGCTCCTGGGTGTAGGCAACATCTTCGGCTTCCAGGCTGTCCGAGACGTATAGATGAGAAAAGACACCGTCCACTACCAGGTTTGGAAGCCGGAATGCCTCCAGGATCTCCTTCCGGTTTTCCGCCAGGATGCCCAGCCGGTGCATCCCCGTGTCCAGGGCCAGATGGACATGGACACGCCGCCCTCTGGCTGCCAAGGCCCGCCCGTGGTCAATATCCGCCACCGTCTGGGTCAGATGCCATCGTGTCAAGAGCGGAGCTTCCTCCGGGGAGGTATAACCTAAGATCAAGATCGTCCCCCGGATGCCCGCCTTTCGCAGAGCAATCCCCTCGGCCAGGCAGGCCACGGCAAAGGCCCGGACGCCCGCTCGCTGTAAGGTGCGGGCGGTCACTGCCCCGCCGTGACCGTAGGCCTCCGCCTTTACCACCGCCATCAGCTCTGTCCCCGGGGCCAATGTGTTCCGCAGCACCTGGGCGTTGTGCCCAAGGGCCGCCAGATCCACCTCCCGCCAGGCTCGAGCGGTGGGGCTGGGCTTCTTTTGAAGCCTCAGCAGGCAAGGGGCGGAGAGCAGCGCACTGAGCGCCAGCACCACAATAAAATGGAGAACACTGTTTTCAATGAGCATTTCTCCCAGTCCCAGTAGCTTTGCCGCTCCCCGGACCAGTACGATGCAGAGGGGATGGAGCACATACATGGCTGTGGAAAATTCCCGGACTTTCCTGGACTCGCCCTTGTTTCCGCCCAGCAGCAGAGAAAAAAGGCATACTATGCACAGGGGGAGGGCGAGGTACATGCTGTCGTGGCGCTGGACATCCATGCGATGGAGCCACAGCCCCTCGGCGCTCATGGCTGCCAGAGAGAGGAAGAAGCCCGCCAGAGACAGCTTTTGGTTCCACCGCCTTCCGGCGGCCCCAAGCAGAAGGAGCAGTGGCGCGAAGAACAGGCCATTGCGGGTATAGCCGCACAGTGTAAAAATGCCGTCGTAAAGGGTCCGAAGCAGCGGGATCTGGGAAACCAGTCCATAGTAACTGTCCCCGCCCAGACCGATGAGATAGAGTAGCGCCGCCACAGGCAGAGCCACCCGCAGGCCCAGCCGGCTGAGCCACCGGGCGATGACGATGCCCAGAATGGTCGCCGGGAAATACCACAGGTGGTAGAAGGTGCCGTCCACCAGCAGTTTCCGCAAAACATCCGCCGGACCGGTGAAGCTGCCGGCATAGAGATTCACTGGCAGATACAAAAGGATGCAGACGCCGTAGAGCAGGCAGAGCTTTTTCAGCTGCCGCCCCACACCAGCCCAGTGATTCCGGCTCAGAAAGTACCCAGTGGTCATCAGAAAGAATGGGACTGCCACCCGGGCCAGTACCCGGGTAAGCCAGAAATCAGCCATGGCAGACACATCCGCCAGGGGCGAGGTGTGGTTCATCACCACCAGCAGGACTGCCGCCAGACGAAAGAGGTCCAAAGTCGGGACGGTTTTCTTAGCCGTTCTCATGGGTATCCCCCCACCATGTCAGGATAAATCCCTCCACATTGTCGCCGGATATCTGGCAGCAGCCCTCCGGCACTTCCACCTCTGTGACGGCTCCGGCGGCGGGCACATAGAACACCTGGGCCATGCGGCCGTTTTCCAGAGCGACGCTCCGGGGACCCTGCCGCAAAAAGTCCCGGTACTCCTCCAGACACAGCCCGTTGGTTTCCATCAGCTGGGCGTGGGGCGCCCCCACATAGCGGAAGTGCCACGGCTCAGCCGAGATCCCGGTGACTTCCTCCTTGCCCCGCTGGTAGCGTTCGATAAAGCCGTACCGGGCCGCCAGACGCCTAAATCTTCCGCAGACGCCGTCATAGGGAAAGGCAGGCCGGATGAAGTCGATGTATCCGGCAGCCTTTCCCAGGTCGATGGCGAGGCCGGTCTGATGCTCACTGCATCCTGGAAGGGCCACATACTGGCGGGTAAATGTCTCCCCATGCTCCGCCATGGAGTCGTCCCAGATCCGCTGCTGTTCCTGCTGGCTCCGCCAGCCGGACACCGGCACGATCTCCCGCTGTCCCCCCGCCTTTTGGATACAGGCAGACAGTAGCTGCCGTGCCCGGCTTTCAAGAAGAATGTCGGGGTGGTGCGGGTCCACCGAGGTCAGCGCAGATCGCTCTTTTTCATGCAGGGGATGCGCCCGGTTGACCAGGACCAGCGGCCCCTGAAAAATCTGCTCCCGGGGAATCGACACGGTTCTCATCCCACCACCCCCAACTCGATCAGGCGGGTCACCAGCTCCCCAAAGGAAATGCCGATGCCCTGCATCATGCTGGGGTAGCGGCTGTGGGCGGTGAAGCCGGGGATGGTGTTGACCTCATTGAAGACGATTTCCCCATCCGGGGTGAGGAACAGATCCACCCGGGCGAATACCCGGCAAGATCGGAAGAGCGTCGTGTAGGGAAAGAG
>OIRN01000330.1_pt1 | contig 10744 bp, 7 predicted proteins | sample 1586281 | NCBI WGS metagenome assembly OIRN01 (sample SAMN02675049, study PRJEB24791) | human gut metagenome, SKBSTL061 | isolation source: stool | host: Homo sapiens | place: USA
AAGCCAATCAGCAAGCCCTTTGGAAACCGTTGTAAAAGTGGAGGTACTCATTATGAAGTGGATCATTGTTCCTATCCTCGTTGCGCTGCTCCTGATCCTGGTTGTCAGCAATATCGTCATTGTTCAGCAGTCCCGGGCCTATGTGGTGGAGCGGCTGGGCGCGTTCCGCACCGTTTGGAATGTGGGCCTGCATCTGAAGGTGCCTTTTATCGAGCGCGTTGCCAAAAAGGTGAGCTTGAAGGAGCAGGTGGCGGATTTCGATCCCCAGCCCGTCATCACCAAGGATAACGTCACCATGCAGATCGACACGGTCATCTACTTCCAGATCACCGACCCCAAGCTCTACACCTATGGTGTCGAGCACCCGATGAACGCCATCGAGAACCTGACGGCGACGACGCTGCGTAACATCATCGGCGAGATGGAGCTCGACCAGTCGCTCACGAGCCGCGATGTCATCAACGCCAAGATGCGCTCTATCCTCGATGAGGCCACCGACCCCTGGGGCATCAAGGTCAACCGCGTGGAGCTCAAGAACATCCTGCCGCCGCGTGAGATCCAGAACGCGATGGAAAAGCAGATGAAGGCCGAGCGCGAACGCCGCGAGTCCATCTTGCAGGCCGAGGGCCAGAAGCAGTCCCAGATCCTCGTGGCCGAGGGCGAAAAGCAGTCCACCATCCTGCGCGCGGACGCCGAAAAGCAGGCGGCCATCCTCAAGGCCGAGGCCGAGCGTCAGGCCGCCATCCTCAAGGCCGAGGGTGAAGCGCAGGCCATCCTGAACGTGCAGCAGGCACTTGCCGACTCCATCAAGATGCTCAATGAGGCCAACCCCAACGAGCAGGTCATCAAGATCAAGGCGCTCGAATCGTTCGAAAAAGCCGCCGACGGTCAGGCGACGAAGATCATCGTCCCGAGCGAGATTCAGAGCCTCGCCGGTCTCGCCGCGAGCTTCAAGGGGCTGCTTGAAGACGAGAAGAAGTAATTTCAAAAAAGAGGCTCTGCCTCTTTTTTGAGAAAGCCGCACTCCGCTTCGTGCCTTGCCGCCCTTGGCGGCTGCGACACAAGCTCCGCGAGAGGAGTAAATCGCCACGCGCCGGTCGCGGCGATTTACAACCTCAATTTTTTCCGCGTCTGCGGACGGCAAAGTCTGCGACGCTTTTGTGGCAAGTCAAAAAAGGAAGAGGTTCCCATCGGGAACCTCTTCCTTTTTGATGTAAGGTGTTGCGAACTCAGCCCTCGGAATCCGTGCGGTTTCTCCAGGAGATCTCCTGCTCGAGCTCGTAGCGCAGCTTCTTGTTCTCCTCGACAAGCTCGTCGTAGTGCTCGCCCTGCACGTAATACTTGACGAACGTGAACGTTGCCTCGTCAAGCTCCTCTTCCGTGTAGGACGGGAGAAGGGAGCCGTTCTTGCGCTGAAGGCCGGAGATATTCACGACCACCAGGCGGCGGTGCTGCTCGGAGAGCTGGAAGAGCTGGAGCTTTGCGGGAATTTCAAGCCCTAAGTCATAGGTGCTGTTCACGCGCTCCATGATGTTGCGGTACTCGGGCTTGGCCGAGACGATGACGCCGTGCTGCATAAACAGTTTCTTGAGGTAGTCCACAGAAACGTCCTCGCGGGTGATCGTGCCCTTGCCGAGACCTGTGAGCATCGTGTTAGACAGATTCAGGCTGACGTAAACTTCTTCGCCGGTCTTGGGATAGCTCATAATTTGCCTCCATTAAAGTCTGCGCCGCAAGCGCGGCTGGGATTGATATGACATTTTTATGGTAGCATGGCGGAGCGGAAAATACAAGCGGCAGGTTGTATGAACTGTCGCTTACAAATTTGTCGGAATCGCCGCCGCGGCGGGATTTTCCTTGACAAGAGCGCGCGCCGCTGATACACTTTCCTTGTCTATTACGGGTGCGCACCTACCGGCAGTCAGGCGGAAGTCTGGCTGCCGTTTTGCATCCGGCATTTGAATAGGAGGGAATATTTATGGCTTACTTCTGGCCGCTCATTCTCGTTGTGGCGTCGAACAGCGTGTATCACATCTGTGCAAAGTCGCTGCCTGAGAGCGTTGATCCGCTCGCGTCGCTCACGGTCACGTATCTGATCGGCTCAATCTTTTCGGGCATCCTGTATTTTGTGACGAACCGCGGCGGGGCGAACCTTCTGCACGAATACAGCCAGATGAACTGGGCGCCGTACCTGCTCGGTCTCGCGGTCGTCGGTTTGGAAGCTGGCAGCATGCACGCCTACAAGGCGGGCTGGCCGGTCAGCGCGTTTCAGGTGTCGTCTGCGGCGGCCATCGCGACGATTTTGGTGTTCATTGGGTATCTTGTCTACCACGAGGCCATCACGGTCAACAAGCTCGTGGGCCTTGCGCTGTGCCTTGTCGGGCTATTTTTCCTCAACAAATGAGTTGTGCCGCGGCTTTTGCCGTGGTATGATGGGGAAAACTGATTTGAAGAAGGAATTTTGACCTATGAAAGCTGCACGCGACTATCCGATCCTGACCGTTACCGCCAAGGGCACGCGCTGGCTCGAGAGCGGCCACCCCTGGGTGTACGACTCCGACGTCGCCCGCGAGCCGGACGAGAGCGAGTGCGAAAACGGCGCGCTCGTCGACGTGGTGTCGGAAAAGGGCAAATATCTCGGCACGGGCTTTTTGAGCAGACTCAGTAAGCTCCGCGTGCGCATTGTCTCGCGCAACGCGAACGACCGCTTTGATGAAAATTTCTGGCGGCGGCGCGTACGCTACGCCTGGGACTACCGCAAGGCGGTCATGGATGGGCAGACCGGCTGCTGCCGCCTGATCTTCGGCGAGGCGGACGCCTTCCCCGGCCTGACGGTCGACCGGTTTGAAAATCTTCTCGTCACGCAGACGCTTTCGCTCGGCATGGAAAAGATCAAGGACATGCTCTTCCCCCTCATTGTCGAGGTGCTGGAGCAGGACGGCGAGACGATCGACGGCCTTTTTGAGCGCAACGATGTCGTGCTTCGCGAAAAGGAGGGCTTGACGCAGAATAAGGGTTGGTTTCCCCTCCCCGGCAAAAAAACGCCCGAGAGCCCCATCACTGAAATTTGCGAGAACGGCGTTTTCTACCGTGTGGATGTCGAAAACGGGCAGAAGACGGGCTTTTTCCTCGACCAGAAGTTCAATCGCCTCGCCGTCGCGCACCTCGCGCACGGCAAGCGCGTGCTCGACTGCTTCACGCACACGGGCTCGTTCGCGCTCAACGCCGCCAAAGGCGGCGCAGAGCACGTGACGGCGGTGGACGTGTCCGAGAGCGCCATCGAAATGGCGCGCGCGAACGCGGCGCGCAACGGCCTTGAGGACAAAATGGACTTTCTCGCCGCCGACGTCTTCGACCTGCTCCCTCAGCTCGAGGCCGCGCACGAAAAGCCCTATGACTTCATCATCCTCGATCCCCCGGCGTTCACAAAGTCTCGCCGCACGGCGAACAACGCCGAAAAAGGGTACAAGGAGATCAACCTGCGCGCGATGCGCCTGCTGCCGCGCGGCGGCTACCTTGCGACCGCGTCGTGCAGCCACTTCATGCCCGCCGAACGCTTTGAGCGGATGCTGCGCTCCGCCGCCGCGGACGCGGGCGTCGAGCTGCGGCAGATCGAAGCGCGCACGCAGAGCTGTGACCACCCCATCCTCTGGAACGTGCCAGAGACGGATTACCTCAAGTTTTATCTATTCCAAGTGGTATAAAGAATGCAAAAAAATCCCCGCTGTTTTTACAGCGGGGATTTTTTATTGATTTACTTGTTTTCGTCAGCGCTTTCCGTGGGAGCGTCGGGTGCTTCACCCTGTGGGGCGTCCGGCGTTTCGGGCTCAGTCGAGGGCTTGTCCTCAGTCTGAGCATCTTCGCCCTTGTCCTCCGGCGGCATTTCGATCTTTTCGCTCGTCATCGAAATGTGCTTGGCGGGCGCTTCGATCACGCTCGGCTGCGAGGGGCGGAAGCCGTCCTCGCTCTTGCGCGTGGAAGCGTAGGCCTCTTCGACGGCCGAGGGATCGCGGCCTTCGAGGATAGCGACCATTTCACCGCCCGTGATGGTCTCCTTTTCAAGGAGGTAGGCGACGACCTTGTCCATATCCTCGCGGTTGTCGCGGATGACCTGTACGGCGTCCTTGTAGCACTCGTCAAGGATACGCTTGACCTCGCGGTCCATGATGGCGGCGGTATCCTGCGCGCAGTCGAGGCCGTAGCCGCCGTCAAGGTACTGATTGCGCACCGACCCGAGCGCGACCATGCCGACCGCGTCGCTCATACCGTACATGGCGACCATGTTGCGCGCGATGCTCGTCGCCTCCTGAATATCCTGCGAGGCGCCGTTGGTCATCGTGTTCATCACGACCTCTTCGGCCGCGCGGCCGCCCATCGAGACGGCAATCTTCGCCATCAGCTCATCGCGCGTGCGCAGGTTCGTCTTATCCTCTTCAGGCATCAGGAGCGTGTAGCCAAGGCTTCCCTCGGTGTGCGGGACGATCGTGATCTTCTGCACGGGCTCGGCGTTTTTCTGCTTGTAGGCGACCATCGCGTGGCCGACCTCGTGATAGGCGACGAGCTTCTTTTCAAACTCGGTGAGGACGCTGCCTTTCTTCTCGCTGCCCGCGATGACGAACTCGAACGCCGCGAGCATGTCCGCCTGCGTAACGAGCTTGCGTCCCTTGCGCACGGCGCGGAGCGCCGCCTCGTTGGCGAGGTTTGCAAGGTCCGCGCCCACGCAGCCCGCGGTCGCGAGCGCGACCTTCTTGAGATCCACGTCCTCGGCGAGCTTGATGCCGCGCGTGTGGACCTGCAGCGTTGCTAAGCGGCCGGCGAGGTTCGGGCGGTCGACGGTGATGCGGCGGTCGAAGCGGCCGGGGCGCAGCAGCGCCTTGTCGAGCACCTCCGGGCGGTTCGTCGCGGCAAGCACGATGACGCCCTTGCTCGGGTCAAAGCCGTCCATTTCGGCGAGCAGCTGGTTGAGCGTCTGCTCGCGCTCGTCGTTGCCGCCGCCGTAGCGCCCGCCGTCGCGGGATTTGCCGATGGTGTCGATCTCGTCGATGAAGATGATGCAGGGGGCGACCTTCGACGCCTCGGCGAAGAGGTCGCGCACGCGGCTCGCGCCGACGCCGACGAACATCTCGACAAAGTCAGAGCCGGAGATCGAGAAGAACGGCACCTTCGCCTCGCCCGCAACGGCCTTGGCCAGCAGCGTTTTACCGGTACCGGGAGAGCCGACGAGCAGCGCGCCCTTGGGGATCTTCGCGCCGATGGCGGTGTATTTTTCGGGGTTGTGCAGAAAGTCGATAATCTCGACGAGCGATTCCTTCGCCTCGTCCTGACCGGCGACGTCCGCGAACGTCACGCCGGTGGATTTTTCCATGTAGACCTTGGCGTTCGCCTTGCCGACATTGCCGATGCCGCCGATCCCGCCCATGCCGCCGGACTTTTTCGCGATGAAGTTCATCAGCAGCATGAACGCGCCGACCATCAGCACCGTGGGCAGAATATAGCTCACCATGAACGTGAGGATCGGCGAAACGGGCGGCTGATAGGGCTTGGTGTAGGTCACGCCGTGCTCATCGCAAAGGGTGATCAGATTTTCCGTCGCGTCGGGAATGATGGTGGTGAAGAGCGTATAGTTCTGATCATAGCGCTTGCCGTCGTCATCCGTGTAGGTAAAGCCGTCGACCGGCGTGATGGTGAAGACCGTGTCGCCGAATTCGATGGACTTGACCTTCCCCTCCTCCACGAGTTCGACAAGCTCGCTGTATGCGATCTCGCACGAAGACTCGGCGGTGCGGGCCTGATCGAGCATGACGGAGAGGTAGTTCACACCGATCGTCAGCAGCAGCGCCCATAGGACGATCGACCACATTCCCCCACCGCGCCGGCGGTTCTTGTCGCCGCGGTTGCGGTTGTTTCTGTTGTTTGGCTCCATGTTGTTCCTCCTGTCGGGAGACAGAAAAATGCGAAGATGCGCACTTTTTGAATTAGTGATTTCAACTATACCATATATAAGAAAATCGCACAAGTTTTCTACGGTGAATTTTCGATGAACTTTTGCTTTGCGCCCTCTTTATCTTGCCCTTGTTCTGTGTTATAGTTGCAATGGAGTATTCTATAAAAATTTGTCACAAGGAGAAATTTCTTTTATGGATAAGGAACGCAAGGAAAAGACCGCGCGCGTGCAGGACGCGGAGGCCGACGGCATCATCGAGGGCCGCAACGCCGTGATCGAAGCGCTGCGCGCGGGCACGACCATCGACAAAATTTTCATCCAGAAGGGCGAGACCGATAAGACGCTCGGCCACATCGCCTCGACCGCCCGCGCCGCGGGCGTGGTCGTCGTGGACGCGGACAAGCGCAAGCTCGACTTCATGTCCCGCACGCACGCTCATCAGGGCGTCATCGCGCTCACGAGCGTACGCGAATATGTCAGTGTTGAGGATATTTTGAACATCGCGCGCGAAAAAGGCGAAAACCCCTTGATCGTCGTCTGCGACGAGATCTCCGACCCGCATAACCTCGGCGCGATCATCCGCACGGCGGAGTGCGCGGGCGCGCATGGCGTCGTCATCCCCAAGCGCCGCAGCGCGGGCCTCACGAGCATTGTCGCCAAGACGAGCGCGGGTGCGGTGAGCTATGTGCCCGTCGCGCGCGTGCCGAACATCCCCGCGCTTTTGGAGCAGCTGCAAAAAGAAGGCGTCTGGGTCTTCGGCACGGCGGCCGAGGGCACGAGCGATCTCTACTCCGCGGACCTCAAGGGCCCCGCGGCCATTGTCATCGGCAGCGAGGGCGACGGCATGACGAGACTGGTGCGCGAAAAGTGCGACTTCCTCGTCAGCATCCCGATGAAGGGTAAAATTTCGTCGCTCAACGCCTCCGCGGCGGCGGCCATCCTCCTCTACGAGGCGGTGCGCCAGCGCTTGGGGCAGTGACGGTAAAGAAGGAACGATATGGACCCCAAAGACCTTGAATTTGAAGAAACGCTCGCCGACTCCGAGCTGCTGCTGAAAAACACGGCCCGCAGCATGGACGAGGACGCGGAATTCACGCTCGAGAGCATTCTGGCCGAGTACGGCAGCGGCACGCCCGCCGCGCCCGAACCGGAAGAAAAAGAACCCGAGCCGCCGGCGGAAAAGAAACCGCCGGCAAAGGTCGTCCCCCTGCCGAAAAAGGCGGAGGCGGCGAAAAAAACGGTGGATGAAACGGCGGATGAGACCGCCCGCATCCCCGTCATCCCCTTCCCCGGTGCGAAAAAGGCCGAAGAGCCGATAGAAGCCGAACCGGAAGAGGAAACGGACGCGGAAACCGAAGAAGAACCGCCGCAGGACGACGAGCCCAAGTCCATGAGCTTGCAGGACATCCTGGCCCAGACCGTGCAGGAGGCGCTCTCCGAGCGCGAGGACATGGTCATCGAGGAGGAGCCGCCGCGCCGCGGTTTGTTCTCCCGCCGCAAGATGCGCGACACCGAGCAGCTCTACGACGACGCGGAGGAGGAAGAGGACGAGAAAGAAGAGTTCGAAGAGCCTGAACCCGAGCTCCCCGAGCCGCCGCTGACCGAAACACTCTCCGACTACCGCGCCCAGCTTTCGGGCGCGACGAAGGCGCGCCGTGGGGCGGGTATTTTCACGCTTTTGCTGTGCGTCATGGCGGTGCTGGAGCATTTTTCCATCCTGCCGGAGGCGTACACCGCTGATCCGATGATCCGCGCGCTGCCGCCGCTGGCCGTCGAGGCCATCGTCTGCGCCATCGGCTGGCGCATTTTTGCGGGCGCGCTGCGCTCGCTCAAACAGGGAAAAGTCACGTCGGGCTTTTTGTCGATGCTTCTATGCCTTGTCACGCTGCTCGATACGGCGCTCTATGCTTTTCTTCCCGCGCGCGCGGCGCTGTCGCTGCCGCTGCCGGTGCTGGGGGCGATGTCGGTCTACTGCGCGCTGCTGGGCGAAAGTCTGCGCCTGCACGGCATGTATGACACGTTCCGCATCGCGGCCATCGGCAATGCGCCGTATATCGTCACCGTGACGGCAGGGGGCGCGGCCAAGCGCGTGGGCCTGCCGGGCGGATTTTCGAATTCCGCGCGCGCAAACGACCCCTATTCGCGCTGGCAGAGCGTGCTGCTGCCGGTCTTCCTCGCGGCGGCGGTCGTGTTCGGCGTGCTCTCGACGCTCGAGACGAAGCAGAACGCGCTGCTTGCGTGGAACCTCTCGGTGATGCTCGCGAGCGCGAACCTGCTCGCGTTTCCGATGGTGTGCGCGCTGCCGCTCAAGCGTATTGCCGCGCGGCTTGCCAAAAGCGGCAGCGCCGTGGCGGGCTTTTCCGGCGCGGACGCCATCCGCCGGAGCAACTGCGTCATCCTGACCGATGGCGACCTGTTCCCGCCCGGAACGGTCACGCTCGGCGGGCTCAAGGTTTTCGGCGAGGAGAGCGGCAAGGTCATCTCCTACGCCGCGACGATGGCCCACGCGTCCGAAAGCGGACTGAGCCGCCTTTTTGACAATCTTCTCGCCAGCGACGGCGGCTTCCGCGAGCAGGTCGAGGACGTCGACTTTTACGAAGAGGGCGGCGTCGGCGGCCGCATCCACGGCGAAACGGTGCTCTTCGGCACGGCGGGCTTTATGAGAAAGCGCGGCGTGAACCTGCCGCGAAACCTTGGCCTCAAGACCGGCGTGTTCCTCTCGGTCGACGGCACGCTCATCGCGGTGTTCGCCGTGAAGTACATGCCCGCGGAAAATGTCGACTGGGCGCTCCACGCCCTGCACCACAGCCGCATCACCCCCGTGCTCGCCGTGCGCGACGGCAACATCACCCCTGCACTCTTAAAGCGTAAGTTCGGCACCGACGCGCGCGCGGTCTATCCCAAGCTCTCGACGCGCTTGGCGCTCTCCGAGCGCGGCGGCGGGCGGCCGTATGCGCTGCTCATGCGCGAAGGCCTCATGCCGTATGCCGAGGTCGTGCTCGGCAGCAAGCGGCTCTGCGCGTCCGCCAAGCGGTGCACGGTGCTTGCATTTTTAGCCGCCACAGCGTCAACGCTCCTTGCATTTTATTTAACTTTTGTCGGCGCATACAGCGTGCTCACGCCGTTTTCTCTGCTTATTTACGTACTTTTGTGGTCGCTCAGCGCGCTGGTCGACGCCCTGCTTAGCGATCGTTATTGACACTTCGAACGAAGAAAACGAAAATTTGCGGAAAAATATGGTTGTAATGGAGAGAAAAACATGATATCATTTCTGCATTGAGTATTATCCCATCTTATGGCGCGAGCCGATCTGGGATTTACGATTTTCGGAAGGAGACTGACCCATTATGAGTGCAAAAGACATCCGCAATATCGTGCTGCTTGGCCACAGCGGCAGCGGCAAGACCACCCTCGCTGAGAGCATGCTGTATCTCACCGGCGGCACGGACCGTCTGGGCAGAATTGCCGACGGCAACACCGTTTGTGACTACGATCCCGAAGAGATCCGCCGCCAGATCTCCATTTCTCTGGCCGTGGCTCCCGTGGAATACGACAGCTGCAAGATCAACGTGCTCGACGTGCCCGGCGGCTTCGACTTCGCCGGTGAGGTCGCGGAGGCCGTTCAGGCTGCCGACGCTGCCGTCATCGTCTGCTCGGCCAAGGCCGGCATGAGCGTCGGCGCGGAAAAGGCGTGGAAATATTGCGAGAAGAACTCTCTCCCCCGTCTGCTCTACATCTCCAAGACCGACGAGGAGAACTCCGACTACAACGCCGCGTTCGACACGCTGCGCGAGCGCTTCGGCAAGAACATCGCCCCCGTTGTCGCCCCCATCTGGGACGAGAGCAAGAAGGTCATCGGCATCATCGACGTGCTGCATAAGCGCGCATTCGAGTTCGGCCCCGGCGGCGGCCGCGTCGAGATCGAAGTGCCTGAGAACAAAAAGCCCGTGCTCGATGAGCTCTACGACGCGCTCAAGGAGTCCGTCGCCGAGACGAGCGAGGAATTTATGGAAAAGTTCTTCGCCGGTGAAGACTTCACCTATGCCGAGATGATCCATGGCCTGCGTCAGGGCGTCAAGGACCTGTCCCTCTTCCCTGTCGTGTGCGGCTCCGCCATTCAGGGCATGGGCACGCGCATCCTGATGGATACCATCGTCGAGCTTCTTCCCAAGCCGCAGGACGCCCGCGCCCTGATGGCCGAGAATGAGGACGGCGAGTCCTCCGAGTTTGTCGTCGCGCCCGGCGCACTGCCGACCGCGTTCGTCTTCAAGACCATCTCCGACCAGTACGGCAAGTATTCCTACGTCAAGGTGCTCTCCGGCTCCATCAAGCCCGATATGCCCATGGTCAACGCCCGCACCGGCGAGACCGAGAAGCTCGGCCGCCTGTACATCCCCAAGGGCAAGAAGTATACCGAGGTCAAGGAGCTCACCTGCGGCGACATCGGCGCCATCGCCAAGATGGACAAGGTCAAGACCGGCGATACGCTCTGCGAGCCGCGCAAGGTCGTCAAGATCGAGCCCATCCCGTTCGATGAGCCCTGCTACAGCGTCGCCATCGCGCCCAAGACCCGCGGCCAGGAGGATAAGATGGCCCAGGGCCTCAACCGCTTGAACGAGGAAGATCCGTCCTTCCGCGTCGTCAACAACGCCGAAACGCACCAGATGGTCGTCTCCGGCGCGGGCGACATCCAGATCGACGTGCTCGTCAACAAGCTCAAGAGCCGCTTCGGCGTCGAGGTCGTGCTCGACACGCCGCGCGTGCCCTACCGTGAAAAGATCCGCAAGACGGTCTCCAAGC
>OIRN01000341.1_pt1 | contig 10498 bp, 10 predicted proteins | sample 1586281 | NCBI WGS metagenome assembly OIRN01 (sample SAMN02675049, study PRJEB24791) | human gut metagenome, SKBSTL061 | isolation source: stool | host: Homo sapiens | place: USA
TATTGTCTGCCAGTGCGGTGTGCGCCTGATACCAGCCGTGAAATACGGTCAGCATTGACATCGTGTACAGCAGCGGGATCGTCAGCCGGGCCAGTGCCGCCAGGCGGAACAGGATCGCCAGGATACCAAGTCCTGCGCCGATCATCCAAAACATCATTTGCCGTGACCTCCTTCTCGAGTTTGGGGGCATGGTACCATGACCGGGCAGAAAAAGCAAGTATCTGTTCGGGAAAAGTCAAAAATATCGGAGGTGGTACATTGGAGGTACGCATCAACAAGGAAGTGCGCAACTATCAGGAAAGTTTATTTTTCGGCCTGTCCCTGCGGCAGTTTCTATTCGCCCTGCTGGCGGTAGCCGTAGCGGTCGGCGTTTACTTCGGCCTGCGCCCTGTGCTGGGAAACGGTGAGATCGGCTGGGTCTGTGTCCTCGCCGCATTTCCCTTTGCCCTGGGCGGCTTTTTTCAGTACAACGGCATGAATCTCGAGCAATTTTTATGGGCCTTTCTTCGCTCGGAATTTCTCACGCCGAAACGGCTCGTATTCAAATCGGAAAACGTATACACAAAACTCATGGAACACTCATCTGTAAAGGAGGCTCTGAAACTTGATTAAAACCCTGCAAACCACGTTAAAGCAGGACAAAGAACAATTCAAGGTACCAAGATCTGTACAGGACACCATCCCCATCCGGCGACTCTGGCCGGATGGGGTCTTTCAGTTTGGCAGCAAGTATTCCAAGACACTGCGATTCAGCGATATCAACTACGCCATTGCATCCAAAGAAGATAAGACAGCTATGTTTCTCAGCTATTCCGAATTGCTGAACGCGTTGGATACCGGCTCTACTACAAAAATCACCATCAACAACAAGCGCCTGAACCGCCGCAACTTTGAACAGGAGATCCTCATTCCCACTCGCGGAGATTTTCTGGACGGCGGACGGGCGGAGTATAACGCCATGCTGTTGGATAAGGTTACCGATTCCTCCAACAGCGTGGTACAGGAGCGTTATATCACTCTGTCGGCACATAAGAAAAATATCGAGGAAGCCCGTACTTTTTTTGACCGCACAGTCAATGATGTGACTTCCCGCCTCAATCACATGGACTCCCGCTGCGAGGAGCTGGACGCCGTGGAGCGCCTCCGCATCCTCCATGATTTCTACCGCGTGGGTGAAGAAACGCAGTTCCAATTGGATCTGCGTGAGTGCATGAAGCAGGGCCGCTCCTTCAAGGACGCCGTCTGTCCGGACAGCATGGAGTTTAAGAAGGACCACTTCGTTATGGGCAATAAATACGGTCGAGTGCTGTTCCTGAAGGAGTACGCCAGCTACATCAAGGACTCCATGATCAACGAGCTCACGAGCCTCAACCGCAGCCTCATGCTGTCTATCGACATTATTCCGGTGCCCACGGATGAAGCGGTGCGGGAGATGCAGAACCGCCTGCTGGGCGTGGAGACCAACGTGACCAACTGGCAGCGCCGCCAGAACAGCAACAACAATTTCTCCGCGGTTGTGCCTTATGACCTGGAACAACAGCGCAAGGAAACCCGCGAGATGCTGGACGATCTCACCACCCGAGATCAGCGCATGATGTTTGCGGTGGTGACGCTGGTGCATCTGGCAGACAGCAAGGAGGAACTGGACAGCGATACGGAGACTCTGCAATCTATTGCCCGCAAGCACCTTTGCCAGCTCAACACACTGAACTGGCAGCAGGCGGACGGGCTGGTGACGGCGCTGCCGCTGGGCCTGCGCCGCATCGATGCCCTGCGCACACTGACCACGGAAGCGCTGGCTGTTCTCATGCCCTTTAAGGCCCAGGAGATCTGGGACCGGGGCGGCGTGTACTACGGGCAGAACGCCATCAGCAAAAATCTCATCGTGGCGGACCGCAGGCAGCTTCTCAACGGCAACGCATTCATTCTGGGCGTCTCCGGCTCCGGTAAATCCTTCAGCGCCAAGAAGGAGATGGTGTCACTGGCGCTGTCCACGCAGGACGATATCATCGTCATCGATCCGGAATCGGAGTACCGCCCCCTCATCGAAGGACTGGGCGGCCAGGTCATCAATATCTCCGCCACCTCACCCAACCATATCAACGCCATGGATATGGAGCAGGGCTATGGGGACGGAGAGAACCCCGTAGTGCTGAAATCCGAGTTCCTGCTCTCCCTCTGTGAACAGCTCATTGGGGCAGGCAAGCTGTCTGCCAAGGAAAAATCCGTCATCGACCGCTGTACCGCGCAGGTGTACCGGGACTATATCCGCAGCGGCTATCACGGCGCGGTCCCCACCTTGCAGGACTTCCACGCGGAGCTGCTCCGCCAGCCGGAAAAGGAAGCACAGGATGTGGCGCTGGCCATTGAGCTGTTTACAGACGGCAGTCTCAACACCTTTGCCAAGCCCACCAATGTGGACACCAACGCCCGTATCCTCTGCTACGATATCCGGGACCTTGGCAAGCAGCTTCTGCCGGTAGGTATGCTGGTGGTGCTGGACAGCATCTTCAACCGCATCATCCGCAACCGTGGGCTGAAGCGCAACACCTGGATCTATATTGATGAGATCTACCTGCTGTTCCAGCATGAGTACAGCGCCAATTTCCTGTTCACTCTGTGGAAGCGTATGAGAAAGTATCAGGCTTGCGGAACGGGGATCAGCCAGAATATCGAAGACCTGCTCCAGTCTCACACGGCCCGCACCATGCTGGCCAACAGCGAATTTCTCATCATGCTGAATCAGGCGGCCACGGATCGGGAGGAACTGGCGCACCTGCTGAATATCTCAGACAACCAGCTTTCCTACATCACTAACGTGGACTCCGGCCGGGGGCTCATCAAGTGCGGAAGCGCTATCGTGCCTTTTGTGGATCATTTCCCCAAGAACAAGCTCTACCGCTTGATGACCACAAAACCCTCGGACTTGGCTGCGTGATAGCCCATGGAGAAAATTAAAGAAAAACCGGCGCTGGGTGAGCGTGTCAAAGAGAAAGCTGTATCCGCGCCAAAGGAACTTTTGCGCAAGGGGCTGGATGACGGCTCGGAGCACCTGCGGACTCAGCTCCGGGATACCGCCCAGCAGGGGCGGCGGGATGAATATGGCGGCGATGCCATTGAGGACACCGCCGCCAGCGGCTTGCGCCGCGCCGAAAAGGAACTGCTGAAGCAGCGCAAGAAGAAAAACGCAGAGCAGAGCGCGTCATCCCAGGGTGACGCCTCTGCCCCCAGCTCCAACAGCGACGTGCCGCCTGTCATCCGCACCAGAGAAGCCGAAGCGGCGAGGGTAAGCACTCCGCCGCCTGCGCAGGAACAGGCACGGCAGGCGGCTATGAAGCAGGCAATCAAGACAAAGAATGCCTACATCAGCACTCAAGGCGGGACCGCCGTAACGGAAGCGCCGGAGCCGCAGCGGCAGGGCCAGCAGGCGTTCATTCAGGAGCAGGGCCGCAAAGCGTCCCGCCAGCAGGTGCAGCGCAGGCAGGCAGAGCAGCGGTTCCGACACCAGGTTGATCTGCGCGGTGATCCGCTGCGTTCGGAATATCCCACATCCCGTGGGAGAGAGCTACCCAGCAGGGAGAGGATCAAGGAGCGCGGCAGCATCCAGCCGCCGAAGAAGCATCGGCTCCCCGAGCCGAAAGCACCGGATCACGCCGCGGGGATCGTACCGAAGATCCGTGAGGGGGGCAAAGCTGCTGGTCTATCCGCCGAACAGGCCGTGCGCTCCTCCACCGCCCATGCTGCCACGACCGGAACACACATTACCAGAGAAGCGGCCATGCAGATGGCCCGGCATCAGCAGACGACAAAGGCGGCAGAGACTGCGGTTCAAAAAACTGCGCAGGCAGCGGGTCGAGCGCTGCGCTCCATTCTCGCCGCCTCCCGGAGCCTGATCGTCGCCATGATGGCTGGCGGCAGCACCGTGGTATCTCTGGTGCTGATCATTTGCCTTATCGGCCTTCTGATCGCATCCCCCTTCGGCATTTTCTTCTCCGGAGAAAACAGCGGCACCGGCTATACCATGCCGGATGCTGTCAGCATGCTGAACAGTGAGTTCTCTGCCCGGATTGAACAGATCAAGGCAGAGAACCCGCATGACGAACTGGACATGGACAACGCGGGCAGCGCCGCCATGGTCTCCAACTGGCGGGATGTGCTGACTATCTATGCCGTGCAGACGACCACGAATGACACATCACCGGATGAGGTTGCAACACTGACGGAAGAAAAGATGGAGATCCTTCGTGAAATCTTCTGGGATATGAACGCAATCTCCTACCGCCTCGAAACTGTCTCAGGCGGCGAAGATGCGGGCGACACCGTCATCCTGCATATCACCGTCACGGTAAAGGATCACCTGCAGATGGCGGATGAGTACCGATTCAACGCAGATCAGCGAAAGCTGCTGGAGGAACTCATACAGCCGAAATATCAGGACCTGTTCATGGCTTTGACTGGAAGTTATCAGGACATCGAGCTGAGTCCTGACGAGGTGGCAAAGATCATGGAAAACCTTCCCGCCGATCTCAGCGAGGCACGCAGAGAAGTTGTGTTGACTGCATATCAGCTCTTGGGCAGAGTCCACTATTACTGGGGCGGAAAATCTTTGGTGATCGGCTGGGACTCCCGCTGGGGGATGCCGATGGAGGTCACTGCCGAAGGCAGCTCGACCACCGGCACCGTGCGTCCCTTTGGACTGGACTGCTCGGGAATGGTAGATTGGGTATTCTACAATCAGAGCGGCGGGCAGTACGTCATAGGACATGGCGGCGGGGCCACTGCCCAGCACAGCTACTGCACACCCATTGACTGGAGCGACGCTCAACCGGGCGACCTTGTGTTCTATCCGGAGGATTCGCACGTCGGCATTGTCTGTGGCTTTGACAGCAGCGGCAATATTATGATCATCCACTGCGCCAGCGGGTACAACAACGTGGTGGTGACCGGAAAAGCTGGCTTTACAACGATTGGCAGTCCGGAATACTACGGCGAATAACTTAGAGAGGCTCATAGGACATTCCCCTATGAGCCTCTCTATTTTTTTGCGCGTCCGCTTTACCGCAATATAGTGCAAAAGTGAGGTCGAAATCCGTCTATCTCTCATATTGACTTTGCGCATAGGTGTTTGATAAACTCCGTGTCAAACAAAAAGCCATTTACGGACGCCGCCGAAAATTATCCGCGGTTTAAACAATAACGATAACAGGAGGAACCTATCATGGCATTTGAGATCGATGTCATTGAAGATGCGTTTTATACTTCATGGTGGATCGTCCACTCAGAGCACTTCCCTGTAGATTCGGTAAATATCTATGCGGAATGCTGCCTTGCGGGGCCAGAAGTCCCGCAGCAGTACATCGTAAATCTTTTCTTCTCCGTCGGCTTGAACCCTGCGAGAGAGCACCTGACGTACAGGCTATTCGGAGAAGACGCGATGTCAAAAGAGGCGATTGACAGCGAGATTGCCCGACTGCTCCATAAGATACTATCAGATAATTTTGACGAAACCATTGAAAGGTACTTGCATCACGAATCCCTGTTGAATGACTTTTCCTGATGGACCACCTCTTCTGGTCTTTCACCTGAAACAACCAGTCCGCTCAATGCTTTCGCACACGCAAAAGCATTGAGCGGACTTCTTTATTTCTGATTTTGAAAAGTATCATGCTGCGAGAGTGTGTCTTTTTAGACTTTGCCCCGGTCCATCAACAAATGTCACTTTGGCCAGTTGCTGAAGCAGTTCATCGCCGTTAGCCAGGTTCTGCGAGATGGGTATTCTTATGTTTATCGTTCCTTGTTCAAGTTTTGCGAACAGATGCTTGTTATCAATGAAATAATCCTGAACACACTGGAAATAAACATCGTTTGTCTCTGTGTCGGCAACAAACAGCACGAAAGCGGTTGATGCCCCTAAAGCGTACTCTATGGTCTTAACCGGCATTGGAAATGATATGTATGCGCCACCCTCTATTTTTTTGACTGCACCTGTGGCTTTAATCTGCCCTTCGATTTTATGATTACGCCATTCATCGTTTTCAGATAGTTCAATTACACAGTCTCTCCCATAATCATTTCCGGTTTCTTCTCTATAGTCCCAGTGATTCGAATCTATCTGAAAATGCACAATGGCCCGTCCTCGAGATCCTATTTTTCGATTATTGTCATCTTTTGGTCTTGCCATATCTGTTTACTCTCTCATTTTTGTTTTCATTCGGCTGTAATAACATCGTTTTATTTCGAGATTATATACCATTTTCGGCCATTTTTCAATATCTCATAGATATCGTGCCTAATAGGCATCCATTTCCCTATTGACAAGGTGTGTTTTGCTCTGGTATATTTCAAGCCATTACTAACAGGAGGAGGTTTCCCCATGAAACAAAAATGGTTTTTGACGACCGGCACGGCGCTTATGCTTGCGGCGGCACTGGCCGGATGCGGCAAGACTCCTGCAGCGGATCAGCAGCAGAGCAGCCAGCCAACGTCCCTCATCAGCATGAATCAGGCACAGACCGCCGCGCTGGATGCTGCCAACATCGACGCAGCCAATGCGGATGTTTCTTCCGCAACGCTCAGTGAAATAGCCGGAATTACCTGCTACAAGGTAGAGTTTACTTCTGGTGACTACGCCTATTCCTACTCCATCAACGCCGAGAGCGGTGAGGTTCTGGAGATGAGCAGCTGGGAGCAGACCGTCGCCACCATTATCCCGGATTCCGGTACACAAGCCGATGCTGCCACTTCGACTGCTGGCACAGCAACTACCCCCAATGCAGCTACCCCGGCACAGAGTTCCCCCAACACATCCACTGGCGCGGTAAGCGAAGCAAAGGCGCAGGAAATTGCACTGGCTCACGCGGGCGTAAAGCCTGCAGACGCAACCATCACCAAATCCAAGCTGGATTATGACGATGGCAAGCAGGTCTATGAAGTCGAATGGTACTCAAACGGCGCAAAGTATGACTATGAGATTGACGTTGCTACCGGCGAAGTCGTCAAGTCCGACTACGAAGCAAAAGTTGTTGTCGGCACCAGTAACAGTGCTACCATCAGCGAGGCCGATGCCAAGAAAACTGTTCTTGCACGTGTGTCCGGCGCAACCGCCAGCGACATTTACGAGTGGGAGCTGGACTATGATGACGGGCGCCCGGAGTACGAGGGCAAAATCATCTATGGCGGCTCTGAGTACGAATTCACCATTGACGCAACTTCCGGCACCATCATCGAATGGGATGTCGAAGTGATCCACAAGTAAAGAAAGGAAAAATGAGAAATGAACAAGGCTGAATTGATCGCAACCATGGCAGAAACGTCCGGCGTAAGCAAGAAGGATACCGAGCAGGTGCTAAACGCTTTCATTGCCACGGTGCAGAAAACGCTGAAGCAAAACGGCAAGGTGCAGATCCCCGGCTTCGGCAGCTTCGAGGTGCGTGAGCGCGCCGCCCGCTCGGGCCGCAATCCTCTCACCGGCGAAGCCATTGAGATCGCCGCAGCAAAGGTGCCTGCCTTCAAAGCTGGTAAAGGTCTGAAAGACTCCATCCAATAATTTTAATGCTCATTCTATCGGGCAATGTCCGAGAGAATGAGCATTTTTGTTCAAGTAATTCAAATACCCCAGTTCATCAATTACTTATTTGGAAAAGTAATTCTATAAAGTTCATCCAATGCATATTCTGACGGAATAGTCGGGTTATCAATATGCCTCTCATACCACTGCTGTAACTGCCTGTCCGTAAGGGTCGTCATTTCATTTAATGCCTTAGATACATCATAATCGAATTTTGGCTTTTCATCATGCGTGGATTGCGAAAAATCCACGTGATCACGATGCTCCAGGGCAAGGCTTAGTCTGTGCGGTTTTACAACACCAAGCATAGTTGTCATAGACAGCTCATGATAAATCCACGGAGAGATTGTTGTCTGCTTTTTATCCTTCTTGATTTTTGCTAATTCTGTCGCCATATTGATCGACTGTGGTGTATTAAAAAATATGATGCACTCTGTATTATACATCATCTCGGTCAGCGCTGTAGACAGCATCATGTGTACATGGCTTGTCGTGTAATTTCGCATATCATAGTCATAGGTATGAGTCTCTCGCTTATAGCAATACCTTTTATCTATTCTTTTCAGCAGATCATTGCAGTACCCCCAGGAGCACGAGTCGATGAATGCTTCCAAACCAAAGGCTTCGTGGAGCCATCCTGCAAACGCTATTACCTTGTAAATATCATCGTGAGAATGCGAAATAAACACATTCTTTTTGGAAATAGAAAACCAATGTTCTTTTAACGCGGTTCCATTAATGACACCATCCTCCGTAATGTACCGCGAGAGACAGTCTTGAACTTCTTCCTCATGACTCTTATATATAGCCCTGCCATGTTCCAAGTGACGATTGATAACCTGGTTGTAAAATGAACCAGCCGGAGAATAGTTAAACTTTGTGTACATATTTTCCTCCTCACCACTATATTTACAACGTCTTACACAAGTAAAATAAGCCAGCAATAATCGCGCCATAGAATAGGAACTCCGATGGGGATACCATTGCCCAGAAAATACTATATCGCCATCCGCCGTATTTTTTCACAGGGATTTCATATTCCTTAATTTGGGTCACTGGCTGATCCGCACCGTTCCCAACGCCTATCAAATCGTTATACATTCCAATAAAGCGGCGTTCTTTAGACAGGTAAAGCGAGTCCAAACACCAGAAAAGAACGGTTGCAGCGATAGCGACCAGCAAATAGATTTTGCTGCCCGGATTTTGGTCTGAGATTGTTGAAACAAAAACCGCAATCAAAGCCGATGCAATCGTAATAGACCACCCCTTCATCTGGAAGGAGCACTGGTTCATTCGGGCGATATTGTTTTGCAAAAATTCGAGATGCTTTTCATTTGGCTTTGATTGCATTGTTTTGTCTTGAGGTTGATCTACTTGATTTTGGGGAGCCATATCTTCCACCGCCTCCATTTTACAAGATTTGATTTCGGCTAAAGAGAATTGCAGCATAAGCGGATGCAATAGCCGCAGATACAACAGTCGACACAACCAGGGCTGTGTTTTGTTGTATAAGCCTGGTTATCGTCTTAAATTGAATCATTGACGATCTCCCCTCTCTTTAGCACTGATAGGCTCAATACTTTCAGCCTATAGTTATACTATATTACATTTTTCAATAAAGTTCATATTAAGAAATGAAAAATTGACTTTTATCGACCATTGCTCTCCTCCCTTGGACTTCCCCGTCCGAGGGGGCTTTTTTATTTCCATCCGAAATCCAGAGTAGCGGCTTTACACCGGAGTAAACTATAGATACCACATCCAGGAGGTATCTATATTATGGACAACATCATAACTCAGGAACAGATCAATACCTACTGCGCATCCATGTTGGCGGATGAGCGCTCGGCGGGGACCGTTGCCAAATACCGCCGCGACGTGACGGCCTTTGCCCGCTGGCTGGGCGGGCGCCCGGTCAGCAAGGAGAACTCCACAGGTTGGAAAGCCCACCTGCTGAACCGCGGCTATGCGCCGCGCACGATCAACTCCATGCTGGCCGCCGTCAACAGCTTTTTCCGCTTTGCGGGCTGGAACATCAAAGTGAAATTCCTCAAAATTCAGCGCCAGCTTTTTCGGGATGCGACCCGCGAGCTGAACCGTGCCGAATACACCCAACTGCTCGCCGCAGCGCGGAGCAATGGGCAGGAACGACTGGCCCTGATCATGGAAACGCTTTGCGCGACGGGCATCCGTATTTCAGAGCTGTGCTATATCACCGTCGCGGCGGCGCAGCAAGGGAAATCCACCATCTCCCTCAAGGGCAAGATCCGCACCATCCTGCTCTCGACCAAGCTGTGCCGCAAGCTGCTGAAATACGCCAAAAAGCAAAAAATCGCTACCGGTGAGATTTTTCTCACAAGCAGCGGTAAAGGCATTTCGCGGCGGCAGGTCTGGCACGAGCTCAAGCGCTTATGCGCGGCGGCGGGCGTGGAGAGCAGCAAGGTGTTCCCGCACAATTTCCGCAGACTCTTCGCCGTCACCTACTACAAAGCCAGCCGCGACATTGCACGGCTGGCGGATGTTTTGGGCCACAGCTCCATCGAAACCACGCGCATCTACCTCACCGTCAGCGGGGCGGATCAGGCGCGGCAGCTCGACCGATTGGGGCTCGTTTCGTAGATGACTAAATCAGCATTTCGTGATTTAGCTCCGGCAAAATGCTCGACTATTTCCTGCATATTTTGCTTGAATAATACCATAGTCTTCACGAAAAATCAATACCTACTATATCAGGGGGCATGCCGAAAAGACCCACAAATTTTTGAGATTTTGTGGGTCTGGATTTTTGCGCTCTGTCACAAACATTCAGAGGGTACAAAGGGCGCTGTTTTTCAAACTTTCCGCAAATAGCCGGAAACCGACGAGTCCGCCGATCAACGAAATGCTGATTTTGTTGTTTCCCATAGGATCAAACGGCTGCGGCGCAAATTT